>Ga0315273_10014083_pt1 | contig 10297 bp, 7 predicted proteins | sample YL17G02_0_MG_FD_205753 | JGI IMG/M metagenome (GOLD analysis project Ga0315273, IMG submission 205753) | Sediment microbial communities from Yellowstone Lake, YNP, Wyoming, USA - YL17G02_0 | ecosystem: Environmental > Aquatic > Freshwater > Lake > Sediment | place: USA: Wyoming | collected... | reverse complement strand
GCGGTTGGCCGCTATTTACTCGGGCTGGGGTCTTTAGAATTTTGCCGGAGCCGGTTTTAAAACAGGCTTTCTGAGAATTGCGTTTCGAATTAGCCGGTGATAACAAGGTATCATGGCATTACAACGTACGGTTCGGTCGCATACTTGTGGAGAAATTCGGGCTTCTGATCTTGGCAAAGAAGTTGAGCTTTGTGGTTGGGTAGCCAAAAGGCGAGATCATGGAGGCTTGGTTTTCTCCGATCTTCGTGACCGCTACGGCCTGACTCAAATTGTCTTTGATCCCACCTTGGAGGGGGGCAAGCTCTCTCATGAGCGAGCGGGGCAGTTGCGCTCAGAGTTCGTGATTTGGATTCGGGGTAAAGTCCGTCGCCGTCCTGATGGGATGACGAATTCTAAAATGGTGACTGGCGAGATTGAAGTAGCTTGCACCGATTTGATCATCCTCTCTGAAGCCAAGACGCCTCCCTTCGCGATTGAAGACGAGACGGACGTTGCAGAGACCGTGCGGTTGAAATACCGGTACTTGGATCTGCGAAGACAGACCCTGCAAAAAAATCTGATGATTCGCCACCGCATGTTGTCCATTATTCGCAATCAGCTGGATCAGAATGACTTTCTGGAAGTGGAAACTCCTATTCTCTATAAGTCCACGCCAGAGGGGGCTCGGGATTTTATTGTGCCCAGTCGCCTTAATCTAGGGTCTTTCTATGCACTTCCGCAGTCCCCGCAGACTTTAAAGCAGCTTCTAATGATCAGTGGGATGGATCGTTATTATCAGATCGCTCGTTGTTTTCGGGATGAAGATTTGAGATCGGATCGGCAGCCGGAGTTCTCTCAGATTGATATTGAAACATCCTTTTTGGATGAAGAGGCGTTTTTCCCGATATTGGAATCGATGATCGCCAAGCTTTGGAAAGATATTCTGGGCCAGGATGTGCCCACGCCTTTCTTGAGAATGCCTTATAATGAGGCTATGAGCCGCTTTGGAAGTGACAAGCCAGATATTCGTTTCGGATTGGAATTGGTTGACCTTTCGGAAATTTTTAAAACGAGTACTTTTCAGGTATTTCAAGGCGCACTGACCACGACCTCTCGTGGGAGGCGGGGGTCGATTCGGGCCATCGCTGTGCCAGGTGAAGCAGATAAGTTCTCTCGTAAGGACCTAGATGAACTGGCCGCCCACGCAGCGACGTTTGGGGCCAAAGGTTTGCTCTGGATTAAGGTGCAAGCGAATGGAGACTTACAGTCGCCCGCCGCTAAATTTTTCACCGAAGCTGAAAAAGCGGATCTCAAACAAATTCTGAAATTGGCCCCCGGGCATTTGGTGCTGATTGTGGCGGATCTTCGCGATAAGGTGGTCTTTGATTCACTCGGGGCAATCCGGTTATCAGTCGGCGCCAAGTTGGGAATGGTCCCGAACTTGGGAGAAGGGAAGCCCGCGTTTCTTTGGGTCGTGAATTTTCCTCTGCTGGAGTTTGACGACAAAGAGAATCGTTATTACGCTTGTCATCATCCGTTTACGGCCCCACGACCTGAGTTTTTTGACGATTTCATTCACGGCACGAATCTCGATAAAATCCAGGCCTCCGCTTATGACATGGTTCTTAACGGCGTCGAGGTCGGAGGAGGGAGTCTTCGAATTTATCGACCCGACGTTCAAGAAGCTATGTTTAAGCTCCTGGGGCTCACCCCCGAGGAAGCTAAGGAAAAGTTTGGGTTCTTCCTCGAAGCACTTCAATACGGCACTCCTCCTCACGGCGGAATTGCTTTCGGAGTGGAGCGATTGGCAGCACTTTTATGTGGAGTCGGTCCTATACGGGATGTCATGGCTTTCCCGAAAACGCAAAAGGGGACTTGTTTAATGTCCGAGTCGCCCTCGCAGGTTAACCCCGAGCAACTGACTGAGCTGGGGATTTCGGTTGTTCGTCGTCAGGCCAGTGAGTGATGGCGGACGTACCTGAGTTTTCGTTTCGGACTCGTTTGGAATCTCTGAAGAGATTTCGGGAAGACACGTTTGATCTCCTCATCGTGGGGGGCGGAATTATTGGGGCCTCCGTGGCTCGCGATGCCACCTCGCGAGGGCTTAAGGTCGCCTTGGTGGAACGAAACGATTTTGCCTACGGCACGTCATCTAGAAGTTCAAAATTAATTCATGGTGGACTGAGGTATCTTCAAAATTTAGAGTTCGGTTTGGTTTTTGAGGCGCTCGCGGAAAGAGCACTTCTTTTGAAGACGGTTCCTCATCGGGTGCGGCCCTTGCCTTTTTACCTACCCGTTTATGAGGGGGACCCGCATGGTCGGGCCTTGCTCTCTCTTGGTCTTTGGCTTTACGATTTGCTGGCTTTATTTCGGACTCCCGGATTTCATCGGCGCTTGTCGCGTGAAAAGCTCCTGCAGGAAATGCCTTTTTTGAAGCCTGAAGGCCTCAAGGGGGGCTTTCAATACTTTGATGCCTCCATGTGGGACGATGTCCTTGCCGTTGAAAATGCCAAAGCGGCACAAACCGGGGGGGCAGCGGTTGCGAGTTATGTCGAGGCAATTGAGCCGCTCTGGGAAAAAGAAAGAATCTCAGGATTTCGAGTGTGTGATCGAGAACTTGGCGCGAACGGCAAGCCTTCCGAAAGTTTTGAAATTAAAGCTCACTGCACTGTAGTTTGTGCAGGGCCCTGGACGGATCAAGTCGGTTTAACTCTGTCGGCCAGTTGGCCGCGCTGGCTCAATTTAAGTAAGGGCGTTCATCTCGTCTTTGATTTAAAAAGAATTCCAATCCCAGGTGCGATGGTGATGAGCCATCCCACGGATGGTCGAATCGCTTTTGTGATTCCTCGTCCGGATTATGCGGCCGGTGTTGTGATTGTCGGGACTACGGATGGTGCTACGGACCCTGATCCGGATAAAGCGCAGATTTCAAAGCTGGATGTTGATTATTTGATGGGGTTACTCAATCGATACTTTCCGAATTTGAAGCTGACGTCGGAAGATATTCTTAGTGCTTATGTCGGTGTGCGTCCCCTCATGTCTGGACAGACGCTCAATGAACTTGGGCCTAAAAAGGCAACTTCAAAGACGAATACTGTGCTTCAGAAAGTGAGCCGTGAACACCACATTGCCAACGGTCCCGGTGGCACAGTAGTCATTGCGGGTGGAAAGTACACGACTGCCCGAAAAGTAGCGGAAGAGATCGTAGATTTCGCCTTAAGTAGCTGGCGTAAGAGCGCCGCGAAAAATGAAGCAGCAAAAGTTCCGGTGAGCCTAGGTAGATCTAATACCCGAGCTGCCGTGAGTGCAAGCGCAACGCAAGGTGCTGTGGAAAGGGCTCGGGCAGAGATTGAGCAACGAGGACTCCACTTGCCAGAAGAGCTTGTCAGTCGATATGGGGCCGATGCTTTAACAGTTCTAGATATTCAGTCGGAAGTGAAGAAAACCGCTGTTCCAGCTCAGGAAGACCCTCAGGGCTTTCCCCTCCTCAGGGCTCAGCTCAGATTTGCAATTCGTAATGAAATGGTGATGCACTTGGAGGATTTTTATATCCGTCGTGTGCCTCTGTTTCTTTCGCGCAAGGACCACGGTTTGCCTTGGGCCGAGGCGCTCGCGCAAGTCTGGGCAGAGGAGCGGTGCTTGCCCCTCAGTGCGGTGCAGTCTGAGTTGGATGTGTTGCGTGCCGAAATAAATAAACGCTCTCAAGTGGTTTAACCTTGAGCGTTGGGTAGGCGCTCCCTAATGTCACAGCTCTCACTCTCGGCATCAAACACCACCCCTACTTTTCCATTCCCTAAGAGCCGATAAACTTCCTCCACCTTTGCTTCCAAGGAAGTTTCTTCATGGCCGTAATCCGTTCCATCGCGCGATACGAATTCTTCGATGACGGCACGCAGGGTCGCAGGCCGAAGCTCTCTCCAAGGGATATTCATACGGAGGAGAAGACGTCAGAATGGGGCAATCGTCAAGTAGTGATTAAAAATGAACACGGGGCTCTTCGAGGGCAGGAAGCCCGAGAAGTTCGTCAGTTCAGTGGGCTGCCAAGGGCAGGAGCCCTTGGAGAAGACCGGGGTTTCCCTCGCTTGGACGATTCTTTCCAGAATCTGCAACGCAATTTCCGGCGAAACGGAATCCTCTGGACAAATCCTCGCTAGGCTGCGAAACGACTCTTCGTGGGGGGTTTTGCCCGTGGGTTTTAGTAGAGGACCTTCTAGAGGACTGGCTAGAGGACTTATTTACTAGAGGACTTATTTACTAGAGGACTTATAATGATGAGTGCTTCCTCGTTTCGATACGGTGGTGGAAACTTTGACGTCCGATCCCATTTCATGCGTTTTTGCGGATGGCTGCAGCATAAGAAAGTCTTCTTCCTGGATTCTGATCCCGAGGCCTGTGGCCAAGTCCTTGCGTCATCCGAGGTCAAGGGGTCTTTTCTAGAGTCCATGTTAGCTACACCGGCATGGCGTCCAATCTATTCAGTTGAATCAGTAGATGGGGAACTCTGGGAGCAATTAGCCCAAGATTGCCGCAAAGTGATGGGGATGTTGGATTGGAGAGTTCGGTTAGCCCCCTTGCTGGAACGTCACGGGCAGCTTCTGGCATTTGAGGCAAAAGCGAAAATCGAGATGGATTTGGATTTTGTCGTGAACGCCGAGACGATCTCACGTTTTACGGCCCGAGTCATGTATGAGCTCTTATTTGAAGTTCCGCTGAGTTCAGAGGACGAGACCCTTTTTTACAAAGCTTCGCTGGAGTGGCGAAAGGAAATCGGAATCAAGGGACAGGGCGATTTGACCGTCAAAGAGGCTTTTTGGAAGCGCCTGACGGAAAGGGTGGCCGATTCAAAATATGCCTTCGGGTTGCAGACCTATAGCAATGACATTGGACGATGGGTTTCAGTTTTTGCCCAGCCGTTCCTCATTTCGCCCCAAATCAATGTCAGCGACGTGATGGTCTCGGTGTTTTATTTTTTGAGGCGTGACCCCGTACTTTTAGAGCAGGTGCGAACTTGGGCTCAGGCTAAAGATTCGGTTCGACTCAATGCGGTTGTGCAGGAGGCGGTTCGGCTTCAGCACCCTTTTCCGATCCTCGAGCGAGAACTTCAGCAGGATCTAAAAATCGGAAAAGAGCGGTTAACGGCCGGAACTCAGGTTTTCCTTCTATTCGATCGATTTAAGCAAGAGCAAAAATTTGAACCAGAGCGCTGGCTGAAGGGTCCGGCGGACAATATTTATAGCGCGATGCCTTATGGTACCGGAAAACGCATGTGCATCGGAAAACCAATTGCCACGGCGCTGCTCGCAGATCTGTTAGGAATATTATTGACGAAAATTCCAGACGGCCAAGTTCAGCCTCAGCAAGGGCACTTGTATAGTGGGCGGGACAACGATAATGCCCGCTCCTCTTGGGGAGAGTCAGTTTATCAATTAAATATTTTTACAAAAGCACTTTGGAAAAGTTTTAAGATAGGGCGTCGGAGTCGCTCTCATACCGGCAAGTGCCCGTTTACTGGGAGAGAAGGGGATAAGGCTTGAAGGCGAGCTTTTGCCTTGGGAAGTAGAATGCGAAACGTTGTTCCGACTCCTTCTTCGCTTTCCACTCGAATTTGGCCACCCCAAGACTCTATAATTCTATAGCTGGTCACCAGTCCCAAGCCTGTTCCAACCCCGATCTCTTTTGTCGTAAAAAATGGCCTAAAGAGATTTTTAAGATTCTTCGTGGAGATGCCACATCCCGTATCTGTAATATCTAAAGCCCATTGAGTGTCCAAGTCCAGGACGTGGATTCGGATGAGATGTCCGACTTTTCGCCCCTGCTGAACGGCTGTATCAATTGCGTGTATTGAATTTACAAGGAGATTGAGAAGTACCTGATGGAGGGGCGCGGCCTCTGCAGAGACCCGAATCAAAACGTCGTGGTGAATTTCATTTCTAATCTCGATTGAGTGTTTTCGCAGCTCATGTCCCATTAAGTCGATGACTTCAGCGACCACTTGATTGAGTAGGATTTCTCCGGCGGGGCGAATTTGGTCACCGCGGGCTAAATTTAAAAGAGACCGAATCAATTTCGAGACACGGTCAATCTGCGAGACAATAATATTCACGTTCTTTTTCACTTCAGGGCTATCTTGAATTTGGATGGCCAAGTACTCCGCACGGCCACGAATGACTCCCAGTGGGGTGCCAATCTCGTGAGCAAGACTTGATGCCAAGAGGCCTACCGAGGCTAACCGGTCCTGCATTAAGATTTCGGCTTCTCTTTCATCGAGCGTTGCGAGATTTTGGGCCCTAAAAATCGAGTATCGAATGGATCTCTCCAGGAGAAAAGGACTCACTTGGTCCTTGATGAGGTAATCGGCGGCCCCCACCTTCATAGCTTCTAAATCCACTTCATGTTCGCCATAGCCGGTGAGGAATATAATCGGGGTCTTATAGCCCTCTGTAATAGCTTCCTTGAGGAGACCCAGGCCTGTCCCCCCTCCTAATTGATAATCTAGAAAGCAGACATCATGCGACTTATCAAACATCAAAGCTTTTCCGGCATCGTACGAGGAGGCCCATTCCAGGGTAAATTGAGGGCCTCGAACGCTCGAGAGGAGGTCTTTCAGCATGGCATAATCACTCTCTTCGTCATCAATGAGGAGTACCCTTATTTGTTGACCTTCGATCAGTAAATCCTGCAGTTCGCGATTGCTTCGTTCTAGCTTATCGGCATAAACGCGAAGCTGCTCCTCGGCAGCTTTGCGTTGGGTGATTTCATATCGAATCGCTACGTATTGGAAAGGGTTACCTTTTTCGTCTAAAAATGGGACGATAGTTGTATTCACCCAGTAAAAACTTCCGTCCTTGGCGCGATTTCGGATTTCACCTTCCCAGGTTTTTCCTTGGGAGATTGTCTTCCACATTTCGGTGAAAAACTCCTTGGCATGATAACCGGAGCTGATGATCCGGTGATTCTGACCCAATAGCTCTTCTTTAGAATATTGGGAGATTTCACAAAATTTGTCGTTTACCTGGATAATAATTCCGGCGGGATCAGTAATCGCGACGATTGCGGCCCTATCGAGCGCGTGTCGGATATTGGCGAGTTCGCGGGTGGTCGCTTCGAGAGCGGTGCCAGAGGTGGGGTCCTTTTTGAGGTTCGGGCTCATGAGGGACTCTCATTCTACTCGAAATCGTGTTAGATGTCTCCAAAAGAAGGTAGGTCCGTGTGAAAGAACCCAAAGGTAGAATTGTAATTATCGACGATGATCAGGAGATGCGTTCTCTTTTGCATGATTTTCTCACTCATAATGGGTTTGATGTGACCTGTTTTTCCCTGGCAACCGAGGCGCTTCAGGCCTTTACACCGGAAGGTAAACTGAATTTTGATAAGGCCGAGGGTGATATCGATGTGATCATTTCAGACATCAAAATGCCTCAAATGGATGGCTTGGAGTTTACTACTCAGCTTCAGGGGCTGCGTCCGGAAATTCCCATAATTCTGATTACCGCCTTTGGTAGTATTGAAACTGCAATCGTGGCCATGCGCCAGGGGGCTTTTCATTATGTAGTCAAGCCTTTTAAGCTGGCCGAAATGGCGGTCAATATCGACCGGGCCTTGGAGCATCGAAAGCTTCAAAGGGATAATACGGCTTTACGGCAGGAAGTGAAACGCTCTTGGGGTATGGGAGACGTACTGGGTAAGAGCGCGGGCATGAAGGCAGTGTTTGAGCTGGTCACTCGTGTTTCGCAGGCGACCGCTAATGTATTAATCATGGGTGAAAGTGGGACTGGAAAAGAAATGGTTGCCCGAGCCATCCATCAAAGCGGCCCCCGTTCGCAAAAATCGTTTGTAGCGATTAACTGCACGGCCCTCCCAGAAGCACTCTTGGAGTCAGAGCTTTTTGGACATGCGAAGGGATCTTTCACGGGGGCCTTTCAGAGGAAATGCGGCCTTTTTGAGGAAGCGGAAGGCGGCACGCTTTTTTTAGATGAAATTGGGGATATGAATGTAGCCCTTCAGTCCAAGCTGCTGCGTGTGATTCAGGAAAGAAAAGTCCGGGCAGTGGGTGACAATACCGACCGTGCAGTTGATGTGCGGATTTTGGCGGCAACCCATAAGGATCTAAAGGCGGGTATTCGGGAAGGGTGCTTTCGTGAAGATCTTTATTATCGATTGAGTGTGATTCCGATTGTGATACCTCCGTTGCGGCATCGTAAAGAGGACATTCCACTGCTCGCGGAGCATTTTTTGAGAAAATATTCTGCCACTAATAATGTGAAAATTAAGGGTTTTACTAAAGGTGCGGTTGCTAAGCTGATGAGCTTGAAGTGGGAAGGCAATGTTCGTGAACTGGAAAACGTGATTGAACGTGCAGTGGTACTCTGTACGGGGGCTTTAATTGACGAAGAGGACATTCCCAGGCCCGAGACCGAGAGCCCAGATCGGTTTTTTTCCGGTGCCACCGGGGATTTTCCCACTCTCAGTCAACTTGAGGAGCGATATATTGGCTTAGTCATGGAGAAAACAGGGGGGCGCAAGGATAAGGCGGCTCAAATCTTGGGCGTGAACCGTCGAACCCTTTATCGTAAAGAAAGAGAGTATGGTCTGATCTCCGCAGATTCTCCCGAGGAAGAGGATATGACGAGGTTCGCTGAGGCGGCAGAAGTTTAAAGAAGTTTAAAGATTTTTAAAGAAGTTTAAAGAAGTTTAAAGAAGTTTAAAGAAGTTTAAAGAAGTTTAAAGAAGTTTAGCAACCTAGGCCTGAGTGCCTGGGTGAGGGAAGGACGGGGAGAGGTAGAAACCCCTCCCCTCTTTCCAGCGGGGAAGTGCCCCGGCCCGAAGGCCGAGGTTTCTCTCGCTTCAATGACTATTGTGACTCCTGTGACTACTGAATGACTTGAACTAAGCGACTCACCGCTCTGCCATTCATGCTTCGAATGTGAACTAAATGATCCCCCGCTGCGGTCTTGCCCAGGTTGACGTCGGCCTGAAAGGGGATGAGCACTTGCATACAAACAATTCCTGGGGTGGTCTTTAAGATGGGAAGAACTACAAAGACATCGCCCACCTTTTTCTGCTCAACGTGGTCTAGGGTTGTGCAGGAGGAATTCAGGACCCCCGAAATAGCGACCTTAATGTCCTCATTTTGACTGACCACTTCGGTGGTCATTGCGTTGAGGACATTTGCATAGGGGAAGCTATCACCGTTGAGAATCGCTTTTGAAATTTCCATGGTTCGAATGCCCAATCCGGTGGTTTGACGATATTCGATATTATATTTTCCAGCGGGCAACATGCCGATGAAAATATCGGAAGAAAATGGAATTCTCATTTTTAAATGCTCAGCTAAGCCATTTCCTTCTCCGGCGTCTTGAGCGCATACGCCCTCTGTTTGCTTGAAGGCGAATTGTTTAATTAGGATTCGTTTTGGATTATCGCGGTTGTGGATTACTTTAGCTTTGCTCAGGGTATAGCAGGAATTGGGTAGGTAGCCGTAGACGATGCCCTCTACGTTGTTTTTATCCTCAAAGCCTTGGACGGGAGAGATAAAGCCATCGAGGGGGATTTCGACGAGATTTTTATTCGGGTTGTTGTGATTTGCTTGAGCAGTGCCTGGGACGAGGAGGAGGAGAGTGAAAATGAGTGGTACGGTTTTTAATATTACACATTTCATTGTATTTTTCTCTGTATTTTTCTCGGTATTTTTTTCGGTATTTTTTTCTGTATTTTTCATGAAGTGCCCCTTTTATCAACTTGGTTTGATTTATTCTGCTTCTTAAGACATTTACACCTGAAGCAAGCAGTGCGCCAACTCTAAAACCACTGGAAATCAGCCTCCGCCTTCTTGCGATCTAGCTTTAGGGGACGGAAATTCCCAGCGATGAGGTAAAATGTCACTTGAGCGATGATCTAGGCCCTGAATTGCAGGTTGAGTGATCTGGCATAAGAATTGTAATTTGCATAAATTTGCAACTTGTAACAGTTTCCCGCCAAAAAAGTGAAAGGACCCATTTATGTCACCCCTCCCGCTCACCAAAGACCACGCCAATCAAATCATGACAAAAAAAATGATCACCCTAGGATTAACAGATTCCGTCCGCAAAGGTTACCAACTCATGCAGGAAAATCAGATCCGTCATTTACCGGTGATCGATGAAGGTGGAACTATCATAGGAATTCTGAGTGATCGCGACCTGCAGCGTGCGATGACGCCTCAAAAGATGACGGATACCCCCTTGATTGAGTTTGATCCGGCCTTTCTCGCGCGGGATTTTATGAGCTGGCCCGTTAGAACCGTCGCGGCCAATTCGACAGTATGTGAGGTCGCCCAGTT
>Ga0315273_10014082_pt1 | contig 10297 bp, 11 predicted proteins | sample YL17G02_0_MG_FD_205753 | JGI IMG/M metagenome (GOLD analysis project Ga0315273, IMG submission 205753) | Sediment microbial communities from Yellowstone Lake, YNP, Wyoming, USA - YL17G02_0 | ecosystem: Environmental > Aquatic > Freshwater > Lake > Sediment | place: USA: Wyoming | collected... | reverse complement strand
TAACCCCACCCCCGTGTCTTGCTAGGCCCCGACCCGTGGGTTCGAATCACCCTCCCCGACTGCCTCGATGAGCAGCCGCTCTTCCGCTTCGTTTCCGAGAACCTTCAATGCGCAGGCCCAGTTCGCCATCGTCCTAACCGGAGAACGGCGCCACGGCGCGATCATCGGTTTGTTTCCCTGCGCCTCAGGAGGTCTGGGGAGCAGATTCGGCGTACCGAGATCGTAGGTCGGCGAGCGCACCGTCGCACTCCTCGCGCGATTCGAAAGTGAGCGTCGTCATCGTCATCGTCCCGCCCTCGCGATCCTCATACCTCAGGACGAGGTGTCGCGAGCCTACACGCTGCACCCACGTCCGACTCTCAGAAATGTGGAGGGTGTCGCCGACGCCGACGCACTCCCAAAGAGTACCCTTTTGCATCTAAAATCTCCTCTCTTCGCCCAATCAGCACTGGCGACCGCCACCCGCCGCGCATCCTTCCGCGCACAGTATTCCCGCTGAATCGCGGAGCATGCAGCGGGCGCTCCCCCTTTATCGGTCAGCGTCAGGGTGGAAGGGGGAAGGGATCCCGTTGTTCTGAAACCCATAGAACCTTCCCAGCATCGCTCGTGGCAGGGCGACTCTGCCGCCCGAGGCTCCGGTTGCGCAAGGGCAAGAGCGATCTAGTCAGGACTGCTCCGCATGGCCGTCCTCCCGGTGGGCGGCTACAGCGACGAAAGCCCGTCGATCGCTGCCGCCGGAGTCCGGGCGATCACCGAGATCGAGCGCTCGAAGTGAAGAGTCAGTACTTCGGCGACATCAACGACTACCTGAAATGCGGGTTGCTTCCCTGCTTCTGTGCCGCCGGATTTCGGCTAACGAAGCTCGTGCGATCCTTCAGCATCGAGTACAAGATCCGATAGAGTCACGTGCCACAGGAACCCACACGGGAGGAGGGCCTTCAGATGGACTACAGCAGCTATCGCGCGCTCGACATCGAACGCAAGGGCAAGGTGCTGGTGATCTCTTTCAACCGGGCGGGCAAAGCGAACGCCATTGACGGGCCTATCCATCTGGAGCTGGCTCGCGTCTTCTCCGACATCGCGATGGACAGGGAGACGGAAGCCGTTTTGCTGACCGGAAAGGGCGGCACGTTCTCCGTCGGCGGGGATGCGGAATGGCTGAGCGCCATGACGAGCGAGCAGGTGGATGTCCTTTTCGTCGAGGCCCGCAAGATAGTCATGGACATGCTGGAGGTGCCGCAGCCCATCGTTGCGGCCGTACAGGGCATGGCCACCGGCCTTGCGGCGACGCTGGTTGTGTTCTGCGACGTGGTGTTTATCGCCGAGGACGCCCAGATCGGAGACCCGCACGTCGCCTATGCGCTCGTGGCCGGTGACGGCGGCGCGGCCGTGTGGCCGCTCCTCATCGGCCTGTCTAGGGCCAAGGAGCTGCTGATGACCGGCGACATCATCAGCGGGAAGGAAGCGGCGCGCATCGGCCTGGTAAACCACGCCCTGCCCGACGATCAGGTGCAGGCCCGCGCGCTCGAATTCGCCAATCGCCTCGCTAACGGCCACTCGGCTGCGATCCGGGGCACGAAAACCGCGATCAACAAGATCCTGCGCTTTACGACGAACCTGGTCTTCGACACCGCCCTGGCGCTGGAGAGAACGTGCTTCCAGTCGAAGGAGTTCGAAGAAGCCGCGCGCGCCATCGCCGCCCGCCGCGCGGCCGGGGGAAAACAGTGGGAGTAGCGTAAGCGTCGTTCGCCGTGCGGTTTCCCACCGCATCTCCATTTGGGCCGCTCTAATCATGGCCGAGTTCGGTGAAAGCACACCTTAGCAAAGGCCATCCCGCACAAGGCGAACAAGAGGAAGAACCCGCGGTATGACCTGCGAGGACTCCGATCCTGCCGGCACGCCCCGCCCGACCGAGAGACCAAAGCGTAGGTCGAGGCGGTGTCTCACCGGGGCGCCCGGATCGCGAACAGCGGCTGGTACGCCTCGAGGGCATTCGCGGCGCCCTTCCCGCCGACATTCAGGTAGATGACCTCGTCGACGAGACCTCGGTAGTCCTCAAGGCGCGTCGAGATCTCGGAAGGGGTTCCGGCAAGAGCGAGCCGGTCGACCAGCTCGTCGTCAATCATCTCCATCGCTGCCGCCGCGCGCCCTTCCGGCATAAGGCGCTTCGCCGCGTCCGCGACCTTGGAGTAGCCCTGCTCGCGAAGCAGGAATTCGTAGTAGGGATGTGGCATTGGATGGAAGAAGCTCGCAATCGCCGCTCGGACTGCATCGCGCGCTCGCGCGCGATCATCGTCAACCGCGACGACCGCACCCATCGGAATCTCGATCGTGCCGGGATCTCGCCCCGCGGCCTCGGCTGTCCGCCGGATGCGTGGCCGGACGATGTCTCGCACGTATTCCGGCGAAGCGAGCACTCCAAGCGCGACCCCGTCGGCCACCGTTGCCGCGACGTCAATCATCTTTGGGAAGATCGCCGCGAGGTGGACAGGAATGCGCTCTCGAAAAGGCCGCAACGTCTGCCGCCAGCGCATACTGTGAATCTTCCCCTGGAACGCGATCTGTTCTCCCTCTGGTGCGCTCACCATGCGACGGACGACCTCGACGAACTCTCGAAGCTTCGTATGCACGTCGCCACGGCCGACGCCCAGGGCGAGTTTGTTCAGATGCTGATTGCCGCTGCCCACTCCGAGAACGAAGCGACCGCCCGAGAGCTCGTCCAGATCGAGCGCGGCTAACCCCATTCCGAACGGACTGTGAGCGTAGGCATTCGCGATGTAGCTTCCGAGCCGGACGCGGTGGGTCGCGTTCGCGAGCGCCGCCAACGCAACAAATGGACTCCGGTAGGCCTCGACGTAGTGCAGCGAGTCGAAACCCCCCTCCTCCGCCGCGCGGCCGACCGCGACGGTATCCGCGAGCGAAAGATTCCCGTAGAAAAGCAGTCCTTGTCGCATGTTCCTCTCCTCCAGCGTTCTTCCGCGGCCACGGTGTAGCCGAGCAAGCAAATCTGACCATGTCCACGGCTCCGGGAGGTTGTGCCTTGTCGAAAATGCCATCGCGGCGCAACTGCGTCACGCACTGCTTATTTGACCGTCCCACGAGGCGCTTAAAGTGTCCACGCGCATCGCGTCCGCGCGCTTGCCGCGCGTGCGCAGGTGGCCTATCGTCCCGACGGTTCTCTACAAGCCGTGACAATCTGGAGAGTGACGATGACCATCGATCAGATGAACGATCTGGAAGCGATCCGCCAGCTCAAGGCGCGTTATTTCCGTCTCATGGACACCCAGCAATGGGAAACCTGGGCGGATTGCTTCACCGCCGACGTGTCGGCGTTCTACGAGGGCGCGCCGCGCGCCAATCCCGAGCTGCCCGTCGACGTCGGTTTGGAAGGACGTGCCGAACTCGTCAAGGGTGTCAGCACGCTGATGACGGGTGCGAAATCGATTCACCAGGGCTTCATGCCCGAGCTCGAGCTCACCAGCGCAACCACTGCGCGCGGCATCTGGGCGATGTTCGACTACGTCATGCTGCCGACCTGCCATTTCAAGGGCTGGGGTCATTATCACGAGGAGTACGTCAAGGAAGGCGCGGCGTGGAAGATGAAGAAGATTCACCTGACCCGCCTGCGCACCAGGGAAAAATTCCTCTGAGGCGGCCGGCGGTGCGCTGTCAGCCCGGGGTGAGCAGGAAGACCGGGCGCAGGTGGGTGGTGGCGCTGAATGCCTCGACCGGGGCCATTCCGCGCCGGTCAATTCGCGCGCCCGCCAGGTGCACACGTCGCGCCCGCGCTTGAGCGTGACGGCGACGCTCGTCAGCGCGCCGATCCTGGGTATCGTGCTCTTCGCTCATGGACGGCGGAACCACCTTCTTCGCCTTTTTCTGCATCGAGGTTGCCAGCCACTTCATCCAATCTGACAAAGAATCTATCCCCGGACCGGGCAGTCGAGCTGCCCCGCGTGCTCTCTGTACCCCGCGGTCTCCTCGGCGCTGGCCCCCGGTCGCGATCGGATTGCGATCGATCGACGTCCTTGCGGTTCGACCGTCCTTTTGGCTAGGCGTGTGACGAAGGGAACCGTCCGCCGAACCGGAGGAGACAGACGATGAAGCGCAGCGACGACCGGATCCTGACGACCCACGTCGGAAGCCTTCCCCGGAGCCGAGCGCTCAGCGACCTCTTGATTCGCCAGGAGCGCGGCGAACCGATCGACCGAGCGGAGCTCGGGCGGGAATGCCAGACTGCGGTCCGGCACGTGGTCGGGCAGCAGATCGCATGTGGGATCGACGTGATCAATGACGGCGAACAGCCGCGCGTCGGCTTCCAAACCTACGTGGGGCTGCGGCTGAAAGGCTACGGGGGTCGGAGTCCGCGCCCGTTCTTCCGGGACTTCGTCGATTTTCCCGACTACGCGGAGATCTGGCAAAAGCGCGGCATGGTCACCTCGAAGGTCTTCGACGCGCCGCAGGCCGTGGCGGAAATCGAGTACACGGACTTGAGCGAGGCGGAGCGGGAGTGCGACCTGCTTCTCGAGGCTGCAGGGGAGTATGCGGGACGCTATCGCGAGCTCTTCATGACGGCGGCATCCCCCGGGATCGTGGCGACGACCCTCCTGAACGCTTACTACGATTCCCACGAGAGCTACGTAAACGCCGTTGCCCGAGAGATGCGGAAGGAGTACGAGCGGATCCACTCGAAAGGTCTCCTCTTGCAACTCGACTGTCCGGACCTCGCGATGGAGCGAGTCGGGCTTTTCCAGAAGGAACCGTTGTCGCGGTTTCTAGAGGTCGTCGAGGCTCACGTCGAGGCCATCAACCGGGCCCTCGAGAACGTTCCGCGAGAGAGCGTGCGGCTCCACGTCTGCTGGGGGAACTGGGACGGACCGCACGTCTACGACGTGGCGCTCGAGGAGATTCTTCCGATCCTGTACCGCGCCCGAGTCGGCGCCCTATCCCTCGAGCTCGCCAACCCGCGGCACGAGCACGAGATCGCCGTCGTGAAGAAGCATCCGCTGCCGGACTCCATGCTCTTCGTCCCGGGCGTGATCGACTCGAAGACGAACTTCGTCGAGCACCCGGAGCTCATCTGCAACCGCATCCTGCGGGCCGTCGACGCGGTCGGCGACCGCAGCCGGGTCATCGCGAGCTCGGATTGTGGGTTCGGGACGTTCGCCGGATGGGAGATGGTGGCGCCGAGCGTCGTGTGGGCCAAGCTCCGGGCACTTCGCGAAGGCGCCGAGCTCGCATCGAAGCGACTGTGGGGATGAGCCCTGCAAGCTCGACCGAACGCCCATTCACCGAGGAGGACGGCAATGACCCGGGAAAAGCTTTCGTTCACGATCACGGACGTTCGGGAGATGGCGAAGCGTTTCTCGAACTGGGGACGGTGGGGCGACGACGACGAGCTCGGCACCGTGAACTTCATCACCCCCGACAAGGTCGCGTCGGCCGCGCGGCTCGCGCGGACGGGAAAGATCTTGAGCCTGGCGATTCCATTCGACTCCAAGGGTCCGCAGACAGGCGAGTTCGGCAGGACGAACCCGATCCACTACATGATGCAAGACGGTGGGGACGTCGCCTCGGGAGCGCAAGATTGGATCCCGACGCTGCGCTACACGGACGACGCCGTGATCATGCCGCTGCAGTGCGCGACCCAGTGGGATGCGCTCGCCCACATCTTCTTCGACGGGAAGATGTACAACGGCGGCTTGCCCGCACTCGTCGACAGCAGCGGAGCGAAGCGGAACAGCATCGTACCGCTTCGAAACCGGATCGCCACGCGCGGGGTGTTCCTCGACATCCCGCGCCTTCGAAAGAAGAGCTGGCTCGAGCCGGGCGAGGCGATCTACCCCGATGAGCTGGACGCCGCGGCGAACCAAGCAGGCGTGAAGATCGAACGAGGGGACATCGTCCTCGTGCGGACGGGGCAGCTCGCCATGTGCAGGAGCCGCGGCAGCTGGACCGGCTACAACGGAGGAGAAGCTCCCGGCCTCAGCCTCTCCTGCGCAGAGTGGATCTACCGGAAGGAGATCGCCGGATACGCGACGGACACCTGGGGCACCGAAGTGATTCCGAACGAGACGCCGGACGTCTTTCAGCCGATCCACTGCGTCTCGCTCGTCCACACGGGCGTGCTCGTCGGAGAGATCTTTGATCTCGAGGGGCTCGCCGAGGATTGCGCGGACGACGGGGTCTACGAGTTCTTCTTCGTCGCGCCGCCGCTTCCGATCACGGGAGCCGTCGGTTCGCCGATCAACCCGCAGGCGATCAAGTGACGCCGTGAGGACGCCACGAGTCGGTCAGACACAGCCGGGTGAGCCGGCGCGCCGCACGGCCGTCGACGCCGAGGGGGCCGTTCGGATCGAGGCCCAACCGGCGCGGAGGATCGCGGAGGAGGCTATCGTATCAGCCCTGGGAAAGGAGGTATCCCCATGAGGCGACAGATGGACGTCAACAGTGACATGGGCGAGAGCTTCGGAAACTGGGTGATGGGGAACGACGCCGCCCTCTTGCCGCTCGTGACGACGGCAAACGTCGCTTGCGGGTTTCACGCCGGGGATCCGGTGACGCTGCTCCGCACGGTCCGCCTCGCGAAGCGAAACGGCGTCGTCGTCGGAGCGCATCCCGGGCTCCCGGACCTCCTCGGCTTCGGACGGCGGGCGATGAAGATCTCCCCCGAAGACGCGTACGCCTACGTCGTCTATCAGGTCGGCGCGCTCCAGGCGACGCTCGCTGTGGAGGGGATGCGGCTCCACCACGTGAAGCCACACGGGGCGTTCTACTCGGTCCTGAAGGCCGAGGAGGAGCTTGCGGATGCCGTGGCGGAGGCGATCGCGTCCCTCTCGCCGGAGCCGATGCTCTACTGGCCCGCGCCCACCGACTCGGCGCTTCCCCGGGCGGTGCGGAAGCGGGGGATCCGCGTAGTCGGAGAAATCTACGTGGACCTCGACTACGCTCCCGACGGCTCCCTCATCATCCAGCGGACGAAGCACTCGACGGACCTCGCGAAGACGACCGCTCAGGTGCGGCGCTACATCGACACCGGGGAGGTTCTCGCGCAGGACGGCACGGCCGTCGCTCTCGATGCGGAGAGCATCTGCGTCCACGGGGACGGTCCGAACGCCGTCGATGTCGCGCGCGCCGTGCGCCGAACCCTCGAAGAATCGGGCTGTCTCACCGAGCCGGTTTTCGCCCACGCCGCGTAGCGGGTCGGAGGCCCGGCGATCTCAATCCAGGAAGTTCCGAGGAGACACGCGATGAAATTCGGTTTGCTCTTCGCTCACCAGATCCCTCCCGAGAGCGGGATTCCGTGGAACGAGCCCTACCAGGACATGCTCCGCTGCCTGCCCCGTGCGGAGGAGCTCGGCTACGTCTCGGCGTTCCAGGTCTCTCACCACGTCCAGAAGGACGGTCTCTGTCCCGGGCCTCTCGTGGCGCTCGGCGGCGCCGCCGCCGTCACACAGCGGATGCGGGTCGGGACCGGGATCCTCCTCGTCCCCATGTACGCCCCGCTCAGGCTCGCCGAGGACATCGCCGTCCTGGACAACCTTTCGAACGGTCGATTCATCCTCGGCGTCGCTCCGGGGTACGTGAGCGAGGAGTTCGCGGCGCATGGAGTTCCCCGGAACCAGCGGGTCGGCCGGCTCGAAGAGACGCTCGACCTGATGACGCTCGCATGGAGAGAGGAGCGCTTCTCGTTCGACGGAAGGTACTTCAAGGTCCCTGAGGCGTGTCTCACGCCGAAGCCCGTCCAGAAGCCCCACCCGCCGATCTGGTACGGCGTCTCAGCCCCGGGCTCGATCCGCCGGGCGGCGCGCCGCCACGCGGTCCTCGTTGCCTCACCGCGACACGGAATCGCGGAGCTGAAGGAGCACTTCCGCATTTACGACGAGGCGGCGAGCGAGTTCGGCTTCAAGCCGGCGGAGCGGCCCGTCATCCGGCAGGTCTTCGTCGCCGAAACCCGCAACAAGGCCGAGAAGGTCGCTGCCCCGGCGGTCGGCTACCTCTACCGGGAACTCTATGGCGCCAAGTCCGCTCAGGGCGAGCGGGAGCTCCGGACCGACGACGGGCGGGTGATCTCGGACCGCCAGCAAGCGACGTACGAAGCGCTCAAGGACCGCTACGCGATCGGTGAACCGGACTTCGTCTACGAATCGCTCAAGCGTTGCCAGACGGAGCTCCGCGCCACCGAGATCATCTGTTGGATGCACATGCCGGGGATCCGCGGCGAGGACGCGATGCGTTCCGTGGAACTCTTCGCGAAGGAGGTCATGCCCCGCTTCTGATGGCGGACCACGGGACCGAGGTCTCCGCGACGATCTTTCCGGCGGTCGGCCCGCTGGGTTGTGCGACGAAGAAGTCCCGACAGGGGGGAAGCTCATGAACGAACGCCTGTTCTCCGAAGAAGAGCTCCGGGAGATGGAGAAGCGCACCGTCGATCGCCTCAAGGAGGCCGTCGATGCGGGCGATCCGGAGAGAGCGAAACAGATCGCGGAACGCATGTACAACGAGTTCGTGTCGATGCACGACCTCTACCGCGATTGGACCACGGCCATGCTGAGCGCGATCGGCCGCCGCTTCGGCGACGAGGTCCTCGAAGAGATCATGACCGAGGGGGTGCGGGCCTGGTGGTTGCCGACTCTTCAGAAGTTTCCCCAGGGTCCCGAGACGCTCCGCCACCGGGTCAAGATGTTCATCGCCGGCCTGCGCGGGCACCTTCAGCCCCTCCACCTCCAGGAGGACGACGAGAAGATCGTCATCCAGATGCGGCCTTGTGGCAGTGGCGGCCGGCTCGTCCTCGAAGGAAAGTACGACGGCCCGGAGGCGTTTCTGAAGATCCGGAAACCTCAGCGGATGACCTACGGCCGTTCCGACTTCCCCGTGTACTGCGCACACGAAGCTCCGATGGAGCTCGTCGACATCGAGCGCAATGGCGCCCCCTTCGTCGTCGTCGAGCCCGCCGCCGTGCTCGGAAAGGAGCTCTGCTCCTTCGTCGTATACAAGGACCCGCTCAAGATTCCCGCGCGCTACTGGCAGCGGCTCGGGAAGACGAAGCCGCCCGGGAGCGAGGAGCCAGACTCGAAATAGCCGCGCTGCAGGGGCGCGTCGGGAGCTCTGGCTTGACGGCGCCTGCGGCATCGTCGTAACGGCATTCGGCCCCGCTCGCCGCCGAGGCCGAAGTGGAGGGGAGGTGCATCATGCAGGAGAATCGTCCGCGCCACGTCCTCGACGGCTACCGCGTCCTCGACTTCACGCAGGTCCTCGCAGGCCCTGCGGCGACCCGGCTGCTCGTCGAGATGGGTGCCGAGGTCATCAAGGTCGAGCTGCCTCCGACGGGCGACTTCTCCCGGAACTTCCCGTTCCTTCGGGACGGACGGAGTGGTTACTACGTGCAGCAGAACCGGGGAAAGAAGAGTTTCTGCGTCGACGTGAAGCGGCCCGAAGGCCTCGCGCTCATCCAGGAGCTGATCCCCAAGGTAGACGTCCTCATCGAGAATTTCGCCCCCGGTGCGATCGGCCGCATGGGCCTCTCCTACGAGGCCGTTCGCCGCATCAATCCGCGGATCGTCATGTGCTCGATCTCCGCGTTCGGGCAGACGGGCCCCCTGTCTGCCGAACCCGGATACGACTACATCGCTCAGGCGTATGCCGCGGTGACCTACATGATCGGCGATCCGGACGGACCGCCTTCGATCCCGATGCTCGGCCTCGGCGACGTCGCGACGGGAGCCCACGCGGTCGCGGGGATCGTCGCCGCCCTTCTCCACAGGGAGCGGACCGGCGAGGGACAGTACCTCGACGTCTCGATCCTCGACTCCTACTTTCACTGTCACGAGCTGAACGTACAGATCTACAGCAATTCGAAGGGAGCGGTGAAGCCGAAGCGGTCCGGGACGCAGCATCCGCAGATTTGCCCGACCGGCGTCTTCCGCGCACACGACGGGTACCTGATCATCATGGCGTTCCTCGACCACCAGTGGCGCGCGCTGTGCGAGCTCATGGGTTGTCCGGAGCTGGCCCAGGATCCGCGGTTTGCGACCAACGCTGCGCGGCTCGAGCATCGAGACGAAGTCGTCGCCCGGATCGAGGGATGGCTCGCCTCGATGCCGAGCATCGAGGCAGCGATGGAGGCTCTGCGCAAGGTACGGATCCCGAATGCGCCGGTCCTGTCGATCGAGCAGGCGGTGAACCACCCGCATCACCGGGCCCGTGGAACCGTGCGGACGATCGAGGACCGGTTCCTAGGAACGTTCGAGGTCCCGGGGTTTCCGCTGCGATTTTCCGCCTACCCGGATCGCCTTCC
>Ga0315273_10014081_pt1 | contig 10298 bp, 8 predicted proteins | sample YL17G02_0_MG_FD_205753 | JGI IMG/M metagenome (GOLD analysis project Ga0315273, IMG submission 205753) | Sediment microbial communities from Yellowstone Lake, YNP, Wyoming, USA - YL17G02_0 | ecosystem: Environmental > Aquatic > Freshwater > Lake > Sediment | place: USA: Wyoming | collected... | reverse complement strand
CTGCCCCGATCCCATTATCGCGGCCCAGCGCGCCGGATTGAAGCGGCCCTGGCCCTTCACATACAGTATCGACGGCGGCTCCGAGTGGGAGTTTCATCGGCCGGTGTGCGTTGGGGATACGCTCACTCTGAGAGTGAAGATCGCCGACCTGTACGAGAAACAGGGGTCGGTCAAAACCGGTCGGATGCTCTTTACGATCATTGAGAGTCGCTGCACGAACCAGCGAGACGAGTTGGTCGGGATCGCCCACGGAACTGGCATCGTGTACGAAGGCCCGCAGGCCAACACCAAGGAGGCGGGCGCATGAGCCCGGAGCAGCTTTACTTCGAAACCGTCGAGATCGGCGTACTCATCCCGCCGTTGACCAAAGGGCCGCTTGCCATCAAAGACCTGGTGAAGTTCGGGGCCGCGACCGACGACTGGAGCGAAATTCATTTCGACGAGTCCGTTGTCCGGCAACGCGGTTTGCCTGCTCCGGTGGTGCACGGCCCCCTGAAGTCGGCGTTTCTTGCCCAGATGCTCACCACCTGGATGGGCCCCGCGGGCACCCTCAAGCGCCTTGCCTGCCAGTACCGCGGGATGGACGTGGCGGGGGAAACGATCACCTGCCGGGGGAAGGTGATGGGCAAGTCGTCGGACGAGGGCGAGCACCTCGTCGAGTGCGAGGTCTGGACCGAGAATTCGAAAAGTGAGATCACGACCCAGGGACGAGCTGTCATCGCCCTGCCAGCCCATCTGGAGCCGCCACGTCCGGCGTTGGACCCGAGTCAGATCTCCCTGGTCACCGAGGGGATGCGCCGCGATCTGCACCTCGGCGAGGTATCGGGCGTCTTCACCTACGACGTGGATCGCCGCTGGATCCGCGAGTTCGCGTCCGCCTTCGGGGACTCGAACCCACTCTGGCACGACGAGGCCTATGCGTGCGCCGAGGGGCGGTTCGGTGGGATCGTTGCGCCACCGACCTTCTTCGGCGCCCTCGATCCGGTGGAGCGCTACCATCCCATCCGCGAGGAGAAAGAGTTGCTGCTCGACCCCTGGGTCGAGACCATGCCGTACACGAACACCGGCGGTGGGAACGCCTTCAGTGAGGTCGAGTATTTTCTGCCGATCCGGGCAGGTGACACCATCACGGTCGAGGTGACCTACACCGACATCTTCGAGCGGGACGGCCGGTCCGGCCGCTTGCTCTTCCGCATCCGCGAGAACGTGCTCAAGAATCAGCGCGGCGACCTCGTGGCCAAGGCGCGGAGCGGCCACGTGCGCAGCTACGACTTGGCCCTGAAGCGAAGCGTGTAAGATGGCGACGCGGCCGCAACTCTGGTATGAGGACATCGAGGTGGGTGCGGATGTCCCGCCCCTGGCCAAGGTGCCGACGACCATCGCCCTGGCGAAGTACTGCGGCGCGGCGTACGACTTCTCGCCGATCCACTTCGACGAGCCGTACGCCCGCACCCGTGGGCAGGAGACCGTCATCGTCCAGGGATTCTTCAAGGCAGCCTGTCTCGGGCAGATGCTCACCGACTGGATCGGGCCCAAGGGCTGGGTCAAGAAGTTTACCGCCAAGTACCAGCGGGTGAACCTCCCACATGAGCCCATGACGTGCCGGGGGAAGGTTACCCGCAAGCACGTGGACGGCGAATCGTACCTCGTGGACGTGGAGATGTGGGTCGAGAATGACCAGGGCGAGGTTTCAACCGCGGGAACGGCCACGATCCTGCTACCCTGCCGCGAAACCTGAGACGCCCTACCCCCATGGTGGCGTGGCCGATCGGGGCCGGGGGTCAGGCAGCGTGCACTGGAGAAGCACGATGGTCGAACAGATCAGAGCGGACGTGCTGGTAGCCGGGGGCGGCATGGGCGGGCTCATGGCCGGCGCGCGGGCTCACATGGCCGGCGCGCGGGTGGTGGTGCTGACCGGGGTCCCGGGCGCCTCGATCCGGATGGCCGGATTCAGCACCGCCCTGCTCGACGCCCCCGAGGACCGGCCCGAGTGTCTCTTCAATGACATGTTCATCGCCGGGGGGTTCATCAACAATCCCCCACTCTTGGCGACCATCGTGGAGCGGATCGGCCCTGAGACTCGCTTCCTGCAGACACTTGGCGTCCCGTTTCACCAACAGGGGGAACGGTTGGCCCGACGCCAGGCGGCCGGCGTGTCCTGGCCCCGGGCGGTCTTCACCCCCGACATGGTCGGCCAGGATGCCGGAGCGCGCCTGACCCGGCGTTTATGGGCGGCCGGCAGCCCTCCGGTGTGGGTGCTGGATAAGGGATTCTTGCTGGATCTCGACCTACGAGACGGCGCAGTGTGCGGCGGCCTCGCCTACCTGCGGCCGGAGGAGCGGTGGGTTCACATCGAGGCCCCGGCCGTGGTGCTGGCGACAGGAGGGGCAGGACGGCTCTACCGAAAGACGACCAATTTTGCGGGAAGCATCGGGATAGGCTACGCGCTGGCCCTGGAGGCGGGAGCGCCGCTCGTGGACATGGAGTTCGTCTCGTTTGAGCCCACCGTGGCTGTCGCCCCGCCGGGCATCGCCGAGATGGAGTTGCCGACCATGGCGTTCTCGGAGGGGGCGCGGCTCCTGAACGGGCGGGGCGAGGTCTTCCTGGAGACCATGCCGCCCCCAAGCAAGGACCTCATGTGCCGAGCGATACTGCGCGAGGTGAGTGAGGGCCGGGGTACGCCCAACGGCGGCGTTTACTACAACCTCTCACAGATGGCGCCCGAGGCCGCTCTGCGGTACGCCCAGGTCCGCCGGGTGCTCAAAGCCCTGGGCCAAAACCCCGCCGAGGCACAAATCGACGTGGCGCCCACCCAGCACTACGTCATGGGCGGCATCCGGACAGACGAAAACGCGGCCACGGACGTCCCGGGCCTCTTCGCGGTCGGCGAGGTAGCCGGCGGCGCCCATGGGGCTCACCGCCTGGCCACCTGCGGCGGAACCGAGGTCATCTCCATGGGTGCAATAGCCGGCGAACAAGCCGCGCGATATGCCCAGGGCCGCACCTTGAGCGCCGGCCCCGCCCCCCGAGGGGCCATGCCGGAACTCCTGCAGGAGGCCATGGACACTTCCGATACCGCTCGGCTGGAGGAGATCCGGACAGCCCTGGAAGAAGGCTGCGGAGTGCTGCGAGAGCAAGGGCAGATCCAGCGGACCCTGGCCTCGCTGGACACAATCCAGGAGCAACTGCACAGGGAAGGACGCATGAGGACATATGTCGGGCGCGCGGTGCTCGTCGCCTCCGCTATCGCCCTGTCGGCGTCCCGGCGGGTGGAAAGCCGCGGTGATCACTTCCGGACGGATTACCCGAACCGAGACGACCGCCGCTGGCTTGGAAACCTGGTTGCCACGATGGCCCAGAATCGCTGGGGCATCGAGGTAACATTCGAGAAGGCGGGCATCGGTGCCCGCGCCCCGGTCCCGGTCCGGTGATGGAACCGGACCCGGATTTCAGCATCAGAAGGTTTCCGACTGAACAGCGTCCCGACTGAGGTTGTGGGTGCCGCCGCCCGGCAAAACGGTTGACTTCGCCGCTGAGGGCGTGACAACATCCCGCAGAGCTCCCTTTGGGTGTTCGGCCACACGCCCCGATCCGTCTCAGTCCCGATCGCCGGGCGCTCGCGGCAGTGAACAGGAGGTGACGCCCCGTACGACAACTGTCAGGCATGCCGTGGGGGCGTGCCGTGGCATCAGGGCAACAACGCAACACGGGGAGGAGAACACCCATGAGATTCACACGGAGCAGGATGGTGCTGATCGCGCTTGCGACGCTCCTCGTCCTTGTCGTCTGCGCGTCCCCCAGCCAGGCGCAGGAGAAACGGTACCTGTGGACGGCCCAAGAGGTCGGGACAGGGATCTTCGCGATGACGACGAACGTCACCAACATCGTGAGCCGGTACCTTCCCAAGGACGTCAAGATCGATATTCTGCCCTCGGGCGCCGTGGTGGCAAGCTGCACGATGGTCAACGACGGCAAGGCCCAATTCGGATGGGCGGAAGCCTCGGCGGCGTGGGCATACCAAGGTATCGTGCTCTACAACAAGAAGCACGAGAACCTGCGCTCGATCGCCGGTGGTCTCCAGCAAGCCAACATGCAGGCCTTTGCACTGAAGAAGTTCAGCGAGGCGAAGAAGGTCAGGACATTCGAGGACATCAAGAAGAACAAGGTCGCCGTCACCATCGCCACAAAGAAGCGCGGGACGATGGGGCAGGCTGCAGGACCGATGCAGCTCGAGGCCTACGGCATCACCTACGACGACATCAAGGCCTGGGGGGGCCGCATCATCGAGACCGACGTCCCGGAGATCGTGAACTTGATGCGGGACGGCCGGGCGGACCTGTGGCTTGACAACCTCGCTCCCGGGCATCCGGCGGCCACCGAACTGTACCAGGGCACGGACCTCGTGATTCTGGAGCACAATCCGCAGGGAATCGCGCACCTGCAGCAGTACGGTTTCTTCGCCGCGCCGGTTCCGGCCAATACCTGGAAGGATCAGGCGAAAGCAATCGTTCAACCCGCCGCCACAACCCTGATCACGACCCACAAGGATGTGCCTGTGGACATCGTCTATTTGGTCGCCAAAGCCGTGCTCGAGAACGGAGAAGAGATCCGGAAATCCCATGCCGTGATGAAGGACTTCGACGAGAAGACGGCGTGGACGAAGGAACGGACCATCATCCCCCAACATCCCGGCGCGGAGAAGTACTACCGGGAGCGAGGCTTCATCAAGTAGGGTCCGGATCCATACCCGAGGGAACCCCATCTGCCGCGGCATGATCCCCGCTGGGGGATAAGGGAGGCGTATGTCAGCGCGTCTTGTCTACGGGGCCCTGGCGATCTTCTGGTTGCTCACCCAACTGTATATCCGGTATGTGACCCCGGTCAACCCCTACCCTCAGCGGCATCTCTACGTGGTCGCCAGTTTCCTACTCCTGTTCTTTCCATTCGGATCGTTGACCAAGGCGGCAGCAGTCGGAGGAAGGAGGCGCACACGCGAATACCTCCTCTTCGGGGTCAGTTGCGCCCTGGGGATCTATCTCTTTCTGAACACCGAGCGGTTCGTCAGTCGATGGGAGTTCGTGGATCCGGTGTACCCGCTCGACATCCTCGCGGCCTTCGTGCTCATCTCCCTGATGCTCCTCTCCACGTACCGGGCCGCCGGCCTGGCACTTCCGCTCTTCACCCTGGTCATGCTGGCGTACGGTTTTGTCGGCAAACCCCTCCCGGGAATCTTCAATCATCCGGGCATGTCGATCTCTGACATGACCGAGGTCCAGTTGATGGGTGGCCAAGGGGTCTTCGGCATCGCCGCCGGGGTATGTGTGGACTTCATCTTCTACTTCATCGTCTTCGGGGCGGTGTACGAGGCCTTCGGCGGAGGCGATTTCCTCACCAAGTGCGGGATGATCTTCACCAAGCGAACGATCGGCGGCGAGGCCAAGGCCGAGGTGGTGTCCAGCGCCTTCATGGGCACGATCAGCGGCTCGGCCGTCGCCAACGTCGTCGGCACGGGGACCTTCACCATCCCGCTCATGAAGAAGGCCGGCTTCAAGCCCGAGTGGGCTGCCGCCATCGAAGCGTCCTCCTCCACCGGCGGGCAGATCATGCCTCCGGTGATGGGGGCCGGCGCCTTCATCATGGCGGAGACGCTGGGGGTCCCCTACATGGAGATCTGCAAGGCCGCCATGCTGCCAGCCATCCTGTACTTCGCGGCCATCTTTTTCTTCGTCCACTACTATGCGAAGCAAGGGACGTTCGGCGTCTCCGATCTCGACGTCCCGGTCCGGGAGATCCTGATCCGGCTTCATCTGCTGATCCCCCTGGCGGCGCTCATCTACTTCATTGCCACCGATTACAGCCTCGGGCTCTCCGTGATCTACTCGCTGGCGATCCTCATGATCATCGGCGTGCTCACGCCGCACACCCGGCCGAGCGTCCAAGCCTTTCTCAATTCTCTCGTGGACGGCATGAAGCAATCCGCAGACATCGGCGTCCCCATCTTCATCTGCGGGGTCTCGGTGGGCATCGCTATCTATACCGGAATCGCCTCCAAGGCCACCAACCTGATCGTCAGCATGGGGCAGGAGGCGCTTTTGGCGTCCCTCCTGCTTGGCGTCGTGGTGACCATCATCCTCGGAATGGGGATGCCGACGGTGGCGGCCTATGTCGTGGCATCGCTCTTCGTGGTGTCGGCGCTGGCGAAGCAAGGCGTTCCGCCCCTGGCTGCCCACATGTTCATTTTCTACTATGCCGTCCTCGGTCAGGTCACGCCTCCCGTAGCCATGGCGGCGTACACGGCGGCAGGCATCGCCGGCTCCAACCCCTTCCGCACGGGTTGGCTCGCCTTCATGCTCTGCCTCCCCGGGTTTCTCATTCCCTTCAACTTCGTCTACGATCCCACCCTGCTGTTCCAGGGACCCTGGTGGCTCATCCTCTACGCGTTCCTCAAGACCGCCCTGGGCTGCTGGTTCCTCGCCCTCAGCCTGACGGGCTACGAGGAGTCGGGCGCCATCAAAGGTGGAAGGAAGCTCTGCTACCAGATTCTGCTGATCCTGGCGGCGATCCTCATGATCAGTCCTACCCTCGCCTCCGATATTGCGGGCGCGGTGATCGGCTTCTCCTGCGTGGGGCTTTCCCGCATGCTGAAAGCACGGGCCGAGCGCCTGAAGGGGGCGGCTGTCTAGGCTGCGCCGGAACAGGCCCACTTGGGCGGAGTGCGTGATCTCAAACCAGTGCGGCTATCACCAGCGAAAGGGGCCGGGGGGCCGGACCGGTTTCGGGCTCGCCTCATCCGTCGAGGAAATCCTCATGTCAGACCTGATTGAGACCGATGTGCTGGTGATCGGCGGCGGCGGCGCGGCGGCGCGGGCAGCGCTCGCCGCCTGCGAGGCCGGGGCGCGGACAACCCTCGCAGTCAAGGGCTGGTTCGGATGGATTGGCCTCCGCGGGGCCGGCGCGACCGGATGCGGGATCGCCCCCTGGTGGGGATACTCGGCCGGACGTGGCGTCCCCGGCAAGCCCGACGAGGAGACCGAACTGAACGTCAGTCTGATCCTCCAGGCGGGGCTGGGCATGGCCGACCGCGGGCTCGTCCGGTCCATGGTCGCCGGTCAGGAGGATGCCCGCCGCGATCTCGAGCGGTATGGCGCCGTCGTCGCCAGCGGTTTCCCGGCCTCCGAGCGCCGCCGCTTGGTTCAGGTGATGCCCGGCCTGGCCTACCACGTGCGCGGGAGCCACGTCGTTACCCGCGATCACACCATGATCACCGATCTCCTGGTGAAGGACGGCGCCTGCGTCGGCGCCGTGGGGGTGAACGAGCAGAGCGGCGAGGTCTCTCTGTACGCGGCGAAGGCCACCATCCTGGCGACCGGGGGGGACGCCCGGCTCTACCTGCACAATTGCCATCCGAGCTGTATGACCGGCGACGGCTACGCCATGGGGTACGCCGCCGGCGCCAGGCTCATCAACATGGAGTACATGCAGGCGTTCCTGGCGACAATCCACCCCTCCCTCAACCTACTGTGGGGCGGCTGGTCCTGGCGGCGCTTTCCGCGGATCGCCAATGCGGCAGGGGAGGAAATCCTGGCTAGGTACCTCCCCCCGGGGATTAGCGTCGAGCAGTGCCTCTGGGAGCGGGGCGGCCACAACCCGTTCTCGACCCGCGACCAGGCTTCGCGCTACCTGGACGTTGCCATCCTGAAGGAGGTCCTGGCCGGCCGGGGGACCCCGCACCACGGCTGTTACGTCGATGGCATCGACCCGGAGCGGGTGTCTGCCGAGCATCGCGATTGGATGCTCTATCGGGGCATCGATCTCGGCGGGCGGCTCGACGTGGGCGCGGTGCACCAGTGCTCCGACGGGGGCTTCTACGTCTCTGAAGACGCTCAGACCAGCATCCCGGGTCTCTACGCTGCCGGCGAGGCGGCCGCCGGCATGCACGGCGCGGATCGGCTCGGCGGGCACATGATGGTGAACTCTCAGGTGTTCGGGAAGCGGGCCGGCCAGTGCGCCGCCGCCCTCGCCCGCGAGCGCGACGCGACGCCGCTCGGCGAATCGGTCACCGCTGCGGCGCTGGAGCGGATCGACTCGCTCCGCCGGACGAGGGGGAATCTCAAACCGGGGGAGGCGCTTGCGGCGCTGCAGCGGTGCTGCTGGGAGCGCATGCTCAACATCCGGACCGAGCCGGGGTTGCGGGAGGCGCTCCGACTGATCGAGCGGATTCGGTGCGAGTCTCTCCCGCGGCTGTCGGTCGAGACGCCGGCCGAGGTGGTCCAGGCGCTCGAGTTGCAGCACCTGGTGCTGGTGGGCGAGATGGTCGGCCGGGCCGCGCTGTTACGGACCGAGAGCCGCGGCGGCCATTACCGGGAGGACTACCCCGCGCGCGACGACGCCAACTGGCTGCGGGTCATCGAGATACGCCGGGAGGAGGGCGAGATGCGGCTCGGGACCTTCGTGATTGATCCGGAGTGGCGGGACCTCCCGGGCGATCTGGGGGACTGGTTCTGGGGCTGAGGAGGGGACCGCGCCTCTCCTTTCGCCCCACCCGCGGGCAAGGGGCAGGAGCGTGGGGATTTCACGGACAGTGTGTCGGGAGCGCGGCGCCATGGATCTCACGGGGGAGCAACGGAGCATCGCCCAGGGAGAAGCCGGACCCCTGCTGGGGAAGTACATGAACTGGCTCATCGCCTGGGGAGAGGCCATGGGGGCGAAGCGGCTGGTGCCCGTGCGGAGCGTGCACGCCATGCTACGCACCCCCTCGACGAGGGGCTGCTCGCGGCGGACTGTGGAGGAGTACATCGCGGAGCTCCGCCAGGTGTGCGCCCACCGGGTCAAGTGCCTGACGACGACGCAGGTGGCGAGCGCGGGCTCCAACTACTGGCGCGAATCCGGCGCCAGCCAGGAAGAGGCGGCCTTCGAAAGCGAACTCAGGAATCTCGCCCGTCGGTCGGGCTTCCAGCTCACTCGAACCTGCACACCTTACTTGGTCGGAAACGCGCCGCTCAAGGGAGAAGTCTGCGCCTGGACGGAGTCCTCCGCGGTGGTCTATGCCAATTCCATCCTCGGCGCCAGGACCACCAGGCACGGTATGGAGAGCTCCCTGGCAGCCGCCCTGCTCGGCGTCACGCCGGCATTCGGAGAGGTGCTCGACGAGAACCGGCGGGCCGAGCTCCATATCGATGTGGGCGTCGAACTCCGCTCCGAGGCAGAGTACGGGGCGCTGGGGTTCTATGCCAGCGCGGTCGCCCGGTCGTACATTCCCGTGTTCACGGGCATCGCGAGCCTGGCGGCAGAAGACGCGAAGCAGATCAGCGCCTCCCTGCCCTACGCCGAGAGCGCAATCAGCATGTTCCACGTCGTCGGCGTCACTCCCGAGGCGCCCGATCTCCAGACGGCCTGTGGTTCCCGCGCGCCCCGTGTTCGGCTCGCCTTTGGAGCGAGAGAGTTGCGCGACACCTTCCAGGCCATGACGGACCTGAGCCCCGGCGAGGAGGTGGACACGGTCATCCTGGGCTGCCCCTTCGCCTCGTTATGGGAGATCCAGCGGATCGCGGAAGGTCTGGCCGGGCGAGGAATCGCGGACAGCGTGCAATTGTGGGTCGCCACCTCGTACCAAACGGCCATGGAGGCGGAACGCCTGGGTTTTGCCGAGCTCATCCGTGAGAGCGGGGGCCGGCTGATGCATGACGCCTGCCCGGGGTCGGCCGCGATTCTGGGCTCCCGGCGGGTGGTGACCACCTCGTTCAAGCAAGCGCACCACGCGCAGACCGTCTTGGGGAGTCGGACGGCCATCGCCTCCATGGAACGGTGCCTCGAGGCAGCGCGGAAAGGGCGGTGGGGCTAGATGGAGACGAAGCGGATCGTTGGGAAGGGGATCGTCGGCGGAAGGGCCGAAGGGGAGGCGGTGGTAAGCACGGTTCCCCTCTGCTTTCGCACCGAGTACGACCCCGCCACGGGTGAGGTCATCGGCTTGCGCCATCCGCTCCGAGGCCAGAACCTGCGCGACAAGGTGCTGGTCATGCCGCACACGAAAGGGTCCTGCGGCAACTCCATGGCCTTCAGTACCGGGTGCAAGGAGGGAAATGGCCCGGCTGCTCTGGTTTGTTTGCGTCGGGAACCCCTGGCGGTGCTGTCCTGCGTCGTGAACGGCATACCCATGGTGAGCGATCTGGAAGGGGACCTGTTCGAGGTCATCGACACAGGCGATTTCGTCCACGTGGACGCCGACGCCGGCGTGGTAACGGTATGGAAAAAACCGATCTGATATCCCCGCCTTAGCCTATCCTGAACAGCCGACAGGC
>Ga0315273_10014080_pt1 | contig 10298 bp, 8 predicted proteins | sample YL17G02_0_MG_FD_205753 | JGI IMG/M metagenome (GOLD analysis project Ga0315273, IMG submission 205753) | Sediment microbial communities from Yellowstone Lake, YNP, Wyoming, USA - YL17G02_0 | ecosystem: Environmental > Aquatic > Freshwater > Lake > Sediment | place: USA: Wyoming | collected... | reverse complement strand
ACGTACACGTCGATGCCGCGGTTGCGGGCGTACTGCATCACGTCCCGCCAGAAGCGGATCTTGTCGCCCATGCCCATGCTTCGGACCGTTTCCAGGCTGGCCAGGATCTCGGGGCGAACCATGTCGTGCCCGCTGCCCGAGTAGCTGTCGTCCATCCGGACGGTGGTGCGCTTGACGTCGTTCAGCGCCACTTCGGGATACTCGGAAACCCGAACCATCGAAGGAAACGGATGCAGATTCCAGAGCGAGAGAACGTTGTAGCGGTGGCGGGCCATGTGGTCCAGGAACTCCCGCCAGAAATCGAAGGACCACATCTCGGCAATGTTGTTTTGCGCGGCGTCGGAGTTGTCCGAGTAGCTGGGCGTGCGCGCGTCCAGCGGGATGTTGAACTTGATGCCGCGCTGCGCGATGTGCGGCGCGCGGTCGGAGTCCCGCAACTGGTCGAGCGTGCCCAGGCGCAGGGCTTCCGCCACGTCGAGCCCCCCATACATCGCGCCGGGCGCGTCGGCGCCGAGCACGGCGATGGTCGTGCGCCCGCCCGACGTTACCCGCCGGATGGCATAGGACTGCGGCGCCGAGTTGCGGGCAGCAGTCGTATTCAGCGTCTTCACCAGCCGCGCCGACTGCGCCGGGCCGGCGGCCAGGGCGAAGCACGGCGAACAGGTTGCGCCCGTCAGCCGGTCGAGCGAAAACTCCGGAATCGCGCTCGCCGAAGCGCGCGCGATCTCGGTGGCCGCGAAAGCCAGCGGCTCGATCGAACGGTCGTAAAAGAGCCCGGGGCGCGGCTGCGCCGCAACGCCGCTGACAAGTACTAGCACCAAGGTAATGGTAGGTAGCAGGACCATGCGACAAGCATAGCAGCCCCCGCCGGGCGCCGCTGACTCAGAATCCATTGATTGCAGACGACTTCGGGCTGCAATCGGGGCCGGACTGCTAACCAAAGTCTACAGATTCTCGCAATCCTATTCGAGTATTGGTGCCAAGCCGCGTGGATGCTAGATTCTTAATGGGTTCTGCCGCTTTTGGCAGGGCCGGGGAATGCCGGCGGCCGGCTGATGCGCAATGATCCACAAGACCCTCTTCGCGAATTCATGCTGTGCGGCGCTGCTGGTTCTGAGCGCGGCAATCTGCTCCGCCCAGCCTTTGACCATCATGACCGCCTGTCCGCTGCCGCAAGCCAGGGTCGGGACCCCATACAGTGTCACGTTCGCCGCCGCGGGTGGAAGCCTCCCTTACGATTGGCAAATCGTACCAGACGGGCCTTCCCCGCTTGGGCTGAGCCTGGATCGGTACACGGGAGTCTTCAGCGGGACTCCGACCCAAGCGGGCACTTTTCGGTTCGGCATCCTGGTCGGCGATAGTGGCCGGCCACGACGCGAGGGGTTGCGCTCCTGCTCTCTCACGGTAGCGGAGGCCGTCGCGGGCGCGCGATTGGCAATTACCACGGCATGCCCCTTGCCGATCGCCCGCGCAGGCGTGGCGTACCAGGCGGTTTTCACGGCCTTGGGGGGTTCCCAGCCATACCGATGGCAGATCACCCCCTCCGGACCTTTTCCCGAGGAGCTGAAACTCGATCCCGCCAAAGGGGAACTTGCCGGTGTTGCCAATGCAGTCGGACAGTTCGACTTCACGCTGGCGGTTACGGACTCCCTGGGCGGCCGCGACCAGAAGGCGTGCGTTCTCTCGGTGGAACCGCCACTCGCCGCCGACGCGAGGCTGGTTGTCTCGCCGGCCAGCCTGGGGCTGACGTACAAACTCGGATGGACGGCGTCGGCGCAGGCCACGGTCTCGATTGCGGCGGTGCGCCCGGCCGGAACCGCGGTACCGGTGTCTTTCTCGGTTTCGACAAGCACCGAGAGCGGCGGCGCGTGGTTGTCCGTAAACCCGGCCAGCGGCAACAGTCCGTCCGATGTGGCGGTGTTCGCCAACGGCAAGGGACTCGCGCCCGGCGAGTACAAAGGCTACCTCTCGATCACCGCGGCCGAGGTTGTGAACAGTCCGGAGAGGGTCGAGGTGACGCTGACCGTCGCGGGTCCGCAACTGGTGGTTTCTCCCGCGGCGATTTCGGCGACCCAGCAACTGGGAACCGGCGCACCGGCCATCACGCGGCTGCTCACGGTCTCCAGTTCCATCCCCGAGGTGGCGCTGGAGTTCACCGCGGCGCTCGACGCGGGCGCCGGCAAGTGGGCGACGCTGAGCGCTTCACGAGGCACGACGCCACTCAAGCTCGAATTGAGAATCAAGGCGGAAGGCCTGGCCAAGGGAGTATACACTGCGACCGTCACGCTGGCCCCCGACGGCGCTGCCGCCACGCCCGTCCGGGTACCGGTGACGCTAACCATTCGCGAGCGGCCGGCGCTGATGGTCACGCCCGCATCCTTGACCTTCACGTGCCAGAAGGACTGGCCTGTCCCGGACCCCCAGAATCTGGTGGTCGCCAGCAGCGGCGTCGCTTTCAATGTCAGTGTATCGTCGCCGTCAATCCTGCCCTGGCTGTCGGTCGACTCGGCAGCGGGAGTGACGCCGGCCCGAATCCGCGTGACGGCCGAGCCGCCAAGATCCAGCCCGGGAACCCATACGGGAACGATTCGAGTCGCCTTGGCCACGGACGATACCGTGTCGCAGAGCATTCCGGTGAAGTTGATTGTGCTGGACTCCCCCAAGCTGCTGTTCTCACCGGACTCGATATCGCTCCAGGCCCAGGCCGGTTCCGCGAATCCGATTCCCCAGGAACTCCGGATATGGGGCACGGGTCCCATGATCGGTTACTCCATCGAGGCCGACGGAGTTCCGTGGCTGTCGGTTTCGCCCCCGACGGGCTCGACGGGAATGGATATCGACAAAACAGGATCGACGGTAATTATTGTGAGCAAGGTTACCGTCGCCGCCGACGCGACGGCGTTGAAGCCAGGCGTCCACAAGGCACGCCTCACGCTACGCTCCGATTACGGCGAGACATTTACGATCCCGCTGACACTTACCGTTACCAGCGGCAGCTTCAGATCGCTCTACTGGATGGAAGGCAATGGTTGGAGCACCACGTTCAACCTGGCCAACGACGACCTTGAGCCCGCGGAGTTCACGATCCGGTTCCAGACCGCAAGCGGGCGGTCCGCGGTGGTTTCGATTTCCGGCGCCGCCCCGGCGGAGGAAGTCCGGGGAACAATTCCAAGTAAAGGCTTCGTCTCGGTGGCCACGGCCGGCGGGACCGGAGCCGCCGCGCAGGGCTGGGCCCAGATCACGGCAAACCGGCCGGTTGACGGCACAATCGAGCTACGCCGGCAGAAGGCGGGTTCGGGCGAACTGCCCGCGATCGCGCCTCTGAGAGCCCCCGCGGGCAGGCGGTTTGTGCTGCCCTACGACACGCAGGGCGGGCGATTGCAGGTTTTCCTGCTCGCCGCGGACGACTCGGGGCCGATTGGCGCCAGTTTCACCCTCAAGGACGAGAACGGAAAAGTCGTCGAAACACGGACTCTCGAAATGGAACCCCGCGTCGAGAGAATCATTGAAATACCGTCTTCTGCTTCCGGGGTGGCCCCGGCCAGAGGAGTCGTCGAGATCGCCTCGCAGGATGGGGAACTCCACGTCGCCGCCCTGCGCATCGGGGCCGGCGGCGTCTATGCGGCCGTCGAGCCATTGGCGCTGGCTTCAGGCGATTCCTCGCCGGTGGCTCAAGTCATTCCCCGATTCACGCATGGCGACGGCTGGACCACGGCGGTGACCCTGGTCAACACCGGCGCCGAGCCGCTGCCGGCCGCGCTGATCTTCCGGCAACCCGATGGCGCCCCGGTCCCGCTGTTGCTTGACTCCGGGGAATCCGCGGCGGACTACTCGGATGTGATTCCAGCCGGAGGCTCGCGGCTCATTCAAACCAGCAGCGAAAGCCCCCACCGGGTGGATGGATGGGTCGAGGTTATTGCGGCCAGATCGATCGCCGCGCTGGCGGTTCTCCGCCATCGGCATGGCGAAGCGCCGGAGTCCGAGGTGAGCGTCCCGCTAGTTCAGCCAGGCCAGCGCCGGCTGGCCATGTTCTTCGACAACATGGAGAACCTGAGCACCTGGCTCGGCTTTGTCAACCCGGATTGGTCCGCCGATTCCACCGTCGGGTTGAATTTTCGCGACGAGCGGGGTTCCAGTCTTGGAGCCGGGTCCGTCAGAGTCGAACCCAGAACTTCCCAGTTCGTCCCCTTGCCATTGCGTGTTCCCACGGTCCTGGACCGGCGCGGACTGCTCGAGATCCGAGGCTACAACCTGGATCTCGCGGCAGTGGGCGCCCGGAGCAACGCGAACGGAACCATCGTTGCCGTCCCGCTCTTCTGGAAGTAGCAGGAGGCAGAAGGCAGAAGTCAGAAGTCAGAAGTCAGAAGTCAGAATGGCTTGCGCTCCCTGACCTCTTCCAGCAACTGGCTTAACAGGGAAACATCACCGTACTCAGACAAACGGTAGGCCGCAAGCACAAACTGGCGGGCCTTTTGCCACACCACCAAGTCCTCAAATCTCGCCGCGGGCGTCCTCATTCTGACTTCTGACTTCTGACTTCTGACTTCTGACTTCTGACTTCTGTCTTCTGTCTTCTGGCTTCAGTAGCCGCGAGCCTTGTCGACCACGTTTACCAGCGGCAGCCCCATGGCGTAGCGCCGCATGTTGTCGGCGAACAGTTCGATGAGGCGCACCTGGCGGTCCGGGCTCCAGCCGGAGGTGTGGGCGCTCATGACCACGTTGGGGCAGTCGAAGATGGGGTGCGAACTGGGCGGCGGCTCGGTGGGAAACACGTCCAGGCCGGCGCCGGCGATCCAGCCTTCCTTGAGCGCCTTGACCAGCGCCATGTCGTCGAACAGCTTGCCGCGCGACAGGGCCAGGAAATAGGCCGTCTTTTTCATGCTCCGGAAGACCTTCTCGTTGAACATGCGCTCGGTTTGCGGCGTGTGCGGGGCCGCGGCCACCAGCACGTCCACTTTCGGAACCATCTGCATAAACCAGGTGGGGTCGTGCAGCTCTTCGACAAACTCCGGTTTGGGGATGGGTTTGGCGTCCGTGCCCAGAATGCGCATATCAAAGCCAAAGTGCGCTCGGCGAGCGACGGCCGCGCCGATGCCGCCCATTCCGGCGATGCCCATGACCCGCCCCACCAGTTCCGTGTGATGGTCCGATTTCGGCGTGCCCACCGGTGCCATCTGCCGCTTGTAGAACTGCGGCACATAGTATTTTGTGATGCCGCGCGTCAGGCACAGCAGCAGCCCCATGCCGGTTTCGGAAATGCCGGGCGCGAAGGTGCGGGCGTAGTTGGTCATGACGACCGGACTCTTGCGCATAACCTCGTCCATATTCTCGACGCCGGCGCCTCCCGCCTGCACCCACCTGAGCTTCGGCGCGAAGTCCAGGTCGGCGCCGCGAACATCGCCGAAGACCACCTCGGCGTCTCTCAGCTTCTGGCGGAATTCGTCCGGCGTCGAGCAGATGACGATATCGACCTTGGCGTTCGGAACGGCGGCCTGAATCGCGCGCGTCTCGTGCGGCTCGAAGCGGTACATGGTGACCACCTGGATGGGGTCCTGTTGCGCTTTGGCTTCGATTTGCGGGTAGGTAAGGGCGACTACGGGTTCGCGGCTGGCGGCGCCGGCCGCGGGCGCCGCGCCGGTAGCCGCCAGAAACGTTCGACGGGAAAACTCATTGGGGCCCATTGCGACAAGGTATCACATCGCGGCCGGTGAGATGCGCGGCGCGCCAGTCGTGCGAAGCGATCACGCAAAATCCTGCTTAATCTTGCGCTACACTACAGCTATGAGGACGAGCAGAACCCTCTCGATCACGCTCCCTCCGGAGATGCTGACTCGCGCCGAGCAACTGGCGCAAAAAGAGAACCGAACCATGAGCGAGCTCGTGCGGGAAGCGCTCCGGCACTATGAACGGAACAGTTGGTGGGAAGAGACCAACGCCTATGGCCGGGCGCGGGCGCAGGAACTGGGCCTCACCGAGGCCGACGTGGTTCCCCTGGTGAAGCAGGTTCGCAAGGAGCGTCGCTCCCGCGAGACCTCCCGCCGGCCAGCCAAATGACACGCGCCGTTCTGGACACCAACGTCTACGTCTCGGCTCTGGTGTTTGGCGGGAAACCGGCCAGAGTGCTGCAACTGGCCGCGGCCGGAGCATTTCAACTCATCGTGTCGGAGACGATCCAGGCTGAGCTGCTGGAAACTCTTACGGCCCGGTTTGCATGGCCCGCGGACCGGGCGGCAGAAGTCTGCGCCCAGTTGTGGGATGCCGCTCATTGGGTGCTGCATCCGCAACAGGTGCGGGCGGCACGGGACCCGGCGCGGACGTCATCGTGACCGGCGACTATGACCTGTTGGTGCCTCATCCGTTTCGCGGCGTGGATATCGTCACTCCCGCGGAATTCCTTGCGGATTGGGTCGCATAGTTACTACCAGTCTGTTCGCCAGCCTCGGCCGACTGTCACTTTCCACTGTTGCGGCCGAATCGCTTGCCGAAGAAATCCCCTTCGTTCCACTTCGGGCGTTCGGTTTCCGTCGCGACCTTGTATCCCAGCAGGCCCGCGAATCGCGCAAACCTGGCGCCTGTCGGGTAGTCGAACTTCTGGGAAACGTCATCCTTTGGCGAATGGTACACGGTCACCAGCCACTGCTTCCGGACCTTCGGGACGTCGACACCTGGCTCACTCGATTTGAAACCCAGATCAAGGTACAACGCCGGGACACCTTGCGTCACGAACGAGTAGTGGTCGGTACGAACGAACATGCCCTCGTCGGGAAAGGGGTCCGGGCTTATCTCGAATCCGGATTCCCCGGCTGCCTGGGCGGCCGTCCGCCCGAGGCTGGAATGGGCGCTGCCGTGCGCGATCACATCGCGCAGCGAAGGCACGTACGGCACCGTTCCGTCGAAATTGATGTTGGCAACCACTTTCTCAATTGGAACTGGCGAGTTGCTCGCGAAGTAATCCGATCCGAGCAGCCCTTGCTCCTCACCGGTCACGGCCACAAACATTACGCTCCTGCGAGGCCGTGCCGGCATCTGAGAGAATGCTCGTGCGATCTCCAGCATGGCTGCGCACCCGCTGGCGTTGTCCAGAGCGCCGTTATAGATGGCGTCCCCATCCACCACCGGCCCGATCCCCAGATGATCGATGTGGGTGCTGAACACTACGTACTCACTCCTCAATGTTGGGTCCGCTCCCTCCAACACGGCGACCACGTTTGCGCTCTCGACCGGCGTGTGGCGGCTCTTGTATCGAACCGTCGCTGTCTTGGTGGTGGCGAACCGGGGCGGTTCACCCTTTGCTGATGCAGCGAAGATCTCAGCCAGCCCATGTTTCTCTCCCTCGAACAAAGCCTCCGCGGCCGAGCGGTTCAAGGCAGGCCCGGGACCCAATCGCGCGTCGAGCCCGTGGACGCGTCCCCGGCCATCCAGCCACCGCATCGAGTTGAATCCTATGGCCAGCTCGCGCTGCATAGCCTGCCAGGGAAACTTCTTCTGTAGTTCGGGTGTCAGTACCTGGAGGATTCCAGCGGCTCCATGAGCCGCTGCAGTTTCCCGCTTCACGTCATCATTCATGTAGTAGCCGCGCACCGGGCCGGGAAACTTCGTGGGCGCCTCGAAGTACAACATCGCGACGATCTTGCCCTTCACGTCGAGCCCGGCGTAGTCGTCGTAGTTCAACTCCGGCGCACTCACGCCATAGCCCACAAAGACCACCGGTGCGCTGACCGAGCCCTGAGCAGCCTGGTGCGCGTCGAGAAGCAGAAAATCGATCCCGTACTTGAGTCTGGTTGTCTTTCCGCCTCCGCTCAGCGCCATTGACGTGGCCTCGGGCAAAATCTCCGTGCGGCGGAACGGGACCTTCTGATAGTAGCTTCCGCCCGGCATGCCCCCCTTCAAGCCGACGGCCGCGAATTGAGCAGCCATATACCTGGCTGCCAACTCGTGTCCCCGTGTTCCGGTGCGCCGTCCTTCCAGCGCATCGTCAGCCAGAAACTCCAGGTTCGCCTTAATGGCTTCGGGCGATATGCCTGCGCCGAATTCCCTACTCTTGTGTCTCTCGCCGGAGCACGCAAGGGTGAACATCAAGCCTGTACAGCTCAATGCGGCAAGAATGCTTCGAACATCCATCGTTCCCTCCTCCTTTCACTTCCCAAGCCTCGCGGAATTCCACCACTGGAGAATGGTAGTTTCGGCAGCGCCTTCATGGCGACGAACCGGTCCAGGTGCGTGTCACGGGCCTTGTACACCACCCCCATGCCGCCTTCGCCAAGCTTCTCGGCGATGCTGTAGTGTGCCACTCCCTTGCCGATCAACCGAGTCGCCTCTCCAATAGGGACCTTCAGATCTGATTCAGTCTACCCCCGGCCCGGGCGACAGGCAACCCCCGGGCGGGGGAGAGGACAGATCCTGACGCCGCACTATAGGGGCCAACTTCCCGTTTGTTGGGCACTCGGAGACAATCCTCGACACCATCGGCAATCCGCGGGACTGCTTGTCGCCACCTCTGGGTCACCGGCGAGAAGCTGGCTCATGTAGTTAGGCAGTGCGCCGTCGTCCGCGCGCCGCCCGGGGCCCGGCGGGCGCTCCGCTCTCACCGCGCCGGTTGTATTTTGGCGGCCGCCTCGACGATGGGCCGCGCCCCGGCGGCCATCGCCACCAGGTCGGTCGGCGCCTGGAAGAACTGGAAACCTTCCTTGAAGAACTCGGCCATGTCGGCGGCGCCCGCGGTCCGTCCCGCCGGGACCTTGTGGCGCTTGCAGGCGGCGACCACTTTCGCGATGGCCGCCTTCACCTCGGGGGTTTGCTGGCCACGAAAACCGTAGGAGTGCGACAGGTCGCTGGGCCCGATGAACACCACGTCGATGCCCGGCACCGAGACGATCTCGTCGATCCGGTCCACGGCTTCCTTCCGCTCGATGATGATGATGACCATCGCGTTCTTGTCGGCGAAATCGGGGTAGCCGCCGGGGGCGGGCCAGCGCATGGCGGCCAGCGACGGGCCCGAGCCGCGATTCCCGAGCGGGGGATACTTGCAGGCGGCCACCGCCTGCCGCGCCAGCTCGGGCGTCGAAGTGAACGGGAATATCACGCCCAGCGCGCCGATGTCGAGCGCCCGCTTGGCGGTCCAAAGCTCGTTGACCGGCACGCGGATGATCGGAACGGTTTTGGTGCCCTGCGTCGCCAGGATCATGTTCCGCGCCGTTTCCAGCGTGATTGCGCTGTGCTCCATCTCGATCCACAGGAAGTCGAACCCGAGGAGCGCGCCCTGCAAGGCCACGTCCGCGCTGGGGACCGAGATGGTGAGCCCCACCACCGGCTTGCCCTCGCGCAACGCCTTCTTGACCGGGTTCTCCCATTCAGTTTGCGCGTCGAGCGCCGAGGCGCCCATCAGCATTGTCGCAAGCATCAGTTTGTTCCTCATGGCTTGTCCTTAGATGTGCCCATGGTCGCACATCCGATCTCTTGCCGCCGGCCGTCTTTCGGGCGATGATAAAAGACCGAGGAGGACTTGCATGTCCAAAGAGACGATGTTGGGCGAACTTGGAGCGGCGAAGGAGTACTTCGACCGTTCGACGCGGGTTTTGGAGGAGGCGGACTCCGCCTTTGCCCCCCAGGAGGGCATGTTCACGGTGGTGCAGTTGGTTGCACACGTGGCGCAGACAATCGACTGGTTTCTCCAGGGCGCCTTTGCCGCCAACGGTTTTGATCTGGACTTCGAGCGGATGGACAAGGAAGTGCGGAGTGTGACGTCGCTTGGCGCCGCGCGAGCGTGGCTGGAAAAGGCTTGCGCCGAAGCCAAAGCGGCCATCGAGGGGCACACCGAGGCGGAATGGGCCGAACCGCTGCCACCGGGGCCTATCATGGGCGGGCTGCCAAGGTTCGCTGTTCTCCCTGCGCTGGCGGACCACACGGCGCATCACCGCGGGGCGCTGACAGTGTACTCGCGGCTTCTGGGCAAAGTGCCGCCCATGCCGTACATGGACATGTGAGGACGGGCTAATCAGAGCTTTGGCAAAAGGGAAAGCACGGCCTGAGAGGGGCTGGGGATGACGTGGGCGGCAATCAGTTTGCCGAGGCCCTCGACGCGCGCCTTGCCCGCTTCGACGGCGGCGGTCACGGCGGCCACGTCGCCCTTGATGAGCACGGTGATGTAGCCGCCGCCGAGCTTTTCGCGGGCCAGCACCTCGACATTCGCCGTCTTCACCGCTGTGTCGATGGCCTCAAAGACCGCCGTGAACCCCTGCGTCTCGATTAATCCGACGGCGAAACTCGACTGTTGCGACACTGTCTTCTCCCTGTTCTGG
>Ga0315273_10014079_pt1 | contig 10298 bp, 9 predicted proteins | sample YL17G02_0_MG_FD_205753 | JGI IMG/M metagenome (GOLD analysis project Ga0315273, IMG submission 205753) | Sediment microbial communities from Yellowstone Lake, YNP, Wyoming, USA - YL17G02_0 | ecosystem: Environmental > Aquatic > Freshwater > Lake > Sediment | place: USA: Wyoming | collected... | reverse complement strand
GCACTGATAACGGAGCAAGTTTCTCGTTTATAACAACTTTAGGTCCGCATAATCTTCCGGGTTTTATGTGCACAGTTGGACCAAATGGTACTACTCAGGGAGGTTCTGTTTACGTAGTAACTTATTCCGGCTCAAATGCAGCAGGTACTTATAATTTTCACCGCTCAATTAACGGTGGTGCATCGTTTACTGCAATGTCTTCAATTTCTGGAATTGGGATAATTGGTATAGAAATAGGAGGCAGGTCAACTATAAATGGAATCAGAACAAGGCCTTACCCGATGATTGCAGCAGATAACAGTTATGGCCCATACAGGGGAAGATTTTATGTTGTATATGCAAATAATCCGGGAGGTGTTAATGGCCTGCATCCTGATGTTTACAGCAGGTATTCAACTGACTTCGGTTCTACCTGGTCAGCGCCGGTTACAGTAAATGATAATCCCGCAGCAACTGACGATGATTGGTTCCCCGCAATATGGTGTGATAAAGATGATAACGGAAAGCTTTACGTTAAATGGTACAGCGATAAAGATAACCCGGCAACATTTTCAACCGCGGTTTATGCTGCATTTTCAACTACCGGCGGAACAACATTTACTGCAAGCACAAAAATTTCTACTGCGAATTTCCCGTATCCCAATGTCGGCCCGTGTTCGGGATGTGTTACAAACTACAGGGGAGATTATGACGGTATAGTCGGGAATGGAAAAACGTCTATGTCTGCATGGTTTGACGGAAGAAATGCAACCTGGGGAAGCTACTCAGCTTATTTCCCGGATTTTGCATTAACCGTTCTTCCAAACAGTCATGGTATTTCAGGAATTAACGACAGTGATTTTTCGTATTGCAGGGTTCCCGCAGTAAAATTATATACAGATAAAGTAAAATTTACCGCAACAGTAACGCCTCCTCCGGGAGCAGGTACAATTGCAATATCATTCCTGAATAAATCAGCATATGTATTGCAGGATTCATTAACAACCTATCCTGATTCACTTCGCGTTAGAATAAAGTGCACAGGAGGTGTAACTAACGGTAACTATATAGTTGCCATATCCGGAAAAGGTTCAAACGGAACACCTGTTCATATTAGAAATATCGCATTATCGGTAGTTACGAGTATTACAAATACAAACAGCGAAGTTCCGGATAAATTCTATTTATCACAGAACTATCCGAACCCGTTTAACCCTAAAACGAATATAAACTTTGCATTGCCTAAGTCGTCTCATGTATTGTTAAAAGTTTATAATTCTGCAGGAAGTGAAGTAGCCGTTCTGGTTAATGAAAGTATGGCTGCAGGCATTTATAAATTTGACTGGGATGCAATAAATTTCGCAAGCGGAATATATTTCTATAAGATAGAAACTTCGGATTTTATTGCTACTAAGAAAATGATACTGATAAAATAAATAAACAATTGATTTTATTAAAACCCGGCCTGGTTATCCTTGCCGGGTTTTTTATTGCCTGTTTGGTAAATTCTTTGTTTTGTAGAATCATATATTAAACTTTAGGTTTTAATTTTCGATGTAATTAACTATATTTGTACGTCAAGGGGTGCTTCCAATAGGAGGCTGAGAACAAACCCTCAAACCTGATCCGGATAATGCCGGCGTAGGAAAACAGAATAAGACCGTTTATCCTGTATCACTTTCTACACTGGGGTGGTGAAGGCTAAACGGTTTTTTATTTATTTAATTCGCGAGCGCAGCGATCTCAAGTTTTTTATATTCGAATATTTTTGAAGCTCCATTAGGAGCGGGATGTTTATAAAATGTGAAAAAAAGTTTTGGAGCTCCGTAGGAGCGGCATATTAAAATATCGGTTTTAAAATCATTTTCTAAATCAGGATTTAGATTGAATTAAGTTTAATAAAATAACAGATTCCCGCCTTCGCGGGAATGGGATAATGAATATGAATACAAACGGTAACGGTAAACAACCAAAGGAAGAATTTCTTCCCAAAAGCAGGAAAATTTATGTGCAGGGGAAGATATTTAAGGATATCAGAGTTCCCATGAGAGAGATAGAATTATCTCAAACAAGACTGCCTGACGGAAGCCTTGAAAATAATGAACCGCTCCGTGTTTATGATCCTAGCGGCTTGTGGGGTGATGAAAACGTAAAATGCGATGTAAAGAAAGGGCTTCCTCCGCTAAGGGAGAAATGGATTAAAGACAGGGGAGATGTTGAGGAATATGATGGCAGGGTTATTAATCCGCTTGATAACGGTTACGTATCACGTGAAGAGCTTGAATATGCTAAAGAAAACAATAACGGTAAGCTTGAATATTTCCCGGGATTGAGAAGGAAACCTCTTCGGGCAAAAAATGGCTCTGCAGTAACGCAATTCTATTATGCAAAGAAAGGCATTATCACTCCTGAGATGGAATATATTGCAATCCGCGAAAATCTTGGAAGGGAAAAAGCTATTGAGTATTCTTTAAACGATGACTTGCAAAGAAATGGTATAAACTGGCAGCATAAAGGCGAGTCATTTGGCGCAAATCTTCCCAACTATATTACACCTGAATTTGTCCGTGATGAAATAGCTAAAGGCAGGGCAATAATACCCGCAAACATAAACCACCCGGAAACAGAGCCGATGATTATCGGAAGGAATTTCCTTGTAAAGATAAACGCTAATATTGGAAATTCGGCTATTGCATCTTCAATTGAAGAAGAAGTCGATAAAATGCGCTGGTCTACCAAGTGGGGTACTGATACCGTTATGGACCTTTCAACAGGAAAAAATATTCATGAAACCCGTGAATGGATTATCAGAAACTCGCCGGTTCCAATCGGAACGGTTCCTATTTACCAGGCATTGGAAAAGGTCAACGGTAAAGCCGAAGACCTGAGCTGGAAAGTTTACCGTGATACATTAATAGAGCAGGCTGAACAGGGTGTAGATTACTTTACTATACATGCCGGAGTGCTTTTAAGATACATACACTTAACAGCGAACCGTTCATGCGGAATTGTATCCCGCGGTGGTAGCATTCTTGCCAAGTGGTGCCTTGCTCACCATAAAGAAAATTTCCTGTATACCAACTTCAGGGAGATATGTGAAATCATGCGGGCTTATGACGTGTCATTTTCACTAGGTGATGGATTGCGTCCCGGCTCTATTGCAGATGCCAACGACAAAGCACAGTTTGCAGAGCTTGAAACACTAGGCGAGCTGACCAATATTGCATGGGATATGGATTGTCAGGTTATGATTGAAGGCCCGGGGCACGTACCGATGCATATGATAAAGGAAAATATGGATAAACAGCTTGAAGTATGTAAGGAAGCTCCTTTTTATACGTTAGGACCATTAACAACTGATATTGCTCCCGGCTATGACCATATCACAAGCGCAATAGGTGCAGCTATGATTGGCTGGTATGGTACTGCTATGCTTTGTTATGTCACTCCAAAAGAGCATCTCGGTTTACCGAATAAAAAAGATGTTAAAGATGGTGTGATAACTTATAAGATTGCTGCTCACGCTGCTGATCTTGCAAAAGGGCATCCGGGAGCGCAAGTAAGAGATAACGTTTTATCGAAGGCAAGATTTGAATTCCGGTGGGAAGACCAGTTCAATCTTTCACTTGACCCTGAAACTGCTAAAGAGTTTCATGACGAAACTCTTCCTGCTGAAGGAGCAAAACTTGCTCATTTTTGTTCGATGTGCGGGCCGCATTTCTGTTCTATGAAAATAACCGAAGATGTCAGAAAATATGCTGCATCACTTGGTATAAATGAAAAAGAAGCACTGGAAAAAGGTATGGAAGAAAAGAGCAAAGAATTTATTGAGCATGGTGCAGAGGTTTATGTTAAGTGATCATTTGTCATTCCCGCGAAGGCGGGAATGACAAAAAATAGCCGCTGTTGGTGTTATCACCAACAGCATTGTTGGTCAAAAGATCAGCATTGGCTATTAAAGTAATTAGGGAAAATTGAGTAATTCGTGGCAAAATAAAATTTTAATATGATTCCTGTTTAAAGGAATGACATAATGGAAAAGATATTAATTATTGGCGGCGGAATAATAGGCCTATCAACAGGCTGGCAGCTTGCAAAAAAAGGCTTTGATGTTGAAATACTTGAGCGCGGCAAGGCAGGCGGTTCTGCAAGTTATGCGGCTGCCGGAATGCTGGCTCCACAGGCTGAAATGGGTTTCGAGGATATTGACCTGTTTAACTTATGCAGGAAAAGCCTGGCAATGTATCCTGATTTTGTAAATGAGCTTTATGAGGATAGCGGAATTAAAGTTGAAGTCGAAAAAACCGGCTGTATATTACCCGGTTTCGATAGGGATGACTGGGAAAGATTAAGAAGGCTGTATGATTTCCGGGAAAAAATCGGTTTGCCGATTTCATGGCTCTCAGGCAGTGAAGCAAGAGAGGTTGAACCATTTCTTTCACCTAAATGCAACGGGGCAATGTGGATTGCGGATGATGCACAAATCAACAATCGGAAACTGCTTGAAGGATTAAAGATAGCTTTTGTAAAATGCGGCGGTAAATTATATGAAGACTATAAAGTTGAAAAAATAAATATAGCAGGCGGTAAAGTTAAAGGGGCTCATTTTCACTCAACAGATGCAGAGTTTGACAAAATTATAGTAGCAGCAGGTGCGTGGTCAAAACAAATTGAGGGCATTCCTGAAAATTTATTGCCTCCTGTAAGACCCGTAAAGGGCCAGATAATTAATCTCAGGCTGAACGATTCATGCAGGGTTACAAAAGTAGTACGCGCGCCCGATGTTTATTTACTTCCAAAGAGCGATGGCCGCCTGGTTGTTGGTGCAAGCAATGAAGAAATGGGCTTTGATACGAACCCGACCGCAGGGGAGATTTTCCGCATGCTTGAACGGGCATGGGAAGCAGTACCATCTATCTATGATTTGCCGATTGAATCAATTGACGTTGGTTTAAGGCCGGGAAGCAGGGATCACCAGCCCATAATAGGTGATACAGAAATTGAAGGCTTATTTTTTGCTGCCGGGCATTACAGGAATGGGATATTGCTTGCTCCGATAACGGCAATTGAGCTTTCGTGCTGGATTGCATCAGGAAATATGCCTGAAACACTTGAGCATTTCCAGCTTTCAAGATTTTACAAGGAAGAATTACAATGAACATCAAGCTGAACGGCGAAAAAAAAGAAATTACAGAAACAAAAACATTGAATGAAATGGTTGCCGAATATCTTAATGGCAAAGAAGCGCGGGGAATAGCAGTAGCATTGAATGCTGCAATTGTTCCCAAACAAAAATGGATTGATACGATACTTAATGAAAACGATGAAGTTGATGTGGTACATGCAGTGCAGGGCGGCTGACATTAATTGTGAGGAGCTTTAGCGACGAAACAATCCCAAAAAAAGACATAAAAAAGTATTAATGTTTAAATAATAAAATTAATAATATAGCGGGGATGATAAAAATAACTTCGCGGAGTTTACCCCGCACTTGATGTGGGGCTCAGGATGTGAACATGAATAAACTAATTATAGCAGATAAAGAATTTAACTCAAGATTAATTGTCGGCACATCACGCTACCCGGACCCGGATACAATGATCCAGGCTCTTGATGCCAGCGGGGCTGAAATGGTAACTGTTTCCATACGAAGACTAAATCTTCATGCAGGTAATGGGCAGGAGAGTATTTTGAATATGCTTGCGGAAAGAAAATATTCAATTCTTCCCAATACAGCCGGATGTTTTACTGCAAAGGAAGCCGTTTTAACCGCACAGCTCGCGCGTGAAGCACTATCAACCAACTGGGTTAAGCTTGAGGTAATAGGCGATGATGAAACATTATTCCCTGATGTAACCGAATTATTGAAGGCAGCAGAAGAGCTTTTACGTGATAATTTTATTGTACTGCCTTATTGTAATGATGACCCTGTTACATGTAAAAAGCTTGCAGATATGGGTTGTGCTGCTGTTATGCCATTAGGCGCTCCAATCGGTTCGGGAATGGGCATAAGGAACCCGTACAACATTCAGATAATTCGTGAGATAATTGATATTCCTGTTATAGTTGATGCAGGTGTCGGAACTGCATCCGATGCGGCTTTTGCTATGGAGCTGGGAGTTGACGGAATCTTGATGAACAGTGCAATTGCAGGCGCCCAGCATCCGGTGCAAATGGCAAAGGCAATGAAGCTGGCTATTGAAGCAGGCAGGCTTGCATATGAATCCGGCAGAATACCAAAAAAACTGTATGCCAATGCTTCCAGCCCGGTTGATGGTATAATAGGGAGATAATTATTTAACAGACCTAATTTTTTCCCTTTGAGAGAGGGAAATTATTGAAAATATTATTATGAAACGTAAGGTAGATTTTCGATTAATATTGATTACCGATAGGAAGTTATGCACTAATTTAACCTCACGTATATCGCAAGCGTGTTCAGCCGGAATTAAAGCCGTTTTGTTAAGGGAAAAAGATCTGGAAGATGGTTACTTGTTAGCATTATCCAAAAAAATTAAAGTCATTACAGGTAAAACAAATTCAAAGTTATTCATCAGCGATAGGTATGATATTGCAATTCTTTCGGGCGCAGAGGGAATTCATTCACCTGAAAAGGGAATAACTCCACAGCAATTAATAAAACCTGTAAATCTTTTAATTGGACGAAGCGTTCATTCAATTGCATCTGCACAAACGGCAGAAAAGCTTGGATTTGATTACCTATTATTCGGGTCTGTTTACAGAACTCCTGCCAAAATAAAATACGGCGCTCCGAAGGGATTGAAGAAACTTAAAGAAGTGTGTGATGCTGTTAATATACCTGTATTTGCTGTAGGTGGTATTAATCCAAAGCGGGCTGGAAAATGTTTACAATCAGGAGCGCACGGTGCTGCCGTAATAAGAGAGTTAATGTTATCTGATAATATTAAAAAAACAGTAAATGAATTTAAAGATGAAATGGGAGAGCTGTAATTGAAAAGAATTGGCAGGCTTTGTGTAATTACCGATACTGTAATCCAAAATAAATATACCCATGTTGATATAGCTGAAATGGCAGTTAACGGCGGGGCCGAAATAGTGCAGTTCAGGGATAAAGAAATGCCGGCCGGTGAAATGATCAATATTGCAAAGTTCATTGCCAAAATTTGCAGAAGAAGAAATGTTACTTTTATAGTAAATGACAGGATTGATGTTGCAATGTCTTCCGATGCCGATGGCGTTCATCTCGGAATAACCGATCTTCCAGTTAGTGAAGCAAGAAGACTATTTGGTAAGGAAAAAATTATCGGTGGTACGGCTCATACACTTGAAGAAGCCAAATTTGCCGAAGATCAGGGAGCAGATTATATAGGGTATGGGCATATTTATCCGACGTACACTAAATTCAAGCCGGAACAGCCAAAAGGAATAGATGGTTTGAAAATAATATTGGAGAGTATTAAAACACCAGTAATTGCAATAGGCGGTATTGATCTTGATAATTCGCGTGAAATTATTTCTGCAGGATGTCATGGAATAGCGGTAATAGGATCGGTAGTAAGAGCGGATAATCCGGAAAAAGTTGTAAAACAGTTAAGGAGAGTTATTTATGCATAAAAAAACAGTAGTGTTAACAATAGCGGGTTCAGACCCGGGTTCCGGAGCGGGAATTCAATCTGACTTGAAAACATTCCAAAATAATGGTGTTTATGGTTTAACAGTTATAACAGCAATAACATCACAAAACACTAAAGGAGTAACAGGCTCATTCGAAGTTCCGGCAAAGGATATAAAAACCCAGCTTGAGTGCCTTTTTGATGATTTCAAAATAAAATATGCCAAGACCGGAATGCTTTCATCGCAAAAGGTTATTGATGCTGTTTACGGTGTTTTAAAAAATAAAAAGGGCTTAAAACTTATAATTGATCCTGTTATTTATTCAAAAAATAAATATGTATTGCTTGATGATAAAGGTATAAAGGCATTAATAAATAAGCTTATTCCGTTAAGTTATTTAATTACACCAAACATTTATGAAGTGCAAATATTAACAGGCATCAGAATGAGGTTCGTTGAAGACCTAGAGCTTGCTGCAAAAATATTGCATGATATGGGAGCTAAAAACGTGCTGATAAAAGGCGGCCATTTAAACAGCTCTGTTGGTTTGCAGCAAGGAACTGATATACTGTTTTCAAAGGGGAAGTATTCTATATTTCCTCCTAATTATATTCAGACAAAGCATACACACGGAATTGGATGTACACTTAGCGCCGCAATTACAGCCAAACTGGCATCAGGTAAAGACCTGGAAACATCAATTATCGAATCAAAAAATTATATTCAGCAGAAACTGCGCAAGGCAGAAAAGCTTGGGAAGGGAATTAACCCGGTAGAACAATGAAAGATATAGATATTACAAAATTACTGAAGGAATCAAAATTTAATTTTTCACGCAGCAGCGGCAAAGGAGGACAAAAAGTTAACAAAGTAGAAACCAAGGCGGAACTGGTATTTAATGTTGTAGATTCATATTCCCTATCCGGTGAAACTAAAATGCTTCTTCTTAAAAAGCTGAAGAACAAGATAGATAACAAAGGTACCTTCAGGACGTACTCTCAAACTGAAAGAACCCAGCTTGGGAACAGGAAGAAGGTTATAGAAAAATTTACCAAGACTGTAACAACCGCATTAAAAAGAGAGCCAGTCAGAATAAAAACAAAGGAGCCGGCATCTTCAAAAATTGAAAGGCTCGATTTAAAGCGCAAGCATTCTATTAAGAAAAAGATGAGAAGGGAAAAAGTTTATGATGAGGATTAATCACCTATGTATACGGATAAACCGACATAGATACCAAGATATGAGATTGTTTTTTTATTGATTGAAAAACCATTTAAAGTGTAACTATCATCATTAAGGTCATGAAGCCCCGAAGCATCATAATTTTTACCGAATAAATTCGTAATAGAATATTTTAAACCGCCTGTAAGTCCAAAACTTTTCGATATGAAATAATCTACTCCCAAATTAACTGAAGCGCCGAACCTCATAACGGGGCTGTATAAGAGTGATATCTGCGAACCTGTAGAATCATTAAAGATATTTATTGAACCGGAATGTGAAGAAGCATTAATGTCAAATCCTATATACACTACTTGCTGTCCGTAATTCAAGAAAGCCCATTCAGCTCCAAGCCCTGCCTGGAAAAAATTAAGTTCAGGCTCTACTGTATATAACCCCGATGAATCTTGTCCTGTATTTCTGAAATAATTTAATGAAAGTGAAACCGTAACCCTGAATCGGTCCATTTTATCTGTACTTAGCTTACTCAGTATCCCAAAGGTGTAACCCCAGTTTTCATAATAACTTAAAGCTGTCGTAGCAGAGTTTTTAAAATTTATTTTTGATACATCACCCTTCAGGTCAGCAGTTGGCAGTAAATATCCTCCTGTCAGAGATAATATGAGCTGGTGCGGTTTAATATATGCATTATTTTTCCTGTCATCATCTGAAAGCCTGTTTTTTTTAATATCCTTTAATCTTACTTTACTGATTAAGTTCGTGCTCTCAAAATTTATATCAAAAAGCTCCTGTGAGCCGGTGATTGATATTATGAAGGCTAGCAGTAATAATATTCTGATTGTGTACGTTCTATTTATCTTTTTATTTCTCAATTTATTATTGTTAATTTTTTATTTAGTGGCAGGGTTAAAAGGACCGAACCCGATACGAATGCCGAATTCGTTATTTCTTACATAACCGTAGTTTGATTCATACATTTTTGTAAAATCCCCGTCGTAATATAAATCCACAGAAATGCTGAGGAATTTTTCAATCCTTTTCCTGAAGCCAATACCGGTAGTTATTCCGGCTGTAAATTCATTAGAGTTTGTAAATACGTCCAGGATGTCATAATCAATTGAGTTTTTAAAACGGTAATTAGCTCTTATCCCGCCGAATACATATACACTCCATCTGTCAAAATCCATTTTTAATTTTTCATATGCTGCAATGGAAAGAATATACATATTATTATCAATCAGCCTGGCATCATTGGAATTAGGCGTAAGGTCATATTCAAAATGGTATTCCCTGAATTTTAAGACAATATCCAACATAGTGGAATAATACTTCTTGCTGAGAAATTCAGCATATCCTCCAATATTAATAGACTGGATAAATGCTTTATTGTGGTAATAACTGCCTGTGGAATCGGGGTGTTCCCAGCCCTTGCCTGCTAATGAGTAGCCCCCTTGCAGCCCGTAGCTTTTAAATGTTTGTGACTGAAGCAGTAAAGGCACCATGATTAGAAGCAAAATAATGTATTTCTTCAAATTAATGTT
>Ga0315273_10014078_pt1 | contig 10299 bp, 7 predicted proteins | sample YL17G02_0_MG_FD_205753 | JGI IMG/M metagenome (GOLD analysis project Ga0315273, IMG submission 205753) | Sediment microbial communities from Yellowstone Lake, YNP, Wyoming, USA - YL17G02_0 | ecosystem: Environmental > Aquatic > Freshwater > Lake > Sediment | place: USA: Wyoming | collected... | reverse complement strand
CCATCAAACAAGTGGCGGCTGCAGTTCAGCGTTGGTGCGAACTCGGACGGTGTCATCACCCTGAAGTTCCACCCCAAGGATGGTTTGCCAATCGTGACCGAAACGCCGATCAAGAACGGCACCGGGGAAAACGCGGTGGCCAGGGCCGTGGTCAAAAGCCTCAAGGCACAGTTGCCCAAGGACCAGTTTCACATCGAGCGTGATGACGGTGAGGACGTCCTGGTCAAGAATAAATGGGGTGCCTCCAATTTCGATTTCGGCATCGTTTCCAAAACCTGAAGGGTGTGCGCATCAACCCTGACCGTGAATAACAGGCCCAAAGGGCTATGGCTGATTGCCTTGGGCTATTCGCCAGCTGGGAGTATCCGCCATGACCGTTGACATCAGCACGACCCTGGGCGGAGTCAAACTGCGTTCACCGCTGATTCTTGGATCATTCGACACGCTGGTTGACGCGGATGTGCTGGCGCGTTGTTTCGAGATGTGCCCGAATTCTCTTGGTGCAGCGGTGACCAAATCGACCACCATCGATCCGCGCCAGGGTTACCCGGAACCTAAAGTGGCGCCGTTCGGCAGTGGCCTCCTGGTGGCTTCCGGGAACCCCAACCCGGGTATCGGCAGGATGTCATCCGAAGTGCGGAAATTCCGTGAACAGCACCGCGACGCAGTCCTGATTGGCAGTATCGTCAATGATGCCGATCACCCGGAACGGGACCTCGAAGAGGAATACGGATTCCTCGCCGTGGAGTATGCCAAGTCGGGTGTCAGCGGCGTCGAACTCAACCTGTCCTGTCCCCACCTCGATCCCCGTGACCGGGAACACACCATCGTTCCCGCGCAAGACCCCCAGACGGTGCACCGGCTGGTCAGCACGGTCAGGTCCGTGCTGTCCACGGCGGGTTACCCGACGTGCCTGGTGATCCCAAAGCTGACCGGGTGGAACTGCAATCTGGCTGAGGTTGCTCTTTCGTCCCAGAACGCCGGTGCCGATGCCGTCACCGTGTCCAACCTGTTTCCGGGTACCGGTTATCGCACAGGTCTCGGAGAAGCCCAGACGAGCGCCGGGAAAATTGGCGACCCTCTCGTCGCTCACGGCAAGGGGGGATATACCGGAAAGGCCATGCACTCGGCGGTGCTGCTGATGATCGAGAGCCTGCGCAAACACATCCGCATTCCCATCATCGGAACGGGGGGTTGTGCCACGGACCTGGATTCCCTGGTGCAGACGTTCATGGCTGGGGCGACGGCGGTGGCGGCAGTGACGCCGTTTTACTTCAGGAGTAAGAGCGGTCTGGACGTTGTTGAAAAAGCGAACGAACTCATCGATCGTCTGGTGCGCTATCTCGAGGACCACAGCCTGGACAGCCCCGCGGAGTTGTATCAAATCGCTGTGGCGCGCAGCCTGCCTGGGTGAGCGGTGATGGATTCATGACGCGTAACCCTTCCGGTCTGACCGACCGCCGCCAGAAGTACAACGTTGTCATCGTCGGTTACGGTCACGCCGGGCGCATTCACAGGAAGGCCTACGGCAGCCTGGGGAATCTGTGTTCGGTGGCCGCAGTCGTGGACCCCGACCTGGGCAAGCATGTGGAGATCAGCGCAACCCTGCCCGGCGTGAAAATCTATCGTGAGCTGGCCGAAGCATTGAGTCATGTGTGCGGTGAAGTGATCGTCGATTTTTGCGTGCCGGCGAAGGTCCACCTCGAGCTGGTTGAAACGGCCCTCAGGCTTGGCGTGACCAGGTTCCTGATCGAAAAGCCGCTGGCCTGGGACGTGGCCAGTTCCGAGAAACTGGTGATGACGCTGCAGGGCTCCGAGGTCGTGTACCTCGATACCTACGCGGCCTCAAGCGGAGTGCAGCAGTTGCTTGAGAAAATCGCCGGGCAGGATTCTGTCGCCGAGCACGTAAGCGTTGTATTCCACAAGAACCGCATCTCCGACTCCCGCCTGAATCGGGGATTCGCGCAGGACGCCGTCCCCAGCGCCTGGATGATCGAAGGTCCGCACATGCTTTCGATCGCCATGCAGATCGCAGGCCAGATCGCGCGCGTGTTAAGTGCCAGCACGTTTGACATGGAAATTGGGACAAACCGGCTGTTGCCGGAGCACGGCGGGGGTCGCGCCCTGCTGGAGCATGAGAACGGCGCTGTCACTCATCTCGACCTGGACCTGTGCTCTGATCGCAATGTGCGCAGAATCGAAGTGACGCTGCGAAACGGTGTCCGGATGGTGGTCGAGTTACCCCCAAGCAAGGCAGAGAGGCATTACTCAGTGCTGGATGTGGCGTATCCCGGAGGTGGGCACGAAGTGCACCACTACGAGGACCGGCCGATGGAGAACTGCGTGCGGAACGCCATCAGTCACCTTGCGGGGGAACAGGTCACGGTCGGCAGCATGGCCGATGGCCTGGCCATTTGCGCTATAGTAGAGAGAATGATGGAACGGACGAAATTCTGGCAGAGCGTGCCGAAACAGTGGAAGCATTTCGGTCCGCCTTTGCGCCCTGGCCCGGAAGACATACGGGTGATGCAAGAGCAGGCCGCAGCCTGGGTAGAGCAGTCATCGGCGGGCCGTTGTGATGTGTTGTTGTGCGGCGTCACCCCGGAAATTGCCAGCATGCATTGGCCGGCCGGGACGAGGTTGTGGGCGGTGGAAAAATCGCTGGCCATGATCCGGGAGGTGTGGCCCGCGAATGCATCACCGGCGAAACAGGCAGTGCAGGGCGAATGGACCTGCTTGCCCTTCGCGGCTGACAGCTTCGATATTGTCATCGGCGATGGTTGCCTGACTTCGTTGAAATATCCGCAACAACAAGTGCACTTCCTCGAGGCGGTGCGCGCCGTACTCAGAAGCAACGGCGTCATGATCACTCGGTACTTCGTGCAACCCGATCACCCAGAGCGGCCGGAGATGGTATTTGCCGATCTCCAGGAAGGGAGAATCGGCAGTTTCCATGCGTTCAAGTGGCGGCTCGCGATGTCGTTGCAGGAATCCGCCAGCGAAGGCGTGCGGGTCGACGACATTTGGCAGAAATGGAGCGCTGCGAAGGTCACGACGGCGTGGCCCAGCGAGGCTGTGGATACCATCGAGACCTACCGCGGCAGTGACCATCGCCTGACCTTTACGACCCTGGGGGAGATTCGCGACCTGCATGCTGATTTGTTCGAGGAAAAGTCGTGCATCGTCTGCGGGTATGAACTCGCAGAGCGATGCCCAATAATGGTGTACTCTCCACGCAAACTTCAACAACGAGACGAGGTGGCACACTAGATGGCGATATTGTTTGTCAGTGGCGTCAATGACCTTTCATCGATCGGCGTGACGTTGGATGAGCGGAACCAACCCGCCTACCTGTACGACGGCAACTGTTACATCCATGGCCGCTTACCGCTGAAAAAAGGCATCGATGCATACCTGACCCTGTTCGGCGTGGGAGTGCAGCAGCGGGGATTCACCTTCTCTGAGACCCCATCCCTGATCGTCAACCAGATTGCCGACGCGGACACCCACCACGGTTCCCTGAGCCGGTGCATCGAACTTTGCTCCCAGGTGAACTCACCGGTCATCAACCGGCCGGAACACATCCTGCAGACCGCCCGTGACCGCGTGTCGGAATCCCTGCAAGGCATATCCGGGGTCACCATGCCCAGGACGGTGCGCTTCAAGCCGCTGTCCCCCGAGGACGTTTTTGTGCGGGCCGAAGCAGAGAAATTTGGTTGGCCATTCATCGTGCGCCTGGCCGGGCTGCATGGCGGCAAGAGCATGATTCGTGTCAGCGGGCCAGAGGACTATTCCTCGCTCCATGTTTTTCCGTTCGATGGCCGGGACTTTTACCTCACCGAATACGTGGATTGCAGGAACACCGAGGGTTTCTACCCGCGGCAACGCCTCATCGTCATCGACGGCAGGGCGGTCTTGCGCGGCGCGCTTTATGACGAAAGCTGGAAAGTCCACGGCGCCAGCCGCTCGTTCATGCTGGCGCGCGAAACCTGGGAAGCGGACCGTGAGCGCAACCACTGGTTCGAGAGCCAGGTCATTCCCAAGCTCGACGAAGTCATCGCGGAAATCACCCGGCGGCTGAAACTCGAGCTGTACGGTATCGACTGCAGCCTTGGCCCTGATGGAAGCATGCTCATTTTCGAAGCGAATGCCGCCATGAACATCCTCACCAATGACCACCCGCAGATGAACGAACGGATGGACTTGATCAAGGGCCACATCCTGGCCATGCTGGCGAACCACTCGGGGGAGCGGGTGAGCTGAGTTGAAGGAGTCAGAACCCTTAATTTCCCGCTATTCCTGGGAGCCTCGTTGCATTTCAACCGTCGTATGGGCGATTCCCAGACTCGGGGGGATCAGGGAATGGCCATGGTCAGAACGAAACCCATCATGGCTGAGTATAAGTAAAACAAACGCTATATGGACAGAATTCCTCCGATATCGAACAGCGCCTTACATCAGTGTTTGAGCGGGTTGGCCGCCCCATCTCACCCGGAAGTGATCGAGTATCTTGCGGATCACTTCCGGGTCTTCGATACGGGCGATGATCTTGAGCTCACTACCGCAATCGCTGCAGGTTGCGATGTCGATATCAAATACTCGCATCGGACTCGCAGAAAGCCATGCTCAAGCCGGCCGCACTTCATGTACTCATAAAATTTCCGGCAGATGAAAGTGGGCAGATGTCTGCCATGACTGGCCAACTCAGCCTGGAACCCGGGCCAGTATTCCTGGACGACCTGGTAGAGTAAGGCCGTCTCGGGACGGTGGAGTAGGTATCTTGCGGTAGATTTTGGCAGTGCCTGAGCTGAGGATCTGATCGACCCGGGTGACTGCCATTGCGAGTGAGCTTCGTTCAAATCATTTACAAAGCCCTGAAGCAGGCGGGTAGCCGTTTCACCGGGCCGGGCAAGAAGGTGCCTGGATACTGAACCTATCCGGTTCCATCTTCGATGAGGTATATTTGATGCACTTCTGGGGAGGACAGCATAATGCACGCACGCTTGGGTTTGCTCGGTTTACTGGCGGTCATGTCGCTAGCTGCGCTGGTGGCCTGTTCAACGAATATCCTGAAAGGACCAGAGCCTGTTTGTGGGTCGCCGATTGACCGCAGCGCGGTGCTGGTGCTCGACATGACGGGCTACGAACAGCAGCAGGACAAAATTACCAAGGCCGTGCAGGAAAAGGTTGGCGCATACAAAGTGATGACAGACGGTGCGGTGTGGATTCCCAAAAGGGTCGTGTCAGGCAAGAGCAAGAGCCAGGCCAGCATCGTAAATGTCCAGTCCATCGCGGCCGACTGGGGCTGCAACCTGCTGATACTGCTGGACTCGAAAATGGGCCAGACGGAGCGGAAAAGGCAGGCGCGGAATGAAGACGTAATCTGGCTGGTTCAGGCCGGAATGCGCGGGGCCCCGTAGTTAAGCAGTATCAAGCCCAGTGCGAACAGGCTGAAAACAGCGCCGCTGGCAAAAGTGAACGACGCACCCAACTGATCCCACAGCAGGCCGGCAAGGCCGCTGGCGATGAGCAATGCAATACCACTGAGCAAATTAAAAAAACCAAATGCAGTGCCGCGCAGATCGGCGGGGGCGGTAGCGGCAACCATCGCCGCCAACAGCCCCTGGGTCATGGCCATGTGCAAGCCCCACAAGAGGATACCCACCCACACCCAGGGCCACTGGTTGCTAACGGCCAGCAGGCCATCCGCCGCAATCAACACCACCAGCCCCCAGGTCAACAGCCTGGAATGGCTCATGCGGTCTGACAATTTGCCGAACGGGTAGGCGCCGGCAGCGTACATCACGTTCATTACGATCAGCACCAGCGGTGCATAGGCAACGGCCATGCCGCCCTGCAGGGCGCGCAACACCAGAAAGGCTTCACTGAATCGCGCCAGGGTAAACACAGCGCCGATCACTACCACCCGCCAGTAGGCCGCGCTGAGGCGTTTGAGGTTGTGTTTGCTGATGGGGTTGGTGCGCACTGTGCCGGCCTGACGCTGCGGTTCTTGCACGCCAAAAAACAGCAAGGTCACAGCCAGGACGGCCGGGATGATGGCCACCCAGAATACTGCGCGGAAATCATTGGCCCACAGCAGCATCAGGGCTATGCCCAGCAGCGGGCCAAGAAATGCACCCACGGTATCGAGGGCCTGGCGCAGACCGAATGCAGCGCCCCTCAGTTCCTCCGGAGCGAGGTCTGCAACCAGCGCATCGCGCGGGGCACCGCGGATGCCTTTGCCGATACGGTCCAGGATGCGTGCCGTGAGTATGAAACCGGCAGATGTTGCCAGCGCGAACAAAGGCTTGGAAATGGCACCCAGTCCATAGCCCAGGATGGCCAGCGGCTTGCGCTTGTTCCAGTGGTCGCTCAATACGCCGGAGAAAATCTTCACGATCAGCGCAGTCGCTTCGGCACCGCCCTCGATCAGCCCAATCGCCCAAACACTGGTGCCCAGTACCGTGACCATGAACACCGGCAGCAGGCTGTGAATCATCTCCGAGGAAACGTCCATGAGCAGGCTGACAAAGCCCAGCGCCCAGATGCTCGCGGGGATGCGGCCTAAGGTGCCTGCGACCTTGTTCATGCCGGATCGCCCTGCAATCCATCCAGGTTAATGATCCCGGCAAATCCACACATGGTTCCAGCCCTGTCGCGCTTTGATCGTCTTTAGTGTACACGCGGATCCTTGATAACCCGTGGCCTTCGTCGAGATAGTTACCAAGATGTCCGAAATACGTTGACCGCCGGCCTTCACGTCTGCTAGTGTCCCCGCTACCGTCGGCTGGGATATTCCTGCAGCGGGCGCATCTTTGCGGACTCCGTCATCTCCCGCAGGAATCCATGACCACGCGTGACACACCCATACTACTGTCCTTTGGAGTTCGCCAAAATGAATGTCTGGAAAAGCTGCATCTTTTGTGCCCTGTTCGGTTTGTTCGGAGCCTCGCCAGTTTTGGCTGAATCCATCGTTGGCGCATGGACAATTTCAGCCGAGACCCAGGCCCATGGCTCCTTCGTCCTCGTCTTTCTGGCCAACGGCTACTATTTCGTGATCGGGAATGCCAAGGAAACGGACGCGCCAGAGGGTGTTGACGGCTTCGAGCGTGGTACCTATACCTGGGATCAAGCGACCGGCGCAGCCACCTTCACCACGCTGCTGGACACCGACGGTGAGAACGGCCTGTCAGACGTGAATGGAGCTGCAGGCGTGACCATCGTTGTCGCAGGCAACAGCGCCACCGCAACGTTTCCGGGTGCGGGGACGTTAGTTTTGAACCGCGTGACCGGCTCCAGCCCGCTGGTGGGCGCCTGGCTCCTTGGCGATGCGACTGTCGCAGACCATTCGTGGCTTATCGTCTTTCTCCCGAACGGCGTTTATTTCATGGCCGTGGACGCACCACCCGGTGACCCGAGTGGCCCGGATGGCATGGAACACGGCACCTATGCATGGGACCCGGTCACCGGGGCTATTACCTCAAGCAGAACTCCGGCGCCCTACGTTGATACCAATGGTAGCTGGGGACTTTCAGACCCAAATGCCCCCCTTATATTGCACGTGTCTGCTGATGGCCAGAGTCTCACCGTTATCGAAGGTCCAGACCAATACGCGGCTTCGCGCATTGGCGCAGCGAACAGCCAGGTTTTTCAGATCAACGCGGGCCTTAACGACACCTGGAAGAATCCAGCAACGCCCAGGCAGGGCTTCTTCATCACCGTCTTTGCAGACAGGCCGGAGCCGCTCATGTTCCTGGCCTGGTTTACCTATGATGCGGAACGGCCAGCGGCGGACGTCACCGCCATACTCGGCGACCCCGGTCATCGCTGGCTGACGGCCCTGGGTGCTTATTCCGATGACAGCGCCGCGCTGGATATCGAGCTGACCAAGGGGGGTATTTTTGATTCAGGCGTCCCCTTCCCTGACCAAACGGCCGGTTATGGCACCATCACGGTGAAGTTCACCAGTTGCACCGCCGGTGAAATCACCTACGACATTCCATCCGTGCCCCTCTCGGGCACAGTGCCCATAACACGCGCTGCCAACGACAATGTGGCGCTGTGCGAAACCCTTGCGGCGCAGGCGGCACAGCAAACACGCTAGCAACACTGCGACTTTGGTGCACACCCCGGTGGGGCCGTAGCAGGTCTGGTTGGTATTGAGGCGGCAAAAGGCTACGCTTATACGCTGGGTTGAGCTACGGGTGGGTGTCCTTGTCCTTTTTCAGTGAACTCAAGCGCCGCAATGTCGTCCGGGTAGCAATCGCCTACCTGGTCTTCTCGTGGCTGATCCTGCAGGTGTCCGACGTCATCCTCGGCAACATCGAGGCGCCGCGCTGGATATTCCGCGTCATCCTGTTGGTGCTGGCCTGTGGTCTGCCGCCTGCCCTGCTGTTTGCCTGGGCTTTTGAGCTCACCCCGGAAGGCCTCAAGCGTGAAAGCGAAGTGCCGCGCAGCCAGTCCATCGTGTCAAGAACCGGCCGCAAACTGGATTTCGTGATCATCGGGGTGCTGGTGGTTGCGGTGGGCTTCCTGCTGGTTGAGCGTTTCACTGCGGACAAGACCGCGACAGTCGAAACGGTGAATACATCGGCAGCGCCCGCCATGGATGCGCGTAAGTCCGTCGCCGTCATTCCCTTTGTCAACATGAGTGACGATGAACAGAACGAATACTTTTCAGATGGAATATCGGAGGAGTTGCTCAACGTATTGGTAGGCATCGACGGTTTGCGTGTGCCATCACGCACCTCCTCGTTCAGCTTCAAAGGCAGCCAGCTGAAGGTAACCGAAATTGGCCAGCAACTGGGCGTGGACCACGTGCTTGAGGGCAGTGTGCGCAAAGACGGTGACCGCATCCGGGTGACGGCCCAGTTGGTTGATGTAAGAACGGATACCCACCTGTGGTCAGAAACCTATACCCGTAAACTCGATGATATTTTTGCTGTGCAGGATGAAATTGCCCGCGCCATTGTTGCTGCGCTGGAGATCACTCTAAGCGGGGGCGACGAAAAGAAACTGGGGGCTCATTCAACCGACAATGTCGCCGCCTACAACAAGTACCTGCAGGGCCGCCACTTGTGGAATCAGCGCTCACCGCGGTCCTTGCTGGCCGCCGTTGAACCGTTACGCGAAGCCGTGGAACTGGATCCCGGCTTCAGCCAGGCCTGGGCCGCACTGGCAGACACCTATGTACTGTTCCCCGAGTATGGCGTCGGTTCGGTTGCGGAATCTATTCCATTGGCGCGGGAAGCGACGCAACGGGCACTGGCGATCAATCCCGACTCCGCGCGCGCACTGACCACGTCCGGCTATTACAAGGCGTCATTTGACTATGATTGGGACGGCGCCAATCGCGATTTTGCAAGGGCAATAGCCCTGGAACCCGGGTACGCCACGGCGCATCACTGGTTTGGCGAAGTGCTGGTGGCCCAAGGGCGGCTGGATGAAGCGCTTGAGCAAATGCATGCCGCCGCAGAAGCGGATCCTTTGTCCGCCGTGATCCGTCACGTGCCAGGCTTTTTCCTGCTGTATTCCAACCGGCTGGATGAAGCCGAAGCACAATACCTCTCCACCCTAGAACTCGACCCGAATTTTTTCTGGACCTTTCAGAACCTGGACATTCTGTATACGCTGCGCGGTGACTACGCCAAGGCGCGCAAGATGGCGCAACGCGCGGCCGAGTTGAAGGGTGTTGACCCGGCTCCTGACCTGGCGAGGATAGACGCAATCGAGAACCCAGCACTCAAGCCACGCGCACTGGCTTTACTGGAACAGCGGCAAGACATACTCGAAGGCGTTTTTGGCAGGGCGATGCAATACGCCTTGCTGGGTGAACAGGATCTCGCGCTCGACAGTCTTGAGCGGGCCTTCGAGGTAGGTGATCCGTGGGCCATCCACATGAACTGGGTATTTATTTACGCACCCCTGCACAGCAACCCGCGTTTCCAGGCCATGCTGCGAAAAATGCACCAATTGCCATGAGCTCTTCGATTCAAAAACTGCAGTGAGTTTTACGGTGTGGCTAAATTGTTTGGGTCTTCCCCAATGGTAGTGGGTAATCTGGCCACTACTCCAACTGCAACATCACCTGAATAGCCATGTCATCATCCATTTTCTCTCCCAACCACAGGCTTTGTGCGGTTTTGGGGGTGATGTGAATGCCTGAGTGGGCGTGGGTGTCGAACAGCGACAAGAAATTCCCGCGGGAACGCGTGTCCGGGCCGGTTGAAATGATCTTGCCAGTCGGGTCGTTAAATTCGATGACACCCTGGGTTGATGTGCAGGTGCCAAAACCACCTT
>Ga0315273_10014077_pt1 | contig 10300 bp, 7 predicted proteins | sample YL17G02_0_MG_FD_205753 | JGI IMG/M metagenome (GOLD analysis project Ga0315273, IMG submission 205753) | Sediment microbial communities from Yellowstone Lake, YNP, Wyoming, USA - YL17G02_0 | ecosystem: Environmental > Aquatic > Freshwater > Lake > Sediment | place: USA: Wyoming | collected... | reverse complement strand
GGCCCGAACTCCCGCAATGCAGGCAGGTTATCAGCCAGGTTATTAGGGGAAGAATCCACCATTATGCCCTCACAAATACCCGGAAAACCAGCGTCCTTTTCTCAGAGCGCCTAACAGAACCGGCGCACGGGCCGCGTTGCCGCGCCGCCGAGGCATATTCAAGGCGCGGCGACGCAACCAATGCAGACAGGAGCATTGGCGAGGAGCCGCAACGCCGAAGATGCCCGGCGCCGCGCAACCCTTCGGGGCGGGGTCATTCCCACCGCAGGCCGTGTCGCTTGTCGTCGTCGATGCGCCACTCGGCATCGACTCCTCCTCGCTCCTTGCCTGCGGGGAGGAAATCCTCCCGCCGCGGCCATGCGGCGGTTTTGTTAGACGCTCTCAGTTTATCAGGGCTGCTTTCACGATGCAAACCCTGATTGCGTAAGCGCCTTCCGGCTGCAATGGCTGCAATGGGCGTGAGGCTTGCGCGTCTTGCCGCTGCCGCGGGGATGTGCCTGCAATAAAACGACCAAGGACCCTCACGGGGCCAGCCGCCCCACCGGGGGTGAGGGCCTTGGTCTTCGCAAAGAAGCTGTGCTGGTCTTCTCAGCAGTCCATGCTCCTTGCTGCATTTCTAAACAGTAAAAGCCACCTCTTTCATTTCAGGAAATTGGCCTGACGGCGACGCATAACGGGGGTTCTTCGGCATGCTATTTGCGTCGTTTTCCGTGATTGTGTGTCACGGCCGGTGCAGCGCGCTTCTTGTGCCAAAACGGCCCGCCCGGCGGCGCAATGGCTACTGCGCGGAGCGCTCTTTGGCCGCGGCAAGACCGCTGCGGATTCTTTCCTCTATCCGAGCCTTAATCGCCCTTTCCACAAGCATGTCCACCGCCACCGATCTCTCAGGCCCCGGCTGCCCCGCGGCGCCCCCCGCCCCCGCCGCCTGCGCGACGTACGAGATCCCCGCGGCCTGGAACGTCTCTCCCAGGTACACGCGCCGCACCTCCTCGTCCAGGACAAGCTTCTCGGCGGTCCCAGATACGAGCACCCGCCCCTCGTGGATGATGTACGAACGGTCCGTGATCGCGAGCGTCTCGCGCACGCTGTGGTCCGTGAGCAATATACCGATCCCGGATTTCCTCAAGGCCAGCACTATCCCCTGTATCTCGTAGACCGCCTTGGGGTCAACGCCCGAAAACGGCTCGTCCAGCATCAGAAGCGTCGGCTTCGTCACGAGCGCGCGCGCTATCTCGAGCCTTCGTTTTTCCCCGCCGGAGAGCGTGTATGCCTTCGCGTCCGCCACGCGCGTCAATTCCATCTCCGCCAGCACCCGTTCGGCCTCGCCCTGCCGCTGCCTCCGCGACATCCTCATCGTCTCGAGGATCGCAAGCACGTTGTCCCGCACCGACAGCCGCTGGAAGATGCTCGGCTCCTGCGACAGGTATCCCATCCCCGAACGAGCCCGCCGGTACATCGGCATCGTCGTCACGTCGTTGCCGCGCAGAAATACCCGCCCGCCGTCCGCCCCCACCATCCCCATTATCATCCGGAATGTCGTGGTTTTGCCCGCGCCGTTCGGCCCCAAAAGCCCCACTATCTCCCCCGCAAACACCTCTATCGACACGCGGTCCACGACCTTGCGTCGCCCGTATGACTTCTCAAGCCCGACGGCTTCCAGTAGCTTCATCGAAACCCCTGCTAAAAAACCGGCCCCACGCGCGTCGGCGGCCAGAAAACGAAGAACGCCTTGCCCAGGACGTTCTCCTCGGGCACCTGCCCCCACCATCGGCTGTCGCTGGAAATGGGGCTGTTGTCCCCCATCCCCAGGTAATGCCCCTCGGCCACGTCGGTGCCGTACGGGCGCACCGACGGATCGCGGTCCGGCCTCAATATCGCCAGCGTGTAGTACACGTCCCTCTTGATGATCACTTGCGAAACGAGCATCTGGCTGCCCTGTCCCTCGAAAGCCACGCCGCTTGCCTCGGTGTACTTCGGCGCCTGGTCCAGGGTGAGCTCGGTTTGGTGGTCGATGACCGTCATGCCGTTGACCCGCACCTGTTGGCCCGCGTCGGCCACGGAAAAGCGAAAATCAAAATCCCTCTCCGATGATATCCGCGGCGAAGCCTTGTCGACCAGATGTTCGTTCAGTCTCAGTTCCACCGAAAGCACCGGCCCCATCGGCGAAAAGACGGCCTTCCACGTGCCCTCTTCGTTCGTGATAAGGACGGCCAAACTGCCCGACGGCCCCTCACTGTTGAGATGCCCCTGGACGAGAATGTCCCCCACGACGTTGTCCCCTTCGCGTCCGTTATAAACGTAGAAATCGAGTATCGGTTTGTCGTACTGTATCGCCTGCCAGGCCTGGCTGGCCTCCGAAAGAAGCAGCCCCTCGGGCCTCGCCTCCCACCCGCTCGACGCCCGCCAGTAGCCCGCGGCGCGGTCGGCATTCAGGCCGTCATACACCCCCTGCCACAGTTCTTCCTGAACTCGACCAGGCTTGCGCGCTATCTCGCCGTTGATGAATATCTGCCCGTTGCGCACGTCAACGCGTTCTCCAGGCAGCCCAATGAGCCGCTTTACAAAGTTGGTGTTCTGCTTGCCGGGTTCGACGCTCTTGAATACGAACACCTCCCACCGCCGAGGCTCCGTGAAAAGGTAGTAATCCTTGGAAACGAGTATCCTGTCCCCGCCGTACAACCGGACCGATCCGGCCGCCGCCGGCCCGCTCGCCCCGCAGGCCGGACAGAGAAAATCGCTCGGGTACTCTCCGTGCTGCCCGGCGTTTACGGCGAACCTCGCTCCGCATGAGCCGCACGTCACCTCAAAATGGCTCCCGTAGAGCGTCGGCGCCATCGACCCCGTCGGTATCTCGTACGCCTCCACGACAAAGCATCTCACCGTCAGCGCGAGGACGAACGCCATCGCTATCCACTCGACCTGCTCCTGAAGCCGGAAATGCTTCGGCTTCTTCTTCTTTCCCCCGGTCGTATCCAACCTGGTCAGTCCTCCGATGAGAGTATCGCAAGAAAAGCCTCTTGCGGAATATCGACATTTCCCACCTGCTTGAGGCGCTTTTTGCCCTCCCGCTGCTTGGCCCAGAGCTTGCGCTTTCTGGTAATGTCGCCGCCGTAGCATTTGCCCGTAACGTGCTTGCCGAGCGCGGGGATCGTCTCGCGCGCGACGATCCGGTTGCCGATCGCCGCCTGGATGGGGATCTGAAACAGGTGCCGCGGTATCTCGGCCTTGAGCCTCAGCGCCAGCTTGCGCCCCCTCCTGTCGACCTCGTCCCGGTGCACGATCACCGACAGCGCGTCAAGCCTCCGCCCGTTGACGAGCATGTCGAGTTTCACCAGGTTCCCCGCGTGGTACCCGAGGAAATCATAACTCATCGTCCCGTAACCCCGCGTCGCGCTCTTGAGCTTGTCGTAAAAGTCGTATACGATCTCCGCCAGCGGCAATTCGTAAACCATCACCGCGCGCGACGAGCCGATGTATTCCGTGCGCTTGTACGTCCCGCGCCGTTCCTCGCAGAGTTTCATCAGCGCCCCGATCGACTCCGTCGGTATGATGAAACTCACGCTGACGAACGGCTCGCGGACCTCGGATATCTCCGCTTCGTCCGGCAGCGAAGACGGATTGTCGATGTGGACGATCTCGCCGTTGGTCTTGAGTATCTCGTAAGTGACCGTCGGCGCCGTCTGCACCAGCTCGACGTTTTCTTCGCGCTCGAGCCGCTCCTGGACTATCTCCATGTGCAAGAGCCCCAGAAACCCGCACCTGAACCCAAAGCCCAGCGCCTCGGACGTCTCCGGCGCGTACGAAAATGACGAATCGTTGAGGCGAAACCGGTCGAGCGCCTCCCGCAGCGATTCGTAACTCGTGTCCGACGCCGGGTAGAGCCCGCAGAAAACCATCGGCTGCGGCTCGTGGTAGCCCGCCAGCGGCACCACCTCCTCCGCGTGCGCCGACAGCGTCACCGTGTCCCCGATTCGCACCTCCCGCACGTCCTTGATATTCGCGGCTATGTACCCCGTCTCGCCCGCGAAAAGCTCCTTGCATGGAGTCATCTTCGGCCTGAATGTCCCAACTTCCTGCACCTCAAACTCCGCCCCCGCCCGAAGCATCCTGATCTTGTCCCCAGCCCGCAGAATCCCGTCGAAAAGCCTCACGTAGAGCACCACTCCCCTGTATACGTCGAAAACGCTGTCAAAAACCAGCGCCTTCAGCGGTTTGTCCTCGCTGCCCGAAGGCGCCGGGATTCGCTCGATAACGGCTGCGAGTATCTCGTCGATGCCCTTGCCCGTCTTGCCGCTTGCAAAGATGACGTCGGCCGGGTCGATCCCCAGCGTCTGCTCCATCTCCTCCATCACTTCCTCGGGCCGCGCGGTCGGCAGGTCCATCTTGTTGATTACCGGCACGATCTTCAGGTTGTGGTTGATCGCCTCGTACGCGTTGGCCACCGTCTGGGCCTCCACCCCCTGCGCCGCGTCCACCAGCAGCAGCGCCCCTTCGCACGCGGTGAGGCTCCTCGAAACCTCGTAGCTGAAATCCACGTGCCCCGGCGTGTCGATGAGGTTGATGATGTACCTGTGCCCCTGGTACTTGTAAAACAGTTGAACCGCCGTCGCCTTGATGGTGATCCCGCGCTCGCGCTCGAGGTCCATCGCGTCGAGCATCTGATCGCGGAATTCCCTTGGAGTAACCGCCCCGGTTATCTCCAAAAGACGATCCGCCAGGGTGCTCTTCCCGTGGTCGATATGGGCGATTATTGAGAAATTCCGAATGCGGCTAACGCGCATCCTGCTCCTCCGATGAATCCAGCGTCCTCGCCGAGCGAGGCGAAAACTATGTCACAGTTGCGTTTGGCGTCCGGCAGCGCTCGCCTCTCGACGGTGTCCTTGACGGGCCTCATCAACAGGTCTCCCGCTTTGATGAGGCCGCCCGAGATGATCACCCGGGCGGGGTTGATCGTATGCATTATGTTAACGATCCCGACGCCCAGGTAAACCCCGGTCTCCCGAAAGATCCTCAGCGCCAGCTCGTCCCCCCCAAGCGCCGCGTCGCACACGGCCCGCGAATCAACCTGGCCGCCTCCGGCGAGTCTCCCCGAAAGAATCGACTCCTCTCCCGCGGCGACCGCTTCCTTGAACCGCTTCGCCAGCGAATTAGCCGACGCGTACGCCTCGAGGCATCCGCGGTTTCCGCACGCGCACTCTCGGCCCTCCACCTCAATCGTCATGTGCCCGAGCTCGCCAGCGCAGTCGGTTGTCCCGTGGATGAGCCGCCCGTTCTCTATGATCCCCCCGCCTATCCCCGTGCCGAGCGTAAACATCACTATCGACGAAACGCCCTTGCCCGCCCCCGCCCAGAACTCCCCGTACGCCGCCGCGTTCGCGTCGTTCTCGAGAACTGTCTTCATGCCCGTCCGCTCGTACACGCGCTCGACCACGTTCACGTTCGCCCAGAGAGGCATGTTCGGCACGAAGTGAACCGCGCCTGCCTTCGTGTCGAGCGTCCCGGGCGAGCCGACTCCGATGCCGCCGATATCCTCCCGCGCGAGCCCCGACTCGCTCATGAGCGATTTGACGGCCTTTGAAATACGCTCTATTATGTGGTCGGCGCCCCTGTCCGCCTCGGTGGCAACCGCGGTCTTCACGACCACCTGGGCGTTCTCGGTGACGACGCCGGCCTTGATATTGGTGCCTCCGAGGTCAACGCCGATGTAATGCTTTGTCGCCATCGCCCGGCCTCGCAAGCCTATCTCTGCGCCGTCGTGGCCGCCTGCCACGCGCGCCACTGCGAGAGCGCGTCCTGCTGCTCCGCCGCGGATTTCTTCGCGTCGAAACCGAAGCTCTTGCCTTCCGCCAGCGCCATGAGAAGCTCCAGACACACCGACCGCGTCCCGTCGCCGGCGCTCTCGAGCCCGTCCACCAGCGCCTGCGATGCCACCCTTCCGTAACCGGCCAGGGCCTCCCTGGCCGCCCGGCGCGCCCCGTCCTGAGGGTCGCCCAGCGCGTCCACGAGCGTCTTCAGGTACCCCGGCAGCGCCCTCGACTCGATATCCTTCACCGTCGCGGCGTACTGCTGGTCCAGGCCGTTAGCGCCGGCCAGCGCCTGCTGCGCGGCCTGAACGACCGCCGCGTAGTTGGGCCGTTCGAGGAGTTTCCCGAGGACGTCGACGAAGCTCGCCTTCGCCTCGGCGCCGGCCCTCCCGGATGCTATCTCGCGCGCGTAGACGGCCGCGAGCCCCCCAAGGTCGTCCATGTTCTCAAGCGCCGCCGTCACGCCCGCGACGGCCTCCGCGTCGTCGGGCCGCTCGTCGAGTACCCTCTGAAAGTAGATCCTCGCCGCCTGGTTATTGCCCGCTGCGAGGTACCCTTTCGCAAGCCGCCGTCTCGCTTCCATAACGTCGTCGCCGTTGCCCGTTGAATCGGCCAGCGTCTTGAGCAGCGCCTCGGCCTTCGTGAACCTCCCCGAATCCTCAAGTTTCGTCGCCAGCGGCAATACGAGCGTCGCGTCGCTGCCGGCGACCCCCACCAGCGCCGTCCACGCCTGCTCAGCGACCCCGCGGTCGCTGTCGCTTGTCGCCATCTCGTACATCCTGTCGACCGCCCGCCGGTCGCCCGTCTTGGCAAGCGCTATCACAGCCGCCTCCCGCACGCCCGACACGCCGTCGCGCGTCGCCGCGAGAAACGCGTCAGCGGCGCCAAACGCGTCGGACGACGCCCCGTTCGACAGCGCCGACAGGCTCCTCACAGCCGTGAAACGCACCTTGTCGTCGGCGTCCCTGGTCAGTTCCACGAGCGCCCCTATCGCCGCCTTGTCTCCGACGGCCCCGAGCGCGTCCGCCGCGGCAACCCTGACCTCCGTGGACTTGTCCTCCAGCCCCGCAAGCAGTGACGGAACCCCCTTCTCCCACCGCCGCGCGCCGAAGGCCCTTGCAGCCGCCGCCCGCACTTCCGGCGACGCGTCCCCCGCCAGCGGCAGCAGCCTCTCCATGTCGCTCTGCGGCAGCGCCGCGTACGCCGTCACCGCGGAAAGCCTGACCGACGCGTCCCTCGACGAGAGCCTCGACGCCACGACGTCCGTCGCCGACGGGTCCTGTATCGCCCCCAGCGAGTCGATGCATGCCTTCGCGAGCCCAGCGTCGTCCGAAGCGGCCTTCTCGATAAGCGCTTTGACGCCCTGCGCGGCCTTGACCTTGCCCAGTGCCTGCGCCGCGTACACTTGAGCCTCAATCGGCTTCGCCTGCGCCAGGACGTCTATCACCATCTGATATCGCTGGAGCTCAATCCCCAGGTCGACGATCTGCCTGTAACGCGCGACGAGCTCCCGTTCCGACGAAGTGGACTTCTCCTCGAGGTTCGATATGTTCGACTTAAGCTCCTCGACCTGCGTATAAAAGCGGCTGCCCACCCGCTGCCACTGCTCGCGCGTGAGCGACCGGTTCTGCCTGTGCCACGAACGCCATATGTCGGCGTCGTTGGCGAATTGCCTCTGGTAAGTGATGTCCCTCAGCGCGTTCCCGGCCGCGTCGACGATCTCCGGATTCGCCTCCTCCAGAAGGCCGATGAGACCCTCGACCGACGCCGCCGACCCGATCTGGGCGATAACCGCCAGCGCCGCCGTCCGCTCCCTTGCCGCCCGCGACGCGTCCCTCGCGATCGGCATGAGGTCCGCCGCCGTCCCGTCGCGCCCGACCTTCGACAGGTACGTCTTCGCCAGCGTCACGATCCCCTCGTCGCTGTCGCCCAGCGCCTGCACCGCTTCGGATTCTATGCGGGCGTCCTGCTCGGTGGTGAACGCTTTTATGACCGCCGCGCGCGTCGTCGCGGACCCTTCTCGCGCGAGCGCGGCCTTCAGTATCCGGTAAGCCGGCTCCGTGTCGCTCGACAAAAGCACCAGCGCCGCGCGGTCCGCCGCCACGGGGTCCTCGCTCGCCAGCTGCGACTTCATGGTCTCCATGAAAGTCGCCTGCTTGTCGAAATGGGTTAGGTTGCAGCCCAGGGCCGCCGTCAGTGCCAGAAGAAGGCACAGGCATGACATAATCGCGCGGCGTTTCCTCGTCATCGGCGGCACTGAAGACAGGTACCTGAATGGACGCAAAAAAGCTGCGCCATTGTACCTCGCGGAAACTCTGTCTTCAATATGAAACATCGCTTGCGCGCTCCCCGGCGCCTGGCGGCGCCTTCGCTGCGAGACTGTTGCGTAAATGCTCTTCGTTCGCTCGTCCGAGCGCTTCCTGCACTGCGTTCGAAGGGGGGCAAAAGAGGGACCGCGTCTCGCGCGTGCTGTCTTGGACGCCCCCGGTCGAACCCATGCCTCCGGCGGCTGGGCGCTCGTCTCTTGCGCCGCTACTTTCCCCCGCCCGGCATGTCCACGAGCACTACGACCGTCGCGGCCGCCGCCTGGCCCCGGCCAATGGCCCCGAAGCCTTCAAACGTCTTGGCCTTCACCCCCACCGCGCCGGCGTCGACGCCGAGAATCTCCGCAAGCTGCGCGCGCATCCTCGACTTTGCCGGACCCAGTTTCGGCCGCTCAAGGTAGATCGTGACGTCCACGTTGACGATGCCTGCCCCGAGCCTGTGGGCTTCCGCCAGCACTTTCCTGACGAAAACGCTTGAATCCGCGTCCTTGTAAGCAGGATCCGTGTCCGGAAACCACTCCCCGATGTCCCCCAGCGAAAGCGCTCCAAGTATCGCGTCGGCCAGCGCGTGAAGCACCACGTCGGCGTCGCTGTGCCCGGCGCAGCCGGCCTCTGACGGCACTTCCACCCCGCCGAGTACGAGCCTGCGTCCGGCGGCAAGTGCGTGGATGTCAAATCCGTGTCCTACGCGCATCACGAGGGTCGCCCTTTCACGGAATTGGCTCGCGGTAACCGCCCCGCATGGCCCGCCGCGCCTTCCAAAACAGCCGGAGAAATAAAACAGGGGCCGCTCGCCGGCGACCCCCGTCCTTGGGCGTTTATTCCAACGATCTTATTTGCCCATCTTGGCAAGCTTGTCAAGTTGAGCCTGGGCCTTGTCTCTCGCCTTGGGATCCCTGGAGCCCTCAACGGCGAGTTTGTACATCTTGACCGCGTCGTCGGTGCGGCCAACCTTGTAATACATGTCGCCGGCCCTGAGTAGCGCTGGCAGCGTCGTTGCCGGGTCGAGCTCGTAGCACTTCTGGTAGTACTTGCCAGCAAGGTCGAAATCGCGGAAGTAATATCCCGCGTACACTTCGCCCATCTTGTAGGCCGCGGCCGGCGCCTTGTTGCTTTCCGGCCACGTGTCGAGGACCTTCTTCAGCCGCTTGAGCGACAGCTCCTGCACCGCCTTGCGGTTGCTGTCGGCGAATATCACCCCGTCCTCGTAGTAATCTTCCGCTTCCGGGATGTACTTCTGAACCGTGACGGGAGCCTCGGTCGTCGGGCCAGCGGTCTTTTTCGCGTACTCGTATTGTCCCGCGAAAGTCAGGCCCCTTAATTCCCTGTCCGCGCGATCGGCCATCGTGCTGTCGCCCGTCCTCAGGTAGTAATTGTAAAGCTCCGACAGCGTGGCCTTGTAATCGTCGCGAGCCTTTGTCAGCTTCTCCACGAGCGCCAGTTCCGTGCCCGCGTCATACGACTGCGCGAGCACTATGCCCGCAAGGACCGCGGCCAGAATTCCCCCGGCCATCATTGCACGCATCAACCGCATATGCTCCTCCTTTCAATCCGGAAAGGTAATCACCCTCGAGAGCGGACTATCATCTACTCAGTATCGGCAAAATGCAAGTGTTTTCGCACCAAAAATAAGGCCTGCCTCAACTTGCGCGTGAAACCATTGCCCGGGCGATGGCCATGTCTTGGGCTGTGGTTATCTTGAAGTTCTCGTAGTCGCTCTCGACTACCGCGACGTGCCGGCCGCTCTCTTCCGCCAGAATCGCGTCGTCCGTAAAGTCCTTTGCGCCCCTTCCCCTGTAAAGCTCCTCTATCACCTCCCGGCGAAACCCCTGCGGCGTCTGCGCGAGAAAGAGCCCCTCGCGCGGCACCGTCTCCAGAACCAGTCCCCCCTCGACCCGCTTTATCGTATCCTTGACCGGCGCCGCCGCAATCGCCGCCCCATGCCGCTCCGCCGCCTCGATGACGCCTTCTATGACGCGAGGGCTTACAAACGGGCGCACCGCGTCATGGATGAGGACTACCGCCACGCCCTTCTTGAGCGCCCCAAGCGCGTTGGCCACGCTGTCTGTCCGGCTGGCTCCGCCCAGAACCACGTCGGTGATCTCAATCGGCGCCTTCGCCGCCAGAAGCACCTCCCGCCGCGCGTAGTCTTCGCCGTGAAGGCACAGTATC
>Ga0315273_10014076_pt1 | contig 10300 bp, 18 predicted proteins | sample YL17G02_0_MG_FD_205753 | JGI IMG/M metagenome (GOLD analysis project Ga0315273, IMG submission 205753) | Sediment microbial communities from Yellowstone Lake, YNP, Wyoming, USA - YL17G02_0 | ecosystem: Environmental > Aquatic > Freshwater > Lake > Sediment | place: USA: Wyoming | collected... | reverse complement strand
CCGGCCGCGCCGGTAGGTGTACGCCATGCTCTGAGCACCAGGCCTCGATTCTGGTTACGTACTCTGAAAACTCGCTGCTATCCAGATCCGGGGTGTGGCGTAGCTCAACCACGGTCTGCCCGTTCGGCAGCTTGGTTTCCTCCCAACCAAGATAGCGCGAGCGGAAATACTTGTGCCAGGTTTCCGGCGCGTAAAACTGCGCCTTGAACCGGCCGGTGGCCGTCCCGTCCTTGGCGAACTCGGGGATCTTCTCCCCGTTCGCGTCGAACATCGGGACGGCCAGGTTCTCCGACAGGTGGGTAAGCACGACCCAATAAAATGCGTTCTGCGCCAAGGATCGCCGCCAAGGTCGGCCGCACGCGGGGCAGCGGTTAATCGCCGTCGCCACCGGCCGGCTCGATCTTCAACGCCACCGCCTGCTTGCCCGCTTCGCGGCGCAGCATGGCCTGATGCGCCGGATCCTTGACGCTGTTGATGAGGTCGATCGCCACGTCGTAACTGTCCCGGTTGCCGGCGCGCTGGATTTGCGTCAGCGCGTACTCGAACGTGACCGCATCCTCGTCCGGGATGTCGTCGGGCCCCGCGGGCGGCACGCGATCGGCACCCAGCGTAGCGTCGAGTTCCCGGTCGGCCTGGGCATTGCGCGCCGCAATCTCGGCCGAGCTCGTCACCGTTGCCTCGGCGGTGAAGCGCCGCGTTGAGGGCAGCGTTTCGCCCGGCGTGTATTCGAGCGCCTTGCGCTCGTCGGCAGCAGGGCCGGCCAGTTTGTTGTTCAAAGCCTCGAGCCCGCCCGTCTGCTCGGCCTGGCGCGCGGCCTCGCCTTCGATGATGCGCGCTCCCTCGTCCGGGTCGTGCAGGCCGGCAAAGCCGAACGCAACGCGAGCGCATTGGATCAAGACTTTATGCCGCATCATCCGGTTGGGGTGCGTTTTCCAGGGGGTGTATTCCCCGACGCGCACCACTTCATCGAAAAATTCGCGGACGGTGATCGGCGCCCCCCGGTCGCTGCGGGTGATCGTGCACTCCATCCACAAGTGCACGGTCTTACCCTCCGATTGCTTCGTTTCCGCGGAGTATTCAAATTCGATCTTCTGTAACTCGGGGCGCTCGTTGATGATGCGCAGCCACCCGTCGACGCTGACGATCGGGATGATCGCCCCGCTCTTGGGGTCGAGGTAGGCAAAAATCTCCTTGGTGAACGGGTTGAGGTTGTACTGCTCTGCGATCGCCAGCAGCACCATCATTTCTTCGTTGGTTGGCTGCGGCACGTTGCCCTTCTTGTCGGGCCGCTGCCGAAACGCGGTAGATTTCAACGTGTGCAGCAGGCGATCGGCGTCGATGGCGAAGCGCTCGGCCATGCGCTTGATGAGCGACTTCTGTTGCGGCGGGAGTTGCCGGGTCTGCGGGTTGGTGTCGAGCGTGGTGCTGGCGGCGTCAGCCATGGGATCTCTCCTGGGGTTAAAGGTCGAAGCGTAGGGCCCACTTCGGGAATTTCAATTCGACGATCGCCTCGTCGTAGCCTTTCCATACGCCGGTGGCGATCGCTTCGGCGTAGCGTTCCATGGCCACGCGCATCAGCACGCCACCCGCCTGGATCGCGGCGGTAGGCATGGCATACAGGCCGACACCGTACGGTGGGTCAGTCTCGACCGCGATCAGGGCGAAAAATGCCGGGGTGTAGTCAAGCACGTGCTCGCAACCGGAGAAGTAATTGGCAGCTTGCACGTGGTATCCAAACTTCACGCAGGAGCGCACAAATTCGTCAGGGCTCGCATCGCCGGTGCTCTTGAGGTCGGCAATGCCGCCGAAGGCGCGCAGATCAAGGCGCGCCTTCATGCGTACCTGGTACTCACCGTCGATCCAGAATAGCGAGGCTTCGGGCGACGTTTCCTCGATCAACCGCATGCAGCGCGGTTTCCTGCGCACCGCATCGCGGGCGCCAATGCAGCGCGCGTAAGTCTCCGGGTCGAGAACGATCTTGCCCTTGTTCGCTTCGTCAAACGCTTTCCAGTAAGCGATTGAGGCCAGCGCTGCCGGGCTTGGTTTGGCGGCGTTCAGTTGCGCCTTGGTTGGCCGCGCTGGCGCGTTCTCGGCGCCCTGGATCACCAGCAAAGGGAAGCGATCGGGTTCCAGCAGCGCGGCGTGGATCGCGGTGCCCAGGATCATGTTCGGGGTGGGCTCCTTCTGCTCTTTGCGATCGAGGATGTAGTGCTCGGGCGAGCGCAGAATCTTCTTTGCCCCGGACTGGCTCATCGCTTCGACGTCGAAATAATCCTGCGCCGGCATATCCTCGTAGTAGCCGGGCATCGGGAAAGGCACCACCCGGCGCTCGGGTTCCTTCTGCGCTTGCGCTGGCGGCGGCTCGCCGGCCGGTGGCGGCAGGCCGGGCAGCGGTGCAACCTGCTCGCCTTGCGAGTCCAGGGGCGCCAGTGTGGCGCGCATGAAATCGGGTATGGCCATCATTTGCTCCTGGCGCGCTCGGCGCGATACTCGGCCTCGGTGGCACTCTGCACGGTGTAGTTGTTCACCGGATCCGGGTCGTTCATGCCGCGGTCCACGATGGCGTCGATCAGCAGTTCGGTATCCCAGGCGCGGAAGTGGCGCACCGGGCCGTTGTTGAAGCGCAGGTACAGATCGCGGCCGGTCATGTTTGGCTGGCTCATAGGTTGGCCTCGCAAAGTAGCAGGATCGCATCCCGAGCAAAGGCGTCGGTGACGGTCAGATCGGCGGCTACGGCAGCGACCGCGCGCAGGGCTTCGGTGTGGTTCTCGCGGCGGGCGGCGGCGAGCTCGGCCTCGTACTGCGCTTGGGCCTTGGCGTTGGCCTCGGCCTGCTCGACGGCGCGCCGCTGGGCCGCGGCGGCTTCCTCCTGCGCCTTGGCCGTGGCGGCCTGCGCCGCGCGCTCGGCCGCCTGGGCGCGCGCGAGCTCGGCGGCAATCTCGGCCTGCGCAGCGTCGGCCGCTTCGCGTTCGGCTCGGTCGGCCGCATCCTTGGCTTCCTGCCCGGCTCGTGCCGCGGCGGCCACGTCGGCGATGCGCTTGCGCTCGGCGGCCTGCTCGAGCTCGATCGCGGCCAGCCGGGACCGCTCGGCGGCCAGTTCCGTGTCCTGCTTCTCCTTCTGTGCGGCCAGGGCCCGCGCCAGCACCGCGTTGGCCTCGGCTTGGGCTTCGGCGCCCTGCGCCGCCACCAACAGCGCGGTCAGCTTGTCCCCGGTGGCCATGCGCGCCTGGCTGGCGATCGGGACGAGCTCCCCGTACAGATCCTCGGTGATTGGCAGCTGGGCGATGTCGGCTACCATTTCCGCGATCGCGTCGGCCGGCTTGCCAACGGCTTCGACAATCTGGCCGCGGATCCAGTCGATGCGCTGATTGATGAGCGCAAGGCGCTCGCGCTCGGCCTGCTCGCGCGCCGCCTTGTCGAGCGCCTTGCGGGTTTCTTCGGCCTTGATTACTGCGTCGATCGGCGCCTCGAGTTCCACGATCGCAGCGGTGATCCGGGCCGCTTCGGCGTCGATCAAGCGGCACCGCTCCAGGGCCGGTTCCTTGATCTGCTTGCGCAGCTTGTCCAGGTCGGTGCGCAGGGTAACGAGCTCGCGCCGGGCCTTCTTCGCCACGTCCATTCCGGCGCCGGTGGTCACGTCGTAGACGACGTTCGCCAACCGCGCGCGCAGGCCGGCCAGGCCGGATGCCGTCGCGCTGTACTCGATCACCGCAAGCGACGGGTCCACCATTGGGCTTTCAGCGGGTCGGGTGATGTGGTCGTTCACAGCTTCACCCCGCGCCGGTCGAAGATGGCGATCACCCGCTGGGTGTCCGCGCCGGCCGCCGCTTTGGCCGCCGCGATGCGCTCGCGCTCGGCGGCGAACCGCTTGCTGATGTCGGTGCTGACGCTGTTGGTGTAGCGGAACCGCGAATCGGTCACGCGAATTGCCGGCTTACTCATTGCTGCCCTCCGTTCATAGGTTGACAAGACAGAGCGTAATGAATTACTGTTCGCCTGTCAAATTATTTTTGGAGTAAGTTACATGACACCAGGACAGTTAATCCGCCACTTCGGGAAAGGCGACTTGACCGAAGCCGCCCGCCATGTTCCCGTCACCAGGCAAACGCTGACCCACTGGAAACAAACCGGCAAGATACCCGGTCGCTGGCAGGCGTGGTTTCAGCTGAAAACGGATCACAAACTGGTGGCCGATATGGAAGCCGCCCCCTAAATTACCAACGGGACATCGAGGCGAGCGGCAGGCGCGCGCTGCTGCCATCGAGGTCATGGAAGTGGGCATGATGGCGTATAGTCTAATTCCGGATAAACGTGTGGAAACGCATGAGCGCGAAAGTCATCGCTGGGAACTGTCTCGACGTGTTGCCAACGCTTGCGGAATGCAGCGTGGATGCGGTTGTGACCGATCCGCCTTATCACCTGACCACCGGCAAGCGCGGCGGGACGGGTGTTGCTTCGGACAATCCGAACAGCCCAGCCGGCCGGTCTCGCATTGGAACCGGCTTCATGGGGAAGGCATGGGACGGTGGCGATGTAGCGTTCCGTCCCGAGACGTGGGCGCAGATCATGCGGGTTGCCAAACCGGGCGCGTACCTCGTCGCGTTTGGTGGCACCCGCACGCACCACCGCCTGATGGTTGCCATCGAGGACGCGGGATGGGAGATCCGCGATGCGCTCGGATGGCTGTTCGGGTCCGGCTTTCCCAAGAGCCACAACGGCCCGTGGGGAGGAACGGCGCTCAAACCGGCATGGGAACCCATCATCCTCGCGCGGAAGCCTCTGGCGGGCACCGTAGAGGCCACGGTCGCCAAGTTCGGTACGGGAGCGCTGAACATCGACGATTCCCGGATCGGCGTTGGGGCCGACGTTGGGCGCTGGCCGGCGAACATCCTGCACGACGGGAGCGACGATGTGCTGTCGGTATTCCCGGAGTCCGACGGCCAACTGTGCGACATCAGCACGGACCCCACATCGAGGCGCAACCAAAACGTCTACGGCAACTTGCGGCGCGGCCGCGACGGCGAGCCGAGCGCGGAGAGGCGCTATACAGAGGAAGGTGGGGCCAACTTCGCGGCACTTCCGGGCGCTCGGCGCGGCGACAGCGGGAGCGCCGCACGCTTCTTCTACTGCGCCAAAGCCGACCGGACCGACCGCAACGCCGGTACGGAGCAGATGCCCAAGCGCCCGCTCAACTGGTCGAGCGGTGCCCAGTCTCCGGGAACCTTCCAGTCGGAGAACGCGGACCGGAGCGCGAGCAACCATCACCCGACCGTCAAGCCTACGGAACTGATGCGGTACTTGTGTCGCCTCATCGCCCCGGCAGGCGGGCTGATCCTCGATCCGTTTGCGGGCAGCGGATCGACTGGCAAGGCGGCGCTTCTGGAGGGGTTCGACTTCCTCGGGATCGAGTTGGACCCGGAGTACGCAGCCATTGCGCAGGCACGGATTTACGCCACCGCGCCGCTGTTCGCGTGAGTGCCAAAATCCCCTTCGCCCACCAACTCGATTGCGCCGAGCGCGAGGTCAAGTACCGCGAACGCTGTTATCCGCGCTGGGTCGCGGAAGGTAAGATGTCCAAGGCCACGGCCGACGCTCAACTGGCGGCGATGAAGGCGATCGTCGAGACTTTGCGCCCTTTGGCTGAGTCCGAGCGGCTCTTCTAACACTGATTCGGTTTACACTCCGGGAACGGGAAAAGCCGACCAACCCACTGGTCGGCCTGCAAGGGTGGCCGTGAACCGCCCGAGCTACCGCCCCCCGGATTCTTCTTCCGCCTTTCACGGAGGTCCGCATGGCCCTACTCGCTGTCGCCGGCAAGCCCTTGCCGGATCCGCCCTACCCCGCCAGCGTTCGCTCCGGCCACTGGAAATACGCCCTCGACGTTGCCCGGATCACACAGAGCACGACCTGGATTCTCGCCAACGCCGAGACACGGCCATGGTTGCTCATGCTTTGGTTCACGTCCTGGCAGCAGATACCCGCTGGCTCCCTACCCGCCGATGATGAAGTGATCGCCGCTACGCTCGGGATGACGCCGGCCTGGTTCCAAGCGCACCGCCCCGTGCTCATGCGCAAGTGGTATCGCGCGAGTGACGATCGCCTCTACAACCCGACAGTAAGCGAGCTCGTGCTGGCCATGATCGCCGAGAAAACGGACTGGCGAAACCGGCAACGCAAACGCCGTGCCAAGTAGTAATGTCACGCGTGACATCGGGTGACTCACGGAGAGTCACAAAGAGTCACCGCATTAGAATTAGACTTTAGATTTAGATTTGTTCTAATTCAAAAGCACTACCCTTGTGGATAACTTTTTCTGTGGATAACTCGCGCGGCAGACCAAAAACGGGTAGGGTGGATCCCTGCAAGCAATGTGGAAATCCGGTCTATCGACATCCGAGCAAGATCGGAAAACTGTACTGCGGATTCAAATGCCGGGATCTTGCAAAGTTGGCGCAGCGTGTGAACGCGACCGATGGCACAGCCAAGTGCGCCAGGCGGCCGTACCGCGAAGCCTACACGCTGACCGATGCCGAAAAGAAAGCCAACAAGCGGGCAGCGAATCACCGGCAACATCAGGCGCGGCGGGCAGCAGGCCCGGCGCCTGGCAAGTGGGATTTCGGCCGCATGCTTTGCATGCAGGACGCGCGCTGCCCCTACTGCATGACGATTCTCGACAAGTACCACGTCGACCACAAACTCCCGGTGTCGCGCGGAGGCACCAACAATCCTAGCAACCTGCAACTGACGTGCCCACGCTGCAACATACTCAAGGGCGCCATGACGCACGACGAGTTTCTCGTTTCAAAAAAACGGCCGGTTGCCCGTCAAACGGCCTGAACGGTTCGGGGTGACCGGAGAAACCGCATGTATGAGGAACGAGGCTTACTTGCGGATCCGCCGGCCGGGTTGCTTTTCCACGATGATCTTTGGGTTCGCAAGCTGCTTGCTGCCGTCCTGGTGCAAGCGATCCAGGACGCCCGAATGGCACCAACGCAATACGAGCGCACCTATCCCGGCGTCGTCGAGGGCGAAGCCAGGGATGCAATCCTCTGGCTATTCACCGACCACCGCTCCGGCTATCCTGCCTCCATGTTCGTTGACGGACTCGGCTTCGATCTGTGTGCTCTGCGCCGGAAACTTCTGGCGCAGCCGAGGATCCTTTCGCGTTGCCAGCGCATGCGCCTTGCCTGCGGTTTTCCGCCGCGGTCGGTGCCCGCTCACGCGCACTTTTATGTGCTGGCCGCGGAGTAAGGGTGACCCCACAACAGCTGAACGGGAACAACAAGTGGACTGACCGGGTGGTGACGGTTGGGACGCTGCTGGTATCGCTGTCAGCGGCACTCATCACAGCCATGGTGTCCATCGTAGCGATTGCTGTTGCGATTGAAAGCCGCTTGTCCAGCCATGAGAAAGTTGAGGCTGTGCTTCAGTACCAGGTTGGTCAGCTAACCGATGCGAACCGGGGTCAGGACACGACGATCGCAGCGCTGCGCTCTGAACAGACCGCGCTGTTGACGCAAATCGCCGCCGACCTGAACCGTGTTCTGGTTCGTCTGGCGGTGCATGAGTCAGAGACAGGCACCGTGAAGGGGCAGCCGCAGGATCGGTACAAGGGCGTGCGATGAGAGAAGTGCGGGCAACCGGATCGTCTGACGCCAGCAGATCGGGCGCTGGGCTACCAATGCGATGCTTGTGCCGGCCGCAAACGAGCCAGGAGCGCGCGGCGGCGGCGCCGGGCCCCAAAGGTAGCGGGTAAGGCCGTGCCGTTCCCCAAAGGGCCGAGAAAGGGCCCTCCCATTGGTCTTAGGCGGCCCGGCCCGGCCGGTGGCAAGGCCATGGCCAGGCGCATCGCTCGGTTCAGTGAGGTTTACTGCATCCACTTCAACGCCAGGCAGGCAGCGATCGCCTGCGGGTACTCGGCCAAAGGGGCTGGCACGCGAGCTTTGGAATTGCTCGGCCGGGCTGACGTCCAGGAGGCGATCCGCGAGCGGCAGGCGGCCAACCGGGCGCAGTACCGCACCGAAGCCGACCGGGTGATCGAGGAACTCGCCAGTTGTGGGTTGTACGACATCGGCAACCTGTTCACCGCTGACGGGTTCCTGAAACCGGCCGCCGAGATTGACGAGCGCACGCGCCGGGCCATCGTCAGCGTCAAGGTCGTTGCCCGCACCGAGCGTAGCAGCGGCCAGGATCAACCTGTCGCCGAGATTATCAGCACCGAAATGAAGCTGGCCGACAAGGTGCAAAGCCTGGTCGCCCTCGGCCGGCACTTCGGGATCTTCGAAAAAGACAACGCGCAGGCCGGCGCCGCCGACGTGCGCGCCATCCTGGCCGCCTGCGATCCGGGCAAGGTCGATCTACGCCCGCATTTTCGGTTGGCCAACAATGAGGGGGCCAAGCCCGCGCCGAACGGCCCCAGCCATGGCGAAGAAGCGCAGCCGCAACCGGGGATTCGGTTGCTCGATCGCATCAGCGATAAGTAACGCGTTGTTCAGGTACGCCGAGCGTCGGCGCGCCGGCCAGGTGGCCGGCAGGGCTGCAAGCGACTGGATCAGGGCCGCCAGCACAATCGCCTGGGCGCCGTCCGAGCGCGGGCCGGGGCCGTCGAGCTCGGCCAATAACTTCGCCACCGGCTTGCTCAACACTGGCCGTCGCCCTTCCGCCACCAGTCTCCACGCCGCCGCACAGAGTACATGCGGATCCGTTTCGTGGCAGCTAACCAGGTGTTCGAGCACCGCCAGCACGGTCGGGTAGCATTTGGCTTCACCGGCCCCGCGGATCGCCGCGAGTAAATTGGGCAGGTGTTCCACTTTCCACTCGAACAGCCGCAGCGTTGGATTCGGGATCGCGCGCGCGTTCTCACCCACATACTCATAGCGTTGCCAGGCTTGAAAATTGGCCAGGCCGACCATGCTCGCGCACTCGGCCGACGTCAGACCGAGTTTGTTGCGCAAAGCCTTCACTTGCTTGGGATTGCTCATTTTTTCCGCCCTCGTTCGTGGTTCCTGAGTTCGAGCTCGCGCAGGCACCAGGCTATGGCCATGGCGATCGCCAACACGCCGAAGAATCCGGCGATCAGCTCGAGGTTCATGGCGCCACCATATCGGCAAACGCCGCGCCTGGCGGCTCCGGTGTCTCGACGGTGCCCTCGGGCAGCGGCGCTTGCCTGGCGCCAACGACGGCGGCTTCCATGGGGCCGCTGACCGCACGCTTGACGTAGCCGAAGGGGAAGCGCGCGGCGGGGTCCGCGAGAGCCCAAAGATGGTATTGGTTCGCGGTGTCGACCAGGCGCGATTCCGCGGGGTAGAGCTCGACGGCCTCGTTCTCGGTGCCGACCAGCATGTTCTTGATCTGCTGGAAGATGCGCCAGTCGTGGATTTGCTTCTTGTCGCGGCGCTTGATCGACAGGTGCACCATCGGCGGCCAACCGGCGCCCTGGTCGGGAAGCTCCTGCACGTTCACCTGGAACACGTTGTTCAGGTAGATGCGCTCTTTGGCGAATTGCTCGAGCACGGCCGGCACGTCCTCGGCTTTGAGCCCGCGCTTGGTCCAATACTCCACGGTCAGGGTTTCCGGCTTCGGCTGCGCCGGCTTGAACGGTTCGAGTTTCATGGTGCTCCTTTGCGAAGTTCACCGCGCGCCGCGTCGAGCGCGGCGGCGCGGTGTTGTGGTGAATGCGGGTTGCGGTACGCCTGTTCCAAGTGCAGCAGCGCCGCGTGCAGGCCGGCGATGGTGTCTATCGCCTCGACCTGTTGGCGCGCCAGCTGCTTGGCCGTGAACTCGCCCATCAACTCCGCGATCTTCTGCTCGTCGGTCATCTGGTCCCACTCCGGGGGCTCGGGCGTGCGCGGGTCGTTCGGGTGGCCGGTGCACGGCGGCCAGGTCTGCGGGTCGCCGGGGCCGTAGGCCGGCCGGCTGATTCGGTTGCTCATCACGCCCTCCTGCGCGGTTCGCCGTTCAGGACCGACCAGGCCATCGTATGCGGCGTGCCATGGCGGTCGATATAGCTGATGCCGGCGCAGGTGTGGCTCGCGGCCTTGCGATCGCGGATCGGTTTCGCGTACCAGGTGGTCACCGCTTCGGCGCGGTTGGTGCCGGCCACGCGCATGAAGTCAGCGGGGGCGGTCATGGCTTCGCCGGGCACAACCCGGTCACGTCCATAAGTGCTTCTTCGCGGGGCCGCCGGTTTTCCTCGGGCCGCCGGAACGAGCGCATGCGCAAGTCGATCAGGCTTTCGGCCGCCGAAGCGTAGGGGTCGGGCGCAACTTCGATCGTCGCCCCCATTGCTTTGGCGTGGCCG
>Ga0315273_10014075_pt1 | contig 10300 bp, 8 predicted proteins | sample YL17G02_0_MG_FD_205753 | JGI IMG/M metagenome (GOLD analysis project Ga0315273, IMG submission 205753) | Sediment microbial communities from Yellowstone Lake, YNP, Wyoming, USA - YL17G02_0 | ecosystem: Environmental > Aquatic > Freshwater > Lake > Sediment | place: USA: Wyoming | collected... | reverse complement strand
TTACCTTATATTTTTGGAGGAGCGGTTTTTATCGAAACGATATTTGCCTGGCCTGGGATGGGAAGATTGTATTACCAGGCAGCCACGCAGCGCGATTACCCCCTCCTGGTGGCAATTCTCATCATTGGTGCCGGGTTGATGATCCTTTCAAACCTGTTGGCAGACCTTCTTTACGCTTACCTGGATCCGAGAATACGTTACAACTGATGCGCGCCGAGTCTATGAGCCAGAACCCCGATCCAACCCCGCCAGACGCTCTCCTTTCCTCTCCGGCTGCGCCTGTGCCCCGGTTTACCACCGCCCGCGGCCCTGGCCGGGTAGCGTTTATCTGGCGCCGTTTCCGCAAACATCCAGGGGCGATTGGAGGCCTGCTTGTTTTATGCCTGTTGACGCTGGCTGTGCTCCTGGCTGATCTTTCACCTTACGATGCGAATGCCTCCAACATGGCTGAGCGTCTCCAACCGCCCACCTGGCGTCATCCTATGGGTACAGATGCTCTTGGGCGAGACTTGCTCACCCGTGTGCTGCACGGGGGGCGCGTTTCCCTGGCGGTGGGTTTGATTGTCGTAGTCATCTCGCTGGGGATGGGCGTTCCCGTGGGAGTTATAGCAGGTTTTTATGGGGGCAGGATCGATGGATTTCTGATGCGGATTACTGATATGTTTCTTTCTTTGCCATCCTTCATGGTCCTCATCCTGATCAGTGCCATCCTGCGTGAGGTCGAAGCGCCTTTCTTTAAAAAAAATAATATTCTAACGATTGGCCTTGTGATCGGCTTGCTGGGATGGATGACCTTTGCCCGTTTGGTGCGCGCCATCTTTCTGACGCTGCGAGAAATGGATTACATCACCGCTTCCCGCTGCCTGGGAGCCTCGAGCTTAACGATTGTCACTTCCCATATCTTGCCCAATGCCATCGGCCCGATTATCGTCGAAGCTACCCTGGAGCTGGGTTATGCCATCATCGAAGAATCTGGCTTGAGTTTTTTAGGGTTTGGCATTCAGCCCCCAACACCCAGTTGGGGAAACCTGTTGAGCAGCGCGCAGGAGCATTTCCTCAAATATCCCTGGCTGGCAATTTTCCCTGGTTTGATGATCTTTTTAACCATTATATCCGTCAACTATATTGGCGACGGTTTGCGAGATGCTTTTGATCCCTACAAAATCTTGACGAAAGTCGGCGAAGTATAAACTGAAAGGAGTTGTGAAATGTCTTTACCACGTCCCGAAATCGAACCCATCCGTTCTGCCTATCGACTACATTACTTGAAGGATGAGCAGTTAGACCTGCTCCAAGAGGCTACCCTTGAAATCCTGGAAACAATCGGAGTGCGCTTTCCATCGGACAAAGCGCTGAGGATCTTGGCCGACCACGGCGGACAGGTTGATCATTCCAGCGGGGTGGTCAAATTCCCTCGCCAGTTGGTTTTTAAGGCTCTCTCCAGCCTGCCGCGTTATTTCTGTATGGGCGCACGTGAGCCTGGCTTTGACTTGCACCTGGACCAGGGGGTCACTTACTTTACCACGGATGGCTGTGGTGTCGAGACCGTCGATTTTGAGACTCATCAACGCAGGCCCTCCAATAAGGCGGATTGTGGGCGCATGGCGCGCGTGGCGGACTACCTGTCGGCGATTGCGTTTTATTGGCCGATGGTCAGCGCCCAGGATTATGGGGTAACCGCTCCGCTCCATGAGCTGGATGCAGCCTGGAATAATACAGTCAAGCATGTGCAGAGTGAAACGATTATGGGCGAGATTCCGGCACGCTATGCGGTCGAGATGGGGACGGTCATCGCCGGAAGCCGTGAGGAGCTGCGTCGCCGTCCACCCTTCTCACTCGTGGTCTGTACCATCGCGCCCCTGATCCAGGATAAAGAAGGCATTGAAGGGGCCCTGGTATTGGCAGAGGCCGGTGTTCCGGTGGGCTTTTTAGCCATGCCTACACTGGGGACCACTGCACCTGCCACGCTGGCGGGAGCGCTGGCGATGGGAGATGCTGAGATCATCAGTGCCGCCGTACTGATTCAGCTCGCCTCTCCAGGGGCGCCGGTCTTTCACTCCCTGATGCAGGCCTGGGCCGATCCGCGCACGGCTGCCTATGTCAGCTACCCGTTGGATGGCCGCGCCCGTTACGCCCCAGTAGAAATGGCCCATCATTGGGGAATGCCTTCCCTTGGGGCTTGTTACGGCACCGATTCGCTCCAGGTGTATACCTGGCAGTCTGCGGCAGAGACAGCCCTGGACACTTTCCTGGTCGGCTTGACCGGGGCAGAGATCGTTACCGGAATGGGACTCGCCGAGACTTACACGCTCCTTTATCCTGAGCAGATCATTCTTGACAGCGACCTTTACCATCGTGCTCGTCATTACCTTCTGGAGATGGAGGTCAGCCCCGAGACCCTGGCTATGGATACGATCCGGGCGGTTGGGCCTGGAGGAAATTTTTTGGGTCAAAAGCATACCCGGCAGCATATCCGGCAGTCGCTTGTGCGGGCGATCACCCACCAGTTAGGGCCTGATAACCACTATCGTGATCCGCATGATGTCGCCATTGAGCAGCTGCACTGGATTCTGGAAAATCACCAGCCAGAACCGCTCGAAGCAGCCACGCAAGTTGAACTAGCCCGTCTCCTGGCTGCTGCTGAGCGCGAGATGAGCCTGAGGTAGCCATGGATAGCGAAACACCTCCTCTCCAGCCGATTATACCGGCTTATCATGTGCGCGTTCTGAGTGATCTGCAGTTGGGCCAGTTTCGGGCGGGTACGCTCGAGATCCTTGAGCAGGTCGGCGTTCACTGTCCTTCAGACAAGGTGCTTCGCATCTACGCTGAGCATGGAGCGAAGGTGGATTTCGATCGGCAGATCGTGAGACTTCCCTCCGATGTTGTTTTAGAAGCCATATCGCACGCGCCGCGCTTCTATACGATGGGTGCCCGTTCTGCTGCCCACGACCTGAAGCTGGACGGGAAGAGCCTGTATTGCGCTACGGATGGCTGCGGGGTGGAGACCATTGATTTCGTTACCCGCCAGCGGCGCACCTCGCAGAAAGATGATGTTGCTCGGATGGCTCGGGTATCCGATTACCTCTCATCGATCGGTTTTTATTGGCCAATCGTCAGTGCACAGGACCATCCAGAGACAGCGCCTCTACATGAACTGGACGCCTCATTCAATAATACGGTGAAACACATTCAAAGCGAGACGGTGATGGGAGAGACCCTGGCCCTTTACGCGGTGGAGATGGCGAAAGTTATCGCTGGAGATGAGACCAACCTGCGCGCCAGGCCTCCGCTTTCCTTGCTGGTCTGCTGTATTGCCCCGCTTGCCCAGGACAAGGAGGGCATGGAATCGGCCCTGGCATTTGCTGAAGCCGGATTGCCGGTCGGCTTTATGTCGATGGCCAATACCGGCTCAACCGCCCCGGCAACCCTGGCGGGCACGGTTGTTATGGGCGATGCTGAAATTGTGTCTGCGCTGGTGTTGATCCAGATGGCTTATCCGGGGGCGCCTGTGTTTCACTCGCTTATGCCGGGTATCATGCACCCGCATACGGCAGCTTATTTGGGAACCGCCTGGGAAGGAGGCCTCCTCTATGCGGTGGGTGTGGAGCTGGCTCATAGGTGGGGTGTTCCAACCCTGGCAGGAGTATTTGGCACAGATGCCAGGATTCCCGGTTGGCAGTCTGCCGGAGATGCCACCTCCTCACTGCTCTTGTGTGCCCTCACCGGTGCTGAGACAGGATCCGGGTTGGGTTTGGTTGAATCTTGCACCTTGCTCTATCCTGAAGCAGTGGTACTCGACAGCGACATTTACCACCGAGTGCGCTTCGAGGCAGGGGGGCTGGAAGTCAACGCGGAAACGCTGGCCCTGGATGTGATCAAACAGGTAGGGCCGCGCGGCCAGTTCTTGCGCCACCGCCACACGCGTGACTACCTCCGCAGACGGGCTTTCTCTGACTTGTCGGCCGCCCAGGATCCGCTTCAGGCGGCGCGTGCCAAAGTCGATTGGATTTTGGAGCATCACCAGCCTCAGCCCCTTGAAGTTACCCAGCAACGTGAGTTGGATCGCATCCTGGCTGCTGCAGAGCGGGAGTTGAGCTGAGTGCTGTGGCCCGCCCTGTGCCCAGGTGTTGGGATACCGGTGATGGTGACGAATGCAAACGCAGTTGCAAGTCCTTTCCGAAGATGAACGCGCCCAGGTGCACGAGCTGACCTTGGATTTGCTGTCTACCACCGGCTTGCGTGTTGATACCCGCCGGGGTAGGAGCATCCTGGCGGAGGCTGGAGCGCAGGTGGATGGATTGACCAGCATGGTCCGCTTCCCACGTGCATTGGTCGAGTCATCTTTGCTGGCCGCCCCGCGCCAGTTTGCCCTGGGCGGGCGGCGTCAGGGCTGGTCCTTCGCCCTGAACTGCGCTGACTGCACCCTCCTGGCGGATGGAGGCGCTGTTTTCACATTCGACAGCCAGGCCAACGAGAACCGGCTGGCTGCTTTTGAGGATTGGGAGGCAGCCACACGCCTGATCGATTCACTGGATGAGGTCGGTGTTTATTGGGCTATGGTCCAGCCAACCTTCGCGGAAAGCTCATTTGGAGAGCTGGTGGCCTATTGGGGGAACATTTTTCGTAATTTTTCAAAGCATGTGCAAGATTGTACGTCCACTCCTGAAGGTTCGCGTTGGATGTTAGAGGTGCTGCAGGTGGTGTTCAATGGGAAAGAGGCTGTCCAACGCCTCAAGCCGGTTTCATTCCTGCTGAACCCTCTTTCACCGCTTGTGATCGAGGCGGCTCCCACCGATGCGTACCTGGAGACGCTGGGCTGGGGTATCCCGGTAGCTGTGATGCCTATGCCGATGATGGGATCCACGGCACCTGCCAGCCTGCTCGCTACGCTGGTGCAGGCGAACTGCGAAGTGTTGGCTATGCTCTGCCTGGTTCAGGCTGCTGCGCCGGGCACGCCCTTCTTGTATGCTCCGGCGCCAATGGTGATGGAGCCGCATTCGGGGCGCTTTGCCAGCGGCGAGGTGGAGCATGCTTTGCTAGGCGCGGCGGTCACCGAGATAGCACGCTTTTATGGCTTGCCGGTGCAAGCCTCGACAGGTGGCAGCGGCAGTCCCGTCCCCGGCCTCCAGGCCGGTTACGAACGGGCATTGAATTGGGTTTTACCCTCCCTGGCCTGGCCCGATATCCTGGTGGGCCCTGGTTTGCTGGGCGGGTCGCTGACTCTCTGCCTGGAGCAGTTGCTGATCGATGTGGAGGTCTTTCGGCGCTGCCGCCGGCTGCACCGGGGGGTTGGTAGCGCAGGGGTAAAGGGGCTGGCGCAAGAGATCCAGGCAGCCGGCCCGGGCGGTAATTTCCTGGCCAACCGTTCCACGCGGGATGCCGTTCATCGAGGAGAGTGGTATATCAGTAAAGTAGGCGTGCATACCTCTTTCGAGCGCTGGCAAACCGATGGCCGGCCAGAGCTGCTCCCGGAACTTCGGGAAGAGGTGAGCCGCATCCTGTCAGAATACCACCCTCTCCCGCTCGATGCAACGGTCGAACGAGAGTTAGCCAGCCTCGAAAAACGCGCCCGGCAGGAATCATAGGTTTCTGTACGCTGGGTTGCATGCTTTTGGATAATCCAAAATTTGCGCTCTTCGCTGTAAGGAGATACAGGTGAAGTTTTACGGACAGATCCTCTCAGAGGCAGATCAAGAACGGATTCACGAGCAAAGCTTGCGCATCCTGGCGGAAGTCGGTGTGCGTTATCACGGTGCGAAAGCTCTCCACATCCTGGACAGACAGGGTGTGCAGGTTGACTGGGACAGCAAAATCGCCCGTTTCTCACCCGAAATGGTTGCGGAGGCCCTGGCATTGACCCCCCGTTCGGTGCTTTTGGGAGCCAGGAACCCGGCTTTTAATTTCCAGCTTCCTGCGCAGGTTTCCCGCTACGGCATGGATGGCACGGCAGCCTTTGCCACCGATTTTGAAACGGGCGAGCGGCGTTATGGATTAAAAAAGGATATCGAGAATGGCCTGCGCGTCTTTCAGCAGATGGATATGGGTGTCCTGGCCTGGGCGCCAACCACCGCTTCAGATGCTCCAGCGCAGGTGCGGGCGCTGCACGAATTTTTCGCCATGATCCAGTTTTGCTCCAAGCACGGGCAGCACGAGCTGCACCGGGTTGAGCAGGTGCCGTACCTGGTGGAAGGTCTCGCGGCGATCGAAGGTGGTGAGGAAAATGTCAAAGCGAGGCAGAACTATTCTCTCATTTACTGCCCGGTTGCCCCGCTGACGCATGATGGCGAGATGCTGGATGCCTACCTGGAGCTTGGCAGCCTGGAGATGCCGGTCATGATCATGCCCATGCCTGTGAATGGCACGACCGGGCCTGCCAGTCTGTTCTCGAATATTGCTCTGGCTAATGCCGAGATGCTTTCCTCGATTGTGGTTTTCCAAATGGCTCACCCCGGCAGGCCGCTGATCTACAGCAGCGCTACCGGCACCCTCGATTTCAGGGGCGGCGGGTACCTGGCGGGTAATCCGGAGATGGGTTTGCAGTCGGCTGCTCTGACGATGATGGGGCATTACTACCGACTGCCGAGCACTTCAGCCGGCTGCACTTCCGATGCCAAGCAGCCCGGTCCCGAAGCCGTCATCGAAAAGATCATCACCACTCTCCCCTGCCTGATGGTTGGTTCGGATATTATCATCGGGATGGGTGAAATTGAAAGCGACCAAAACCTGGTCTTGGAGCAGCTTGTCGTTGATAATGAAATCGCCCACCTGTGCGAGCGGTTGGTGGCAGGGGTTGATACTGCACCCGAGAAAGATTTGTTCGCTGACATTGTTCAGGTTGGACCAGGAGGCAATTACTTAAAAGCACGCAGTACCCGCCAGGCCTCGCGCAGCCCAGAGTTCTATATGCCCAAGCTGATCGACCGCCATCCTTATGAAGCCTGGGTCAACCTGGGCAGGCCCTCCATATATAGCGCGGCGCGAGAAAAGGTCAGGGAAATCTTAGAAGGTCCGCTGGTTGATCCATTGCCTGAGGCTGTGCTGGGCAAGTTGGAGGATATCCTGCGCAGAGCCGAGAGAGAGATTCCGGAAACTCAATCCTGAAAACTCAGATTTTATCCAAATTTCTGCAGCCTTCCCATTACATCCTGCGCAAAGCGGCTGGTGAACTCCTGTACGAAGGAGGCGATATCCTTGCCCGGATCGGTCACCAGGGGGGTTAAGTCCATCGCATAGGACATTCTCAGCGTCAAGTCAACACCGTGGGATTCGAAGTAGGTGGCATTGGCACGCCTCCGTCCCATCGTCGCCAGGTCGTAGCGCTTGCCGCCGCAAATCTGCGAGTCAAAGACTCCCAGCAGGGCTGCCTGCAGATTCTCGTGTTTGGTCAAGTCGAACGACACTTTGTCGCTGTCCATCATCCAATCCAGGTCACGCCACACCTCGCAGCCGTACAGCTTTTGCGGCTTTTCGCTCTCCGGCAGGCTGCGAATGGCGGCGATGACCCTCAGCGCTACGCTGACATGGGTATCGTGCTTATCTGCCAGGTTGTGGGTGTATACAATCTGCGGTCGGGCGAGTTTCAGCAGGGTCACGATATCTTCCACCGGCTGGGGTTTACTACCGTCTTTGATGATCTTGCTCGGGTAGTCCAGCAGCACCTGGGCGGCGTACTCACCCACGATGGCGGCCTTCTTCTGCTCTTTGAAGCGCACGATGCGCATTTCTTCATCCGTGTAATTCTTGTAGAGGTCATCGCGCGGGGAGCCGCGTCCGTCGGTGGCGACGACGCCCGTGAACCACTTATCTTCTTGTTGGAAACATTCCAGGATTGGCCCGGCTGCCATGATTTCGATATCATCCTGGTGGGCAGCAATCGCCATGTGAGACGTTCTCGCCAGGGCTTGCTCTACGGGCAGTCCATCGGGCACAAAGATTTCAGCAGTATTGAGATGAAATTGCATTGAGACCTCCTATCGGATGATTTCAGGCAGGCTGGCAGCCGCGATGGATTGCCCCACCCGGCGGCTCTTTTCATCGGGGAGCTGCACGTGGATCTTCTCAGCCAGCTCGGGGAATTCGCCTCGTAAGACCATTTGGGCATGATCCAGGATCAGGTTCCCACCCCTTCCCGAAGTGCAGCGGCCCAGGATCAACACATGTTTGACATCATAGAAATCAGCATAATGGGCCAGCCCGTAACCCAGGTAGATGCCCATGCTTTGCCAGATCTTCTCTGCCTCGCCATGCCCGGCTTCCAGTTTTTCCTGGACGAACTTCAGCCTCTCTGCATCCGTGATATGGGCCGGGATCTGGATGCCCGCCTTGGGGGCCAGCCGAAAGACGCACTGCTGCGAAAAATACATCGCCCCGCAACCCTGGTCGCCGGACCATTCATCGCTTGGCGCACCAGGGTTGTAATCGATCGGTGCAAAGGCCAGCTCGCTCAACCAGTCCATGATATGGCCCTGCATATCGACATACCCCGCCGCCTCGCTCGAACCCATAGCGATCCCCAACACACCGGTATCCTCCAGGGACATCGAACCCGCCAGGGCAGTCACATCGCCATCGTTGATCACCTCCAGGGGCACCCCCAGCTCGTCCCGGATGCGCAGGAACAGGCTCCCGACTTCGTGAAAGCGTTCAGGTGGGACAGACCGGAAGAGCGATGCTACCATCGGCCGGTTGTTGATGATGATTCCCGCCGAGCTGCCGCCGATGCCATCCACGCGCGGCATTTTTGCTGCCGCGCTTTTTAGGGCCATCATGATTTCGCTGTAATGGTAGTTTGGGTCGGCCTGTTTGCGCGGCTCCCACACCACCTCTTCGCTGTACACTGCGTTCCCGTCGATGACGGCGCTCACTTTACGGTCCGAAGCGCCCAGATCGAAGCCGATCCGGCAGCCATCCAGGTGACGCCCCAGGTTCTTACCGGTTTCGTGGGCAGCCGGAACTTCTGATGGGTCGCAAGGCACGACCATAAAGGTCTGTTCGTAAACCTGTTTCCCCATAAAATGGTAGTCAAACTTGCGCTTACCGTCTGGTGCATAGCACTGCCGGACATACTCCCCAATGCTGCGCGGCCCGCCGATGTACACCTTCCAACCGCCGCGCTGCCACAGCAGGAACTTCACCAGGCGTTCGACATAATCCAGGTTGGCCTGCGCGCCGGGATGTCCCTCGGGAAAAACCTTGATCTCAACGCGTGAGATTTCTCCCTTGTTGCGCTCCAGTCCGATCACCAGCGGGACGCCCACGCTGCCCACTTCCTGCCGGAAAACCCGGTTAGCCAGCGAGGCAGGGCGGAATTCGGGTTCGAGCGGAGGGATGAATTTGGGTTGGATGAGTTTTAGGGTTTCTGTCATAGGTTCCTTGTCTGATTAAATTGTCATTGCGACGGTAACGCCAGCAGTTCCCCTGGTTGCAATTTCAGAAATTGAGCCGGAATACCCTGAAGGTAGGGCAGCGCATCGTCAGGATCGCAGCTTGCGAAGGTGCCAGGTGGCAGATCAAAGGTGCCATAATGATAGGCGATCAGCACCTTTGCCCCGCAGCTGGCTGCCAGGCGTGCCGACCCTGCTGGCCCTAAATGCGACTCGACCGCCGCTACATCGAAAAACAGGACATCAACATTTTTTACGGTCAAAAGTTCATCGATCAGTCGGGTGTCTCCAGGATGCCAGATGGTTCCGTCTGGACTTTTGATCAGGAATCCACAGCAGTCACCCCTTTTCCAGGGGTTCACTTCTTGCCAGTCGTGCAGGGCTGGCGTCACAACAACATCGACGCTGCCGAGTGAGATCGATGCAAAATCAACCGCTGTGAGGAGCCTTTCTTCGCTGATTCCGATCTCTCTCAGGCTTTCCCGCACCGGGGTAGGCGCCAGGAACCGGCATTGAGACCTCTCCGCCAGCGTTTTGGCCGTCTGGCGCCCAAAGTGATCGTCATCGGCGTGTGTGTATAGCACCAGATCTGCCCTGGGAATATCTTTCGCCTGGATCGGCAGGGCTGCCTTCAGCCGGTAGCCTGCTTCGCTGGTAAGCTGCCCATCGGACTCTACCGACGAGATGAGCGGGTCGATGAGCAAGATTTTCCCACGGGCGTTGATCAGGGCGCCCGCCATGCCCAGCCAAGTGAGCGTGGTGATCTCTTGCAGGGCAAAAAAAGTTGGCTCAATCCGAATAGTTGTTAGTTCGGTGCTCATGCTTTCAATGCCTGCGCCTCAGGCAGTCTCTTGTAGATATTTTTGGATTTCATAAGTCGGCTCGGGACCCTAATGTACATACCCGCAAACCGGACA
>Ga0315273_10014074_pt1 | contig 10300 bp, 2 predicted proteins | sample YL17G02_0_MG_FD_205753 | JGI IMG/M metagenome (GOLD analysis project Ga0315273, IMG submission 205753) | Sediment microbial communities from Yellowstone Lake, YNP, Wyoming, USA - YL17G02_0 | ecosystem: Environmental > Aquatic > Freshwater > Lake > Sediment | place: USA: Wyoming | collected... | reverse complement strand
CGGCAGGGCGGGGCGGCTGGCCTTGGCCCGCGAACTGGGTGCCACCCAGGTTCTCGACTACCACGAGGCGTCTTGCGATCTTGCGGTCGCCATCGCACAAGCCGTTTGCCACCAGTCAAGAGCCTCTGGGTCGAGCGACGGCCCGTTTTGGCCGGCCGTGCAGGGGTTCGTGAACGTGGTCGAAGCCAGCGGTTCGGCCGTTGCCATGCAAGCCGCCCTGGACCTGGCGTCGCCGGGCGGCAAGGTCCTCCTCGTCGGCGATTACGGCGAGGCGCGGGCCGATTTCCCGTGGAACCTCCTCCTGCACCATGAGCTTCAGATCATCGGCTCGAACGCCAGCGCCGGCGCGTGGCCCGAGGCGGTGCGCCTGGCGACCGCCCCAAGCTTTCCGCTCGCGCGGCTTGTTTCGGCCCGCCTGCCCGCCGCGCGGTTCGCGGAGGCGATCGACCTCGTTCGCAGCCGTCGCGGCGACGTCGTCAAAGTAATCATGGAGTGGACATGACGCGCCCCCGGCCGCCGCGCAAAAAGGGTGTCGCGGCAAGGAAACGGCCGTGCGCGGCGGCTCTCCAGAGCCGCCGCGTGCGTGCGTCGCCCCGCGCGAAACGGCATCTTCGCGCGGCGGGTCAGGAGACCCGCCGCGCGACGGGGGTGCTGTAGCACCAGAGAGAGGACATGAAAACACTTATAGATAATGGAATTCTGATTACGCCCACCGAGCGGATCGAGGGCGGGTGGGTCCTGGTGGAGGGTGCCGGCATCGCGGCGCTCGGTCGGGGCGCGGCGCCGGCGGCCGACAAGCGGATCGATGCCGGCGGGCGGTTCGTCGCCCCCGGCTTCATCGACCTGCATGCCCAGGGTTTCCGCGGGTACGACCTGTGGGATGCGGCGGACGAAGATTTCCTCCGGGCCACGCGGCAGATGGCCTCGACCGGCGTGACGGCGGCCCAGGCGTCGGTCGACGCCCTGCCCGAGGTCTGCCGGATCATGCGGCCGCGGATCGGCCGCACCGACGGCGGCTGCCGCCTCCTGGGCCTCTACTTCGAGTCGCCCTTTATCTCGCCCGCGAAGCGCGGGGCGATTCCGCTCGACCGCGTCCGCCCCGCGTCGATGGAACTGGCGCGGCAGATCCTGGAGTGGTCGCAGGGCATCCTCTCGATGATCACGATGGCGCCGGAGCAGCCCGGCGTGCCGGACCTCGTGCGCCTGTTCCGCGCCGCGCCCGGTCCCTGCGGCCCCGTGGTGGTCGCCCTCGGTCACACGAGCGCCACGTTCGACCAGGCCATGGCGGGCCTTGCGGCCGGCATGACGCACTGCACGCATCTGTATAACGCCATGCCTACGCTCCACCACCGCGAGCCGGGGCCGCTGGGGGCGCTCCTTTCGCGCCCGGACGTTTCGGTCGAGCTCGTGTGCGACGGCATCCACCTGCACCCGGCGGTCGTGCGGATCGCCGTGGCGTGCAAGGGCCCGGCGAAGACGTGCCTCATCACCGACTGCGTGAGCGCCCGCCACCGCGACGTGTCGAGCGGCGCCCCGCGCCTGGCCGACGGCACGATCGCCGGCAGCATCCTCTCGATGGACCGGGCGATCGCGAACGTGCAGCACTTTGCCGGCGTGACGCTCGCGCAGGCCGTCGAGATGGCGACGCTCTCGCCGGCCCGCGTGATCGGATGCGACAAGACGAAAGGTTCCCTCGCCCCCGGCAAGGACGCCGACCTCGTCCTCTTCGACGCCGACGTGAACGTCTCGATGACGGTGATTGCCGGCGAGGTCGTCTTCCAGAGGTGAGCCGGAAATGAAAGCGCGGCAGGCCGCGAGACCCGCCGCGCTAGGACTCGCGCTGCCCCCGGTTACAGACTCGTTACACACTTGTCCCCCCGCCGTCGTATACTGAGGCGCGAGGGTTTTTGCTGGCTGGGGGTCGGTGCGGGGCGGAGAATGCGTGGAACCGAGGCAGGGCGGCTGCGTCTATCTGACTGTACCACGCACGAACGCTTTGCGCACAGCGCAGGCGGGCGAGCGCTTCCCGACATGGAGCGAAATGCCTCAAGCCCTGTCATTCCGAGCGAGCGCAGCGAGTCGAGGAATCTCGCTGTGGTCGTTGTAGTCCGGGCAGCCGCACGGCGAGACCCCTCGACTCGCTGCGCTCGCTCGGGGTGACAGCAACAAGAGGATAGGCTGAAGACAATCACGGAGAACTTCCACGGCGACGTCTTCACGAACGCGGTTTCCGAGGGCCTGACCATGCGTAACAATCGAGCGTACCTGGCGATGGCGATCCTCCTGGCGGCAGCGTGGGCAACGGCGGCCTGGGCGGCCGAGACCCCTCCGGCCATCAAGCCGGCCGCGCCGGCACCGGCCCCCGCCGCGGCGCCGGCCGAGAAGGCGCCGGAGCCGAACATCATCAAAGAAGAGAGTATCTATATCCCCTATAGCAAACTCCGCGAGATCTTCGAGAAGGAGGGCCGCGGCGTCTTCCTCCCCTACGACAAGTTCCAGGCCCTCTGGCAGGCCGCCCGCGACAAGACGGCCCCGACCCCCGAGGGCAAGCCGCCCGTCGACGCCCTCATCTCCGAGGTCGAGAACAAGGCCACCGTCTCGAAAGACGTGGTCACGGTCGCCGCCACGCTCAAGATCGAGGTCCTCAAGGAGGGCTGGAACGAGGTGCCGCTGCGGCTCGGCGACGCCGCCCTGACGAAGGCGACGATCGACGACCAGCCCGCTCGCATCCTGGCCGACGCGGGGCAGGGCTACAAGCTTCTCGTCGAGAAGAAGGGGAAGGCGCCGCAGCAGATCACGCTGGCCCTCGGCTTCGCCAAGGCGTACACCAAGGCGCCGGGTCAGAACAGCGTCTCGTTCGAGAGCCCGCAGGCCCCCGTCTCGAAGTGGGAGGTGACGATCCCCGAGGGCGGCGTGAAGGTCAACATCAGCCCGCTCCTGGCCGCCACCGAGGTTCCCCCGGCGCCGGGCGCGACCGACAAGACGGTCGTCCAGGCGTTCGTCGGCGCCGCCCCCACGGTGCGGGTCGACTGGACGCCCAAGGCCGAGGGCGCCAAGGGCCTCGAGGCCCTCGCCACGGTCCAGGTCCAGCAGCAGACGACCGTGGATGAAGGCGTCGTGCGCACGCGGGCCACGCTCGCCTACGAGATCAGCCGGGCGGAGCTCGCGCGGCTGGAGGTGGAGGTCCCCGCCGACGTGAAAGTTGTCAATGTGTTCGATCCCAACGTCCGCGAGTGGTCCGTCGCCCCGGCGGGCGAGTCGCAGAAGATCGCCATCCAACTCTTCGAGCCCGCCAAGCAGGCGCAGAACCTCGTCATCGAGCTCGAGAAGTTCAGCACCGACCAGGCCCAGGACGTGAAGGTGCCGGTCCTGAAGGCCCTCGGCACGGGCCGCCAGCAGGGCGTCGTGGTGGTGCAGGTGGCGTCGGGGCTGCGGGCCGAGGCCACGCAGTACACGGGCCTCATGCAGCTCGATGCCGCCGACCTGCCGCCGACGCTCGCCCGCGGCAAGTGGGAGTTCTCGTACCGCTACGCGGCCCTGCCGTTCAACCTGGTGCTGCGCATCGAGAAGGTGCAGCCGCGCATCCTGGCCGACACGCTCGTCGAGGCGCACCTGGCGACCGAGGCGCTCGTGCTCAACTGCCTCACGATCTACACGGTCGAGCGGGCGGGCGTCTTCAAGCTCGAGCTCGACGTGCCGGAAGGCTACGACGTGCGCTCGGTGCGCGGCGTCGAGGCGGCGGGCGCCACGGCCGCCCAGGTCGACTCGCATCACCTGGAGGGCGAGAAGAAGACTCGCCTGGTCGTCAACCTGTCGCGCAAGGCCCTCGGCAAGGTCGCCCTCGACCTGGAGCTCCACAAGACGTTGCGCGAGCCGGACCTGCTGACGCCGACCGGCAAGGCCGCCGACATCCCGCTGGCCATTCCGCGCGTCGCGCCGGCGAGCGTCGAGCGCGAGACCGGCCGCCTCGTCGTCTACGCCCCGGAGAGCCTGCGGGTGAACCCGGGCAAGCTCGTCGGCCTGCGGCCCGTCTCGTACCCGGAAGCGATCCAGGGCATGCGGAGCACGCAGAAGGGCAGTACCGAGCGCCCCGTGCTCTCGTTCGCCTACACGCAGGAGGCGGCGTCGATGGCCCTGGCGGCCGAACGGCGGAAGCCGTACGTCACCGCCCGGCAGCTCCTGGTGGCCCGCATCGACTCGGGCGTGGTAAAGTACGAATCGACACTCTTCTATGAGGTGCTCTACAGCGGCGTGAAGAGCCTGCGGGTGGACGTGCCGCAGGACCTGGCCGGCGAGCTCCGCGTCGAGCCGACGGCCATCCGCCACGAGGCCATCCCGGCGGCCGAGAAGCCGGCGGACCTCGCCGACGGCACCGTCGCCTGGCGTCTCTCGGGCGACACCGAGTTCATGGGTCCGGTCCAGGTGCGCCTGGTGTGGGAGAAGAAGATCGACAAGCTCGACGTCGGCAAGAGCGTCGACCTCGAGATCCCGCGCCTCATCCCGCGCGAGACCGACCGCGCCTGGGGCCAGATCGTCCTGGCGAAGGCCGAGACGATCGACGTCCAGGAATCCCTGGGCAAGGACAAGGTCAAGGGCCTGCGCCCCATCGACCCGCAGCAGGACCTGATGACGGGCGCGTCGGTCGCCGGGGCCGCGCGGGCCTTCGAGTTCCACGACGACTGGGCTCTCACGGTCGTCGCCACGATGTACAAGCTCGAAGACGTCAAGCACACCAGCATCGAGCGGGCCCTCGTGCGCATGGTCGTGACGCGCGGCGACCTGGTGAGCGTGCAGGCGCTGTACCGGATGCGAAGCGCCCGCCAGCGCCTCCGCGTGGACCTGCCCGCCAACGTGAGCTTCGACACCGAGCCGCTGCGGATCAACGGCAAGGCGGTCTCGCTCGAGCGCGGCGACGCGCAGGCGAGCACGTTCTTCATCCCGCTCGTGGGGCAGTCGGCCGACGTGCCGTTCCTGCTGGAGCTGCGCTACACGGTGACCGGAACGGGCCTGGGCCTCGATTGCCCGGCGTTCCCGGAGGAGCCCGCGGTCCAGAAGGTGTACCTCTCGGCCTGGCTGCCGCAGGAGAAGTGCTACCTTGGCTCGACCGGACCGTGGACCGACGAGATGCACTGGGATTTGCGAGGGAACGGCTGGCGCCTGGCGCCGAACCAGGATGACCTCTCGCTCATCCGCTGGGTGCGCCAGGGCCTGCCGGGCGACGCCGCCGCCGAGCAGAGTTTCCAGACCGACGGGCGGCCGTACCTGTTCTCGACGCTTCGGCCGGCCGCGCCGCCGGCGGGGCGCCTGCGCCTCATCGCCATGGACAGCGACTGGTTCTCCATCTTCATCTGCGGCGGCATCCTGGCGATCGGCATCGCCTTGGCGCTTGCGCGGGTGGCGGTCCGGCTGCTCGCGGTCGGGGCGTTCATCGTGCTCCTGGTGCTCCTGGGCGTGTTCGCGCCGACGTTCGCCATGCAGATGGCCAGCCCCGTGACGGTGGCCGCGGCCGTGGTGGTGCTTGTGATCTGGGCGCTCGTGTGGCTGCTGGTGACGCGGCCGCGCGACCCGCGCGTGATCGCGCGGCGCCAGGCCCGCGCCGCGGCCCTCGCTGCCGCGGCCGCCAAGGTGGCGTCGCCAACGCCGCCACCCGCGTCGCCGGCGCCGCCGGTCGGCGAGCCGCCTCCGGCGAGCGAGTCTCCTCCGTCCGCGCCGCCTGCCGACGAGGCGAAAGGCGAGGGGGGTGAGAAACATGCGTAAGCCCCTGATACTCCTGGCGCTTGTGCTGGCGGCCGCGGCTTCGACGCCCGTCGCCGGCAACGCGCCGCCTCCTCCGAAAGAGGAGAAGGTGCGCGAGATCTTCGTGCCGTTCGACGACCTCCACGTGCTCCTCGAAGGGCCGACCGAGCGCGTCCTCCTTTCGCGCGAGCAGTATGAAGAACTCCTGGCCAAGGCCAAGAAGTCGGTCGAAGGCCGCGCGCCGCGCGAGGCGCTCCTCGCCTCGGCCGACTACGTGGCCACCGCCGGCGACGAACGGGCCGAGATCGCCGGCACGCTCGCGCTCAGCGTCCTGGAAGACGGCCTGCACGCCGTTGCGCTCGACGTGGCGGGCGTGGGCCTGCGCGGCGCCACGCTCGACGGTAAGAGCGCCCCCATCGGCTTGGCCGACGACGGCCGGCTGACCGTCTTCGTCGAGGGGAAGGGGCAGCACAAGCTGGCGCTCGAGATGGTGGCGCCGATCCAGACGACGGCCGCCCGGCAGATTCTGAACTTCCACCTTCCGATGCCCGCGGCGACCACGTTGCGCCTCACGGTGCCCGGCGACGTGGAGGTCAAGTCCGGCGCGCCGGTCATCGCCCGCACGTTCGACGAGGCGGCGGGGCAGACCCGCATCGAGCTGCTGCCGCAGCACGGCGACGTCTCGCTCGTCATGACCCTCAACAGCCGGCTGAAGCGCAAGGACCGCGTCGTGGTGGCGCGGAGCGTTCTGGTGGACGAGGTGACGGCGAGCTACGAGCGCCTGCACGCCACGGTCTCGATGGCCGTCCTGCACCGGGCGGTGGACCAGTTCCGCTTCGCGGTGCCGGCGGGCTTTGAGGTGACCGACGTGCGGTCGCCCCAGCTCGCGCGGTGGGCCATCGCGACCGAGGGCGGCCGGCGGATCCTCGAAGTGCAGCTCCGCGAGGAGACCACCGAGACGACCGTCCTTAACCTCTCGGTGGTGCGGGCGTCGCCCGACCTGGCGGCCTGGGCCCTGCCGAAACTCGAGCCGCTCGACGTCGTCGGCCACGTCGCGGTGGTCTGCCTGGCGGTCGAGGACCGGCTGAAGGCCGAGGGGGTGGCCGCCGAAGGGCTCATTCCCATAGATACATCTGTTCTTATGCAGGCCCTGCCGGCCACGGTGCTCGAGGCCCAGCCGGGCGCGGCCCGGATCCGGCCGGTGGTGGCGTACTATGCGCCGCGGGGCGAGTTCTCGCTCGCGGCCCGGTTCGTCAAGCCCCCCGCCAGCCTGCGCGTCACGACGAACCTGCTGGCGGTCCTCGAGGACGGCGGCCTCCAGATCCGCGGCGGCTTCGCCCTCGCGCCCGAGGAGGAGAAGCTCTTCAGCTTCGACTTCTCCGTGCCCGCCGGGTGGGACGTGACGAGCGTGACGGGCGAGAATAACGAGGCCGTTTCGTTCGAGCGCTACGGCGCCGCGGGCCAGGCCGGCCGCGTGCACGTCCGCCTGGCGACGGGCGCCCCCGCGGGCACCGAGCGGCGCGTGTTCTTCACCGCCGTCCACGTGCCGAAGGGGTGGCTCGGCGACTGGTCCTCGACGGGCGTCGATTTCCCGGCGTTCGTGGTGGCGGGGGCGGCCCGCGACGAAGGCGCGATCGCCGTCGATGCCCGCGACGACATGACCGTCCGGCCCGAGGCGCTCGAGCGCCTCACGCCGCTCGACGAGAACGAGAAGACCCGCTACGGCCTGGCCGGCGTCTCGGCGGCCCTGGCCTACCGGTACGAGGCGCAGCCGTACAAGGCCCGCCTGACGGTCGAGCGGACCCTGCCGCGCCTGACCGCCCAGACGTACTCGTTCTTCCGCGTCCAGCGCGACGCGCTGGCGGCCCACTACGAACTGGTGTACGACGTGACGCAGGCGCGGACGCGGCGGCTGGCGCTCGTGCTGCCGAAAGACACGCCCACGGCCCTGTCGATCCGCGGCCTCGGCGGCGTGGCCCTCAAGGAGTACCTGAGCGAGGAGATCGGCGAAAAGGGCAAGGAGCAGCGCCGGTGGACGGCCATCCTGGCCGACCGCCGTAGCGGCACCGTGCGCCTGGCGGTCGACTTCGAGCAGCGGCGCGGAGGCACCGAGGTCCGCGACCTCCTGCTGCCCGTGATCCAGGCCGACGGCGTGGCGTACCAGACGGGCCTGGTGGCGGTCGAGGGCAGCCCGGAGCTCGACGTCAGCATCACCGAGCACCCGCGCCGCGTCGACATCGGCGAGCTCGTGGACGCCGAGTACCAGCCGGGGCGGCGCCTGCTGGGCGCGTACGGCTTCCTCGGCCTGCCGCCGGCGGTGAAGGTGTCGGTGGCGCAGCACCCGGGGTACGGGCTGCCGCCGGCGATCGTGCAGCGGGTGGAGCTGGCGACCGTCATGTCGGCCGACGGCGTGGCCCAGACGGCGGCGAGGTTCCTCCTGCGCACGAAGGCCCTGTTCCTCGAAGTCAAGCTGCCGCCCGGCTCGTCGCTGTGGTCGGCCACGCTCGACTCCAAGCCCACCAAGCCGCAGCGCGAGGGCGACAGCCTCCTCGTGAGCCTGCCGGCGGGCGCCGAGGGAACGCTCCACAATTTTCAATTAGTCTATGAGACGTCGATCGCCCGGCTGGGCCTGTGGGGCGGCGTGGGCGTTCTGGCCCCGCGCCTCGCGCTGCACGCCGGGCCGCAGTCGGCCGGCGAGGAGGTGCCCATCGCCGACCTCGTGTGGAAAGTTTACACGCCTTCCGGCTACCGGGTCGTGCGGGCGGAAGGCAGTGTGGCGACCGACAAGCTGGCGGCGCCGCCGCTGGCGCTGGCGTCGATGGCCGGCTTCCTCTGGCACACGAGCGGCGGCGTGAACGTCAACCACGGCGCGATCGGCCTGGTGCTTGGTATGGGGTCGAGGATGGCGCCCCGGTTTGCCGACGAGTACGCCGGCCAGCGCGGAGCCGCGGAGATGCCGCAAGAGCTTCATGAGGGTGACTGGGCCGGCACCGAAGAGGCGAACGCTCCGATGAAGGACTTGCAGTCCGATGAGTCCACCGTCCGCGGCGGTTATCGCGGGGATGCGTCGAGGGGAGCGGCCGGTACGCGCTCCTTCGCATACAAGACAGGTGAAAAGGCCAAGCCCGAGGAAGCCGCGGGCGGCAAGCCCTCCGCGCCCCGCAAGCCGGTGGGCGGGCCCGCCGCGGGGTTGATGTACTCCGGCCGCCCCGACGGGGCGTCTCTCAGGAAAATGAACGATGGGACGGGTAACGCGACCGCGGGCGCCACGCTGACGCTGAACGGCGACGCCCTGGCCCTTGTTCCAACGACGCCGGCCGCGCCGGGCGCAGCGCCGACGGTGATGACGCCACCGCCGCCCCCCGTGGCCGAGCCGGTGCCGGCCAAGAAGGAGCCACTGGAAAAGCGCAAGGTGGCCTGGGCGCTCGAGGGCGTCTCGAGCCTCAAGATCGACCTCGAGACGTCGCACGACGCCGCGGTCCTGGAGTTCCACAGCCTCGGCTCTGAGCCGCGCCTGGCCCTGACCATCGTTGACGAGCCGCGGCTGGAGGCATTGGCGTGGGGCGTCGCCCTGGCGGTCTTCCTGGCGGGCATGGCCCTGACGCGGCAGACGGTTGCCCGCAAGACGGCCTACGTCATCGGCGTCGGTCTCGTGGCCACGCTCGTGCCGGTCATCCCTGGCCCGATCGAGCTGGCGCTGGTGTTCAACGGGGCGTTCTGGGCGGCCTGCCTGCTCGTCGCGTACTATCTGGCTGCCGGGGCGGCGCGATGGATGGCCGCGGCGCTCCGCCGCTTGTTCACCCCGCATGCCGCCGCCGGGACGGCCCTCCTCGTGATGGCGGCGATGCTCGGCGTTGGCGGCGCGTGGGCCGCGGCGGCCGAGGGGCCTCCGCCGTACATCATCCAGGTGGTCCCGCCGCCGGAGCCCGTCAAGGTGCCGGCCGACGCGCTCATCCTGCCGTACGACCCCGCCACGCAGGCGGGCATCAAGGGGGCCGACAAGCTCCTGGTGCCCTACGCCAAGTACGTCGAGCTGTGGAACCTGGCGTACCCCGAGAAGCCGCTGGGCGAGCACAAGCCGCCCGCGCCGTACGCGCTGGCGGGGGCGTCGCTCTCGGCGTCGCTCAAGGGCGACGAGTACATGCTCGTCGAGGGGTACATCGACATTGATGTATACACGAACGATTATGCGATTGTCCCGCTGCCGCTCGAGGGCGGCGTCCTGGCGAAGGCCGACCTCGACGGCAAGCCCGCGAAGCTGAGCGTCACGGTCGCCGCGGCGACCCGACCGCAAGGGCTGGAGCCGGCGGGGCAGGCCCGGCAGGGGGTGCCGCAACCCGCCCCGCAGCAGGCGGGCCAGGCCAAGAACGCTGCGCCCGAGGTACGGCCGCCGCCCAGGTCGTTCATCGTCCTCTATGCCTCGGGCAAGGGCCGGCACCGCCTCGACGTGGCGGTGCGGATGCGGCTGGAGAAGCGCGGCGGATGGCGCGTTGCGGAAGGGCGCCTCCCGGCCGCGCCGGCTACGGCCCTCGCGCTTCGGGCGCCCGACGCCGGGACGGAAATC
>Ga0315273_10014073_pt1 | contig 10300 bp, 15 predicted proteins | sample YL17G02_0_MG_FD_205753 | JGI IMG/M metagenome (GOLD analysis project Ga0315273, IMG submission 205753) | Sediment microbial communities from Yellowstone Lake, YNP, Wyoming, USA - YL17G02_0 | ecosystem: Environmental > Aquatic > Freshwater > Lake > Sediment | place: USA: Wyoming | collected... | reverse complement strand
CCCCGGCAACCGCAGATCAGCGGAGCGTCGCTGCGGAAAAGTACGTCAGCCGGCCATGAACTTCAGGAGGTCGTAGACCACGAACGAGGGCCAGACCAGGGCTTTCAGCAGCGCCCCGATCACGTTCCAGAAGCCGCTCGCCTGCTGCACCCAGTAGACCGCGGCACCGATCATCGCCAGGAAGTAGGCGGCCCCCATCCCGCTCTGCGCCGCTGCCTGTTGCTTCTTCGCCATGTCTTGATCCCCCTTCGGCGTAGGTCGTCGACGCTGCAAGCATCGCCCCCGCGCGGCCCGGCGCGCATCCGTGCCGGCGCTGATCGATCCAGAAGGAGTGCTAGAACGCGGGCGTCGTGGGTTGTTCTCACTAGGAAGTTGAACCCGCCGGATTCCTGATACACGCTGGGTTTGCGCGCTGTTCTCACGAAGCCCGAAGTGCCCTGTTCTCACAGGTTCTACCCATGATGAGCAGGGGTGCGACCCGACGCTAGTGAGAACAGACGGCGATCCCGCATAGGGACATGTTCCCGCGAAACGCCGGCATTGTTCTCAGATGAGGGATCAGCCCGGCAGCCTTAACCCGTTTTCCGATGGCTCGCGGCGGAGGCACTACGTTCGCGGCTATGAGCATTCATTCCACACCCCCGCAGCGCGGTGAGCTGTTCAGTGACCCAGGAGCTCGGGTCGCCTGGAACGCGATCGCCGCCCTTCCCGTAGACCAGCAGCATCTCGTTTTCAAGAGCTCCAAGGCCGGCTCGCGAGCGGCTTCGTTCCCGGGAGCCCGCAGGAGACCCGGATCGCTCGCGCGATCGGCGCGCTCCGCGAGGCGGCCGCGATCCTCGGCGCTTCGCCAAGCATCAAGAAGTTCGAGCGGCTCCGTCACGAGCATCCCGAGTACGGCTGGCCGCCGGCAGGAACGATCCGCACCTGGTTCGGCCACGCCGGCTGGAACGAGTGCCTAAAGCAGGCCCACCTGGACGCCGTGCCGGGCGGCGATGTGATCGTGATCCGCAACGGCGCTGCATTCACAGATGCAGAGGTGTGCGAGGCCCTGCGCGACTGCGCCGGCGATCTCGGCTTCACACCGTCGCTCAGCGACTACCTGGGTTGGACGCGCCGCGGTGAAGTGCGCGAGCGGGATGGACGGCGGCCGACGTCGCAGGGTACGTTCACGCGCTTGTTCGGTAGCTACGCGAAAGCGCTGATCGCGGCGAAGCTCGTGAACGGAGAGGCCGGCGCGGCAGCGATCGTGCGTGGAGGCGTCGTGCGCTCGGCCAGCTACTTCGTGAGCGATCAGGCAATCCAGGAAGGCATCCAGGAGGTCGCGGCTGTACTCGGACGCTCGCCGCGGGTGACCGAGTACGAACGGGAGCGGCTCCGCGTCAGTCGGGAGAGCGTGGCGGCTGGCGAGCCTCGCTCGCTTCCGAGCTACGGCGTGATCCAGCGCCGCTACGGCACCTGGGACGCTGCGCTCGTTGCATCCGGTCTCCAAGCGCTCGGGGGCCGACACACGCAGTCGAACAAGATGGGCCCGCGGGCCGAGCGGGCCGAGCCACAGATCAGCGACGCACACATGCTCGACGACATCCGAGAAGCACACCTCGAGGTCGGCGAGCCGTTCACAGTCGAGGCGTACAAGAGCTGGCGATCACGGACGCTGAAGGACGCGCGTGACAGGGGCGAGGATCGTCAGATCGCCTCGCAGCACACAATCTGGAAGCGGCACGGCAGTTGGGATGCTGCGAAGAAGGCAGCGCTCAGCGAAGGCGTGCTCGTCGAAGAACCAGCCGCGGACAGCGCCAGGCCGGAGGACTCTTGAGCGCTCTACCCGCGCCAGTCATAGCGATCCTTGACGCTGTTGAGCCGGCCGGTCTGCTCGAGCTCGAGCGGGTGCTCCGTTGCAGGCTCGCGCCGCCGGCAACGGCATCGGAACGCCGCGTCGCCGAGATCGGGCCGCTTGCCGGGTTGCTCGAGACGGATGGTTTCCTGCACTGGCGTGGGTTCCGGGCGATCGAGCGGGAGGCATACGACGCGAAGCGTCCGGCCGGCGCGCCTGTGAGCGGCACTATCGTCGCCCGCTTCCACACCTGGCTCGAAGCCTGCCGCTCGGCCGACGGCCTCCTTCCTGATGGGCGCTACCGCGGCCCCGGCCGACCCTGGCCGCAGCGTCGAGGCGTCACGCCCGTCCGGTATACGCGCGAGGACGTGCTCGACGCGATCCGTGAGTGCGAACGCGACCTCCGGCGCGAGCCGACATCAAGCGAGTACCAGCTCTGGTGTCGAGCGAAGCGGGTGCAAGCACGACGCACCGGCGCTGAAAAGCTGCCGCCGACGCTGAAGACGCTCTACCTGTTCTTCCCTGCAAGCGAGGGAGGTTGGGCGTCAGCGGTCACAGCTCTACGGATTGCGGGCTCGGCAATCCAGACGGCTAACTCATAGGATGCCCTCGTGACTCTTGACGTCGAACGACAGCGGCTCGAGTTCCTTCCCGGGGTCGCTTCGAAGCTCCGCTGGTACGTGTACGCGCTGCGCGACCCGCGCGACCGGACGGTCTTCTACGTCGGCAAAGGGGTTGGCAACCGCGCCTACCAGCACGCGCGGGACGCCGGCGTTGGAGGCGGCACTATCCTCGACGACAAGCGCGGGCGCATCCGCCAGATCCACGGCGCCGGCCTCGAGGTCATCGTCGAGATCGTCCGGCATCAGCTTGAGGATGAAAAGGCTGCGTACGAGGTCGAGGCAGCGGTTATTGACGCGCTCACCCACGTCGAGAGCAGTGACCTCAAGAACAAGGTCCGCGGCCACGGCCACAGCGAACGCGGGTGGGCATCCCTGGATGAGCTCCGCCACCTCGCCGCGCCGCAGGTCGAGATTCCGGCAGAGCTCCGACCATCTGTTCTGATCCGGCCGAACCGCGAGTACCGCTACGGAATGGATGCCGAAGCGATGTGGGCGAAGACGCGCGGCTGGTGGAAGATGCAGAAGCGTGAGTACCAATACGCCTTCTGCGTCCACGCTGGGATAGTCCGCGGCGTCTGGCGTGTGACGGGCTGGGACGCCGATTCGAACTGGAGCAGTGGGAAGCGGCGAGCGCTCGTCGGTGAGCCCGCCGCTGATCTCTGGGTCACGTACGTAGGCGGGTGGGTCGGCCATCTCCTGCCAGCAAGAGGCGGCCAAATCCCGTTCACCGTTCTTCGCTGATCGGGGGAAGCCGAGCAAGTCGCCTGTTGCTCAAGTCTCTCCCGAATACGATCACAGAATGTCGAGCTGGAACGAGGAGCAAGGTCACGTTAGCCGTGCCTTCGACGAGTGGAAGCTCGTGGAGGCGGACGTTCGGGCGTTCGCGCGTCACGGGCTAGCCTTCGCCGAAGCGGAGTTCGAACGAATCTGGAACGAGGTCTCCGAGGAACCTGGGGACGAGGATGGTCCCGAACTCCCCGACGCTTTCGAGGCACGCGTTGATGGCCTCTACCCTCAGGATTTCGACTGGATGCTGCTCGCTGGTGCCCTTCGTGACGCAGTAACGAGCTTCGAGGTGTATCTCGAGAAAGCTCGCGAGGAGGTACTCCTTCACCACGGCCAGCGCATCGAGATCGCCGAGGACTCTCCGAGGTGGGGAGTGCTGTGTCGGTTCTTTGCCCAGTTGGGTGCCACGATCGAGACGCCAGGCGTGAAGGGTGTTCGCGAGCTGCGTCATTTCCTTGCTCACCGCCGCGGCGAACTGCGGACGGAAGCCCTGCGGCAAGCGTTCCCGACGGGAAGCGATCCTGGTGTGTTCCCTCCACTCGAGGTGGAGCTGACCGAGCACGGCGTGACCGCCGATATGGACGTGCTTGCCGCTGCGACACGGACGATTGACGCCGTTGTCTACGACCACAGCTGGGGTTCAACGCGGATCAACGACCTGGTGCCATAGCCAGGGAAGACTGCACTACCAGCCACCGTCCACACGGACCCAACAACGTGTCCAGGTGCTATTCCCTAGGGGCGTCCACCGTGGCGAGTATGTAGGCGCAGGTGGTGACCACGGCCTGCGTGGCTTGCCGCTCGCGACGGACCTGCACGGCAGCCTCCTGTTTGGGGTCCCTGCGTTTGCGGATCGCGTGTGCGACCGCCCCGCCGGCAATGAGCCCAAGGGTGGCCGCGGCGGCAGCGAGTGCTGCAGGCGGGAAGCCCGCGGTCGGTGCTGCCCGTTTGGCGCCGGCAGCTACGGCGGCACGCGTAGGTTCATAGAAGACCGCCATGGCCGCCGCGATGCCCTGCGCCGTCTGATCGGCGCGCGATTTCCACCGGGCGGCGTCGGCCGCCTGTTGGGCGTCCGCTTGGCCGGTTTGGGCGGTGCTTGCGGCCACCGCTGCCTTGCGCAGCCATGCTGCCCGGCTGTCCTGCGACATGGTCTGGAAGGTCTTCGCGAAATCGACCATGAAGTCGCTTTTCAGGTCGGACTTCGAGAGTTCCTCCGCCTGCAGCCCGACCTGCTCTAGGAGATACTCTGCGATCTCTCGATCGCTCCGGAAGTCGTAGTAGCCGGGGGCATGGGGCTCACCAAGTTCCTCCGCGATACGGATCATGCGGCGCCGGAAGCCTTCAGCCAGGTCTGTCGCAGCGCTCAGGCTCAGTTGCCGACGGAGTGTTTCTGACAGCTCGGCGAGCACCTCCTCGTCCGTCAGGAGCTCATCTTTGCGCTGCTGGGTCAGCAGAGCTAACAGCTCGCGCCGCTCGTCTTGATCCAGAGCTTGGACGTGTCCGACCATCCGTGGACCTCAGAGCCTGGGGCGGTCGCCGCCGCCTTCGGTTAGCGCGAGCTCCGGCTCTTGAAGGCGCCTGCGCTGCTGGGTCAGCATGCCCGTGCCGATCACCGCGGCCCCCGCGACAATTAGCACGATTGCGACCGGCGTGTTCGCCGCGAAGAACGTTGCCGTGACCGAACCGCCTTCCCTTGCGATCTTGGCGGCTAACACGTAGCCACGACTCTCAAGATCACCTGCTCCAATAGTCATAACCGTTCCCTTCCTGGATAGTATTACGAAATATTGTACTGTTCAACGACCAGATGCGCAAGTGCACGTGTTCATCACCCCTCTGGCGTGACCAGAATCAGCCGGTGCTGATTCCGTGCCCGGAACTGCCTTCCGTGTTGCTTGAGCCTCGCGGCGCGTATCGCGGCGACGACAACGCCGACGCCGATCGCGAGCAGCACGATCCACGGCCAAGTCACCATTCCACTGAAGCCCGTCGCCAGAGCAGGTTGGCGTCCGACCCCGCGGGCTGTAGACCTGGCCGACATCAGTAGTGAGCCCTGTCAAACGAGAAAGTCGAGAGTCGTCAGATCCGCAAACTAGGATCGCTTTCGTGAGCCGAAGCGTTTATCTGACCGGGATAGAAAGCCAGCACGCCTCCTGGCGCAAGAAGCACGTCCTGAGCGGCGCGGAGATGAAGAACAACAAGGACTTTTAGCTGTTCGCCGTTGAAACGATCATCGGCGGGCCTGACATCACTCTTGATGCCGTCCGTGATGGCTCGGTGGACGACGGCGGCGACGGCGGCGTGGACGCAATGTTCACACTGCTCAACGGCGAGCTCATTGAGGAACCACCGAAGTCCGTTCCCCGTGACGCCGAAGCCACGCTCCTGTTGTTCCAGGCGACCACTTTCGCCTCAATGCAGATGTCTCGGTTCGACGGGAGTACGACCTTGTAGTCGTTCCGGTTCTGGGTGGGTGGACGAGACAGCGCCCCGCTTCGTGGCGCCGGCGATCACCGATCGCGTCGGCGACCTCGATCTGATTTTGAGCCAGCCGGAGATGCAGAGCTTCTGGCAGTCCTGGATGGGCCCGGTCGTTCGCGACGATGGCCCGAACTACGCAGCAGCGAAGGCGGCGATGACAATGATTTCCCTGGGCAGCGTCGGCCCGTACCTTCGCACGGCCTTGGGTTCACTCCAGACAAGGCCCGATTTCCAGGGTGTGTTCGACCGTGCTGAGCGGCGCGTCTTCGCAAAGCAGTTCAAGCTCGCGCCGTACTCGACCGTCTCACGCGTCGCCGGCAAGCTTGGCAGCTGTCACGCGATCGCGATCGAGGCCAACATCGCTCTCCTGAAGGCGCTTCGCGAGGAGCATCCCGAGGCGGGTATCGGCAAGTACCTGGTGATAGACGGCAAGGCCGTACCTGCCTGGGTTCCGCAGCGCGGCTCACGCGGGAACGCGGATATCGAGAAGCGCCTCCGGAGCCGAGTCCCCGAGGCAGGCTTCCGCGCCTACGTGAACACGGGCACCTCGAAGCAAGCGCTCGGGAGCAGCGACGCGGTCACCGTCTCGCAGCTCAGCTCGACAGATGCCTGGCGCGGCTACTACCTGGTCGCGCTCGTGGATCTCGCGACCGGACTCCCCGTGGTCTGGTTGCTCCAGGACGCGGCGATCAACGAGACCTCGGCGATCGTGCCCTTGCTCAGCGACCTGCACCGGCTCTGGCCGGACATCGGCGTCGAGTACCTCGCTGGCGACAGCGCCTGGGACTCCGACGAATGGTGTCGGCTCTGCGAAGTGGACTACGGCATCCACCCGGTCTTCCGTCTCCACGACGAGAAGCGGAAGGGGAAGCTCGTCCCTGCTGTGAACGCAAGGAGCAAAGCGTTTGGCTTCGCCGGCAACGGGCAGGTCGTCTGCGGCCCACACCGAGAGAACCTCCCGTTCAACACTTTCGAGCCGGCGCCGCGTGCGGGACTACGGCCCGGGCAGTCGTCAAAGGAAGCTGACTTCCGGGTTCGCGGGATCTGCAACCACGGCCCGAATCCGTGTCAGCGGGTCAGCGTTCACTGTTCCCACGATTGGAGCTCGCTCACCGCGCTCCCGCACTACCGGCAGGGGAACCCGAAGGGCTACGCGCTCCGCCAGGCGCTCCTCACCCGCTTGAACGCGGTCGAGAGCCTGTTCAACCGTCTCGAGGCAGGCCGCCTCCTCGGAAGCGACAGCGGCGACCGGACTCGCATCCTCTCCACTGAGACGCACGAGAGTCTGATCAGTCTCGCGCTCCTCGGGATGACCGCGCTCACCGTGACCGGGCAGCGGATGACGTCAGCTCCTGCTGCCGCGACTTCCAACGCACCCTGGTCAAGCCCGTTGGCCGCGTAGCTGGGCAGCGAAAGTCAGACGGCGACGTCGCCTTGGAACTCGAAGCGCTGGTTCCGGAGTTCGTCCGGAAACGTGACGAGAAGAGCGCCGAGCGCGCCGAGGCTCTGCGCGAAAGCGTGTGCGAGGAAGTCAATCCGTCCGGCTCTGATGACGCCGGGTCGTTGCGAATGCTCAACCCCGTAGATCCATTCGGGCGGCACGCCTTGTCGCTTGTCGTAGAACTGATGGATCACGGTATTGCGGATGTGGGCCGCCTCCTCGAGCACGTTCACCGGGTCGTGCCCGCCGTTCGGAACGGCGGCTTGGCGCTGCCACTGCGCAAGAGCTTGACCGAGTTCAACGACACGTTGGTCTTGTTCCCGGCGCAGGGCAAGAATCGCATCACTGATGTGCGGGCTCGGCTGCCTGAACGGTGTCGTGAGCCCATTCGCCGCGAGCTCGACCGCAGTATCTCCTGTCGTGAATAGGCCTTCGAAATAGGCCTGGAGAGCAATGATGTCTGCCTGTGGATCGGCGAGCAGCGGATCGAGATGCCTCGCGTGCCAGAGCGCGATCTCGATTCTGCGACTGCTCGCGTCCAGGTAGTCACCAGGCAAACGGGTCACTGGCCCACCCCGGCGGCTTGGTCTGAGAGGACACGCGCCCTGTCCTTCAGTGCGCTCAGATCAATCCGGTACTTCCACGGGCGAACGTTCCCCTCGAGATCAGCCGCGGTAACGGTGAGGCGCTCGACCGACCCGAGCCCCTCACGGGCGTTGCCGAGGTTCGCCACGATCTCGAGCCGCCAGCGCGGATCACCCTGGGCACGCCCGAGTTGCTCTACGTTGATGTCTTGCGAGTAGCGGAAGCTCCCGTCCGCACGGAACATTGACTCGCCCCAGCCTTTGACTTCGACAGGATGGGGCGGCCCGCCCTCCGGCGGTGTGCTCAGGAAGTCGCAACCTTCCAGCGCCTCCTGCTTCTTGCTGAGCGCAGGACCCGGTGTCCAGCCGCGAGCCGTCTCCTCAGCGCGAACGATCGCCATCGCCTCTCGCTCGGTGTTCAGGTCATTCCGACGCGGCATTCCCGTCAAGAATACGGCTTCGCCAAGTCGTCGGCTCGTCCCTGAGCCGCCTGACCAGAAGCAGCCGATCCACTGGCCGGCCGCGAGGCGCATCCACGTGCGCGACTACATACAGGCGATGATCGCCGCTCACCACCTGGTCGCCCGCGCTGATCTCTTCGTCAGCCGCGTAGAGTCCGATGTCTTCCCCGGCTGAGTCGTAGACCGCGAACAGCACACGTCAATCTTGACCGTCCGCGCTCGGGCTGCCTAGTGGCCGAAACGGACAGTCTGAGCCGGCGCAGAATGCGGACGCTTCCCGCGGACTACTGGGTGAAGCCCTTCACGCCAACCAGGAACACGGGACACGGGTCGCCGAGCGTCTCGACCTGAAACGGCAGACGACCACCTGCCGAAACCCTGTCCTGATCCGCGAAGTCTGAGTGGTCACCGAGCAGGGTGCTGCTACTGCTGAAGCACACCATTCCAGCGCTGATGGGGCCTGAGACCACGACGCGATAGCGGTTCTGAGCCATCCCAACGACCCTGTCCCCGGCCTGAGCGGCTTGCGTGATGACGAGGTCGCGGATGTTCTCGTATTGGGCCAAGCTTCGGTCCCAGCTTGCAGTGAGGCCAAATCGAGCGTTCGCTGGAAGATTCGCGCCGCTGAAGTAGACGTACCCGAACGCGATCTCACCGGGCTTGACGACGTTTGGGTACAAAGTCTGATCCGCACCTGTGGCGAGCAGCTTTCCCGAGGTGCTCTTGGCGACTCCGGTCACCTTGATCCGTATGGCTGTCTGAGAGGTGTTGTTGCGAACGACAATCGGTAACGAATTGCCGTCGTATGTGCCTCGCTTGATGATGTCGATTCGGCCCTGACGCCCGGCCGGGAGCCGGGGCGAACGGTTGCCGTGGATGTAAGGCGAATGACGGGCATCGAGCGGGCGCACGTAACTCACCTGGCCGTGTGCCGCCAGTGATGCGCCCTCAACCATTCCTCCTGCCGACGCAACGACGGCCAGTGCTAATGCGGGCACAACTGCGATGGCGACGCGTAGCTGTCTCATGCTCACGCTCTTCTCCTTTTTCGCCGGAAGATCGACGACTCAGACGAGGCGGCGGAAGACCGTCTCGTACTTCTTCGCCTGACTAGGAAGGAGGATGTGCGAGAGCCGCAGCAGCCCCTTGCCTTCGAGGTAGTCGTACTCGGCGAAGAGAGGCGACTTCGCAAGTGCGGCGATGTAGTCGTACCGTCGCTTGGCGTCGGCCTTGCTGGCGAACACCTCGACCGCGCCGCCTGACCCAACGTCGAAGCCGCCAGGGCCGTCCTCGATGCGCTTATCGACGAAGTTCACCTTGCTGGTGTATTGCCCTGGACGCCCGAGCAGATGGTTCCCGTCGGTGCGCTCGTTGTAGACCTTGAACGTCCCGATCGGTAACCCCGCCGCTCTGAGCTGGAGTACCACCGTCTTCGCGGTCGGCGTTCCTGCAGTCGAGCCGGATGCGGTGCTTGCCGCGCTTGCCAGTACGGCTGCGAGGAGCACGACCGCTGCGACGAAGATTCCTCTTCTCATGATCTCCTTCCCATCGCCTCAGTCTCACACGGCTGGAGCGGGCGGACATCGGCGGAAACCCGCGGGGCGATGTGGCGCTCAGGAAGCCAACCTCTATCAAGGTGAGCAGGGGTGCGAACTCTGAGGTCCGGCCGCAAGTGAGAACGACTCTGGTCTCAGAAACGGCTTGGAATGGACGTTCTTGTTCTCACTACCGTTCTCACTGGGCGATTTTTCGAGGCTATGGGTGGGCTCGTGAGAACCCAAAGTCGCCGCGTCGGGTAGAACCAAAAACCCCTGCTATTTGCAGGGTTTTTATGGTTTCGCGTTAGTGAGAACGTAAGTGAGAACAGCGGGCGTTACTTGATCAGCGTGAGCATCTTGAACATCGGCAGGTACATGCTGATGATGATCACGCCGACCATCAGGCCGACGCCGATCATCATCAGGGGCTCGATGATCGAGGTGAGCGACTGGATCGCGGCGTCGACCTCGTCCTCGTAGAAGTCGGCGATCTTCGCCAGCATCTTCTCGAGCTCTCCGGTCTCCTCGCCGATCTTCACCATCTGGGCGACC
>Ga0315273_10014072_pt1 | contig 10301 bp, 8 predicted proteins | sample YL17G02_0_MG_FD_205753 | JGI IMG/M metagenome (GOLD analysis project Ga0315273, IMG submission 205753) | Sediment microbial communities from Yellowstone Lake, YNP, Wyoming, USA - YL17G02_0 | ecosystem: Environmental > Aquatic > Freshwater > Lake > Sediment | place: USA: Wyoming | collected... | reverse complement strand
GGTGCTGGCGCCGTTGATCGCCGGCTTCTTCCTGAAGGACGAGGCGCTCGGGGCGTTCCTTGCGGGCGCGATCCTGACCGGTCAGCTGCTGGCCGTCATGCTGTCGAACTCCGGCGGCGCCTGGGATAACGCCAAGAAGTTCATCGAGGACGGCAACTTCGGCGGCAAGGGTTCCGACAGCCACAAGGCCGCGGTGATCGGCGATACCGTCGGCGACCCGTTCAAGGACACGGCCGGTCCGGCGCTGAACCCGCTGATCAAGGTGATGAACCTGGTGGCGCTGCTGATCGCACCCGTCGTGGTGCAGCACGCCGACGACATCGCGTTGCGCACGGCGATCGTCGTGATCTCGGCCGCGGTGCTCGGGGTGATGATCTGGGTGTCGAAGAACCGCACCTCGGGTCTCGAGGACGACTTCGCGGCCGCCAGAGCCGGCGGCTCGGCGTCGTAGGCACGCATGGGCGCGATCCGTCGGTGGCTCGACCGATTGACCGAGACCGACGAAGCGCGCCTGGATACCGAGATCCGGGACTGGGCCGAGGCGATCCCTGGCTCCGTTCGCATCGGTGAGGCGCCGCTTCGGGAACGGGTGAAGATCGCGGGCGTGATCCGTCGTCTCACCGTGTTTCCGATGGCCGACAACGAGTCGCTCGAGACGGTGGTCTCCGACGGCACCGGCGACGTTGTCGTGCGGTTCATGGGCCGCCGTGCGATCGGCGGGCTCACGCTGGGCTCGCGCGTCGTCGTCGAAGGCGTGCTGGGCGAGAGCCACGGACACGTGCAGATGATGAACCCGCGTCTCGAGCTGACCGCCTAGCGGCGCAGGGGGTCAGTCGCCGACGATCGCGGCGCGAAGCGCGTCATCGGCGCCCGAGCTCGCGAGTGCGACCAGCTCGTCACCGACACCGAAGACGGTCTCGGGCTGTGGGATCACGACGTGGCCGTCCCGCAGGATCGCGACGATCGCCGAGTCGATGGGCAGTCGCAGTTCGTACAGCGGGTGACCCGCGGCAGGCGAGTCCGCCTGGAGCTTCATCTCGACGATCGAGATGCGCCCACCCTCCAGCCGCAGCAGCTGGACCAGGTCGCCCGACGTGACCGCCTCTTCCACCATCGAGGTCAGCATGTGCGGGGGCGACACGGCGGTGTCGACGCCCCACTGTTCGGTGAACAGCCATTCGTTCTTCGGGTGGTTGACCCTTGCCAGCACGCGGGGCACGGCGAACTCTTGCTTGGCGAGCAGCGACGTCACGAGGTTGTCCTCGTCGTCGCCGGTCGCCGCGACGACGACGTCCGTGTGGGCCAGATCGGCGTCCTCCAGCACCCAGGGCTCGCAGGCGTCGCCGAGCATGACGGTCACCTCGGGGACCTCCTGACGAAGATCGTCGACGATCGCACGATCCTGTTCGATCAAGGTGACCTCGTGGCCGCGCGCGACGAGGTCTGCCGCCACGTGACGTCCGATCGCGCCGCCGCCGGTGACCAGGACCCGCATCAGTGGTGCTCCGCCGGTGCCGCAAGGAGCGCGTCGAGCTCAGCCATGTAGTCCTTGCCCATCATCACGATCAGGAAGTCTCCCTCCTGCATCGTCGAGTCGGCCGCCGGGACGAACCCCTTCCCGCCGCGCGACACGCCGGCGATCAGGATGTGGCCGTCCACGTTGAGCGACGACACCGGCTTGCCGATCAGGTGCGTAGGCGCGGGGGTCCGCAGCCGCAGGAGCTCTCCACCCCCGAGGCTCTCGCGAACCTCCTTGTCGGTGTGCAGCAGCATCAGCTGGATCTGCTTGACGCCCCAGGTCGTCGTGGCGACCGTCGGGATGTTGAGCTGCTCGTAGATCTCGGCGCGCCGTGGATCGAAGATCCGCGCGATCACCTTGGGCACGTGATAGTGCTCGAGCGCCACCCGAGCCGACACGATGTTCGAGTTGTCTCCGCTGGAGACCGCGATGAATGCGTCGGCCTCGCGGATGCCCGCAAGCTCGAGCACGTCGCGGTCGAATCCGAGCCCGACGATCCGCCGTGCGTGGTCGCCCGGCGGATACTTGTCGAAGGCCTCCTCGCGCTTGTCGATGACCGTGACTTCGTGCCCGCCCTCGCCGAGCGCGTGCGACAGCTCGGAACCAACGCGACCGCAACCCATGATCAAGACCCGCATGGGCGGGAAGCGTACAAGTCCCTGTGCTCGGTGACACCGGGTCGTCGCCGGTCGAACGGACCCCAGATATGCCTGAGGACCGGCAGCTGGAGGGAGCTGCCGGCCCCTCAGACGGGCTCGGAGGAAAGTGGTGTTGGTGTTCCCTTCCCGCGTCGCCCGCCACCGGGGGTGACATCCCTGCGTCGGTCTCTGCGAGAACCTCTTTCCATGTGCAAGCCTCAGGCCAACCGCGTGAGGGCGGCGTGAAGGAAGACGGGTCCCGCGTGAAGAAGTCGTGAAGGCCCTGCGGGCGTTGGAGCGACCCCGGCGCGGCGGTAGCGTGTGCGCGTGACCACCGAGCGCAAGGACCCCCGCATCGACCAGATCTCGTGGCGGGCGGTGCTCGTCGGACTGGTCTCCGTGGCATGCGCTGCGCTGCTGGCACTCTTGACCCGAGGGCTTGGCCCTGGGTCCTCGGTCGCGATCTTCATGTTGGCGGTCACGATCGCCGCGGTCAGCGGTGGTATCTGGGCCGGGGTGATCGCTGCGGTCCTGGCCTCCTTGATCGGTCCGGTGATCGAACACCCCGATCTCGGGTTGCAGTTCGAGCAGCTGCGCGACGTGATCGCGGCCGTGGTGTTCCTTGCGATCGCCGCCGTCGTCGGACTGGTGGTCGGCAACGCGGCCGCCGAGCGGCGCCGCGCGACGGAACGGGAGCGGGAGGCGAGACTGCTCGCCTACCTGTCCACGAAGCTCCTGTCGGGCGATGTGCCCGATCGGGTGCTCGATGAGTTCGTCGACGTGCTGCTCGACCCATTCGGGCTCGTCGCGTGCACCGTGCAGGTGACCCTGGACGGCCAGACGATGGCCGCTACCGCGACGCGCGAGGACCTGGAGCGCGGTGGCCCCTCCGAGATCGTGCCCGTGGTGGTGGCCTCGATCCCGCTGGGCACGCTGACCGCCGAGCGGCCCCTTCGCGGTCGCCCGTTCACGAAACGCGAACGGGAGCTGCTGGAGGCGGCCACGCGCCAGGCGGCGGTTGCGCTGGACCGGGCCCGCTTGGACGCGCGTGCCCGGCTCGCCCAGCTCGACGCCGAGACGAACCAGCTGCGGGCGGCCATGTTCTCGTCGGTGACCCACGATCTGCGCACGCCGTTGGCCTCGATCAAGGCCGGCGTGACCAGCCTGCTCGACGAGTCGGCGACCCTGGGGGAGGAGCAGGAGCACGATCTCCTGCTCACGATCCTGGAGGAGACGGATCGGCTGAACCGGCTGGTCGGCAACATCCTGGACCTGGCGAGGATCCGCGCCGGCGCCCTGATCCCCCGGCGCGTGCCGACCGCGATCGATGAGGTCGCCGAGGTGGTCGTCGCGCGGATGCGTTCGCGGCTCGGCTCGGTCCGGCTCGAGCTCCAGGTCGCGCCGGATCTGCCGGAGATCGCGGCCGATCCCGTACAGCTGGACCAGGTGCTGACCAACCTGCTGGAGAACGCGGGACGGCACTCGCCGAGCGACGCCACCGTCCGCGTCCACGTCGGCCGAACGGACGCAGGGGTCCGGGTCCGGGTCTCCGACGAGGGCCCCGGGATACCGCTGGAGCAGCGCGAGAAGGTGTTCGAAGCCTTCTATCGTGGTCGGGAAGAACCGGAGCGACCGGGCAGCGGGCTCGGCCTCGCGATCGCGCGCGCGATCGTCACGGCCCACGACGGGCGTATCTGGGTGGAGGAGACCACCGGCGGTGGCACCGCGGTGGTGTTCGATCTGCCGATCGAGGAGGAGGTGCCGGCGTGAAGGTGCTGGTCGTCGATGACGAGCCGCAGATCCGCCGTGCCCTCCGGACGAGCCTGGAGGCCCACGGCTACGTCGTCGACACGGTCGGCACGGGCGACGAGGGCGTCGTTGCCGCGGCCGGCACGCATCCCGAATTGGTTCTGCTCGACCTCGGGTTGCCCGACATGGACGGTACCGAGGTGATCCGGCGGATCCGGGCGTTCTCGGAGGTGCCGATCATCGTGTTGTCCGTGCGCGAGAGCCAAACGGACAAGGTGGCCGCCCTGGACGCCGGCGCCGACGACTACGTGACCAAACCCTTCGGGATGGAAGAGCTGCTCGCGCGGTCCCGCGCTGCGTTGCGTCGGCGCGGCACGGAGGAGCCGACGGCGCCGATCCTCATGTTCGGTGCCTTGCAGGTGGATCTGGCCCGGCGCCTGGTGACCGACGACGGTGAGCAGGTGCGCCTGACGCCGACCGAGTACGGGCTCCTGGAGGCGCTCGTGACGAACCCCGGCAAGCTGCTCACCCACCAGTGGCTGCTTCGCCGCGTGTGGGGCCAGGGCTACGGGACCGAGACGACGTACCTGCGAACCTACGTTCGTGCCCTGCGCAAGAAGCTCGGCGACGACGCCTCGGCGCCGGCACTGATCGTGACCGAACCCGGGGTTGGCTACCGGTGGATCGCGGAGCCGACCGGCTGATTCCACCAGCCGGCATCGAAGGCCGTAGCATCTGGGGCCGATGAGCTCTCCCTCCAAGACGTCCTCCCGGTCGGTCGCCAAGCGCGTGCTCCTCGGGCGCGCGTTCACCAGCGCCAACCTCGAGCACACCCTGTTGCCGAAGGTGCTCGCGCTGCCGGTGTTCGCCTCCGACGCGCTGTCGTCCGTGGCGTATGCGTCGGGCGAGATCTTGATCGCCCTGACGATCGCGACCACGTCGCCGACGAAGTACGTGATGCCGATCTCGCTGGCGATCGCCGCCCTGATGGCGATCGTGGTGAGTTCCTACCGACAGACGGTGCGCGCCTACCCCGGCGGCGGCGGCGCCTACATCGTGAGCAAGGAGAACCTCGGCGTGTTCGCGGGGCTGGTCGCCGCGGCCGCCCTGCTGTTCGATTACATGATGACGGTGGTCGTGTCGATCGCGGCCGGCGTCCTCGCGATCGGTTCCGCCTTCCCCTGGGCCCTCGAGCACAAAGTGGTCCTGTCGATCGCGTTCGTGGTGTTCATCACGCTGATGAACCTGCGCGGGACCAAGGAGTCCGGCACCCTCTTCGCGATCCCGACCTACGGGTTCGTGGTCTCCATCCTGGTGATGATCGGCGTCGGGCTCGTGAAGTGCCTCGGCGGGTGTCCGTCGGTGGTGCCCGCACCCGAACAGATGGAGACAGCGACCGCGGTCGCGGGCATCACGCTGTTCGCGCTGTTGAAGGCGTTCTCCCAAGGCGCGACCGCGCTGACCGGCGTGGAGGCGATCTCCAACGGCGTCCCGGCGTTCAAGCGGCCCCAGGCCAAGAACGCGGCGGCAACCCTGGCGATCATGGGCACGATCGCGGTCACCATGTTCCTCGGGATCTCCTACCTGGTGACCCACGTGCATGGCGTGGTCGCGAGCGAGCAGCAGTCGGCGGTCGCCCAGATCGCCGTCGCGATCTTCGGCGGCGGTTCGGTCGCGTTCTACGTGGTGCAAGCCTTCACCGCGCTGATCCTGATCCTTGCGGCGAACACCGCCTACCAGGACTTCCCGCGGCTGGCCTCGATCTTGGGCCGCGACCGCTACATGCCGAGCCAGTTCGTCAACCGCGGCGACCGGCTCGTGTTCTCCAACGGCGTGATCGTCTTGGGCGCGCTGTCCTGCGTGATGCTGTACGCGTACCACGCCGACCTGAACAAGCTGATCCACTTCTACGTCGTCGGCGTGTTCACGTCGTTCACGTTGTCCCAGAGCGGCATGGTCCGGCACTGGATCGCGGAGGGCCGCAAGGGCGACGGCGCGATGAAGGGGTGGCGTCGCTCGATCCTGATCAACATCATCGGCGCGATCACCACGTTCGTCGTGTTGATCGTCGTCGTCGTGTCGAAGTTCCAAGAAGGCGCGAAGCTCTCGATCCTGATCATGGGGTTGTTGGTCGTGCTCTTCTATCTGATCCACCGGCACTACACATGGGTCCGCTCGGTCGTGCATCGGGGAGCCGAACGCGTCGGCGTCGTCGGGACGAACCACGTGGTGTTGCTGGTGCGCGAGGTCGACCCGTCCGTGGCCGAGGCGCTGGGTTACATCCGCTCGCTGCGCCCGCGATCGCTGCAGGTCGTGACCCCAGGAGCGTCGGTGTCGCTAGAACTCGCGACCCAGTGGTCGGCGTTCGCGGGGCAGGTCACTCCGGCGCTGACGCCGCTGGGGGCCGGCAGCCTCACGTCCGTCGTTCGACGCTTCGTCAACGACTTGCACGTCGCGCCGCCCGATGTCGTGACCGTCGTCGTCCCCGAGATGGTCGGCGACCATCTCGCCAGCCACGTCGTGCATACGAAGGACCTCGTTCGGCTGAAGGCCGCGATGCTGCGCATCCCGCATGTGGTCGTGACCGATGTGCCGGTCGTGAGCACGCACGACGGCGTCCGCGACGGCGACGCGAAACCGTTGATCCCGCATCGGACCGCGACGCTGGTGTTCCTTTCCGGTATCAACGACCTCACGATCCGAGCGGTGAACTACGCCAAGAGCCTGGACGCCGGCACGACGCGGGCGATCTACTTCGATCTGGACCCCGAGGCGGCGCATCGGTTGGAGACCGAGTGGTTCGATGCCGGGCTCGAGATCCCGCTGGACATCGTCGAGGCGCCCTTCCGGGACCTCACCGGTCCGATGCTCGAGGAGGTTCGGCGGTACTCCAGCGATCCGGCAACGGTGGTCAACGTCATCGTGCCCGAGGTGATCGTGTCGCACTGGTGGCAGTTGCCGCTGCACAACCAGAACGCGTTGTTCATCAAGCGGCTGTTCCTGTTCGAGGATCGCGTCGTACTGACGAGCGTGCCGATGCTCGTCAAGGGGACACCGACGAGCGAGACCGAGACGGCCTGAGCGCGTTAGCATCGCAGGCATGAACATCCGCCCCGCCACGAAGGACGACCTGGCGTTCCTGCGCAGGATGCTCTATGAGGCCGCACGCTGGAACCCCGACTGGCCGCGCGAGCCGATGGAGGAGGTGCTCGCCGAACCGATGCTGCTGCGCTACTACCAGGACTGGGGCCGCCCCGGAGACGGGGGCGTGATCGCCGAGACCGAGGGCGAGCCCGTGGGCGCCGCCTGGTACCGCCGCTTCACCGACGACGAGCCCGGTTACGGCTTCGTCGACGAGAAGACCCCCGAACTCTCCATCGCCGTCGTGCCCCTGCACCGCCGCAAAGGCATCGGCGAGGCCGTCCTGCGCTCCTGCATGGTCCAAGCGAGAGAAGAGGGCTTCCAAGCCCTGTCCCTCTCGGTGGCCGCCCACAACCGATCCCGCATGATGTACCAGCGAGCGGGCTTCGAGCGCGTATCGGAATCCGGCGACCACTGGACCATGGTCGCCAACCTCTGACCTCGCCCCGTCAGTCGGCGACTTCGGTGGCCAGTGCCCGGCGCCGCATGCGGATCCACCAGACCGCTCCCATCACGAGCGCGATGGCGACGGCGATCGAGACCGGGACGAAGTACTTCTCCAGTGTCTTCCATTGGTCGCCGAGGGCTTTGCCGGCGTAGGCGAGGCCAACGCACCAGGGGATGACGCCGAACAGCGTGAAGAGGGTGAAGCGGCGGATGTCCATCTTGGCGACGCCGGCGGGCAGGCTGACGAATGCCCGGATCAGCGGGACGAGGCGGCCCAGGAATACGACGGCCTCGCCTCGGCGTTCGAACCAGGCGTGCGCCCGGTCGACCTCGTGGGGGCGCAACAAGAGGTATCGGCCCCAGCGGTCGATCGCGGGTCTTCCGCCCCAGGCGCCGAGGCCGTAGGCGAGCCACGAGCCGACCATGCTGCCGGCGATGCCCGCGGCGATGACCCAGCCGACCGACAGCGCGGCCTCGGGGCTGCCGAGCACGCTCGCGGCGAAGGCCGGGGCGCACAGGGCGCCGGCGAAGGCCATCACGACCTCCGAGGGGATCGGGATGCACATCGAACCGAGCATCATCAGCACGAAGACGGCCAGGTATCCGTTGTCGGCGATCAGTCGCTGGACGGAGTCGGTGAAGACGGCGAGCAGGGGGAATACCTTCCGGTTGACCAGTGTGAACGCACCGAGGGTACCAACCGGCCCCGCTGTGCCCGAGGGGCCGGTTCCCCGGTGTTTCGCAGGCTCGGTGGTACCGTCCGGCCCCGAGGCGCCGATTTGACGGGCGCCGCGGCTCTCCCGTAAAGGAACCAACCCGTATGGCAAAGACACTCGTGGTGGTCGAGTCGCCGGCCAAGGCGAAGACGATCGAGAAGTACCTGGGTGCGGACTACGTGGTCCGCGCCTCCTACGGGCATATCCGCGATCTGCCGAAGTCCAAGCTCGGCGTCGACCCCGAGCACGACTTCAAGGTGGAATACGTCGTGCCGGACAAGTCCGCAGACCATGTGGCGGTCCTGAAGCGGGCGATGAAGTCCGCCGACGGGCTCGTGCTGGCAACCGACTTCGACCGCGAGGGCGAGGCGATCGCCCACCACGTTGCCGTCCTCCTCGGCGAGGACCCCAATCAGGCGCGCCGGGTCACATTCACCGAGATCACGCGCGACGCGATCTTGGAGGCCTTCGCCCATCCCCGCCAGATCGACCGCAACCTCTTCGATGCCCAGGAAGCCCGGCGCATCCTGGACCGGCTGGTCGGCTACAAGATCTCGCCGCTGCTGTGGAAACGCGTGCAGCCCGGGCTCTCGGCCGGGCGCGTGCAGTCCGTCGCGGTCCGGCTGATCGTCGAGCGCGAACGAGAGGTCGCCGCCTTCGTGCCGGTGGAGTATTGGAGCATCGATGTCCGGCTGACCCCGGAAGAACCCGAGCAGCCCTTCACGGCGCGGCTGACCGAAACGCCCGAGGGCAAGCTCGCAGCCAACCCCGACAAGAAGGGGCTCGTGCTCGGTGCCGAGGGCGATGCCGCCACCCACGCGGAGCATCTGCGCCGCGCCTTCTACCGCGTCACCGGCGTCGAGAAGAAGCAGCGCAAGCGTTCGCCGGCCTCGCCGTTCACGACCTCGACCCTGCAGCAGGAGGCCGCGCGCAAGCTCGGGTTCGGGGCTCGACGCACGATGCAGATCGCCCAGCGCCTCTACGAGGGGATCGACCTGCCCGGCGAGGGCTCGGTCGGGCTGATCACCTACATGCGGACGGACTCCGTCACGATCGCCGACTCGGCGCTGCGCGAGATCGCCGAGCTGGTCAAGAGCGAGTACGGCGAGGCCTACACGATCCCGGAGGCGCGGCGCTACAAGACCCGAAGCCGCAACGCCCAAGAGGCGCACGAGGCCGTGCGACCGACCAGCGTGCTGCGGACCCCGCAGCGGATCGCGGCCACCCTGGATCGCGACCAGCTCCGGCTCTACACCCTGATCTGGCAGCGCACGGTCGCCACCCAGATGGCGGAGGCCCGCTTCGACCAGGTGGGCGTCGACATCGAGGCACTGGACGGCGATGTTCGGTATGGGTTGCGCGCCACCGGCCAGACGATGCAGTTCGACGGGTTCCTGAAGCTCTACCGCGAGGGCCGCGACGACGAACCCGACGAAGATGCCGAGGCGAACCTGCCCGAGCTCACCGCCGAGCAGGCGCTGCGGCGCCTCGACGTGCTGCCCGAGCAGCACTTCACGCAGCCACCCCCGCGCTACTCGGAGGCGACGCTGGTGAAGAAGCTGGAGGAAGAGGGGATCGGGCGCCCCTCGACCTACGCCTCGATCATCTCCACGATCCAGGACCGGGGCTACGCTCGGCTGGAGGAGAAGCGCTTCCGGCCCGAGGACGTCGGCTACGTCGTGACCGACAAACTGATCGAGCATTTCCCCGACGTCGTCGACGTGAGCTTCACCCGGTACATGGAAAAGGAGCTCGACGACATCGCCGAGGGACAGCTCGGCAAGGTGCAGATGCTGCACGAGTTCAACGGACCCTTCGAGCGCGCGCTCGAGAAGGCCGAGGACTCGTTCGAGCGGTATCAGGAGGACCTCGACGAGGCATGCCCGCTGTGTCCGACCGAAGGTCGTGAGCCCGGCAAGCTCCAGGTGAAGCTGGGCCGTTACGGCAAGTTCATCGGCTGCCCGAACTACCCCGAGTGCCGCTACATCCGCAACATGGACGGCACCGAGCGCGCCGAGCCCGAGCTGCTCGAGGAGCTGTGCCCCGAGTGCGGCAAGCAACTCCAGAGCCGGGTCGGCCGCTTCGGTCCGT
>Ga0315273_10014071_pt1 | contig 10301 bp, 11 predicted proteins | sample YL17G02_0_MG_FD_205753 | JGI IMG/M metagenome (GOLD analysis project Ga0315273, IMG submission 205753) | Sediment microbial communities from Yellowstone Lake, YNP, Wyoming, USA - YL17G02_0 | ecosystem: Environmental > Aquatic > Freshwater > Lake > Sediment | place: USA: Wyoming | collected... | reverse complement strand
AATGTTGAGAGTTGTCGAAACGCAACCGGATGCAGACTTTGTGCTGATGACCTCTTTCCCAAATGGCAACAGCGCCAGCAGCGATAACTTGATGCATTGGACCCCAAAAGGAATACCGATGATTGTCAGACAAAGGATCACGCCACCAAACAGGTACAGGACAAAGAGAATTGCCCCTCCACCCAAAATCACCCAAAGTGTGTTTCCAATTGCGCTCACGAACTAGTTTCCTCCACCCGTCCGAATAACGTTCGGTTCAGCGGTGGCGGGACGCCGTCCGCTGGAACCGGTTGTTAGCTGACCGTTTCTTGCCGTCCTGTCAGAGCTCTCGAAGACGCTTACGCGACGATCAGACGAGGTCGAAACGGTCAAGGTTCATGACTTTATTCCACACCGCGACAAAGTCATGCAGGAACTTCTCCTGGGAGTCCTCACATCCGTAAACTTCCGCCAAGGCCCGGAGCTGGGAGTTGGAACCGAAGATAAGGTCCACGCGGGTGCCGGTCCACTTGAGCTCGCCCGTCTTGCGATCGCGCCCTTCGAACACGTCCACGTCCTTGGAAGCCGCCTTCCACGTCGTGCCCATGTCGAGCAGGTTCACGAAGAAGTCATTGGTGAGCGCCTCCGGCCGCTTGGTGAGAACGCCGTACCGGGTCTGTCCGAAGTTGGCATTCAGGACGCGCATACCGCCAAGGAGAACCGTCATCTCGGGAGCGGTAAGGGTCAGCAATTGCGCTCGGTCAACCAGCAATTCCTCTGCCGACACGCTGTACTTGGCTTTAAGGTAGTTGCGGAAGCCGTCGGCCTTCGGCTCAAGGACGGCGAATGACGCCACGTCGGTATGTTCCTGCGACGCATCCGTGCGTCCGGGCGAGAAGGGAACGGTTACATCGTGGCCGGCATTTTTCGCCGCCTGCTCGATGCCCGCGCATCCACCCAGGACAATCAAGTCGGCAAGTGACACCTTCTTCCCTCCTGGCTGCGCGCTGTTGAATGCCTTCTGGACCCCCTCAAGGGTCTGCAGCACCGTCTTCAGTCGGGCAGGCTGGTTGACTTCCCAATCCTTCTGCGGTGCGAGGCGAATGCGCGCCCCGTTAGCCCCGCCGCGCTTGTCGGAGCCGCGGAACGTAGACGCCGCTGCCCACGCCGTCGAGACCAGTTGTGAGACAGACAGTCCCGAGGCGACGATCTTGCCTTTCAGGGCTGCGATGTCTTTCGGATCGATCAGCTTGTGATCGACTGCGGGTACCGGGTCTTGCCAGATCAGCACCTCTGCGGGAACCTCCGGGCCGAGGTAGCGCGAGCGGGGGCCCATGTCGCGGTGCGTCAGCTTGAACCACGCCCGGGCAAAGGCGTCGGCGAATGCCTCGGGGTTCTGCAGGTAGCGCCGTGCGATCGGCTCGTAGATCGGGTCGAAGCGAAGCGACAGGTCTGCCGTGGTCATCACGGGCGAACGCTTCTTCGCCGGGTCGTGCGCGTCAACCACCATGTCCTCTTCGGTCACGTCCTTGGCCAGCCATTGATTCGCGCCGGCCGGGCTCTTGACCAGCTCCCATTCGTATTTGAACAGCACCTTCAGATAGCCCATGTCCCAGCTGGTCGGGTTCGGCTTCCAGGCGCCCTCGAGGCCGCTGCTGATCGTATCCCCGCCTTTGCCGCTGCCGAAGCTGCTCTTCCAGCCGAGGCCCTGTTCCTCGATAGGGGCGGCTTCGGGCACAGGCCCCACACGGGACGCGGGACCGGCGCCATGACACTTGCCGAAAGTGTGCCCTCCGGCGACGAGCGCGACGGTCTCTTCGTCGTTCATCGCCATACGTGCGAAGGTCTCCCGGACGTCACGGCCGGAGGCGACCGGATCGGGGTTGCCGTTCGGCCCTTCGGGGTTCACGTAGATCAGGCCCATCTGCACGGCGGCGAGCGGGTTTTCGAGATCGCGGTCACCCGAGTAGCGCTTGTCGCCAAGCCAGGTGTCCTCGCTGCCCCAGTAGATGTCCTCTTCGGGCTCCCAGACGTCCTCGCGCCCGCCGGCGAAACCGAAGGTCTTGAAGCCCATCGACTCCAAAGCGCAGTTGCCGGCGAGGACCATCAGGTCGGCCCAGGAGATTCTCTTACCGTATTTCTGCTTGATCGGCCAGAGCAAACGGCGCGCCTTGTCGAGGTTCACGTTGTCCGGCCAGCTGTTGAGGGGTGCCAGGCGTTGGGAGCCGGATCCCGCGCCTCCGCGGCCGTCACCCGTACGGTAGGTGCCTGCGCTGTGCCACGCCATCCGGATGAAGAGCCCCCCGTAGTGACCCCAGTCGGCCGGCCACCAGTCCTGCGAGTCCGTCATCAGCGCATAGAGGTCCTTCTTGACGGCCTCCACGTCGAGTTTCTTGAACTCCTCAGCGTAGTTGAACGCCTCGCTCATCGGATTGCTCAGGTCAGAGTGCTGATGAAGAATCTTGAGGTTCAGCTGGTTCGGCCACCAGTCCCGATTCGACAGGCCGCCGCCGGCAGTGGATTTGCTTGTCTCTCCCGTTACCGGGCACTTGCTATCTTTATTCATCTCTGCTCTCCTTTCCATTCCGGTTTGGATTTGTACAGCCAACGGCGTGGCTGCGCGGTGGCGCGCAGCAGCGTCCGCTGCACGCCGCGGTTAGGGCGACGGTGATTATAAGCGATGGTCGACACTATTCCTTGCGCAGAGTCTTCAAGGCAGTGCCCCAGGCGACGACTTGGTCGAGCATGACGTTTACAGACTTCTCGTGCATGGGCGCCGGCTTGAACGTGCTGAAGTTCTCGAAGTCGGTGAAGAGTGACAGCGCGACCTGCGCTCGGACGTCGGCCACAAGTAGCTCGCCCATCACCAACCTCAACTGCTCAACGGCGCGCGTGCCGCCGGCGCTACCATAACCAACGAACCCGGCTGCCTTGTTGTTCCATTCTCGGTACAGGTAATCGATCGCGTTCTTGAGCGCGCCGGATGTCCCGTGGTTGTATTCAGGTGTCACGAAGACATACGCGTCAAAGGAAGCGACCTTCGCGGCCCAGGCCTTGGTGTGCGGCTGGCTGTACTGTCCCATTGCTGGCGGCATCGGCTCGTCGAGAAGGGGCAAGTCGAAATCCTTGATATCCACGAGTTCGAACTCGGCATCGCTGCGCTTCGTCGCAATGCCATAGACCCAGCGCGCCACAACCTCGGCCTTTCGGCCCGGACGCGTACTCCCGATGACGATTGCTATCTTAATCATGATCCGTCGTCCTCCTTAACAAATAGGTTTCGATCATTGTGCGGTGACTCGTGCCTCTTAGCCTCCGCTGCGACCCGCGCCTGCATCATTCCGCCCTAGCGTCTGCGTTGAGCAGCGGACGGACTTGGCCCGGGCCATGCGCCAGCATGGACCGTGACAACGCCGATCCGTTTGCTCCAACACGCTGTTAGATTCCGAACCGACCCTATTCACTTCAATCGCCCGCCGGGTTTCACAACCCCAAGAAATCCACTGCTCAGACCGAAAAACCAAATCGACCATCCAGCATGAAACAACCGTTGTTTAAGACCAGCGTAGTCTCCGAGAAACCGCCGCATGAACGCAAGGCAACCCAACGACATCACACACAATCCAATGGTCGCGTACGGCCGTATCGCTACCAATCTTGCAGATCCACGCCACAGAACCAGACTCAGTAAAGGGGATAGTGAAAGCAAAACGGATGGCAGGCCGAAATACAGATGAGCCCTCAGTGGCAAGGGGAATACCGCGGCACCGCCGATTGAAACCGTGAAAGTCAGCAGAGCCAGCACGGGGACCTTCGAAACGCGCTCGATTTCGCACTGCTCAACGAGGGCAGCAATGAATAGTGCGCTCAACAGTGCGGACAAGACCAACCCAATTGTAAAGATTGGCTGCGTCGGAGTACCTCGGGCGCCCAGTTCGCTGACCAGCCCCCGAAAGCGGCTGTACTCACCCAAGACAACTCCGCAAATTACCGTAGTCCCCCAGAATACAGCCGGAATAAAATAACCCAATCTCAGGCGCGATATAGCCATGAACTCAGCCATCTCCTGCACCGTCCAAAGTGAATCTAACGGCGTCGATGAGCAGCGGCGCAAGGTGGTGCGCCGCAGAACGCCTCCCAGTAATTCGATTATGGAGTCCGCCGTTTCGAAAACGGGATCAACATAGGCACCTCTCGTTGATATCTAGCGTATGCGTCGCCGAATTCCAGCACGAGTTTCTCTTCTTCAAGGAATGTTCCTATGATGAGGTATGCTGTTAGCAGCGCGTTTACCATGAGATCTACTGCGCTGAAAGTCTGACACCAGAGGTATACTACTAGAGCGAGGTACATCGGATGTCTCACGATTCCCAGGAGACCCTTCTTGCTGATTTCCTTGGATGACTTGTCCTGCTCTCTGAAGGTCAGAATCTGGCGAATTCCAAAGAACGACAACCAGTCATAGTTGAAGAAGAAGGCCCACGAGAACATTATCAATGAGCCAGCAATCAATACGTACCTGATGATGTTCAAAGCCATTGGGTAGCTTATGGGTACTGCGCTGTCTGCGCGCCCCGTATACTGGATCAGGGGAAGAAGCAAGACGATGGAGACTAGGACATAGAACAAGCGATAGAAGGCATAGTAGCTCTTTGCCAGACCCGAGACTATCTTCGTGAATCCGACACTGATCAAGAAACTGTGCAATGTGCAGTATCCCGCCCATAAGAGGGCGATCAGAAGGTATTTCATCTTCGGAGTTCCTTTGTCTGGGCGGCCAGAGCTCCAGGGAGCGCTGTTGCCAATCCTAGTGTGATGGTGATACCTTCCGTTCCCTCTTGCCGAAGCAACAGCGGACACAGCGATCAAGGGCTCCCCTTGCCATGACACTCTCCCCGCAACGCATTCCTAAGCACCTAACGTCTGCGCATCAGCCGCGTTGCGGCCGCTGTCCTCAGCGGGCCGCCGCGCCGCGTGCTCTCGCAGCCGGCATGACAGCCGAAGTCGTCGGCTTCATGCGCGTGTTAGAGGGCCGCCGTATCGTCGGCGCAACGATCCCTTAGTTCCTCGCGATATACGTCGGCGTTGCACCCGGTGCATTTCCAGGACGGATCGCCGTCGTCACGCTCACATCCGCCCAAAACTATGTTGCCTTCGAGAGCTTCTGTCCACACTTCTGGCGTGGGTAGTCCCCACACTATTTCAACCACCGTTTCCGCGCCGCAGCGCGGACATCGTGACGGTTTGCCTTTCGAGAAATACTCAGGTGGTTCGTGCATCAAGTCCTTCTAACGTCTGCGCATCAGCTGCACGCGAGGCGGCGCGCGGCGTGCTCTGCGGCCCGCGTGACACCGCAGCGTGGCAGCTGCATGCGCTTGTTAGGCCGCGGAACGCGATCTGAACATGTAGATCGCCCAACCAAGCGTGTCGCGTCCCCACCGCAGGTATGCCGCCCTTGCCTTGCTCACACGCTCGACCACCTCCGCCAAGTCAGAATCGTCCGGATGGTTGCGAGCGTACTCGTAGGTCGCGTACCATTGCAGGCCTTCGTATCTGTCCCAGTCGTCCCGGCCGCTCACGATGGTGTGAACAAGGTCCAATCCTCGCCGCTCTCCGGATTCCGCATTCGAAGAGTGGCTCCCGAAGTCCTCTCTCGCAACTCCGGCCGCCTCTAGGTAGTCCTCGGACGGCTCCTGCAGCCAGTATGGCTCTCCCACGACCACCCAACCGCCGGGCTTCACCATGCTGACCAGCGCGTCGAGAGTGCCGGCGTGCCCCCCGAAGACCCAGCTGGCTCCGATACATGAGGCCAGATCTAGGCTGTGCGGCTCGTCTAGCTTGAAATCCGATCCATTCATCTGAATGAAGGTGATGCCAGCACTCGATGCCCGCGCCGTGAGCCTTCTCCTTGCTTCGGCGATGTAGAAGGGAGAAATGTCGACGCCCATGCCACGAGCGCCATAGGCTTCGGCCATGCGAATCAGGAACTCGCCCTTACCACACGCAATGTCAACCACCTGCGCGTCAGTCGGGAGGCGAAGAAGTTCCACGAGACGCGCCAGTTTCTCCTCGCTCGTGGGATTGCACACCACATGTTCACGGTGAGTGATGTCGTAGAACTTCCATGTGTCCATGATTCTCAATCCTTCGACGGCCTAACGGGATGCGCGTCAGCTGCATGCGCTAGTTAGGCCGCCGATCGATTGGAACAACGACTACCCGTATCTCATGGTCCGTTCCTGCGTTGAACACGACTTCAACCCTGGGATACGGTGGAGGTGTGATCGTCAGAAGTTGCCCCTCCGGGGGCCGCGCGTCCTGCGGACAAAATACTGGTTCCGGCGGATGCGCTCCGATCACAACAACGTTTGCCTGGTCTTCCTCCCAAGCGACCTCGAATCGAACGAAACTATCGGGACACCCCGTATTGCTGAAGACACGCAGATCGAAGGAGCCATCCGGTCGCAGGACGTCCGGCCCCTTCACCCGGTACACTCGCGCGATGTACTCTTTTCCCCAATGATCTCCCTGCTGGGCGTGTTGAACTACCCGTGTGTAACAACCGAACGAGCCGATCCACAGGATCGCTACGACTATCAAAGTCGATCTAGCCATAGTATCGGCCTCCGTCCAGGATAACCTGCGGGCCGCGAAGCGGACCGTCAGGTTCATCCTGTTGTTAGGGCTCGCGTTCACTGCTGCGTTGCGGCCGGGAACGGACCTCAGAGCTGAAGCGCTTGCCCACCCAGTTTACAATCGTGTCGAGGTAGCCCGGCACGAAATCGGAACTCGACCCCGGCAGGGTCAAGAAATGACTCGCATCCTTGAAGACAATCACTTCATAGTCGGAATGGCTTGAATCCTTTAGGTATTTCTTCAACCTCTCTGCGCTCTGATGGGGCGGCAGGAACGAATCTTCTTCTCCCCAGATGGCAAGCACTGGAATTCGAATGTCTGCATCGCCGAAGCAGAGACTCCTTTCCCAATCGCGAGAATACCGCCCCGACTCAAGCAAACCAAGAAACGTGCTCGTATCCAGGCCAAGCATTCGTTGGACGGCGTTCCCTTCATCCACCACGGCAAACCATCTTTGAGTCACAAAACGCGCGACAATCGTCCTGAATGAGTCCAGGAATGCTTGCTTCTCGATCTGAGTCAACTCTCTTCCGCGTTGCTTGGCAAGATCGATGAACGTCGGCCAAGCAGGGTCGTCCCATTGTTTCACTCTCGATTCGACCAATGGCCATTCGACTATCTCTACGCCACTCAAGAGTGCGAACGCGATCTCCTTGAACGTCATCGCCTGGGCGATCTCGTCAGGGGTGAGTCCCTGCTCTTAACCCTTTTTCTCGGCGCTGTATCTCAGGATGTCGAGAATCGACACAGGGATCACGAATGCCACTCCGTTGTTCCCCGCACAGGCCATCAGCGCGACGTTCGCTCCTTCACTACCCCCAAAAAGCCCAACCGCCGTGGAACGAATGCCGGGCAGACTCTGAACGTAGGCGACGGCGCACAGCGCCTCTGCGACTCGATCAGCGCTACTCTGAAGCAGTGCGTTGCCGCTTGAAGAACCCGTCCCGGGGCTATCGTAGACCATTGCCGCCACGCCATGGGCTGCGAAGTGTCTTGCAATCGCAGTCCGTAGTTCGCCGCGTCTGCTCCTATCACTCCCTGCGAGCACCACGACAGCCGGGCAGTCGATTCTCTCGGCTGGCCAGAAAAGAGTGCCCGCAAGACTGGTTGATCCGCTTGTGAATCGGACCTCCTCCGGTCCCACCGTCGCCGTAGTCGCTCCTCGATCATTCCCTTCTTGGTCGACATTGCCTCGACACGAAGAAATGGGTGAGAATAGTAGCAACAACATCAATATCACGAGCTTCGGCCGGACTCTTCTACTGACCAGATGATGCATTGCGCCATTCTCTCCTCTTCTTTGTCTGTCGCAAGAAATCCAAGCGATAGCTTCCAGAGCCCTAGACAATATGACTTCCGGTTCCCGAAAGGGCTGACCTCCGGCACAATCGTGGGTTGGCCCCCAGGGGGGCCAGAGCCACACGCTGGATCGTCAGCGAGAACTACTTTCCGGAGGTCAGCCATGCAAGAGTCTACTACACTTTTCGTCGGTCTGGACGTGCACAAGGACTCCATCAGCGTCGCGCACGCCGAGGCCAATCGCCCCGATCCTCCCCACTTCGTCGGATCCATCGGGACCCGACAGTGCGACATTGACAAACTGGTGCGAAGGCTCCACAGCAAGGCGTCCTGCCTACTGTTTGCCTACGAGGCCGGCCCGTGCGGCTACGTGCTGCATCGCTACCTGAGCGCCAAGGGTCTGGAATGCCGCATCGTGGCACCGTCCCTGATCCCGAAACGGCCCGGCGACAGGGTCAAAAACGACCGACGCGATGCCGTCGAGATCGCACGCCTGTTGCGCTCCGGCGACCTCACCCCAATCTACGTGCCCTCTGTTGACGACGAAGCGATGCGCGATCTGTGCCGGGCTCGCGACGCGGCGCGCGTCACCCTCAAAGCCGCCAAGCTGCGTCTGAAATCCTTTCTGCTCCGCCAGGGGTTGCACTACACCGGACGAGCAAACTGGAACGACGCCCATCGTCGTTACCTGGCCAAGGTCGTCTGCCCCACGCCCGCCCAGCAGATCGTTTTCCAAGAATCCGTTCGCGCCGTCGACGAGCAGGTCGACCGGCTCCAGCGTATCGAACAAGAGCTTCTCGAACTCGCACCGAAGTGGCGCCTCTACCCCGTCATCGAAGCGCTCCAGGCTTTGCGAGGGATGCAGTGGATCGTGGCTCTCACCGTCGTCGCCGAGCTCGGCGACATCACTCGTTTCGACAAACCGCGCAAACTCGCCGCCTTCGTCGGGTTGATTCCCTCCGAATACTCGAGCGGCGAAACACGCCGCCAGGGCCCGATCACCAAGGCCGGTAACGCCCGTGCCCGTCGCGCGCTCATCGAAGCCGCTTGGGCCTATCGCTACAACGCGAAGATCTCTGAGCATATTCAGAAGCGAATCGAAAAACTCCCAACGTCCGTTCAGACCATCGGATGGAAGGCTCAGGTGCGTCTGTGCAAGCGCTTCCGTCGGCTCACCTCCCGCGGCAAGCACTCCAACGTGGCGGTCACCGCGATTGCCCGAGAGCTCCTCGCGTTCATGTGGGCCATCGCCAAGGAGGTGCCGATCACGGCCTGACACGAATCGACAAGCTCCAGGATCTGGGCGGAGGCGCGGCCCCGGTTTGGCGTAATCCTCGCCGACGTTAAGAGGCAGCCACGGCTGACCCTCGTGCCTAGATCGAGGCAGGCGCTCGACGGAGACAAGTAAGGTGGTAACCAACCCACGGATATCAGCAAGATCAACCGTCGAAATTACTGGCCCCGCCTCTGCTCGGACCCTGGATCCCATGGAGACATCGTCAATGTAGAAAATCCGGTTCACACGTCTTGACAGTTGAAGTCATATCAACGTCTGCGCATCAGCTGCGGCCGCGTCCGCCGTACCCGGCGAGCCGGCGCGCGGGGTGCTCTGCAGCCCGCGTGACGGCAGCGGTCGCCAGCTGCGTGCGCGTGTTGGACGGCGCTATTCCGTGTACAGCGCTTTTACGTGACCCCACGTGGCGTCCCCGGCGGCGACGTTGCACGTACAGGTCGGCGTCCCGTTGATGATTCCCCTCCCGCCCGTAGCGTACTCGAGAGTGAATAGGCAACCACCAACTTCGATTAATCCGGACGGGATTGTCGGATCCGCAACAACGGACCAATAGCAGCAATCAGTCGCACTCGTCACATTGTATTGGACAGCCATGATGAGGAATGTGCCCGTTTTGCAGAGGCCGTACCCGATCGTGATTCCCGTCTCTGTGTTTCCGAAGTTGATACTGAACACAGGCAAGTCAGCCAAGCGGACACCTGTTAAACAGGCCGGCTTGGGAGCCGCCCACACCGACGCCGTCGTTCCAAGCGTGGTCAGGTGTAGGAAGTAGTACGTCTGAACGCCTGGAGTCCCGGGGAGGTTACAACTGCTGCCTGCGGGATCGGCAAAGATGCCGATCGATCCGTTGTACAATTGAGCGGACCCTGGCTTTGCGCTGAAGCAGAGCACAAACGCGAGCAAAAATAGTTTGTTCACCTCGTCCGCTTTCCGAGTGTGTGATTTCGTTCTGCAGCCTTCGAGATCTGCTGCTACCACCTTTTTCGGCCGACCGTCCAACGGGATGCGAATAAGCTGCACACAAGGTGGCGCGCGACGTGCTCTGCACGGCGCGTGACACCGAGGTGTGCCAGCTTCATTCGCGTGTTAGCCA
>Ga0315273_10014070_pt1 | contig 10301 bp, 4 predicted proteins | sample YL17G02_0_MG_FD_205753 | JGI IMG/M metagenome (GOLD analysis project Ga0315273, IMG submission 205753) | Sediment microbial communities from Yellowstone Lake, YNP, Wyoming, USA - YL17G02_0 | ecosystem: Environmental > Aquatic > Freshwater > Lake > Sediment | place: USA: Wyoming | collected... | reverse complement strand
CGGCGATTGAACCCGACCATGAAAGGCACGCCTGTCTCGCGCAGTACCGCCTCCAGGTTTTCCAGCTCCACCGGGTTCAGCGCCATCGGCTTTTCCAGGAAGATCGCCTTACCGGCTTGCGCGGCCTGACAGGCCAGATTAGCGTGCAGGTCATGTCGAGTGGTAATTATAACCATATTAATATCAGGGTCAGCCAGCACATCATCCACTTGGCTGCTGGCATAATCAGCTCCAAACTGGTCGGCTGTGAGCTTGGCCTGAGCCCCATTGCGCTCCACGATGGCGCGAATGTGGTACATATCGGAAAGTTTCTGCAAATTAGGCAGGTGCATAGACCGAGCGAAACTCCCGGCCCCGATTACCGCTACCTCGATTTTCCCACTCGTTGTAGCTGTGTGTAAAGTCACTTTGGTTCTTTGTTTCTCGGCTTGTGTCTTTTGTTCTTTGGTTGGATATCTCAGGACAATCCCTAAAGGCTTCTGGGTTCCATTCCGTAACTCCTCGTACGCTTGAGGAGCATCGATCAGGTCATATTCGCGCTCCAAAATCGAACCAAGCTGAATCTTCTTTTCTGCAATTAAATGCAGGTATTCTCTCATGTTTCGGTTTTCCGTCCAGCGCACGTAGGCATAAGGATAATCCAGGCCTTGTTGTTCGTAATGTGGGTCATAGCGGCCTGGCCCATACGAGCTGGAGATCAGGAAATCGATCTCCTTTTCGTAGAAAGGTGAACGTTTCAATCCCAGTCCAACTGCTCCTACTACAACCACCCGGCCCTTCTTGCGGGTAATTTCCATGGCCTGTTGGACGATCGCATCACTGGCAGAGGCCGCTGTAATGATGGTGGCATCCACGCCATGGTCGCCGGTGAAATGGCGAATCTCATTGAGCACGTCCACTTCACTCGAAACATAAGCCTGATCTGCGCCAGCACTGCTTGCCAGCGCCACCCGCCGGGCATCCAGATCCAGGCCGATCATCCGGCAGCCGGCGGCTTTAAGCAATTGAACAGTGATCTGCCCCAGCAACCCCAGGCCAATGACGGCGACCACTTCTCCCAGGCGTGGATCTGCACGGCGAACGCCTTGCAGGGCGATCGCCCCTAAAGTTACTGATGAGGCGTCCCTCAGATCACAGCTATCTGGTACTTTTACCACCAGATTGTGCGGTACCAGCACAAGTTCGGCATGGTTTGCTAACCCTGCTCCTGCGCAGGCGACCGGGTCACCTGGGTGAATATCGGTTATCCCGGCACCTACCTGGAGAACCAGGCCGGCGCAGGAATAACCCAATTCAGTGCCAGAGCTTGTTTTTTCTTGTACCCTGTCGATGGTTTTCTGGATGCCGTTACGGCGCAGGTGTTCGATAAGTTTTTTCACCTTTTCCGGCTGTTCCAGCGCCTGCTGGATAAGTGGTTTTGCCGACTGTTCGAGGCTGGCAACCTCGGTACCAGCACTGATGAGCGAATAAGCCACTTCGACCAGGACATGTTGCTCAGCGATCAGTGGCGCCGGCACCTCGGCTACGCTTATCTGACCGCGCCGAATTAGAACTTGATGCATATAAAAATAATCCCTTTCTGGAATATCAAGATTTGCAATCCGTAGCCTTATTGATGTGCATCCATTGGATAAACGCATCACCGGTATCGTGTAAATAATGGACGCCTATAATGTGTAAACCTTCTGTCAAATAAATTTCTGTCTCAAATTCTTGCCAATCCCCTGATACGGAAAATATGCCTGAAGGTGATAGGTCTTTTTCAATCTGGAGTTCACCAGCCTGATTCTGCGGACTATCATGTTTTGCTCTTACCGAAACCTGGTAAAAAGAGCTACAGGGCACCTGTAAGAAAGCGACCGCCGATCCCTCGTACCACATAGCCCCTACCGTTACGTCTGAGGTTGGGTAAACGCTAAGCTGCTCACCGTTGTGAATTATCCAGTTAGGATCTTCCAGGCGCAGCCACTGCAAGTCCGCGCCGTTGATATTCAGATCTCCCAATACTGCATAGACCGGGACGGTACCGGCATCCGGCGTTTTAGATAGTGGCTGGCCTGTCAGGACATTTGACACAGCCCATCTGAACTGCTGGTAGGCGTTTGGTTTCTTGCCAAGCGAAGCAGCGCTCTGAAACCAGATTGCCGCTTCTTCGTATTTCTGCGAGGCGAAAGCCAGGTCGGCGCGGGAATATATTTGCTCCGCGCTGACCCCAGCAGCTTGCAAGCCCTGCGCGATGCGAGCTTTCGGCTCTCCTTCCTGACAAAGATTTTCGGCGGATGCTTTGACAGAAGTCTGCACATTTGCAATATTCATGTTCCTACAGTAGGCTACGTAGGCGAAACCCAGCTCTAGCAACCCCAACGGATTCTTCGGTCGCAGATGGGTATACTTTACCAGGGCTTTTATTGCTTCTTCAGGCTTCCCCAGCATACAAAAAGCTTGCCCCATCAACCGGTAGGTCTGCGCTGAAGCCGGGTCGAGCAGGGTGGCGTGCTGCAGCATAGCAACTGATTGAGTCACCAACGCCTGGAGTTGTCCATCACCGTCCGGCTGGAGCGGCTCGCAGAGGAACGTCTCGCTCTTAGCAGTGCCTACCGCCGTCCATGCCTGATCGAGCAAGCGCCCTGCTCGCATCTGATCATAGAACCCGAGCACCCGCGGTACCAGCCAGGACGCAACCAGCAGCAGGGCGCTCAGACAGAGGAACCATAGGACCAAAGGCAACTTTCGTTTCATTGTTGGATTGCTGGGGCGGGCTGCAAGCTCCCTACACCCAGGGTATGTACTTCAAACCCGGCCTCTGGCCATTCATTGCTACTCCACGCGTTGACCGCGTCGATCACCCGGCGCGTCGTTGTCCTTTGGGCGATTATAGTTGGAGTCAATTCTAGAAACTGACGGTGACGTACCAGCAGCAAGATCAACTCGGCGCCCTCGAGAGCGGCCTCTAAGGTAGTGGCAAGTTGAACGCCTTCCAGGTTAGCCTCTAGCGCGTACGGCTCATAGGCCAGCGTGTGCGCTCCTTCCTGGTTTAGTAAGCGAACGATCTCAACCGCTGGGCTCTCGCGCAAATCGTCTACGTCGGCCTTAAACGCTAATCCCAGGACGGCAATACGTTTTCCGGTTAGCGAGCCCTCGGCGCGCCGCACCAGGTCGACAACAAAATGCGGCTGAGCGTCGTTGACCTGGCGCGCCGTGCGGACGAGCGGAGTCAAGTCTGGAGCGGCCTCCACCAAAAACCAGGGATCCACGCTGATGCAGTGTCCGCCGACGCCCGGGCCTGGGTTCATTATCTTGACGCGAGGGTGCTTGTTAGCGATGCCGATTGCCTCCCATACGTTTACGCCGAAACGATCCGCAATCCGTGCAAACTCGTTGGCAATAGCGATGTTGATATCACGGTAGGTATTTTCCATTAATTTGATCATCTCGGCCGTGGTGGCGTCAGTCAATACAATCTCGCCCTTCACGAAGGTGGCATACAGATCGCGCCCTGCCTCGGCTGAGGCTATATCGATGCCGCCGATGACGCGCGCGTTTTCTTCTAACTCCTTTAAGATCTGCCCGGGCAAAACCCGCTCAGGTGAATAGGCCAGCAGGAAATCCTTTCCGGCTTTCAAGCCAGAGCGTTCCAAGATCGGTTGTACCAGGTCGACTGTGGTGCGGGGCGGTGAGGTTGATTCGAGAATCACCACGTTACCTACCTGGAGATAGGCACCAATCATCTCGGTGGCGGAGGTCACCGCCCGCATATCCGCTTTTTTATTATCGTAAAAAGGGGTTGGCACAGTAATTATGAAAGCATCTGCTGGTTCGGGGTAGCTTTTAACAGTCAATAAGCCGGACAGCAAGGCCGCTTGGACAAGGGGATCTAGCCCAGGCTCTTGTATGTGGATTTTGCCCTGGTTCAACGTCTGAACAATATGTTCGTTTACATCTACGCCGGTCACTCGGATGCCGTTACTCGCAAACATGCACGCAGTCGGTAAACCTATGTAGCCGAGTCCCATAATGCATACATGATTAAACTTCATTCATTTGCTCCATTTTGACTGGTTCCGATTAAACCGCATACCAAAACAGCCGAAGTTTTATTCTACCGCGCTTTTTTGGTCTTACAGCAGCAGAAATATCTTGGAAGCCCCTGATAGTAAAGGCTGAGCGCCTGCGGGACGGCCCAGGCAGCGCAAGCTAAAACGGCGATCGAGCCGATGATGATTGCCAGTAAAATCGTTGTTTTCTGCTTCATGGATTTAGATTGGCGCGCCGGCCCTACCCGTTTGTTTTTATACCTCCCCTAAGGGGTGATTTTAGACTTCAAGCCTGGCGCACCAGGGGGAACACAGCAATCATAAAGGACATATGAGGCAGTGTCAAGTGAATAAAAAAGCATATGAAAGCCTTAGAAAAACGTCAGACGGAAGAACAAAGAGTTTAATTGATGATAAAATCCCCAATAACGGTCTTTTCACAAAAGCCTCTTCATGCTGGTATTCAAGGAGCATCTTTATGCAGAAACACATCTGGCAACGAATATCTTCAGCCCTCCTGGTAGCAGGTCTGTTCCTGGGCTTCGTGCAGCCTTATCGCGCCAACGCCGCTCAGAAGCAACAACAAGTCTTCCCGGGGCAGCCGGTGGCGGGGCCAACGCTCCTGCCTATCGATACAGCCGGTTTGCCCCCAGCCCCAACGGTTGAACAAGATTCGAACAGCCAGGCGCCCCTGCGCAGCCTGCCCAATGCCAACTTGCTGCCAAAGACCCAAATCCCATCAAATAATCCTCAGCCAGGCTCCTCCGACCCGGTGGTCCAGAGCATAGCAAGCCCTGAAAGTATGCCTGGCCCCATCCTCAACTTCGAAGGCATCAATTCCAGAGACGGGGTACTGCCCCCCGATACCGACGGCGAAGTCGGCAAGGACCATTTCGTCCAGATGGTCAACCTGTCGATGGCGGTCTATAACAAAAGCGGGACACTGCTGTATGGACCTTTTCACCCCAGCGATCTATGGCCAGTTGGCAATACCTGCCGGGCCCACAACGACGGCGACCCGGTGGTGCTGTATGACCAGCTCGCCGATCGCTGGCTGATCTCACAGTTCGCCCTGCCTAACTATCCCTCCGGCCCATTTTACGAGTGTATCGGCATCTCCAGGACCGGCACACCTACCAACATTCCGTCCGACTGGTGGCTGTATACCGCCCAGGTGTCTTCCACCAAGATGAACGATTACCCCAAGCTGAGTGTGTGGCCGGATGGCTATTACATGACCGCCAACCAGTTCACGAACACTCCGTTACCCTGGGCTGGGGCGGGCGTGTTCGTCTTCGAGCGCGCCAAGATGCTCAACGGCCAGGCCGCCTCCTTCCAATATGTGGACCTGGCAGCGGTGGACTCCAACTTCGGTGGGATGCTGCCGGCTGACCTGGACGGCTCCACGCCTCCACCGGCTGGCTCCCCGGCCTTCTTCTTTGAGGTGGATGACAGCAACACCTTCGGCGCCGCGGATGCCGTGCGACTTTGGAAGTTCCACGTGGATTGGGCTACCCCGGCTAACTCCACCTTCGGCCTGGCTGGACAGCCGAACGCAGTCTTGAACGTGGCGCCCTTTGACTATCTGCCATGCGTAGTCAATGGCAGCCGGAGCTGCATCCCGCAGAAAAGCTCGCCGGTCAAGCTCGATTCGCTGGGCGACCGGCTGATGTTCCGCGCCGCCTACCGCAACTTTGGCGACCACGAATCGGTCGTCCTCAACCACACTGTCAAGGCTGACGGGACGGACCGGGCCGGCGTGCGCTGGTACGAAGTGCGCAATCCTGGCGCCACACCCGCCATCTACCAGCAAGGCACCTTCGCCCCGGCCGACGGACAATACCGCTGGATGGGCAGCCTGGCGATGGATCACATGGGGGATATCGCCTTAGGTTATTCGATCTCCAGCACGAGCCTCGATCCCTCCATCCGCTATACCGGGCGGTTGGTGACTGACCCGCTGGGAACCCTAACGCAGGGCGAAGCTACCATAGTTACCGGCGGCGGCGCCCAGACCCATTCTTCCCTCCGCTGGGGCGATTACAGCGCTATGAGCGTAGACCCGGTGGACGACTGCACTTTCTGGTACACCCAGGAATATATCCAGGTCACCGGCAGCGTCACCTGGCGCACCAGCATCGCCTCTTTCAAATTCCCGGGCTGCAATGTGAGCACCCAGGGCACATTAACTGGTATGGTACGTGACGCTGCCACCCATGCGGCGATCGCGGGAGCGACCATCCAGGCTTCGCAAGGCGGCTTGCCGGTAGCCAGCGCTACCAGTGGCACGGATGGCAGCTACTCTCTGCCCTTACCGGTGGGTATTTACAGCGTGGCGGGCTCGGCTTTTGGTTACCAGACCAGCGCGCCCAGTAACGTGCAGATCTACGGCGGCACCACCACCACCCTCAATCTTGACCTGACCGCCTATCCAACCTACCTGGTCTCGGGGCAGGTGACCGACTCGGGTACCGGACGCCCACTGTACGCCAAGATCGTCATTGATGGCTACCCGGGGGGCCCGCTGTGGACCAACCCGGTCACTGGCGCGTACCAGGTTTCTTTACCGGCAGGCGGTTCCTATACCTTCCATGCAACGGCCTGGGTCGGCGGTTTCCTGCCGTACTCGTCTCCTCTTATAGGTCCTCTTACGTCCAACCTGACCTTGAACATCCCCCTGGTTGCCGATCCGGTAGCCTGCACCGCCCCAGGTTATCAGTTAGTTCTGAGCATCTGTACCCCGCTGGCGGGCGGTCTGGTGGTAGGCAATGTCTCTGACCAGAACACCGGCCTGGGATTGAATGGCGCAACAATCAGCCAGGACGCGGGCGGTTCTACCACCTCGGCCGGCACCCCGCAAGACCCCGGGCAAGGCGAAGGTTTCTACACGCTCTTCTCTCCGGCGGGCAGCCATACCGTCCACGCCAGTCAGACCGACTATATCATGGGCGCCTCCACAGTCGCAGTTCCGCTGAATGGCGCCATCCGCCAGAATTTCTCCCTGGCCGCCGGTCGCCTCACCGTCAGCCCAAGCTTGCTCTACAAACAAATGCTGCCTAATACCACCCGCACCTTGCCGGTGCACGTGACCAATACCGGCAGCGCACCGGCTACTATCAACCTGGTGGAGTTGACCGGCGCCGCGCTGGCCTCCGGGCCGTTCCAGGTCCCCGATTTCGTGGTCAAGCCCTTCAAGCGCCATAGCCCCACCGCCCAGGAGCTGGGTCTGCCTGCTCAGCCGGATGCGCCGGATTATCCTGCCGGCAGTGTGCTCAACTCCTGGTCGCCCAGCCTGGTAGGCGGCATGTGGGGTCTCGCTTTTGACGCCCAGGATGGCACTCTATGGCTGTCCAGCCCGTCGCAGGCGTGGGGCGGCGACGCCAGCGTTCACGAGCTCACCCCGCTGGGCGCCGCCACCGGCCGTTCTCACCCCTACACCTACCTCCCTACCAGTGGGCCGGCGGACGCCGCCTACGATTGGATCACCCGCAGGTTGTGGGTGGCCGGGGTGGATGATGGCGACTGCATCTATGAGATTGACCCGGCTGCGGGTCAGACTGGTCGCCAGGTCTGCCCGCCGGTGACACAATACGTGCTGCGCGGCCTGGCTTTTGACCCGACTACCGACACCTTCTTCGCGGGTGGGTGGGGCGATTCGTTGATCTACCGCTTCGATTCCAGTGGTCGTTTGCTCAGCCAGGTGAAGACCAACCTGGCCATCGCCGGGATGGCTTATAACCCATCTACACGGCATCTGTTTGTGATGACCAACGCTGCCCCTAACCCGGTGTATGTGCTGGACGTTGCCAATGATTACGCCGTGCTGGGTAAGTTCACCATCCCCGGATTCAGCGATTTCGGCGGGGCAGGGCTGGAGTTCGACGCCAATGGCAGCCTGTGGGCTGTAGACCAGATTGCCGGCAAGGTCTACCAGGTGGATGCAGGCGAGTCCTTCGATCTGGGCGTCGCTGACGTGCCCTGGCTGACCGAATTGCCTCTCACTGCCACCATTTCGGCCGGCCAGACTATCGTCATCAATGTAACCCTTGATTCAACCGGACTGTCCCTGGGCAGCTACCAGGCCCAGATCAAGTTCGAGCACAACACTCCCTACTCAATCCCCCTGTTGCCGGGGAAATTAGAAGTGGTGGACCACTTCCGTTTATATTTTCCGAGCCTCAGGAAGTAAACCCCATTAAACTATTTTTCACGGCGTTCTCTGCCCCAAAAACTTGCATAGGTTATAATACAACCGCATTCATCCGATAAGTCTTTTCCCAAGCCTATGCCCGAAAGCAACGACCTGAGCGAGCGCGAGCGCGAGATATTACGCCTGGTGGCGACGGGGGCCAGCAATAAAGAGATCGCCCAGGCCCTCTTCATCAGCTCGAACACCGTTAAAGTTCACCTGCGCAACATCTTCGCAAAGATTGGCGTCACCTCCCGTACCGAAGCGGCGATGTACGCTGTCAATACCGGCCTGGTGCCTAGCCCGGGTCCGACTGGCGGCAGCTTATCTTCTACGGCGCCTGAAGCAGGGGGTCCGCCAGGATTTGCTTTGCAAGACCTGGAAAAGAAACGGCGCGGCTCGCGGCGTTTGGTTTGGGGTGCGGCGGGCTTGGTGGCTTTGGTGTTCGTGGCGGTTCTGGCCTGGGCTGCGTTCTTCAGCCGCCAGCCCAATGGGCAGGCCTCCGTCCCTACACCTGCCCAGTCTGCCTTACCTCGGTGGCAGAAGCTGGCGCCCATGCCCACTGCTCGCCAGGGCCTGGCCCTGGCGGCTTACGAAGGCCAGCTTTACGCCATCGCCGGGCATGCCCAGCCTGGAGTAACCGGCGTGGTCGAGCGCTACGACCCCTCCACCGACCAGTGGCAGGCGCTGCCCTCCAAGCCTACCCCAGTGACCGACATCGGCGCGGCGGTAGCGGGCGGTAAGATTTATGTGCCGGGCGGTCGCCTGTCCTCGGGTACAGTATCAGACATCTTGGAGATATACGATCCGCACACCGGCGCCTGGGAGAAGGGGGCCTCTCTTCCGATGGCGCTGAGCGCGTATGCTTTGGTGGCTTTTGAGGGTCGCCTGTACCTGTTCGGCGGCTGGGACGGAAAGCAATATCTGAATACAGTCTTCCAATACGATCCATCCGCTGATGAATGGAAAAACCTGCCTCCCATGCCGGCAGGGCGCGCCTTTGCGGGCGCTGCGGCTGCTGGCGGCAAGCTCTTCGTTATTGGTGGGCGAGATGAAAAAGGTCCTTTAGCCTCCAACCAGGCTTACCTGCCAGGCGCAGACGCCAGCGCCAACCCCTGGAGCGAAGCTGCCCCACTGCCGGATGCGCGCTATGCCATGGGTGTGACCAGCGTAGCCGATTTTGTGCATGTCGTCGGGGGGGGCGGGATGGGCGACCAGGCCCTCTCCTCGCTTGAATACCTGCCTTCCACCAACACCTGGCGCATGTATGAGAACTCCCAGGCACAGCCGCTCTCCAATCTGGGTCTGGTTACGCTGGAAGGCTTTATTTACTCGATGGGCGGGCAATATCAAAATGCCCCTACCTCCGAAGCAGAGAAGTACCAGGCTCTTTTCACCTTATCTCTTCCAATCGTAAGATAGGCGATCAGATAGCAAGGTGATTCGGTGATTAGGCGGCAACGCAACCAGACGCCTTGAAGTCAGGCAGCACCCGCCTGATCTGAGTTTACCAAGATTTTGGCGCGTTTCAGTTTAGAATTCTGGGGGATTTGGGGGAAAATGACAGAAAAAGCGCCTGGGAGGCGCTGATTGTTCCCTTTCTTCTCCCCTTTGCGGGAGAAGAAAGGGAGGAAATGATGATAGTAAAGGAGTCTTTACTTTCCTTGCACCATGCTCGTATCGAAGAAAAAGCCGACATTGGGTACCAGTTGCGGCCCTTTTCCCTGGAAACCGGGATCATCGAAGTTTGTATCCACCCAGGGCGTTTCCTTCAGGTCGCCCAGGGCGATCCCCAGGCGGTGACCTTTTTCCAGGGGCGGGGTGACTGAAAATGTGAATTTGCCGTCGGGGGTTATGGTGGCTTGAGACACGATTTGCCCGTTAAAAGTGACATCTACCAGTATGATCGGGACGCCGGCCGGGCCTACACCGGTGACCGTTGTCACACCCTCAACTATGGGTGTATCGAACTTGAACGGTGTAAGCTTCACCTTGGTGCCGGGATTTTGAGTGGGTGCAGACGGCACTGGATATGCCGGATCGGCGTAGCCAGGGATCTTGGCGGAGGGGCCCGGGTA
>Ga0315273_10014069_pt1 | contig 10301 bp, 6 predicted proteins | sample YL17G02_0_MG_FD_205753 | JGI IMG/M metagenome (GOLD analysis project Ga0315273, IMG submission 205753) | Sediment microbial communities from Yellowstone Lake, YNP, Wyoming, USA - YL17G02_0 | ecosystem: Environmental > Aquatic > Freshwater > Lake > Sediment | place: USA: Wyoming | collected... | reverse complement strand
CTACGGTTGTCGTCATCAACTCCGTCGAGATCCTTTCATCTCGATAGATTCTGCCCATGCTGGGCACACTGGGACAGGCCTCCTGGCCTGTCATTCCGACATGCCGAAGAAGACAGGCCGGGAGGCCTGTCCCACATCGATCAGAGCCAACTTGAATGAACGGTATCGGGCTTACAGGGGCTCGCCGCGCCAGTCCCGGACGGCTCGCGGAATCTCCTGGAGGTTCTCGAGCGGCGTGTCGAGAGGGATGGCGCATTCCGGCCCGATCAGTTGCACTCCCGCGTCCAGGTTTTCGAACACCTCGCGGCGCACGTCCTGTGGGCCTCGCCGCAGCAGCGTCACCGGGTTGTTGACGTTTCCCACCAGCGCAATCCGGTCCCGCACGATCCGCATGGACTCTCGCGGCGGGTTCTTGGAGTCGAAGTGGAACGCCGCCATCCCGGTTTGCGCGATGTAATCCATGCGGTCGAGCGTGCGGCCGCAGATGTGGAGGATGATGGGGACCGGGATTCGTTCGCGCATCTCGCGGTGGATGTCGAGCAGAAAGTCCGCGTAATAGCTGGCGCGGACCAGGTCGCCGGTGGCGTGATCGGGAAGCGTCAAGGCATCGGCGCCGGCCTCCACCTGGGCCAGCGCGAAAAGAACCGTCATCTCTTTGAGACGCGCCAGGCAGCGCCTGGTCATGGCGGGGTCGTCGACCGTCATTAACAGAAATGGTTCGAGACCGAAGCAGTGGTAGGACGTGGTCCACGGCCCCATTGCTTTTCCGATGATGGCCACCGTGTCGCCGTACTGCCGCTTCAGGATCCGGATCGCCTCGAGGACGCACCGGATGTCGGGATGATTCAGAAAGCCGGGCGGAATCCGGATATCCTCGGGTGCGCGGCATAGCGGGTCTTGCGTCCTGACGGTTGGCCAGGAGCATTTCTCTCCCCAATCGACGCTACAGCCGAGGGCGGATGCTTCCTGCACGATGGAAAAGACCGGCATGACGGAGTCGAAACCCAGGACTGTGTGGCCGGCGGCCGCCAGGCGCGCCATGAGTTCCGGATGGCGGTGCGCGCCGGGGAAAGCGGCGTCCGCAAGGTCCATCAGATCGACGGTTGCCACGGAGGTCGGATTGCAGACCGGCGCCCGATCCACGGGCCGCCGACCGAGCGCATTCAGGATTCGCTGGCGACCGGTCACTCCCATACTTCTATCACACGATGCTGGCCCGCGAGTTCCGCCAGTTGTGCGGCAAGGCCTCCGATGCGCGGGTGGTTCAACGCGGCGCGTTGAGAGGTTTGCTGCGGTAAACCTGCTTGCCGCCCAGCCAGGTCTGCTCGACCTGGATATCCTTGACGCTGTCCAGGGGGCAGGTGAGGATATCGCGGTCCAGCACGATGAAGTCGGCCAGCTTGCCCTTTTCGAGCGAGCCCTTCTCTTTCTCCTCGAAGGTCAGGTAAGCGTTGTTGACGGTGTAGAGCCGGATGGCCTGCTCTCGGCTGATGCGCTGTTCCGGGTGCAGCGGCTGGTCGGTCCAGCGCGGTTGGCGGGCCAGGGTGGTCCACATGCCCAGGAACGGATTGTAGGGGTTGATGGATCGCAGGCTGCCGATCTTCTGCATGTGGTCGGAACCGCCGCCGACGATCACTCCGCTGTCGAACAGGGTCTTGTAGGGCTGAAAGTAAGTCAGGCGCTGGTCGCCGAACTGCTTGGTGAGCGTCGCGCCGTCCAGATACAGCCAGGCGGGCTGCATGTCGGCGACGACGCCCAGCGCCTTCATCTTGCCGATGGCCTCGGCGGTCATGAAGTTGGCATGCGATATGCAGGGCCGGGAGGCGCGCACGGAAAACTCGTTGTTGACCTCCGCGTAGGCGTCGATCATGGCGTGGACCGCGCCGTCGCCCACCGAATGGGTGGTGAACTGCAGATCGTTCTTCAACACCGTGCGCGCGATCTGGTACAGCTTGCCGGGGTCGATGAAGCGCATTCCGCGGTAGCTGGGGTCGGTGATCGAGTACACCTTGCTGACGCCCCAGGGCTGGAGCATGTAAGCGCTGCCGGTCAGCATGCCGCCGTCGACGAACGCCTTGATGCCCCGCACCCAGAGCATGTTGTTGTACTGGTGCAGCGGGCTTCGCGCTGCGGAGAGGATGGCGCCCTCGATCCGATCGATGGGATCCTGTCCATTCACGCTGTACATCACGAAGACGCGGCAGCTCAGCTCGCCGCTGTCGCGCAGGCGCCGGTACAGTTCGATGTCCGAGTCGCCCAGGCTGCGCTCGGAGATGCTGGTGATGCCCACCGAGTTGTAGTCGGCCAGCAGCATCTTGACCCGCTGCCGCCGGTCTTCGTCGGTGGCGCGCCGCTCGCCGGACCGGGACTTGATGAGCCGGCCGCAGCTTCGAAGAATGCCAGTCGGCTCGCCGTTGGCGTCGCGCTCGATGCGGCCCAGTTGGCCCTCGGGGATCCGGAAGTTCCTGTCGATGCCGCTGAGTTTGAGGGCCAGCGAGTTGACCGAGGCGTCGGGGCCGGTGCCGAAGTAGACCGGGTTGCGCGGGGCCGCCTGGTCGAGTTCGGCGCGGGTGGGAAAGCGCTGGTCGCGAAGGCGGGTGATGAAGACCTGCGACAGCGTGATCCATTCGCCTTCCTTGGTCACGGCGGCGCGGGCGCGGAAGTACTTGAGCACGTCCGCCACGCTTTCCATGTCGGGGACGGGATGGTCGAACTCGTACATGGCGGCGGCGACGGAGTGGGTGTGCGAGTCGATCAGACCCGGCAGCACGGTCTTGCCCTGGAGGTCCACGCGGCGGGTTTTAGGGCCGGCCAGTTTCATCACGGCGGCGTCATCGCCGGTGGCGACGATGCGGTCGCCCCGCAGGGCCATGGCGCCGGCAATGCGGAATCCCGCGTCCACCGTGACGATCTTTCCGTGGTGCACGATCAGGTCGGGCTCCTGCGCCAGCGCCGGCAGTGCGCCGGCCAGCAGAACCGGGATCAGAACTCGAAGGGACATAGACACGCTCCTTCTCAATTCTGACATCACCGCGACTGCCTGTGGGGGCGCCGGCGTGCGATCATAAAGGACCAGGAGCGGATTCTTGGCAGGGACCAAACCGTTCAGGCCAGGTGACGATGCCGGCGCCCCCGGAAACTCAGCATTTTGATACATTTCAATTCTAGCGATGCAAGACCCATTAAAGGCTCTACAGGCGTTTGTCGAGTACGCGGCCAAGCTTCGGGGGGACGAAAAAGGTGAGGCGCAGGTGTTCTGCGAGCACCTGTTTCAAGCCTTCGGACACAGCGATCTGCAGTCCTGCGGCGCAGTGCTGGAACACCGCGTGAGAAGGAGCGCCACATCGACCGGATTCGCCGATTTGGTGTGGAAGCCCCGAGTTCTCATCGAGATGAAGAAGCGAGGAGAGCCGCTCGGTAAACACCAACAGCAACTGGCCAACTACTGGTGGGAATTGGTTCCAAACCGCCCCAAGTATGCGGTGTTGTGCAATTTCGACGAGTTCTGGATCTTTGACTTCAACGAGCAAACTGACGAGCCCGTAGACAAGATCCGATTGACAGATCTGGCCAGGCGCCGCGATGCCTTTAACTTTCTGCTGCCAAAAGAGAAGCCTCCCCTCTTCGGGAACAACAAGGTCGAGGTCACGAAGAACGCCGCGAACAAGCTCGCAGAGGTGTTCTGGTCTCTTCGCAGGCGCGACGTGGAACCGGAGCGGGCACAGCGGTTCTTGCTTCAGTGCCTGGTAGCCATGTTTTCCGAGGATGCGGGACTGTTGCCGAGCGGGCTTTTTCTGGAGCTACTCGACGAGTGCGGAAAAGGCGCCAGTTCGTACGATTTGATTGGCGGGCTCTTTCGCCAGATGAACTCGACGGAGAGAGCCAAGGGCGGCAAGTTTCGAGAGGTCCCCTACTTCGACGGCGGTCTGTTCAGTGAGATCAGACCCGTGGATCTCAACACAGGCGACATCTGGCAACTGAGTCAAGCCGCCGAGGAGAATTGGGCTAGTGTTCAACCGGCGATCTTTGGCGTCTTGTTCCAGGACACCACCGGCGAGAAAAAACGGCACACTATCGGGGCTCATTACACTTGCGAAAGGGACATTCTCAAGGTCGTCAGACCTAGCATTATTGAACCCTTGAACAGGCAACTGGAGGAAGCCGATTCCCTGAAGGCGCTTCTTGATCTTCGGAAGATGTTGGCGACCTTGCGGGTTTTGGATCCGGCTTGCGGCAGCGGCAATTTCCTGTACGTTGCCTACCGCGAGATGAGACGACTGGAGACCGCGATCCTCGACCGGATTTTCACTGAGTTCCGAGGGAAGGCGGGGCGTAGCGTAGCGACTCGATCAGTCATCAGCACGCGCCAATTCTTCGGGATTGATAAACTGCCGTTCGCAGTTGAACTGGCCAAAGTCACGCTGACCCTCGCACGCGAGTTGGCGCTAAGGGAGTCCCGCGATCATCTTGCCGCCATGCAGGAGGACCTTCCGGGAGTGGAAGAGCCCGCACTACCACTAGAGAATCTAGACCGGAATATTCTCGCTGCGGATGCGTTGTTTGATCCTTGGCCGAAGGTGGATGTAATCATCGGTAACCCGCCGTTCCAGTCGAAGAACAAGGCACAGCAGGAGTTGGGACGAGCTTATCTGAACGAGGTCCGGGCTCGCTATCCCCTCGTTCCTGGAAGAGCCGATTACTGCGTTTACTGGTTCCACCGCGCACATAATGAGCTAAGGCCGGGAGGACGTGCCGGACTTGTTGGAACGAACACAATACGGCAGAACTACTCACGCGAGGGCGGCCTGGATTACATCGTCGCCAACGGAGGAACGATCATAGAGGCGGTGTCGACTCAAGTTTGGTCAGGGGATGCCGCGGTACATGTGTCCATCGTGAATTGGGTGAAGGGAGAGTTCAACGGGCAGAGGACACTCCATTCACAGATCGGCGACAAGGTAGACAGCCCGGAGATCACGATGCACCCCAAGACGATCAACTCGGCTCTTTCTTTCAGGGCCGATCTTTCGTCCGCGGAAAGGCTGGATGCGAACCGGCAAGCTGGTGTCTGCTACCAGGGTCAGACGCACGGGCACAAGGGATTCCTGCTGGACAGGAGCGAGGCTGAGCGACTGATAGCAGCCAAGCCGAAGCTTCGGGAGGCGCTTTTCCCCTACCTGATTGGAGAGGAACTCCTGGCACAACCGGCTTCCGAGCCGACGAGGTACGTGATTGACTTCCACCCGAGGGACGTACTGGAGGCCGCGCGCTATGAGCCGGTGTTTAGCCGAGTGAAGAGCGTGGTTCTCCCGGACCGGCAGAAGGCCGCTAAGAAAGAAGCTACCCGCAACGAGGAGGCGCAGCAGGCTCATGCCGACGGCAGGGTAAACCATCATCACCAGAACTTCCTGAGGAAATGGTGGATGCTCAGCTATCCGCGAGCTGAGATGAAGAGGAGAGTGCAGCAACTCTCACGTTACGCTGCCTGCGTCCGTGTGACTAAAAGGCCAGTGTTCGAGTTTATCTCTTCAGACATTCGCCCCAACGACGCGCTGATGGTGTTTGCGCTGGAGGATGACTACTCATTCGGAGTTCTTCAATCCAGCCATCACTGGGAATGGTTCAAAGCTACATGTTCCACCTTAGAGGAGCGATTCCGCTACACTTCGGACAGCGTGTTCGACACATTTCCCTGGCCGCAGAGCCCTTCTCTCAAACAGATGCAGGCCGTCGCCACGGCGGCGGTGGCCTTGCGGAAGCTGCGGCGCACAGTGATGGAACGGAACCACTGGTGTTTGCGCGATCTGTACCGGAGTCTCGATCAACCGGGGGTCAATCCGCTCAGAGACGTGCACGATCGCCTGGACAAGGCGGTCAGAGAAGCGTACGGAATGGATTCGAGTGAAGATATCCTTGAATTCTTACTCGCCCTCAATGCCGAGTGCGCAGAGAGCGAATCCAAGGGAAAGCCAATAGTTGGCCCGGGACTGCCGGCGGTAGCAGTGGGTCGCATTGAATTCATCACGAACGACTGTGTCCAACTGAGCTAACCGGATTCAGATGGGGGCGTGACGGAGTAGGTCCGTCGCCATCCCGGTGGGTCCGGCGCCGAAGTAGACCGGGTTGCGCGGGGCCGCCTGGTCGAGTTCGGCGCGGGTGGGAAAGCGCTGGTCGCGAAGGCGGGTGATGAAGACCTGCGAGAGCGTGATCCAGCCGCCTTCCTTGGTCACGGCGGCGCGCGAGCGGATGTATTTCAGCACGTCCGCCACGCTCTCCATGTCGGGCACGGGATGGTCGAACTCGTACATGGCGGCGGCGACGGAGTGCGTGTGCGAGTCGATCAGACCCGGCAGCACGGTCTTGCCTTCCAGGTCCACGCGGCGGGTTTTAGGGCCGGCCAGCTTCATCACGGCGGCGTCATCGCCGGTGGCGACGATGCGATCGCCCCGCAGGGCCATTGCACTCACGATGCGGAATCCCGCGTCCACCGTAACGATCTTTCCGTGGTGCAGGATCACGCCGGCATCCTGCGCATGCGCCGCCAGCGCGCCAGCCAGCAGAACCGGGATCAGAACTCGAAGGGACATAGACACGCTCCTGAAACTTCCTATTCGACCGCAAACCGATAAGCGCCCGAGGCGAGGGCGAACACCGCCGCGCCGGCCTCCATCCGCAGGAACTTCACGCCGCGCGCCTCGGAGGCGGGCTTGCCGCCCTCGCTCACGCGCTCTGCCGAAGCCGCCGGCACGAACACCGTTGCCCGAGTGTTGGGCGGAACCGTGGCGTCCAGTTCGAACCGGCCGCCCGATTTGCGCCAGTGCGAGGCGATGCGCCCGTGCATGGAATCGTGCGAGGCCTTGACATACGTCAGGTCTCCGGCAGGATAGGGGCGGATCACGATCTGCTTGAAGCCGGGCCGCTCGGGATCGGTCCGGATGCCGGCCAGATACTCATAGAACCAGACATTCAGATCGCCGATCTGCATCACGTGATTGCCCGAGTTCATCGCCGGATCGGCCGTGTCGCCGTTCCACAGCTCCCAAATGGTGGTCGCGTCCTTGCCGATCATGTAGCCCCAACCGGGATAGGTCTTCTGCGTGGCAATCGTGTAAGCCAGATCGGCGCGGCCATTTTCGGAAAGCGTGCGCATGAGCCACTGCGCCCCGATCAACCCGACGCCCACATGGTTGTCGCTCTCTTTCTCGATCCTGGCGACCAGCGCGTCGAACACCGCCTGGCGGCGCTCTTCCGGAACCAGCCCGAAGGCCAGCGGCAGAACGCTCGAGGTTTGCGTGCCGTTGTCGAACTGGTTGCGCTCGGGCTTGAAGAACTTCTCGAGGAACGCTTCCTTCATCCGGCCGGCAAGCGACTCATATTCGGCCGCATCGGCGTCGTTCCCGGTCATCCGGACATAGCGGGACATCAGCCGCAGCATCTGGAGGAAGTAGGCCGTGCTGATCAGCGTGGGGTCGGTCTGGCGCGCGGGGTCCTTCGAGTGGATCAGCGTGGGCGATTCCGGCGGCACGCACCAGTCGCCATAAGTGTTGCGCGGCATCAGGCCGTCCTTGATGAAACCACGCATGTATTCGATCCACTTCTTCATCTCGGGATAGTGGCGTTCGATGGCGCGCCTGTCGGCGTACTGATCGTGGAGCATCGACGCCGCCAGCACGAACGTGCTGGGCCAGGTGACGCCGTCGTTGTAGAGGACCCAGTATGCGGGCGCGACGTCGGGAATGCTGCCCGTGGGCCGCTGCGCGTCGGCGATGTCGGTCACCCATTTGCCGTAAAACGCCGCGACGTCGTGGAGGTACGACTCGCCGCGGCTGACCACCGAGCGGTCGCCCAACCAGCCCATGCGCTCATCGCGCTGCGGGCAGTCGGTCGGAATGCTGCGATAGTTGCCGCGCACGCCCCAGAGGATGTTCTTGTGGAGCCGGTTCAGCAGGGCGTTCGAGCTTTCGAAATCGGCCACCCGGCGCATGTCGTCGTGGACCACGCGGCCCTCGATCGCCTCGAGTTTCGGCTGGCCCGGGAAACCCGTGATTTCGACAAAGCGGAATCCGTGAAAGACGAAACGCGGCTCCCAGGTTTCCAGGCCCGCGCCCTTGAGCGTGTAACGGTCCTCGGCGCGCGCCGAGCGCAGATTGGCGACGTACAGCGTTCCGTCGGGCTGGAGCGTTTCGGCGTGGCGCAGCGTGACGACCGTCCCTTTCGGCCCCGAGACCCGCAGCTTGCACCAGCCGACCATGTTCTGGCCCATGTCGAAGACGTAGGCGCCCTTGGCCGGCTCGGTAATCTTCAGCGGCTTGAGAGTCTGGGTCACGCGCAAGGGTTCGGCCATCTGCGCGGCCAGCGAGCCCTTCGGCGCTTCCACCACGCGCGCCGGCTCCCAACTGGCGTCGTCGAAACCGGGGAGGCTCCAACCCGCCATCTCGAGGCGCGCGTCGTATTCTTCGCCGTCGAATTCATTGTTGGCGCCGAGGGGGCCGCCGGCGGTCAGCTTCCATGTCTCATCGCTGGCGATCACCTGCCGGGCGCCGCCGGCGAACTCGACTTCGAGCTGGAACAGCAGCTTCGGATACCCGAAGTTCCGCATGGCGATGGGCGATTTGACGCGCGGCGCCCAGTAGCGGCCGTTCCCCAGCATCACTCCGACGGCGTTGCGCCCGGCCAGCATCCGCCCGGTCACGTCGAAGGTCACATAGAAGACGCGCTTGTCGTATTCGGTGAGGCCGGGCGACAGAACGTGGTCGCCCACCTTGCGGCCATTCAGGTACAGCTCATTGACGCCCAGGCCCGAGATGTAAGCCGTGGCGCGGAGGATTCTTCCGGGGGCTTCGAATTCCTTGCGCAACACGCGCGCGGGCAGCACGCGCGCCTCCGGGGCGCCGGATTGCCCTTCGTCCTTGCCGATCCACTTGCCCTTCCAGTCCTCGCTCGTGAGCAGCCCCATCGACCAGTGCGCCGGCTGGCTCCACGGGGACGCCGCGCCGGCCTGGTCCCACACCCGCACTTTCCAGAACGCGCGCGCGCCGCAGCCCAGCGGTTTACCGCGGTAGACGATGTGCGTCGTCTCGTCCGAGCCGACCTTGCCCGAATCCCACAGGTCGCCCTTGGCAGCGGCAAGACCGGCTTCGCTGGAAGCGACCAGAATTCGCCAGGCCGACTGCCGCAGGCCGCGCGCGCCCGCATCGAGCGCCGCGACGCGCCAGCTCAGCCGCGGCTCGGCAACGTCGATACCCAGCGGGTTGGCGCGATACTCACAGCGCAGGCCCTCGGGCCGGATCGAAGCGCCTTGCGCACTCAGCACGGCTGAAGCCAGCGCGACAAGCACGGTTCCTCTCATAAAGGCATTATCTACCTATGGACCTGTCGCGGAGAAGTTTCCTCGGCGCGGCGGCCGGACTCGGCCGTGCCGATCCGCAGTTCTCGTTCGGCGTGCTGGCCGACGTGCAGTACGCCGACCAGGACACGGCCAATGGGCGCGAGTACCGGCGTTCGCTCGACAAGCTGCGGAGGGCGAGTGAATGGTTCGCGCGCCAGCGTCTGAAATTCGTCATCCAGCTCGGCGACCTGGTGGACAGCGGCATCGATAACCTGGACCGCGTGCTCGCCGGTTGGGAGTCGCTCGCGCCCAAGCGGCACGTCATCGGCAACCACGACGGCGAGATCGGCCGCGCCGCGCTGCTGGAGCGGCTCAAGCTGGAGCGGGGCTACTACCAGTTCGCCGCGCCGGGCTGGCGCTTCCTGGTTTTGGACGGCACCCAGAGCGGCCCGGAGGGCGCACGGCTGCTGGAGGAACTCCGCGCCAGCAAGGAGCCCAACGCCCAGACCTGGAACGGCGCCATCGCCGGCCAGCAGAAGGAGTGGCTGCGGAAGGCGCTGAAGGAAGCCTCCGCCAAGGGCGAGCGCGCCATCGTGTTCTGCCATTTCCCGGTGTTGCCCGCCTCGTGCCGGCGCGATCATCTGCTGTGGAACTGGCGCGAGGTTCTCGAGATTCTGGACGCCGCGCCATCCGTCGCCGCCTGGATCAACGGCCACGACCATCGCGGCGGCTACGGCGTCCGCGCCGGCATCCACTACGTGACCCTTCCGGGAGTGGTCGAGAACGACATCCGCGACTGTGCCCGCGTGGTGGACGTCTTTCCCGGCCGCCTCCTCATCCGCGGCCAGAACGGGACCCAGCGCCTGGAGTTGCGCGGAGAGTAGGGCGGCCCAAGGGGGCCGTCAGCATTTTCCAATCGAAGAATGATACTGAAACGCACTTTTGATTCCAGGACAAGCTGGCCCCGAAACCG
>Ga0315273_10014068_pt1 | contig 10301 bp, 11 predicted proteins | sample YL17G02_0_MG_FD_205753 | JGI IMG/M metagenome (GOLD analysis project Ga0315273, IMG submission 205753) | Sediment microbial communities from Yellowstone Lake, YNP, Wyoming, USA - YL17G02_0 | ecosystem: Environmental > Aquatic > Freshwater > Lake > Sediment | place: USA: Wyoming | collected... | reverse complement strand
GCCGATGTGCATCGTCACCGGGAACGTCGCGGCCATGCTGCCGTAGTTTCCGACCCAGGCCTGCGGGGTGACGGTCGCGCCGGAGTCAACCGTGCCGGTCGGCGCGAGTATTCGAGTCACGCCAACGTCCACGACCGGGACGGGTGCAGCGACGTGTTCATACGCGCCCATGTCAGCCACCGCACCCTGCGGCCTCCAGACACCATCGAAGTCGTATCCGGGCGTAGTCGCCGAGTCGCCCTTGTCAATGCACCGGCTGGTGTCTCCCAGGCGGAAGTTGTGGGCCGTCGTGTCAACGAACAGCGGGTCTGCGAGGATGCCGTGAGCTTCCTGCCCGGTGAACGCCTGATATTCGGTGAAACTCATATAGCCACCGGCAAGCGTGTAGAACTTATAAGGCCCATCGGGGTAGTAACAGTTGTAGTCAATCACCGTCCCTGTCCCGATGTTATATTCGTTTAGACACATAGTGTTGTTTAGGACGACGTTGTTCCTCAACACGTTCGCCCCCGTTCCACACATTAGAATCCCAACACCGTTCCCGTAGACGACATTGTTGGAATACTCGTTACCGTGCCCGATTCCGCCGTAAGGCATTATTCCAGCGTTGGTGTTGCCGTAGGAGATGTTGTCGTGAATCCAGTTGTGATTCCCCTTTATCAGAATACCCTCCAAGTTATCGTAGCAGACGTTGTAAGCCACTAAGTTGGAGTCAACGGAAGGTCCGGGCGACTCAAAAGCCAGGTGGATTCCGCAGGATGTGTTGTTGTAGACAATATTGTCGGTGATTGTGCAGCTGGTCCCTTGAATATAGATGCCGTGGTCACGATTGATGTCATCCCCGAACCCGTGAATCGTGTTGTTGTCGATGACAACGCCACGCATAAGCCCGACATATACTCCATTCGCCCTGAAGATACCGGTAGCCGTGAGTTCACAATCGCGTAGGGTACAGCTATCACTTCCGGGGTCGCCTACATGGTTGAACATGACCCCATGTGCATTCTCATCGCCACTGTCCAAGACCAACTTGAATCCCTCCATGATGTAGTGTGGTCTACAGAACTGGACTGCCGCATGGATTATCGTGTTCCACCCATCGAAGGACTTAATCACAATCGGGTCAGCCGCAGTACCGGAATTGTACCTGAAATCAACAATCGCCTCGTCGTAAATTCCCGCCTTGACCAAGACCGTATCTCCGGCGACTACGATGTTGACGCACTTGCCAACGGTCAACCAAGGCCGCGCCTCCGTGCCGGGATCGCCGTCGTTGCCGTTCTTGGCAACGTAATAGGTCGTGGCAGAAGCCAGCGTCGTCGCCAGCAGAATCGCTATCGCAACTTTCATGTTACCTCACTAGTCTCCAGACAGAAGGAGCGGATTGAATGTGCTTGCGGGCGGTGCGAACAACCAGCCGGTATTTGAGCCGCCATCCACGTTGCCGTCCACAGTGTACGCGAGCCACGCGGCCCCGCCCGTTGCCGCGCTCCGGTGAATGTCGCAGTATTCGACCTGATTCGTCCCGGTAGCATCAGACAGGGTGAACGTGCTCGCGCCCGTGTCCGTGTCTAGCAGAATCAGGTTTCCCGCCGTTCCCGTGAAGTCGAACGACGTGACCGTGAATGTCTGCCCGGCCTCGAACTTCACCGTCTTGCCCGGAGTCAGACATTGGAGATTGTAGAACGTGGTCGTGCCGCTGACCGTGGTCGTCTTGGTCGCGTCGTTGAATATCACCGTACCCGTGCCCGCGTTGAACACGTCCCCATTGGCGAAGTTGCCGCCGACGGTCAGGGTGTAGGAGCCCGCTGAGAAAGAGTTTCCCCCAGTCCCGACAGTAAATGTGTTCTGGACCGTGAGGTTAGAGCCCAGGGTGATTGCTACACCGTACTCAATCGTATAATTGTATAACGGCTGAGTTGATGAGACTGTACCTGCACCCCAACGGTTAGCTATAGTAGATGTGCCAGCGGTGAAATTGGGGCTGGTAATGCTCACGTTTCCAACGACAACTATAAAAGCAACACCAGTCGCAGTAAATGTTCCTGTGCCTGAAATGGTCAGGTGCCCCACGTACATATCCCCCCAAGCAGAAATAGTTACAGTAGCCCCAGTCGGAACCGTAAGGTTCATCTGGTGATTGGTATTATAGCTTCCTGTTCCGACGTTGAGAGTGAAACCGCTGCCTAGCGTGACGGTCTGAGCGTAGTAGGCCCTATAGTATTTCCCGTTCAGAATCAGCGTCCCCAAGGTGAAAGCAGACACACCTGTCTGCACGAAGTCATCCTGCAAAGTCCACTCGCCACCCGACCCATTCCAAGTGACGTTGTAATATTCGTTGCTTCCGCTCTTAACTGTCTTGCCAGAAGACGTGGCGTTGAAAGTCACCGTAGAAGTTGATTTCGTAAACGTCCCCGCACTCACGTCCCACGACCCGGCGCAGGAAATCTTGGACGCGCCAGAGCAGGTCACTTTGCCCCGCGCTCCGACCGTCACGTTGCCCACGACAACCAAGCCCGAGTCGGCGGAAACGCCAAGCGTCATAAACGCCGTGTCGCTGTTGGTCAGCCACCGAAGATTCCCGCTGACGTTCAGCTTGTAGGTTGTCAGCGCAAACGTGCCGGTGAAGACGGCAGAACTGCACATGGCACAAGCACCGTTGGCCGTAAGCGTGACCGTCCACGCGCCGGAGAATACTGCCGTGTCGCCCGCTACCGGATGCCCACCGCCACCCCATGTTGAGTCGCCCTTGAAATCGCCCGTCGCGGCAGACGTATAGACCGTGGCCGAAGCCAGCGCGGTCAGGCAGAGCAGAAGCGCAAGCGTTCTCATCGTAAATCCAGCGCAGCCGCGCCAACGTATTTCGCTTCTATCCCGCTGTAGGCCAGCGTCACAATGTCAAGGTAGTTGTTGGTCGTGCTGAGCGTTGGGGCCGTCGCACTCGGCCAGAGCGGAACCGGCGAGAACGTCACCGTGCCCGCCGCGCCTGAGCTTGGCTGCTTCAGCAGCAGCAGGTAGCGCCCGCCGTTGCCGGGATTGGTCAGTGTCAGCGTATTCGCACCGGAATCGAGTGCGACCCAATGGACGTTGCTAGTCGCCCAGTTGACAGTCGCCGTGCTTGCGGCAGCTATCGTGCAAGAATCTCTCACCTCTGTTGAGTAGTATTGGGCGGTAAAGGGGTTGACAGTATCCCGGCGCGGGAACTTGGCCCCCGAATAGTGTAACACGCTGTCCGTGTTGTATGCCTTCGTCGCGTTCGCCGCCAGCGTTGCGCGAGCAGAACCGCCGGCAGTCGTGTCAGCCGTGCCGGAAGTAGTAGACTTGCCGGTCAGCGCACCGAAGATGTCTGTAAATCGGCCGCGTGTAGCGTTCAGCACCGTGACCGTTGGATTGCTGTCGGGCAGCGCGTGAGTCGAGGCGGAGACAAGGGCGGAATCGCTCTTGGTCGCATCTGCCGCCTTGCCTGCCAGCGCGAGCCAGATACCATCGCCCCATGCACGAGTGCCGATAGTATCGGGACGGCCAAAGGGCGCGTAGGCCGTATCGGTATCGGTACGGTTGACGGAGATGCGATTATTCCCCGCCGTGTCGTCGTGAATCTCTACGCCCCAGCCCGCAATCGGCGGGTTGGTAGCATAGAAACCCACGGAGTCCATTAGGTCAAGGAACGTGGTGTAGTCGTATGCCGGGTCGCTGGTATCCTCGGTCGCGTTGCCGGTCAGGAGTGTCGTCGCCTCAGCGAGCACCCACGAAGAATCACCGGAACCGCCTGGATGCGCCGCAATGCTATCACTGATACGCTGCCAGATGTCGGCCGAGTCGAGCCCGTTCAGCGTCCACGAGTTGCCCGCCACGCCAGCCGAGTCGAACTGCACCACGTCGCTGCTCTTCCACAGAGTATCGCGGGCGGCGTTCACAATCACAAGATGGCTGTCCGGCGTCACCGTCATGTACATCGACGCCGCAGAGCAGCAGGCCGACACTAGTGCGATTATCAGTAGAGTGCGTTTCAAGTTTCCTCCTACGCCAGCATCGGGATTCCAACCCATGCGCTGCCGTCATATACCATCAGTTGATGCTCGGTCGTGTTCCAGCAGACCGACCCCTCGGTTGGCGTCAAAGCGTTCATCTGCGTCGTGGTCAGCACCGGCCAGGGGGTTTGATGCGCGTGAACCGTGGGCGCGAAACCCGAGTGCCCGGCGTCGGCGTAGGCCAAGTGCAACAGTGCGGCGTGGTCGGACGTGCCACCGCCCCCGCCCGGTAGCCAGTCTTCGTCCAACTTCCCGTCGCCGCCCGCAATCGGAATCCGGTTGGCGGTCGGGGTCGCCGTCGCGCCGTGTATGCCGGTCGTGAGAACGGAATGGGCCGCGACCTTAGCTGCCGCGCCAGCCGGAGTCTCCGCCGCTGCGGCCTGAGCCGCCGCGAGGTCAATGGTCGCTTTCAGTTCTGCCGCTTGCGTCTGTGCTGACATGAGTTACACGCTGTCGTCCACGCGGGACGCCTCTACGGTCATCAAAAGAGTCGCAATGACCTTCTTCCACGCTACGGTCGATTGCGCGTCTACAGACATCAAAAGGCTCGCAGCCGCGTGTCGCCAGAATACGGTCGAGTGCGCGTCTACTCGTATCCCCAGCGTCACGACGGCGAACTGCAAACGCAGCAGCGGACGCGCGACTACGCTCATCATCAGCGTCGTCACCGCTTCGCCCCGCCGTATCGCGCGGGCCATGACCGACATGACTAACTGCCCGATAGTGCTGCCGGTGAAATACTTGTGCCCCGTGGACTCGACCCACATCGAAAGCGTAGTCCGTGGCTTGGCGATGTTGACTATCGCGCCGACCATCCGGGCAACCAGCCGCAGGCTCAGGTACGCCGCCGACCGGGCAGGATGCCGCGTCTTGCGTTCCGGCGCAGGCTTGGGAAAGGCCATCCGCACTTCGGCAGACCCGCCCTGCGCTTCGTTCACAAACTCGGTGTCGTACATGGGCGGGATGCAGGCGACCGCAACAGCGGCCTCGTCCAAGACGACGTGCGCGACGTAGTCCCCGAACTCGCCGGAATAGCTGGCGTCAACGTAGCTGGCGTCGCCGACGTTGTAGGCCAAAGCCTTCACAAGCACCGGGTCGCTGCCGACCGTGCCAGTTGAGTAGACGTAGGAGTCGTCAACCGTAATGTCGGTAGGGTCGTCAACTCCGCCGCCCACTTCGGCATACGACAAATGCTTAGTGACCAGATAGTTGAGATTCCCCCGACTGTAAACCTCGACGTAAGCGTCCCCTCCCCTGCTGCACAAAACGTACACGAAGTCATCGTCAATCGCGACCCTCAGCACCACCGGCGCAGTCGCGTGGGCGTGGATTACCGGGGACAACTCTGGAGACGGCCGCACTTCCACCGTCGTCCGGTACTGCAACGTATAGCAATCCCCTTGCCCCAATTTCACGTCATACAGCGTGGTCGCTGGCGACGTGCCAAACCCCGAGTCATGCGTTATCAGCCTGAACGGCGCGAGCTTGCTGTGAAGGAAAAGCCCGTAGTTCTGCGGGTAGCCGTATGCCCTGATTATCCTCACCCGGTCGGTCGCAATCATGGGGGCCACGGTCGGCTCGGACGCTGGCAGCACCCACTGGTCGCGCACAGTCAGACCAGCCCACCGCAACCGCATGATGCGCGGAGTGCCGTCGGCAGCGAGGCAAGACACCCATACGAAATTGTGGTCTACCGCGAGGCTCGCCACATCCTGCACCGCCCCATAGCTGTAGCCCTCACGGTCGAGGAACTCGGTGATTCGCAGCGTCAGCGCGAGGTCAGACTTCCGGCGCATTTCGATACCGCCGGTCGTCGCCACGTAAACGAAATCCTCTGGCCCCAACGGCGTGATGGCGACCGAGTCGCCCATCTGTGCCGTGTCCTGAAGCGAGAAGATACGGTCAATCGTGTTCATTCGACACCCGCCGATGAGGATGACGGCCAGCAGGCAAAGCAGAAGGCGCTTGTTGCCATACATTAGACGAATTGCACGTAGTAATCCACAGCCCAGATTCTTCCGGGTGTCTTTTCTATCGCCACGTCGAAGAGCAACCGTCCAAGCCCCTCGGCGGCGTCGCCCGCCCCAAGCACCGCCTCGCTCCAGACCCACTCGGCCTCGGTGTCTATGAACAGCGAGCGGTACTGCAACTGCTCGTTCACGGCGTCCCACGTCGGGTAGCCCGTGTCCATGCCCTTGTAGAGCGCGCTGCCGCCAACCAACCCGGTCTGAGCGCGCGCAGGCGCGGTTGTGCCGTCGCCGACCCCGATTTCCGCGTTGGCCTCGTTCAGCTTGGTCAGCGTAACGCCGGTGTCCACGTCCGAGATGAGGCCCGCGATGAGCGCACTGCCGGTTGCCAGCAAGAGATTGCAGCCGACGTGCCGACGCCACACCGGGACGGCCCCCGGTCGCAGGTGGCCCGCCACCAAGTCCTCGGGCCGGAACTCGGTTACGAAGACGTGGTTGCGAGAGTGTAGCCGCTCAAGAACGCGGCACACTTACGACCCCGATACGTCGTCGGTGACATAGAGAGAAAAATCCCACCCCATCGTATATCCGCTCTCGTAGGTCTGACGGCTCTCTTCGGGTATGTCGTAGACCGGGCCGACGGTCACTTCGGCCAGCGTCGGATGCGCGGGCTGAAAGTCCCCTTCACCGAGGATTACCAGCAGGTCGCTCTCGCTGTTGCACTGGTAGTCGCCGAGGTTGCCGATGGCGTACACCTTGACCGGCGTGTACGGGGCGTCGCCAGCATAGACCTTCTCTGCCGTGATACGGCAGTACGGCGGGACTACTGGGTCGGCGTCGGGCAGGCCCGCGCTGCCGACTCGCGTCTTCATCGTGAGAATCTGCCGCACCGGAGTCGCGGAATCGTCCTCCAGCATCAGCATGTTTATCTGCAAGTTGTTGGCCGATGCCGCGAGCATACGGACAACGGCTACGCAGAGTGCGCTTGGTTCAGACATAAGTCCTCCTTGGAGGTTTTCACCGAGTCCCCTCGGGTTTATCCCAAATCTTCGCGACGGCGTGGTACAACCCTGCCATACCGAATGTCAGCAGAATCCACGTCACGATAAACAACTGAAGCATCGGAAACTTGTCGTAGACAATGAGGACTCCCCGCAGGACAGCGCCGACAATGAACCCCCACGTCAGGAAAAGCGTTGCCCGAATACGGGTCATACGCCACAATCTCCACGCATAGACGGCGCAGATGATAGCCGTCCCGCAGTTCAGCACGTTCAGAATCACCGGCCAGCAAATCCAGTTCACTTGCACGTCTTTCGTTCCAGGTCGTCGATAATCTGAGCCAGCCGAGCCAGAGCCAGCGCGTAGGCAATCGCGTTCTCGCGGGCTGCCTTCGCCTCTTCAATGAGGATGGTACGCAGGACGTAGGCTTCGTCCAAGGTCAACTCGGTGTTAGCCATCTTGTCCAGCAGCACGTCCTTCGCCACGTTCGTCGGGTAGGATTTCAGCATGGGCGGGATACTCTTTTCAAGCGACCCCCAAAACAGTCCGACCTGAGTTTCGAGTCGCGTAAGTCGTTCCAGAATATGAGAGACGACCCCGAAGTAGGCGAGCAGCAACATACAGACGGAGATTCCGACGCCGACCAATGATATGATGATACTCGGATTCACCTTTCTCCTTGTCCCCCCTCCGGCACAGAGCCGGGTTGCTTCGCGAACGTCCGCCGGAGCCACGTCCGCCGAGTTGGCGGCGTCCATGTCGCGGCGGCTGAACTTTCAGCCTCGACCAGAACGCGAATCGTCTCGCCGCCAACGGTCTTGGTCGGTTCCGGCTGCGCGCCCGCCCGCCCCGGTCGTCGCGACTGCGGACGCGCCATCTCCAGCGCGGCCACCTTCCCCGCAAGAAAAGCCTTGTCCCGCTCCAGCCGTGCAATTACGGCGTCCTTGTCGTTCGCCGCCTGCTGTTTGGCGTCGCCAGTCAGCAGGCACGGCGCAAGCGTAGCTACCGCCGTGATGAGCGCAACGATAACGGGAATCCAGACCTTCAAAACCTGTTCCCCCCGCCACCGCTTCGCACCGGCCGCTTCTGGCCGAGCGACAACGCCGTCACCGTGTTGTTGCCCACAATCTCCATGCGGTCGGTGATAGCGGGCAGCGCGGTAATCGCCTTCTCCAGCAACGCCATGTGTTCTTGGTGGAACGTCTTGCGGTGGAAGTCCGACTCACTCTCGGTCAGTTCGCACAGTATCGCCTCAATCACCGCGTCATGCGATTGCGGCACTACCGGCAACTCCAGCAGCGCGTTCGTGTACTCCGGCGCGACACACCACACCGCAAAATGAATCCAGTATACCGCGTCCGGTTTGGGGTACAGCCCGATGCGAACGCCAAGCGCGGGGTCACGAGCCAGCCAGATGATGTTCGGCGCACCAGCCGTTTCCTCGTCCTCGGCGTCGTGACCGATGCCCGCCATCTGCATCGTGCTGATTTTCCGCATGGGTACACCATCGCAAGCCGCGCGAAGTATCTCCAGCATGTTGTCGCCGACCAGCGGATGATTCGACGTGCTTATCCGAAACGGCTTCCAGTATCGAGACGCGACGGAGACGAGTTCGCCACTGACCATGCGGCCCGTGGGAAAACGAATCTCACGCCAATAAATCGCCGCCCGAGAGTTGATGCGATTGATGGCCCGGTTCACGGCAGACATGAAGCGGACGGGGGAGAGGCATCCCGTAGGCTGCCCCACGCCGTCTAGCGTCTGAGAAATCGCCTCATACGTCTTGACGCCTGTCATGCTACCCTCAAGTACGGCAAGGCAGGGGTCATTAGAACGCGGAAGAAAGCGAGCCATGCTTCACGATGCACGTTGGTCCTCGAATGACACCCACGACAAAGCGTAACTAAATTCATTGAGTCACAATTCTTCTTGTCGTAGTCGATGTGGTGAACAGGGAAAGTATGGTCGCCCTGTCTCTTCCCGCACAATCGACAGGTATAACGGTCACGCTCGCGGATGGAGAGACAGAGAGCCTTCGTCCAGTCGGGAGAATAGGGGAGACGGGACGTGCCGCCGCGCCACAGCCAACTCTTCTCGCCGCTCCGAGCTTCTCGCATCGCGTCAGGCATCTTCCGCCCCCGAAGCGAAGCGGCTATTTTGGCTCTCGTCTCGGGTAGAAGATGCTTCCCCTTATTCGGACTGTGCTCGCGAACCCCCACGCTTATCTTTCTCCTCGTCTCGGCGCTGACGAGTTTCCCCCACATCGGATTCCGTGCTCCCCGCCTCGATTCGCTGGCCCGTCTTTGCGCTTCTGAATCGGCATGGTAACGCAAACTCCGCGTCTTTGCGCTCTTGGCGACAACCTCCGGCGGAATGGATTTGCCACGACGTGACGCGCTCTTCTTGGCGCAGATTTCGGCCGAGTCATGTCTGCCGGTCAAGGAGAGGCGTATCTTTTCGCGCGATTCCGCAGACAAAGACCTACCCCGGTTGCCCTCTCCTATCTTCCGGCGGGTAGCTTCGCTGTGATGCCACCCCGTCCTTCGTGCCATCAGCCTCCCTATGTACCCTGTGCCGAAATCGGCACCACGGGGCTTCCACGCCTCACAAACGGATCATTCGCGATGCGCTGCGCTTGCATCGTAACCGCGAGCGCCCATTTTTGGTAGAAATTGTCCCACAACACCTTGTAGTCCTCCGGCTTGAGGTCTTTGAGCTTCAAGGTCGCGGCGGCATGCGCCACGATGAGCGGTCGAGCGCGTTCGGCAATGAGGAAGTACCCGCCATTGTTGGCCGGGTCGGCGCAGCGCGGGATGTAGCTCATCTCGACCGTCCTGTCTGTGGTCGGAATGTACCAGAACCGCAAGTTCCGCCCCTCTTGGTAGAACACCATCTCGAACAGACCGGGAACCGGCAGACGGCCCATACGCGCCTTGCGGGCCGCGAAGTCCGCCTTGCTGTACACGGTGAACGCCCGCTGGTTGATTTCGTTCAGGTCGAACTCGCCCACTTCTAGGCAGTCGGTCGGAAGCGGTTTCGTCCCCGCCACAAGATTCGTCGAAGCGACAGTCGGAGGCTCAATTATCAAGCCCACGACCTTTTTCGACTCGTTGTCGTGCCAGCTATTCGGGAGGAGAGGGGTCACCTCGTCCGTCGACGCCATGACAGCCCTCTTGATTTCGGTGTCGCCGATGTACTGGGGAATGGAACTGAGAACTTCCTGCAAGTACCCGGCCACGTCATCGCGGATTTCGGCTACTGCTATTCGCATACGTCCTCCAGTTTACCCGGAGGCGGGATT
>Ga0315273_10014067_pt1 | contig 10301 bp, 11 predicted proteins | sample YL17G02_0_MG_FD_205753 | JGI IMG/M metagenome (GOLD analysis project Ga0315273, IMG submission 205753) | Sediment microbial communities from Yellowstone Lake, YNP, Wyoming, USA - YL17G02_0 | ecosystem: Environmental > Aquatic > Freshwater > Lake > Sediment | place: USA: Wyoming | collected... | reverse complement strand
CGATAGAATTTGTCCGGCATGTAACAAGCAAATTTCTGGTCCGATTGCTGTTGGTAACAAGGTAAAATTTATTGATTCTCTCGGCGGAATTACAAAGGGTGAAATTGCCGCCATCGATGATGAAAATCCGAAAGGTCAAATTGCTACCATTGTAGATGACAGAGGTGAAGATCATTTTGTTGCGGTCTCTAAACTGAAAAGAATTAATGAAGCAATTGATCTTGCTTTGGCTGATGACGATGACAATAAAATGGTTTCCGTTGCCTGCGACACGACTAATGGGGACTTTACTCAGCTTAAGGGCGACGAAAAAGGTCGTGTTTATTGTTCGGCTTGCGGTCAAAAATTATATGACAAGAACAGAGGGGATATGACAAACAGAATGTTAAAGGTGAGATTTTTAAAAACCCACAAAATTGGAACTCTTGATCACGCGACACTACAAGAAGCTCGTCAGTGGGCATCTGACGGTTTTGATGTCGAAATTGATTGCTGGAATCCGGGCACCGATGATGGTCCCGATTTTGCTTATGTGATTATGTCCGGTGACAAAGAAGCCCCCGATTGGAAAAGGAACAATTTTCATTGTTCAAAGTGCTCCCTTGATCTTGACGACCCTGAAACTTCATCAACTTCATGGATCAATGACACTAAATGAGCAACAGCAAGGTGATGATGATAAGATGGTGATGAAATCTGATTCTTTCGTTTCTTATGTGATTCAAGAAGGAGATAATGGGAAAATTGATGTTTTTAAAACCGTTGAATTAAAAGATCCTGAAGATGCCGTTGGTGAATATCATGTTAATGTTGATGGAAATGGGTGGGATACCTACCTTATGGGATCGTATGATTCAATAGAAGAAGTTGTTGCTAGACAAATTGACATTCCGGAACACTTTCTTGATCAAATAAGACAAAAATATGATGAAATTCTTGAAAGTGGAGACGCGATTTATGTAGGAAATGAATATGGAAAATGGACCGTGGACATAACATCGAGAAAGAAGAAAGTCGGTGGAGGAACATCATTAAAAGAAATTATTGTAAAACAGGGCGATGAATGGTGTTTAAAAAGTAAGAAAAAGGATAAAAAAGGCCACAGAAAAAATCTCGGCTGCTATTCTTCGCGTAAAGGCGCGGAGGATCGTGAAAAGACCGTGAACTACTGGAAGCACCAGAAGGGATAATTAATTTTATGATGAATGATAAAGAAAAAATAAAGCAATATCTTAATACTCTTCGAGAACGGCTTGCCTATTTAAATAGACAAACAATGGGATTTGATTCTGATGACGAAGCGGCGGAGATTCGAGCGCAAGAATCAACCATGGAAACAATTATTGAGGAACTTGAAGAATTATTGAGGGAAAATAAAAAATTATCATTGGTGAAAATGATTTTATCCGAAGATGTTTCGGGATTAGCCAAGTTTGACCAATTTTCACAAGACGAAGATCGGGTAAAACAGGCAGCTAAAACATTACAAGATCTGGTTGCGGTCCTCCAGCGTGGAGCGCAGGAAGCTATAAATAAAGCCGGTCCATTTGCGGCCGAGCAATTGCTCGATGCGATGAAGGAAGATATTAATTCTAAAATGAAAGAAATATCAATACCACAATCCAGCAATCTCAGTAACATCATGCGGGACGTATCTGCTAAAGAAAAAGAATTACAGGCGAGAGACGCTGAAAAAGCAGCCTCCAAAACTGCCCCCGCCGCTAAAGAAAAACCAGCAGTTGCCGCCCCACCACCACCAGAAGAAAAAGCTGGCAACGAAGAAGGTTCTCCTGCCACACCCGCAGTCACAGCCAAAACACCACATAAGAAAAATATAAAGGTGCCATAAAGAGAGAAAGAAACAATGGATAAAGAAATGACAAAAATCTATCGAATTAAATTAACTGAATTAAAAAAATTGCTAAAAGAGCGGGGAGTAAAAGCCGTGAGAATACCGACCCACAAATTGTCCGAATTTGCGCAAGAAATAGCAGAACCAATTAAAAAAGACATAGAAAAATTAACTGGACACAAATTACGTTTATTTGTTGATGATGAAGAAGAGGTTGTATACAAAACTGATGTTCCAATGACACAGATGAAAAGAATTACGAAAAAATTTGCGAATGCCGCTTCTTTTGGAGTTTCCGTGGTTGAATATGGCGATGGCAAAACGGGGATCGTGTTCCCCGCGAGGGCCAAAGATCCAGGGGAAGATCTTGAAGAGAAATTAGAAGAGCGAGCATATAACGAACAATATAAAGAAATAAAGAAAGCATATGGTCAAAAGGCTGCGGATAAAGCAAATTATGGTTGGGGAGTCGATGAAGGAAGTATTGCCACAAAGGTCTATTTACCGGATGGTGCTCAAGTGTTGGTTACAAGTTTTGATCCGAGTGGTGATATTAATCAAGTGATGGATCATGAGTGGGAAGATTATTAGAAAGTAACTCTTTTCTGTCTTAGTGCTATAATATTTCTGAGGATAATAATCATATGACAAAACCAGAACTTAAAGAAATGATTCGTAAATTATTGACAGAAATTTTAACAGAAGATTATTTGCGTCGTAGTATAACGGAAATCATAAAAGAAAAATTGGTATTTGAGGTTGCCACCCCACAGATAAAAATTGGCCGAAAACAAGAAAAAGAAGATATCGACGACGAGTCGCCAGCAAAAATTCCTGCGCCGCAAAAGAAAAATGGAAACTCTTTAGTAGAGTATAAGAGCAAATTATCGGCCGAGGATCGGAAGCGTTTACATCAATCTGTTGTTTCTGATGATGGGGATATTCTCGATCCTAAAAAAATATCACAATTTACTTCTCCTGAAATGAGAGCATTGGCCGAGGACACACTACAACATCAGGCAGAGAAAGCAGAAGAAGAGAAAGAAAAGACAAAATTTACGCAAACCGAAATAGATCTTATACAACCGAACCGAGCTAATGCCATTTTAGAGGCCACTGAAAAAAGATAATTTTAACGAAGTTTCTTGCCCACACCCAAATAATCGTCAAAATCTCTAATATCACCAATTGATGACCCTTCTTTGCCGAAGATTTGTGGCCATAAATAGGACAATACCGCCTCTATTAGACGATATCCGTCTTCTTTATCTGTTTGGCCAGTTCCCTCGTAGATTTCACTAATATTGTCAAATGCCAATTGTCTTATCTGTTCAACAAATTTATCAAATTTTAATTCTATTTCTTTACTATGGCTTCTATAAAATTCTTTTGCTTTTCTGTTTGCCAGTCCACGCAATGATACTTGCTTTGTTCCCATGGGATATTTTTGTTCAGCTACTAATTTCCTCAATTCGGTCAATTTAATCCGGTAAATTTTTGTCATTTCTCGTTCTCCTATTATCATCGGAATAATTCCTTTTTAATTATCATCGGAATAATTAAAGAGTAAATGATGGAGTGATATTTATGTCAACAACAACAATGTCAAGATCAATAGCAATTCCGTTAATTGAATCTAAGAATCCCACAAACGCGTCTCGGCAATACGATCTTAAACTTGGACCTGGGACCAAAAAATCCGCAATAATTGCCGATGCTTTATTGACTCTTGAAAAGGGTTTTATGCGTTCTATGCGAAAACACATAGACACCGTTCATGCTGAGCAGCAATTTGAGTCCATCTTTGCTCGCACCGGCAGATTTGACAAATTTTTAGAGTTGACCATGTATCCAATCTCTGACACTGCGACAATTACTCCGCGATTTCCATCGAATATTGCGCAATCAATTGAAAGGTCGCCGGTCGATCACAAGGGAAATATTTTAATTTCCACGGACCTTGCCCTTGCCTCATTGTCTAGTGCGTTCCTCAAGGTTCTTCGGGCGGATATTAGTTCCTTTGCTTCAAACAATTGGACAGACATGTCAAGGAAAGTAAGACTTGGAGATGTTGATTCTACATCTGATATCGAACTTGGATTTGGTGAACTATATAAGACGGGACTTGTGAAAGTAACATTCGATGATGATATCAACATAAAGGATTTGAAAGAACATTTGCTTGGTGCTGGTTATGAGATCGGCGGAGACAGGCCGCCCGAAAAAGATGAAGAGGTTTTACAAGTAGAACAATTTGAACCCCATATGAGTTCAAAAGATAACGAACAAAACGACGATTCAATAGCGGGAGTAGCACCGCAAGAAGCATCACCATTACTTAAGACGAAAAAAGCTCTTGTTATTAATGCGATAGATAAGCTAGAAAGCGCACTTGATGAATTTATGACCGTATTTAAAGGGAACGAAAGCTACGATATAAGTGAATTGTCAGGAGCATTTGAGTCATTGACGACAAAACTGAACGACAGTGGGTTGATAGGCAAATCCACAGAAAAATGATTTCCATCAAGAAATTGATTTTAGAAGAACCGGTTGCTTATACAGCGCAATATTCTCCGTCTAGACAACCAAATTGGAAGGACATACCAATTCCGAGTTGGGTTTGTCAAGAATTGTATCGATATAATGACAAAGCCGGAAGAATTTTGTCGCCCAGTGTTATGGAATATGTAGCACAATTCAAGCCTAAAGAAGATGTTGTGCTCTATCGTGGTCTTGGATTTGGTGTTGCGGAGGCCATTTCAGTTCTCAACAAATTGAGAATAAAAGATCCGGTTGTTGGGTCGATTGGTCGATATAAGACTGGAAAATTCCAGTCGTGGACAAAAAATAGAGACATTGCCGAACACTTTGCTGGTGAATATTGGATCACTGGCCGCGATCCAAATTCCCTTGGAATTATTTTGAGAGCAACAATATCACCTGAACAAATCGCTGTTCCATTTGGAACCTTGCCAAAATCCATTAAAAATCAATGTATGCGTCTTGAACAAGATGAATTTATTCTTCAACCAGGAATTTATGAGGCTGAAATCATCCAAATGCTGGGTAAATGGCCGACAAAAATAGAAAAATCTCTTGATATAAATGCGATATTCAGAGGAATTGGTGCCGAAATTGCGCAACAATTCGGCGGGAAATTAACAAAGAATTGGAATAAATCCCCTGGATTTGGCATTGACTTAATTAAGTTTGAAAAAGATCTCGACAGAAGAAAATGGAGCCCGTCAGTTCAAGTTTTTTATCGAAATGACAATAGCGTGGTGATTGAACCATTTGCTGGAAAAGATGCTAAGGGCATGTCTCCAAAAGAATCGAAGTTTAGAACACTGGAACAAGCTAGTCAATATGTTAGTAGCGAAGAATTCAAACAAGATGTGGCGTCAATAATTGAGAGGGTAATAAAAAGCGCAAAAATGAATAATTAATAAAGGAGGTAATTAAACATGAAAATTTATAGAACGAAACTTGGTGAACTTAGGAAATTGGTGAAAGAACAGAAAGCTCGTGTTGATCCAAATCCTACGATTCCCCCGCCGACACACGATGAAGACACAGAAGGCGAATCATATCCTGATATGAAATTCGCGATGGATGTTATTGAAGCAATGGGCGATGGTGTAGAAGAAATGATTGCGCGGGCGAAAAGTCGGATGAAAGCAAATCTCCTTGATTTTACGAGGGAACAAGGCAAGGACATTGGGAAAATTGCTGATATGATTAGTGAAATATATGGTGATCCAGAAAACATTGATGTTCTTGGTAAATTGTTTCTTGAACTTTACGATGAATCGGAGTGGTGAAAATAAAATCTTTTTAATGACAGAATAATTAATTGTAGAGATAAAAGGAATATAACATGAATGATAAAATAGTGGAATCGGTTGTTGAAAAAGCGATGGCCCTTCAAGAGATCGCAATTGAAGCGGCGAAACAAAGAGTTATGGAAGATATTTCCCCGAGAATTAAAAAACTTTTTAATGAAACTGTTGAAAAGGAGTCAAAAAAAGTGTTAGAACAAATTGATAAAGAAGCTGCTCCTCCAAGCCTTGATAAGAACGCAGGTGGTGAAGCCGAAATTGATCTCGATGATCTCGCCAAAGAATTAGAGCAAGGCGAGGATGGTGGCGAAGAGACTCCTGAGGAAACAGAGGGCGAGGAAACCGAAAGTATCGAAGATAAAGTTGCGAAACTCGAAACTGATGTTGAAGAAGTAAAAGGCGATGTTGCTGAATTAAAAGGTGAGGAACCTGCTGCTGAAGAAGGTGAGGAAGAAGTTGCTCCCGAAGGAGAAGAGGACGAAGAGGAACTTGGGGAATGCGTTAATATTAATGTAGATGGCGATGAAGAAATTAACATCAATAAAGACGGTGGTGGTAGTGCCGGTTCCGTAGATCCCATGGATTTTGCGCCGCTTCCCGCTGATGAAGATGCGGATGTTGGCGAGGAAGATGAAGAAGAGGAGGAAGAAATGGACGAGGTAAAAGAGGCGCGAAAAGTTAGAATCGCCAAAGCAATTAAAGAAATGAAAATCAAGAAACTTCGTGAGCGGATTGCGAAACGAAGGACAATGAGAGAACAAGCTGATGTAGAGAAAGATACCGATGTATTTATCGATATCGTTGATGATACACACATGGATGAAGAGGAAGCTCCGGAACAGGAAGATTGGGAGAAGACCCGTCCAGCGTTCCAAGAAGCTCGTAGGCGCAATTCGTTGCTGAAACAGAAGCTTGATCTTACAGAGCGGAAACTTGTTCATGAGCGAGCCCAGATGCTGAAAGCACGGAGAATTATGGGTGAAACTGCTCTATTAAATAAGAAACTTACTCTAGTTTCAAAGATTTTTGCCGAATATAATCTTTCCAAAAAAGGGAAAATTAATGTTCTAAATGAATTTGATAAGGCGGAAACAATTCGCGAATCAATTGGAACCTATAATCGGATTGTAAAAGTTCTTGCTGCGAAGAAAGAGACTCCAAAAGTTGTTGAAGCGAAGAAAACACCGGTTGTAAAAGAAGTTAAAAAAACAGAAGTGAAACCGCTGACGGAAGATAAACCGAAGGTTGGTGATCCTCTGGTAGAAGCTGCACGGCCCGCTGGAACGCTCCCATCAGACAGAATTCTCGATGGTGATCGTTTACAAAGATTGGCCGGGATAACGAGAAAATAAAGGAAAGAGGATAAGTAGAGACAATGGGTAGAACAGTAGATGTCAATGAACTGATTCGGACCGTAAGCACGTCCACACAGGGGCGTGAGCGCGCACGACTGACTGAAAAATGGGATAAAACCGGTTTGCTTGAGGGACTTTCGGATGACACCAGAAAAGAAAATATGGCCGTCATTCTTGAGAACCAACTGAAAGAGCTTATTAAAGAAACTACGGTTACACATGATATTACTGGTTTCCAGAACAATGCTTTCCCAATCGTCCGGAGAGCATTTGGTAACCTGTTGGCCCAAGAACTTGTTTCAGTACAAGCGATGAACCTGCCATCAGGACTCATTTTCTATCTAGATTTCGTATATGGAACTAATGAATGTGGTTATACCGCCGGAACGTCAATCTATGGCGATCCCACAGGTAACAACATTCAAGCCGGTGCCTCAAGGACTGGTGGTTTATATGATCTCCACAGTGCCTATACGCAAATGCTAGTCTCCGGAACTTATGCTGCTTCACCGGCTTCCTCAGGAACAGCCACGTGGGCATCAGTTTCTTACGATCCGGATCTTTCTGGATCAACCGTTTTCGAGAACGTATTTACCCTCACTGGCATAACCTCAGCGGAATGCCGTGGCACACTAGACCAATCAGCAGTTAAACAGATCGTTGTAAGCTCCGGTTCTGTTACTCAGTATCGGCGTCACAACGTGTTTAATGCGGCTGGGACGACCCTGCTTGTTTACACCGACGCAATGTTTGGTCCGACTTCTTCGATCTGTTTCGTTTGCGCTGCGACTGCTTCTTGCGTTGCTGATGGTGGTGGTATCGGAACTTACCAGCCGTTTGAATCGGATGGTGCTTGGCCGACCCCGACACCTGATATCCCCGAGATCGACATCCGTCTGGAATCAGCTACAGTAGTTGCCCAGACCCGAAAACTGAAAGCCAAATGGACGCCGGAACTCGCCCAGGATCTTTCAGCGTATTACAATATCGATGCCGAGGCGGAGCTAACCCAAATTCTGTCCGAGCAAGTTGCCCTCGAAATCGACCGTGAAATAATTGGTGACCTGCTTTCACAAGCTGCGATCACACGTTACTGGTCACGTCAGCGTGGTAAATATGTAAATCCACGAACAGGCGCGACAATTGCGGGATCCTTTACAACCACAGACCCAATCACTTGGTATCGTGGGTTGTTTGAAGTAATTGTTGATTGCTCGAACGAAATCTTTGCGCGTACCAAGAGAGGGAATGCGAACTTTATCGTGGCGAGCCCCGATGTTTGCACGATAATCGAATCCGTTGCTGAATTTAAACCAGTTTATACGGGCGATCCGAAAGAGGTTAAATACCAAATCGGCGCAGAAAAAGTTGGAACTCTTAACAACCGGTTTACAGTTTACAAAGATGCTTACATGTTGAAAAATCAGATTCTTGTTGGATATAAGGGAAATTCTTTCTTGGAGACGGGTTATGTATATGCCCCATATATACCGCTAATCATGACCCCCGTAGTTTATGAGCCCGAACAATTTGTTCCGAGTAAAGGGCTAATGACGAGATATGGCAAACGTATGATCCGTCGCGACTTCTACGCCCGCATTCTCGTTCAAGACCTATAACCACCGCTCTTTAGCTAAACCCTCCTTAAAATTTCTTTTAATCGGCACTCAGCCGATTCCTATTTTCTATACAATTTTGTTCCAAAATGATAACATTCTAATGGTGAACGGATAATTAAAACAATGGGAATAAAATATACATTTGATGAGAATTATTTTGAAATTATTGACAGTGAGGATAAAGCATATGATCTTGGATTTTCTTATGCGGATGCGACAATATCCTACGATCCAGATTCCAATACATATGTTTACCATTTGATGTTGGCGAGAAAAGATAAATGTCATTTGGCCGGAATGTTGGCAAGAATACATTCCGATTTTGAAATTAATGATTTTATGAAATTAAATACGTTTCCTAGTGGGGAACAAAAATGGGTTGCCGTTTCGGCTATTACTGTATGTTCTAAAAAGTTCGTTTCCGATCTTGTTGATAAAGGTTGCGGCCCGAGAAAAACCCAAGTAATAAGATTGCCAACCGACAAAATTCCTGAACATTTTATGAGGCATTTTATTCGTGGATACCTCGATGGTGATGGGTGTTGGTATTTGGTATATAGAGACAGGAAACACGATGGAAACCCCAAATTGGATGGGTCCGTATCTTTATTGTCAAATAAAGAATTTTGCGACGATACCAAAAAATGGTTAATTGATCGTAATATTATTGACAAGGCTGTTGTTGCCAAGAAGAAAAAAGCCGAGATATTTTACATGAGATGCACCGGGTTAATTCAGATTTCAAAGTTGTTTCATTTTGTATATAACGGTGCCACTATATTTTTGGGTAGAAAATATAATAAAGTGAAAGACAAGATTTTGTGTTTGGACGAGGCCAATGCGAGAAGTGCCAAACACACCATTTTTTCAGATAGATACGACAAAATTGTGGAGGCATATAAGAGTGGTGCGTCTTGGTCAAAAATATGTGACAATCAAAAATTGTGTTCTCGGTCGGCGTTGAATAAAATAATAAAGAAAGAAGGGATCAATCACCAATTCCCGAAGATGATGGTTGCGACGGCGAAGAATCGAATTGATCTTCTTATAGATTCAATTTATTCTCTCAACTATTTTTATCGAAAATTAAAGCTTGCTGGCCCATTATATAAATCGTGGATAAAAAGAGCGATTGATCAAAATCGCATTGAAGTGTTAAGATCTTCCGGCGATACACTTATCGGTTTTATGATTTTTACTGAATTGAAGGAAAAACCATTTTTTACATTACAAAAAATTTTTATTGATGGGAAATATTGTCATAATGGTCATGGCCAGGAATTATTAGACATTCTTAAACAAAAAGCTACCGAAAAACAGAGGGGAATCCAAGTTAGGACATCGAAAAACAATGAACGAGCAATTTCTTTTTATAAAAAGAATGGATTTACCGAAACCATTGATCCCATCAAAAAACAGAAAAAATATGAAAGTATTTATTTGACATGGAATCCATGATGATAAATCTTCACGAGAATGAAAATGCTCAAGTTCAAAAAGATGATGTAATTCTTAGAAATACCAAAAAGAGAACGAGATTTTCAAAGTATCAGCTTGACCCACAATATTGGGCGACTGATTATATTTTAGAATTCGAAGAAAATAAACTCACCAAAGATTTTATCTTCGCGCA
>Ga0315273_10014066_pt1 | contig 10302 bp, 8 predicted proteins | sample YL17G02_0_MG_FD_205753 | JGI IMG/M metagenome (GOLD analysis project Ga0315273, IMG submission 205753) | Sediment microbial communities from Yellowstone Lake, YNP, Wyoming, USA - YL17G02_0 | ecosystem: Environmental > Aquatic > Freshwater > Lake > Sediment | place: USA: Wyoming | collected... | reverse complement strand
GCGCACCAGGATGTTGATGCTCGCTGTCCGCCCCTCGGCCGAGTCCGGCGGCGCCACGACCTTCTCTATCATCACCTCGCGGCCGTAGCTGTACCGCACCGGAAGGCAGTCGATCCGGACGCCCGCGGCCTTCGCGGTCGCGGCCTCGGCCAGCGCCGCACCCTCGTTCTCGTTGGCGTCCGTCATGAGGACTATCCGCCTGCGCCCCGCCTGCGGCATCGCGGCGACCGCCGTCCGTATCGCAGCCGCGATGTTGGTGTATTCCGGTTCAATCACGGCGTGCGTCGTGGTCGTGTCCACCTTGTCCGCGGTAAACGGCTGGTCTATCGCCGAATTCTTGCCGAACGTCACGAGCGCCACTTTGTCCGATGGCTGCCTCGTCGCTAACTGCTGGCTCCTCGTGACGATGTTAAGACATTCCTGCTGCTCGGCCTGCGGAATCGACAGGCTCGTGTCGACAACGTACGCCACGGCCATGTCGTCCCGCACAAGTACAAGCTGCGCCCGCGCAAGCGCCGCTGCAAGACCGCACAGTACCACGAGCCTCACCGCGAGCGCCGCTATTGACCTGAGTTTCCCCAGCCCGGCGATGCTCCTCGTGCCCCACCATATGACGAGCGGCACGACCGCCAAGAGCGCCAGCCACGCGGGTTCGGCAAATCTTATATGTGGGATGTTCTCGAACACTCTTATCCCTTCGGACCTCGCGACCACTCGGCCGCCGCCGGATCGAGCGCCACCACCCGGCTGTTGCCCGTGTCGCACACGAAAAGCCTGCCCCTCACGTCGAGGGCCAGCGACCACGGCTGCGCCAGCTCCCCCGGACCCGAGCCCGCTTTCCCCCACGTCCCGAGAAATTCACCGTCCACCGTCATCCGTTGGATCCGGCAGTTGCCGTACTCCGCAATATAGATAATCCCGTCCGGCGAAATCGCCAAATCGTACGGATACGAGAACTGCCCCTCCCCGGCGCCGCCCGTGCCGAACGCCTTCAAGAACTTGCCGTCGGGCGTGAACTTCTGAATCCGCTCGTTACACGCGTCCACGACAAAGAGCCCCCCGTCCGGCCCAAACGCCAGGCCCCGCGGCCTCCGAAATTCCCCCGGCCCCGTCCCCGTGTGCCCCCATTTCCTCACAAAGCGCCCTTCCTTGTCGAACTCTTGGATGCGGTCATCGCCGCCGTAGTCGCTCGCGTATACGTTTCCGTCCGGCGAAACGGCCACGTCGTTAACGTATATGAACTGCCCGTCGCCGAGGCCCTCCGTGCCGAACGCCAGGAGTTCCCTGCCTTCGGGCGTGTACACGCCCACTCTGTACGCGTGCGTCTCGGCTATCCAGACCGCGCCGTCCGCCGTAGCGGTCATCCCCGTCGGAAAGCCCACCTCCGTGTGAGCGAGGGTAAACTTCCCGAGAAACCGCCCCGCGTCGTCGAGAAACTGTACGCGCCCGCTGCGGTCTATGACCGTGACCCGCCCGTCCGGCAGGCACCCGATTACCCGCGGCTGCACAAACGTCCCGTCGATGCGCCCAGCCATGCCCCATATCGCAACGACGCCCTTCGGCATGCCGGTCGTCACTTCCCGCCCGCAGCCGGCCGCCAGCGCCCCCGCCACAATAGCCACGGCCTGCGCCATCCGCCGCAGATAATCAGCGCGCTTCTTCAAGTTTGCCGTCCTTAAGCGACATGCACCTTGCGCCCAAAAGCGCCGCGTCCTCGCGCTGGTGCGACACGGCCACGAGCGTCGCCTTCGCGTTCGCGATGAAGCCAAGCGCCCTCCCGGCGATCTCGCGCCGCGTCGCCTCGTCCAGCCCCGTGAACGGTTCGTCCCAGAGAAGAATCCGCGGCCTCGCCGCGATGCTCCTGGCCAGCGCCACCCGCTGCGCCTCCCCGCCCGAAAGGCCCTCCGGCCTGCGCCCCGCAAGATCCTCCACTCCAAAGAGCGCCATCGCCTCGAGCGCCCGTGACTTCCTCTCGCCGCGCGCCAGCGTCGTCTCCTGCAGCGCAAACTCTACGTTCCCGCACGCCGTCATGTGCGGCCACAGTATCGCCCGCTGGAAAACCATTCCGATCGACCTCGCCTCCGGCGGCACGAAGAAGCCGTTGCCGCTGGCCTTCTCGCCAAAGAGGCTCACGCGGCCCCCGTCCGGCCGGACGAGCCCCGCGATGATATAGAGAAGCGTGGTCTTCCCCGCGCCCGTCGTCCCGGAAATGACGACTCGCCCGCCTTCGGCCACGGCCATCGTCGCCTCGTCGAGGACGCGCACCCCGCCGTACGACTTCGTCAGTGAATCGGCATGTACTGCTTCCATGACTTCCTCGTCAGCGCAAATATGGCAAAGATCGCCGCCGACGCCCCGGCCATCATGGCCAGTGACGCCGCGAACGCCTCGCCCTGCCTCGCGTAATGCATCAGGTTAAAGAGGTCGACCGAAATGGGCGGCCGGCCCGGAGGCGCGACAAGCATCGCAATCGGCAGCTCCGCCACGCCGAGCACCATCGCGATCACCGCGCCCGCAGCCGCCGCCGGAAACGCAAGCGGCACGCCCACCGCCGCCGCCGCCCGCAGGCCCCCTGCCCCGCTCACTCGCGTAAGATACGCGTAACGCCTGTCGATCCTCGCCATCGCAATCATCGTCAGTAAGAGCGGCACCGCCAGAAAGCGCCCGGCCAGCGCGTAGACGAGCGCCGCCGATGTCCCCCCGAAAGCAGGTGGCACGACCTGCCACTGCGCAATCTGCTTGACCGCAAGGCCCACCCCGCCGCCGGCAGAAGAAAGACCATAACCGCCAGCGCCGCCATCGCGTAACCCCACCGCCTCCCCCGGATCCAGTGCGTCCCCGCCACGAACGCCGCCACGCACGCCCCCGCCGCCGCCGCCACGGCCGCGACAGCGAGTGTAAAAGCAAAATCCTCCGCAATCGTCGTGAGGCCCCCGACACCAGGCCAGTTCGCCCACGTCCAGTACGCGCTTGCAATGACCGGCGTCCCGGCAAGCGCCGCCACGGCCAATAGAGCCAGCGCCCTGAGCGCCCGGCCCGGCCGCCACAAAATGTCCCGCTCCACCACCGCGCGCTCCACGTCAAACCGCGTGAGCGCCTTTCCCGCGGCAATGAATAACCCCGCGCATACCACAAGCGTCACCGCCGCCGGCACGAGCGACGCCGCCGCCGCGACGCGCGGCTCGAAAAACGAACTGTATATCGAGAGTATCCGGACCGGGTACGTCTCAATCTGCCAGAGCGACGCGACAATGTAGTCCGAAAACGCAAGGACGAATACGATCCCCCCTGACGCCGCCGCGCCCGGCAAGAGGCTGGGCACGAGAATCCTCCGCGCCGCCGTGCCGGCTGCCGCAAACGGCCTCGCCTCGAGCTCGTACCTCTTGCCCGGCCCCGCCGCCACCGCAAACGCGGCAAGCGCCGGAATCGCCCAAAATGCCGACACAAGGCTCCCCACCGCGCCCGCGAAATTCACCGCCCACGAACCGCCCTCCACGAAAAGGTCACCCAAAAGCCCCGCGGAGAGCGCTATGTTGCGCCAGACGTACGCGTGAATCGCTGGCGGCGCGGCAATGGGCATCACCAGCGCGAAAAGGACGATCCTCGATCCCCAGAAACCGAGCCGCCCCGCCACGAGACCCACCATGGTCCCCACCACCGTCGCTGCGAGCGCGGCCAAAGCCGCCATGGACACCGACCGCCCAAGTAGCGCCAGCGAAAACGGCGCTCCCGCCCCCGCCGCCCCCGCCGCCCCAGGCATGGAGAGCCCCGCGACGGCCTCGAAGAGAAAGATTGCCAGCGGCGGTGCAATGATGGCCAATAACGCCGCCCTCGTCACCGTGTTGGCGACGGCGTTACTGGTTGCCAGTTTCGTGAAGTCCAAAAACTCCCCCTACTTGACGAGTATCGACGCCACCTCTATCGAAAAAGGACCGGCCGTCGCGGACACCGCCGTCCAGTCAACATCCATCTGCTTTATCGCCGCCAGCTGCTTTGCGGCGTCGCTGCCGGCGCTCTCTACCCTCACCGGAATAAGGCCCTCTTCGGGCTTCGCGTATTGCCGTTCGACGTCCTTCGATAGAAGGAAGTCGATGAGCTTCGCGGCCTCGTCCGGGTGCGGCGCCCCCGCAATGCGCGCGACGCTGTTCGGCATGACGAGCGTCCCCATGCCGTCCGCGCCCTGGTCCGGAACGGCCATCGAGATCTTCATCCCCCGCGCCTGGCCGACCAGTACGTCGTCGGTGTCCGTGAGCCCGGCGAGGATCTCGCCCGCGGCCGCCGCGTCGCGAACGAGGCTGTTGCCCTGGTAAACCCTCGCTCCGTTTGCGGCAAGGCGCCGGAAGTAGTCGAGCGACTTCTCCTTACCCCACGCCGCCGCCAGCGCCGCCGCGTGCGACGCCGTGGTTCCAAAACGCGGGTCCGCGATGCCGACTTTGTTCCTCCAGCGCTCGCCGGTCAAATCCTCCAGAGTCCTCGGCGCGTCGGCGGCGGACACAAGCTCGCTGTTGTACACGATCACCCTCGCCCTGAGCGACGAGGATGCCCACCGGCCGTTTGCATCCTTCCACTGCGCCGGGATGTCGGCCGCGGCCGGGCTCACGTAGACCCCCAGCGCGCCGCGCGAGGCCAGCTCGATGGTCCGCGACAGTTCGTTGCTCCAGTATACGTCCGCCGTCGGCCGCGACGTCTCCGCGATGATCCGCATCACCAGGCCCGTCGTCTTCGCCGCCTCGGTGTCATACACGGGGCGCACCTTGATGCCGGTCCTCCGCTCAAAATCGCCCAGGACCTGCCGCGCCTGAACCTCGTCAACCGACGTATATACCACCACCTCGCCTGCTGCCGGCGGCCTTTGGGCAAGATAAAACACCCCGACCGCAAGAATAACGACAGCAACAAGAGCCCCGAGCGCAGCTCGGCGTTTGGCCGTCATACAGTCACCTCTTTGGCAAAGTGTCTTCCGCCGCGTGCAGGCGCCGCCCGGGCTGCCTCATTTCGGGACGTCAAGGCTGTCGAAATAGTCACGCACGACCTTTTCATAGGCTCGAGGAACCTTCTGGTCATTGAGCGCTTCGTTGGCCTGCTGCTTGCTTTCGAGAATGGTCGCCGCCAGTTCCACTGTGGATTCGTTCTTGATATTACCGCCCTCCACGAGGCCTGACGCCACGATCCTGCCCGGCTGTACGACGCCTGAAACCGTGGATCCCCGCGTCTTCGACTGGCCGTCCGGCCCGACGCTCCACTCCCCGCCCCTGCCGTGCCCCGGCCCCCTCATGCCGGGTCCCGATCCCGCGCTCGCTCCCATCCTGCCCATCATTGCGGCGGCGGACTGAAGCTGCGCAAGCGCCTCGTCGGTCGACATCGAAGCGCCCTCGCTCAAACCCCCGCTTGATCCGCTCATGCCCTGGAGCGCGGCCGCCATCGCCTGAAGTTGCGCGGCCGTCCCCATCTGGCCCGCCTGCGCCGCCGATTGCATCATCGCCGCCATCTGTTCCGGCGTCATGCTTGACGCGTTCATCGACCCCAGCGCCGCGGCCATGGCCGCCAGTTGCTGCGCCGCCTGCAACGCGCCCTGCTGGCCGCCCTTCGCCAGCGCGGGCGAATTCTTCATCGCGGCAAGGAAGGAGTTCAGCCCCGGCACGGGTGAGTTCATGTTCGCGTTTGCCGCCTGCATCGACTGGAGGGCCTGGTCCATGTTGCCCGACTGCATCGCCTGCGCGGCCTTGGCCATCTGTTGGGCCGCGGCGGAATTGGCGCCCTCGGACTTGGCGAGTTTCTCGGCCATCTTGCTTATCGCGTCGGCAAGCTGCTTCTGCTGCTCAGCCGTGAGGTTGGCTTTTTCGAGGGCCTTCTGCATCTGGGCCAACTCACTCTTCGCCGCTTCGCGCGCCTTCTGCTGGTCGGCAAGCTTGTCAAGCGCCTTGGCGATCTGCGCCTTCGCCTCGGGGCTCAAGTCGCTTTTCGCCAGCGCCTCCTTCATCTTAGCGAGCTCGGCGAGCGCCTCGGCCGGCGTCCTCGCCGCCTCGTCCTTAAGCGCCATGGCCCCCTTCGACATTGCGTCCTTCGCCGCGGATTTCGCGATCTCCTTCATCCTGTCGGCAAGTTTTCCCATCGGCGCCGACACCTTCGCGAGGGCGCTCCTTCGCGAAAGCGGATTCCTCTCGAGGTCCCCCAGCCTCATCTCCAGGTCTTTGAGTATCTCCAGCGCCTTCGGGTCGTTCTCGAGGATCTTCCTGAGCGCCGCCGTCTCTTTCTGCAGGCGTTTCACCTCGGTGACGGCCTCCTGCTTGTCCTTCTCTCGCCGCTTGAACGCCGCCTCTCTCCCGAAGAAGTCAAACTGCGGCATCGAAAGCACGCCCGCCAGAACCGCCAGCGCCGCTGCTGCCCGCCACGAGCGCGCCGGCAGTTTGACCGGAAACCTCTCCGCCGGACGGACTCTCGCGGCGACCCGTCTTGCGTCCTCGACAACCGCCTGGGCGACCGGCGAAGTGTCGCCCGTCACGTCAAGCGCGCTTGAGAGCCTCTCCGCAAGGCCGAGCTCCCGGTCGGCCTCGACCGCCGCCGCGAATATCCCGGTTCTCGCGGCAAAAAGGCCGTACGCCGCCGCCAGCGCCGCCCCCGCCAACGCCGCGTACGCCATGCAGTCCATGGCCCGCGGAAGGAAGATGAGCTTCGCCGCCAGTGCCACCAACACGAAAATGAAGATAACTATCAGGAGCGCAAGGAAAAGGTGCGAAATGAACAGGTTCGCGTAGATCCGCCGGCGCGCCGACCGCACAACGCTCAAAACTTCCTTCATAAGGCTGCCCCCGTCAAACGCGGCGTCCTCAGAAATGTTTCCTTCTATTGGATAGATACGGATATAAGGGCTTTTTGTTCAACGTTTTGCGCCTGAATGTAACATTTTACCGGCAAAACGTTTCGCGTGCCACAACGCGCCTTAATCCTTTAGAAAAATGCCGGCCTTCATATAATGGCCCTGCGGGATTATTGACCCGAGAAACCGCGCAGGCCGGACGCCGGCGGCGGTTCGCCGGAGATTCAGGTGGATAACGACCCAAACGGGGTGGCTTCGCCGCCTCTTACGCTCTCACGACGGTTCTACAAGATCTTTCCCGCGCTCGCTGTGCCCAACTATCGATTGTTCATGGCGGGACAGGCCGTGTCGCTCATCGGAACGTGGATGCAGGGGCCCGTGCTTTCGTGGGTCGTCTATGACCTTACGAGGTCCACCAAGGCCCTCGGAACCGTGAGCTTCCTCGGCCAGCTGCCGATGACGCTACTCGTCATAGCGGCCGGCGTCGTCGCGGACAGGCACTCCCGCCAGACGCTTATCACGATCACGCAATCGTGGCTGATGTTAATGGCCCTCGGGCTCGGCATCTTCGCGTCGCTCGGAATGTTGAACATCGGCTGGATATACATGTTCGCCGTGCTTACGGGAATCGCCCAGGCCTTCGACACGCCGGCCAGGCAGGCGTTCATGGTGGAGGTCGCCGGGCGCGAGGCCCTCGGCAACGCCATCGCCCTCAACAGCGCGATGTTCAACACCGCCCGCGTCATCGGGCCCACCATAGGAACCATAATCCTTGCGGCAGTCGGCGCGGCGGCCTGCTTCTACATCAACGCCGCGTCGTTTCTTGCCTTCATAGCCGTGCTCGTGGCGATGAAGGGCCTCCACTACCGGCCGATGTCGACCGGCAGCAAAGGTTTCAAAGACCTCGTCGACGGCCTGCGATACGTAGCCGGCCACGGCGACATACTTATCCTGCTCGTCCTCACGGCGACCTTCAGCCTGTTCGGCGTATATTATTCAACGCTTCTGCCCGCGTTCACGAGAGAGCTTTATATGAAAGAGGCGACCGCCTACGGCGTCCTCATCTCGTGCCTTGGGGCGGGCGCGCTCGTCGGCGCGCTCGTCATGGCCGCGACCTCCACCTCGATGAGGCAGCAGCGCCTGACCGTTTTCGGCCTCGGCCTCACGTGCCTGTCGCTCTTGAGCCTCTCGCTCATCACCAACTACTACGCGGCCTGCGCCGTGCTCGTCGTGTACGGATACGGCATGATCTCGTTTCTCGTCTCCGGAAACATACTCGTCCAGCACCTCAGCGATGCGCGCTACCAGGGGCGCACGATGGGCGTGCGACATTTCGTGTTTGGCGGCATGTGGACGTTCGGCTCGCTCATCGCGGGCTATCTGCCAAAGTACCTCGGCCTCCGCGGCACCGTCGCCGCCGGCGCGGGCGTGATGGTTGCGGTTCTCATCTTTACGGCGCCGAGGGTTTTGAAGATCGACATTACGGCGCTCAGGACGCCTCCGGACGGCGCCGCGGGCGATGCGTCAAAGGGATAAATCCAACCTTTTCCACGCGTCCGGACGCGTGACGGACGCGTAATCACGCGTCTGATAATTATGGGTACGCGCCCGGAAAAACTGGCGGTTACTTCCACCCTCCGACGGAGGTGCCTCCGATGGAGGTGCCTCCGATGGAGATGGCCCCGGTGACGAGGCGCTTGCCCAGCTCGAATGCCTGCTGTTTGAGGACCGGGTTCTCATCGAGCGGCGGGCGGAAAAGGCCCGTGCTCAAAACACGCCCGACCGGCAGAAAGCCCAAAAGGCGCTGGAGTTCCTCGACGAGAAAAAACGCGCTCTCGCAAAAGGGGTCGTCGTGGTCGAGCACTTCGTCGGGAGGCTCGTAGACCGCCAGGGCCCTGTGTGCGTCCGTCAGCGCCCGCCGCGCCGCGGGAAACGCGACCGCATGGAGATCCGCCTCCGGCGGCGTCTTGGCGTCGCCGTCATTTCCGACGACGTCGCCGAGAGAGAGCCATCGAGCGCCTTCGTAGCAGGCGTCGCGTAATTCGTGAAACGCCCGATTCCCCTGGCCGGATTTCCCCGTCAGGCCGAGGATGAGGTGGTCAGCGGCCGAGGCGCGCGCGAGGACATTCTGTATCGCCGCTTTGTCCTGTGCGACGCCGTCAAATGCGCTCGCGGCGTCTTGGGGGCAGTCGCCCGGGCGGCAGAGGAGAAAATGCTCCACCTGGCAGCCGGCGCTTCGAACGCCGTCGAGCATCGCATCCACGACCTTGCCGGTCTCGCTCGTGCCGCCGCCAATCGTAATGGCTATCGTCTTATGGGCCGCCATTGTGCATAACCTCGCGTAACTCTACATAAACCGGCGCGGGTCCTTCATTATTCCTGCAAATCCCGCCCACCGTCCCGCTCTCAAAGGATGCCACAAAAACCGGGAAGCTCACAAACCTCGGGAGAACCATGTTTCTCGAGCCGGGCATCTGCGCGCAGATACTTAAATCTAACAGACAGGAAAAGCACCTGTAGAGTGCCGGGAAAATGGAATGTCTCCGCAACCGCGTGCAATTCGCCTGCCGCTGGGTCCCGTCGCTACTGCCACTGCGTGTGGAACGTCCCCTCGCGGTCTGTCCGCTGGTACGTGTGCGCGCCGAAGCAGTCGCGCTGAGCCTGCGTGAGATTCGCGGGCAGGCGCCCGGTGCGGTAAGCGTCGAAGTACGCAAGCGACGCGGACAGCGCCGGCACCGGGATGCCGCAATCGATCGCGAGCTTCAGCGTCTTTCGCCAGTCGTTGGAGCCTTTCTTCAAGGGGCGCCTGAAGAAGGGGGCCACCATTATGTTGGCAAGACTCCGGTTGCGCTTGTACGCGAGCTTGATGGGATCGAGGAGTTTGGAGCGGATGATGCAGCCGCCCTTCCAGATCCGGGCAATTTCCGGCATATTGAGTTTGTAGCCGTATTCCCCGTCGGCCTTTCTGAGCATCGCCAGCCCCTGGGCGTACGACGTGATGACCGACGCGTAGACGGCCGCGCCGAGAGACTTGACGGCCCTGGCCCTGTCGCCCTTGAACTGTTTGGCGCGGAAGGCAATCGCCTTTTCGGCCTCGAGCCTTTCGGCCCTGTAGCCCGACATGATGCGCGCCTCGACGGCCGCGGAAATCGTCGGGATCGGATAGCCGATGTCAAAGGCCTCCTGGGACGTCCACTTGCCGGTGCCCTTCTGTTCGGCGGTGTCGAGGATGAATTCGACGAGGGGCTTGCCGGTGAAGTCGTCCTTTTTGGCGAGGATGTCGCGCGTAATTTCCATGAGGTATCCGCCGAGCTCGCCGTCGTTCCACTCCTTCAGAACCGCGTGCATCTCGCCGGCGCTCATGCCGAGGACGCGCTTCATGATATCGTAGCTTTCGGCGAGGATCTGCATGATGCCGTACTCGATGCCGTTGTGGATCATCTTGACGTAGTGCCCGGCGCCGCCGGGCCCCATGTAAGCGCAGC
>Ga0315273_10014065_pt1 | contig 10302 bp, 9 predicted proteins | sample YL17G02_0_MG_FD_205753 | JGI IMG/M metagenome (GOLD analysis project Ga0315273, IMG submission 205753) | Sediment microbial communities from Yellowstone Lake, YNP, Wyoming, USA - YL17G02_0 | ecosystem: Environmental > Aquatic > Freshwater > Lake > Sediment | place: USA: Wyoming | collected... | reverse complement strand
GTGGCGGTGACGCTCGAGGCGCGCCACCTGTGCATGGAGATGCGCGGTGTGCGCAAGTCGGGGAACATCGAGACGCGCGTGCGCCGCGGGGCACTCGCCGAGCCGCACTGGGCAGGACTCCTGCCGTGATCTGCTCGAGCCGATGGGTTCCACGCCGACCCTCTCGGTGATCCTCGCGACGTGCGATCGCCCGGCACTCGTGGCCGACGCGTTGCGATCGGTCGCGATGCAGACGCGACCACCGATCGACGTGCGCATCGGGGACGACGGCGTTACACCGGCCGCGGACGCGGTGGAGGTACCGGCGGGACTTCCGGTGACGTGGGTGCGCACGCGCGCGGGCTGTGCCGCCGCTGCGCGCAACCTCGCGGCGCATGGCGCGCGGGGCGAGGTGCTCGCGTTTCTCGATGACGACGACCGCTGGCTGCCGTTGCATCTCGAGCGGCTCGCCAGCGCGTTCGACGATCCCGCAGTCGAACTCGCGTATACCGATGCCGTGGTCGTGCGCGAGCAGGTGGACCGTGCCGGGGCGCGGATCGAGCTCGAGCGCCGCACGCTTGCGCGCGGCTGGGACCCCCAGATGATGCGCGTGAACGACTGGATCGCGCCGAGCGCATTCGCGGTGCGTCGGAGTCGGTTCGAGTCGCTGGGCGGCTTCGACGCCACGTTCACCATGTCCGAAGACTGGGACTTCCTGCTGCGCGCCGCGCGCCATGCGACACCGCACCGCGTGGCGGGTGTGACGGTCGAGGTCCGCATGCGCGAGTCGGGCAACCACTCCGCCGATTTCGGCCCCGAGCGGCGCGCGTGCCTCGCGCGTCTCGCCGCGCGTCACGGATTGCCACCGCTCGAACCCCGGACGTTCTGGGAAGTCGCAGAGGTCTTGGCGCGAGCGCAAGGAAGAGGATGAGCGACGAGTTGCTGATCGCCGGCGCCGGTCCCGCGGGAGTTTCCGCGGCACTCTGGGCGCACACGTTCGGGATCACCACCCGTGTGCTCGAGCGCGCGGCACAACCGGGTGGGCAGCTCCACCTCGTGCATTTTCACCCGGCAGAGTTGCCCGGGATCGCGTATGGCACGGGACCGGAGATCGCGGCGACCTACGCGGCCCAGCTTGAGGTGACCGGGTTCGCCCTCGAGTGCGGGGCAGAGGCGGTCGGAATCGAGGCGGATGACCGTGCGGTCACGGTCATCACGGCGGCCGGCGTTCGCCATGAAGCGCGCGCGCTGCTGGTGGCCACCGGCCTGCGCCGCCGTCGGCTCGGCGTGCCGGGCGAGATCGAGTTTGCTGGACGCGGCGTGTCGTACTCCGCCCGGCTCGATCGCGAGCGACTGGCGGGCCTGGACGTGGTGGTCGTGGGCGGGGGCGATGGAGCGTTCGAGAACGCCTTGCTGCTGACCGAAATCGGATGCCGTGTGTCACTCGTCGTGCGCGGGCGCACGCGTGCACGGCCGGAGTTCCGTGCGCGCGTCGCATCCGATCCCCGCATCGAAGTGCTCGAGGACGCCCCTGTCCTGGCCTTCGCGGGTGACACACGGCTCGAGCGGGTTCGCATCGTCCATGCCGGGCGCGTGATGGAACTCCCTGCGCGAGGGGTCGTGATCAAGATCGGCATGACCCCCAATACTGAATGGTGTTCGGCACTTGAACGTGATGCGGACGGCAATGTCGTGGTGGATGAGCGCGGGCGCACCTCACGCGCACGCGTGTGGGCGGCCGGGGATGTGGCGCGGCCGTTGTTGCCGAGCATCGCCGTTGCGGTCGGGAGCGCTGCATGTGCCATGGCGGACCTGCGAAGGACCCTGCGCGGAGCCTGACCCCCAGGAATCGAACGCCCCGCCGGATGTCGTGGAGCAAGGGCGCGGATGGCATTCCCGCTCAAGCCGGCCGTGCATTCTGCCGATCCCCGCCGTGCAGGCAGGCCGCCCGGATTCCCCCCGGACCGAATCGAATTCCTCGAATCCATCACCCTTGAAGAAGAGCCAATACGATGACGTCCGAAACCACCACTCGGACCCGAGTCCGGGCGATCACGCTCGCCTTCGCGGCAGCGTGGACTCTTTGGGCCCTGTGCGGGCCTGCGTTCTCTGATCCAACCGCCAAGGAAGTCCAGAAGGACAAGTCCCCGGGCAGCGAAGCGGTCCAGAGTCTGCGCCGCGCGCTCGTCACGCCCACGGCCGCGGCCCGCTGGCGCGGGCTTCCGGAGTTCGGGCGCGAGTTGTTCGAGGGCAGCGAGGCACGGTTCGGGCCGGCCGAGAACGGCCCGGTCGGTCCGGACTACGTCCTCGGTCCCGGCGACAATCTCGTCATGTTCGTGTCGGGCTACAGTGACTCGATCTACTCGCTCACGCTCGATCGCGAAGGCAAGGTGTTCGTGCCACGCATCGGAGCGGTGTTCCTCGGCGGTCTCGCGTTCGCCGACGCCGAGCGACTCCTGCAGTCGCGACTCGCGAGCGTGTTGCGCAATACCCGCGTCCAGGTGTCGATGGGCCGGCTGCGCGCGTTCGACGTGTTCGTGTTGGGAGCCGCGGTCCGGCCCGGCAAATACACGCTCAACGGGCTCGCAACCGCATTCAACGCGCTGCTCGCGGCCGGAGGGCCTTCGGAACTGGGAGGCCTGCGCGACTTGCGCGTTCTGCGAGGGAATCAGGAAGTCGCGCGGCTCGACCTCTACCCGTTCCTCCTGGCCGGGGATCGCTCCAACGACACACGGCTTCAGGGCGGCGATGTCGTATTCGTCGGACTCGCGCGGGCGCATGTCGGCATCCAGGGGGCCGTGATGCGCCCCGCGGTCTATGAAACCGGCAACCCGATCACGTTGCGCACGCTGCTCGACATGGCGGGCGGTGCGACGGCGTTCGCCGATCTCTCGCGTGTCCGCATCGAGCGGGTCGATGCCAATGGCGGGTTCCGGTTACAAGACCTGCCGTTGCGCAATGGGCACGGCATCGATGCCGACTCGCTCGTGCTGTCGAACTTCGACCTCGTGACGGTGATGCCGCTCAACGAGCGCACGCGCAACGTCGTGACGCTCGACGGCTACGTGCGTCAGGAAGGGGAGTACGAGCTTGCGCCAGGCATGCACCTGTCGCAGCTCATCACGCCCGAACGTCTGCTGCCCGAAGCCGATCTGGAACGCGCCGAACTGCGCCGCGTCGATCCGCAGACCTTTCAGGTCGAGGTGCAGTCGGTTTCGCCAAAACGCGTGTGGGCGGGTGAGGGCGATGTCGAACTGCGCCCGCTCGACGCGGTCACCGTGTTCTCGACCGCGCGCTTCCCACGCAGCATCAGCATCGAGGGCGAAGTGATGCGTCCCGGCACCTATGCGGTGGTGGCGGGCGAGCGGCTGTCGCACGCGCTGACGCGCGCCGGCGGGCTCACGCCACAGGGTTTCATCCCGGCCGCAATCTTCATTCGCAGCAGTGCGGCGGCGCGCGAGCGGGCGTTCATGTCCGAGTTCGTCCAACGCCAGCGCATCGATCTCGCGAGCCAGCGCACGCAGCTCGCGCAGGCCGGCGACAGCGCCGCGGCGACTGCCGTGGCGAAAGCCGAAGACGACCTCGTGCTTGCCCTGGCCGACCAGACCGACCCGGGGCGCGTCGTGCTCGACCTCGATCCCGAAGGACGCTGGGTAGATACCCCAAAGGACCCGGTCATTGAAGACGGCGACCGATTGCTGGTTCCGCTGCGACCCGCCACCGTGACCGTGCTCGGTAGCGTCATGAACCCTGGATCCATGATGGCGCGCCGCTCGGGATCGCTCGAGGACTACCTCAAGCTCGCCGGCGGCGCCTCCCGCCAGGCGGACCTCGGCCGCGCCTACGTTTTCAAAGCCAACGGCGCGGCCATCCCGCGGGCTTCTGTGAAGCGGATCGAGCCCGGTGATGCGATCGTGGTTCCACCGCGCGAGGCCAAGACGGGTAGTGCCGGCCGCACCATCGCGGCGGGCACACGCTTCTTGATGGAGCTGGCGGCAACGGCCGCGTTGATCACGGCCGCGACCCGATGATCGACATGACCGGACGGCGTGTCACGCTCGATCTACCGCGACTCGTGATGGCGGTGTGGCAACGCCGCACGCGGTTGCTCGTGCTCCACGCGGTCGTTGCGGTCGTGACGATCGCGGTCGTGCTGCTGATGCCACGCTGGTTCGCCTCGAGCGTCACGCTTGTTCCGGCTGCGGGAGACGGCCTGTCGCTCGACTTCTCAGGGATCACCGGCGGCCTGCCCGGCGCCTCGTTCAGCCTGGGCGGCGCGCCCACACCCCAGGACCAGCTCAAGATGGTGATGATGAGCCGCGCGGTCGCCGATTCGATGGTCGTGCGATTTGATCTCGTCCGCCGCTGGCAGCTCCGGCGCCGGCAGCAGGCGCGTGAACAGCTCGCCGAACACACGACGCTCACCACGCCCCGCGAAGGCCAGGTCGTGATCGCGGTCGAGGCCCGTAGCGCGACGCTGGCGCGCGACATGGCGGCGGCATACGCCGTGTTCGCGGCGAGCGAGTCGAGCCGGCTCAAGACAAGCCTCGCGGCCCAGCGCCGCCGTTACCTCGAGGCACGTCTCACCGAGCTCGAAAGTGAGATCACCACTGCGGCGGCGCGCCTGCGCGCATTCGAGGAAACCAACGGCGCGGTCTCGCTGCCCGATCAAGCGAAAGAGACAATGGCGGCGAGTGCCGAACTGCAGGCGCAGCGCGCGCTGCTCGAGACCGAACTCGCCGGCGCGCGGCACTATTTCACGGATCAATCGCCGCAGGTTGAGGTGATGCACCAACGCGCCGCCGAGCTCGATCGCCAGATCGACCGGCTCGTGCGCCAGGGCGGTTCGATGCGCGTCAAGGGTGCGGCACTGCCCGCCCTCAAGCAGCAATACCTGGCACTCACGCGCGAGCTGGCGAGCCTGACCGCGGTGAGCGAGTTGTTGCGCCGGCTCTACGAGCAGGCGCGTGTCGAGGAGGCGAATCCCGTCGCGAGCTTCTCGATCCTCGATGCCGCGGAGTTGCCCGAGCGGCACTCGCGCCCCAAACGCGGCATGACGGTGGCGCTCGCGCTGACGCTGTGTGCCGCATTCTCGGTGGGGTGGACGTGGTGGCGCGAAAACGGTCACGCCGCGCACCTCGTGCCGGCTGCCGAGTCGCCGGATGCTCTCAAGGAAGTGGCATGAAATCCCGCTGGCGCACGCTGGTGCGCCCCGAACGTTCCGATCCGGCAGACACACCGGGCTTCGATGAAGCGCTCGCGCTGTGGCTGCTCGGCGTGCTGTGGGCGCTCGCCTGCCTGTGGCTCGCCTATCTCGGCAGTCATGACCTGCTTCCGGGGGTGCTGATCGCGGGCCTGCTCGCGCTGTGGGGTTGGCGCCACGTGCAATGGTTGTGGTGGTTTCCCTCGGCGCTGGTCATTGCTTCGACGCTCGAGACGGTGCTCCCGCCGGACGCGCGCGGACGCCTCGGCGCGCTCGCATATGGCGACGTGCTCGCGATCGGCGTTGTCGCGATCGCGCTGGTCCGCGCCATCGGACTCGACCGGCCACTCCTGCCACGCACGCCGGTCGATCGAGTGATGGCGCTGGCGTTGTTCTCATATGCGATCACCACGGTCGCGTTCATGCCCCACTCCGATCCGTATTCGGAATTCCGGCGTCTGATGGTCGCGGGCGTGGTGTTCTACGCCGCAGTGACCATCGCGCTGCGTCCCGGTGGGGCGCGCTGGGGTTGGGGAGCATTCCCGCTCGCAACCGCACTGACCGGCACCTACCTGATTTGGACGTCGCTGCGACACATGCCGCTTTCGGACGCCTCGTTGCGCGCGGGCGAACCCATGTGGGGAGCGGCCGGTGGTTCGTGGACGCTGCTGCTGGTGGCGCTCCCTCTCACGGCGGGACTATCGGTGAACGCCGGTCATCCGGTACTCAAACGATTGTGGTCGCTCGTGCTCGCGGGCGGCACCATCGCGGCGGTGTTGCTGGTGGCGACGCAGCGGATCCCGGCTCTCACGCTCGTCTGTCCCACCGACGTGGGGGGCTGGGTCCGCGCCGGGCTCGCGACCGCGGCACTGCTGGCACTCGCGCACGTCGCAGGCAAAGTGCGCCGCTTCCGGCCGCACGAAGCCCCGCGCTGGCTCGCAGTGCAGGGCGTTTGCATGCTGTGCGTGTTCGCGGTGTTCGCGCAGGTTGCGCTGTCCGGCCTTGCGCTTCATTTGCTTGCGATCGCAGCCGGCCTTGCGGTCGGAACGCTGCGCTCCGATCTGCGCTCGGCGCGGCGCTCGGCGGCGGGCAGCAGCGGTGCCGCCGCGGAAGCAATCGCCGCATGACGCCGACGATCTCGGTGGCAAGCGGGCCGTACCTGCTGCTCGGCACCCCCGCGGACTACGGGCGCGCGCTGCGCACGGCGAATCGCATGGGAACGGTGCAGCCGTGACCGAGGTTCGGCCCATTGCGGAAACCGCCGCGGACCGCCGCCGCGGTACTCAGCCGCCGGTGCGCATGCTCCACGTCATCACGCGGCTGATCCGCGGAGGAGCTGACGAGAACACTCTCTACACGGTGCGCGGGCTCGACAAGCGGCGCTATGCCGTCGATCTTGCGGTCGGCGAGGGCTCGGAGCTCGATGAGATCGGAGCGATTCCCGAGGTTGGCGTGCACTTGATCCCTGAGCTCGTGCGTGAACCGCATCCGTGGAAGGATCTGGTCACGTTGGTGAAGCTCGCGAACCTCATCCGCCGCGGCCGCTACCAGATCGTGCATACCCATACCGCGAAGGCCGGATTCCTCGGCCGGCTCGCCGCGGCGATCGCGGGCACGCCCGTGATCATCCACACCGTGCACGGAGTCACGTTTCATCAGCACCTGCCACGCGTCCACCGCGCGTTCTATCTGACTCTCGAGCGCATTGCGGCACGTTTCACGGATCAGTTCGTCGCCGTCGGCGAGGATGTACGAGATATCTACCTGCGCTCGGGAATCGGTACTTCCGCCGAGTACGAAACGATCTACTCGGGCATGCCGCTGCGCGAATACCTCGATGCGGGCGCAATGCCGGCATCCGAACGCGATGCGCTGCGTGCCGAGCTCGGTTTCGAGCCCGGACATCGCGTGATCGTGATGGCTGCCCGGCTCGAGTCGCGCAAGGGTCACGTCTATCTGTTTCACGCAGTCCAGCGCCTCAAGCCCCAGCATCCTGAGTTACGCGTACTGGTGGTGGGCGAGGGTCCGATTCGCGCCGAGCTCGAGACGCAGTGCCGCACGCTCGGAATTGACGATCGGGTCGTGTTCCTCGGCCACCGCCATGATCTGCCGCGCGTGTTCGCGGCCGCCGACGTCTCGGTGCTGACCTCGCTGTGGGAAGGGCTGCCACGCGTGCTGGTGCAATCGGCCGCTGCAGGGAAACCGATCGTGACTTTCGACGTCGAGGGCGCGTGGGAAGTAGTCCGTGAGGGACGCAACGGATTCGTCGTGGCGTCGCAGGACGTCCACGCATTCACCGAACGTCTGAGTCTGCTGCTGGTCGAACACGAACGCGCTCGCACGATGGGTGCGGCGGGACGGGAGGCGGTGGGCAGCCGCTGGACCGTCGAGACGATGCTCGACCGTCTCGATGACCTCTACGCGCGCTGGACAGGGAAGGAGGCCGCATGACCCTGCCGCTCGCGCTCGTCGTGTTCACGCTCGTTGCGCTGATTGCCACGCTCAGCGCCACCGAGTTGGTTCGCGTCACCGCACACCGGTTGCAGGCGGTGGATGCGCCGGGTGGGCGCCGCGTGCACCGGCGCCCGACGGCGCGCCTCGGAGGCCTCGGGATCTTCTGGGGCTTCACGGTGTCGATGTTGCTTGCGACCTACGGTCGCGTGCTGCTCGACCCGCTTCAGGGCGGCGATTTCGGGATGATCGGCATGCTCGCCGGCTCGGGCCTCCTGCTGATGGTCGGTATCGCGGACGACGTGCGCGGCCTGGGCGCTGTGTCCAAGCTGTTGTTCCAGATCGGCGCGGCATCCGTGCTGTACGCATCGGGGTGGCGGGTCGAGTCGATCGGCATCCCGGGATGGGGCGTGTGGGCCACGGGCAACACAGCCTTCCCGCTCACGCTGCTGTGGGTGCTGGCCGTCACGAACGCGGTCAATCTCATCGACGGCCTCGACGGCCTTGCGTGCGGAATCGCACTTATCGCCACGTTTGCGATCGCCGCTCTGATCGCGCCCGGTGGCAGTCCGTTGCTGCTCGCCACTGCGGCACTGGGCGGCGCGCTGATCGGGTTCCTGTGGTACAACCTGCATCCCGCGCAGATCTTCATGGGGGATGCGGGCAGCCTGTTCGTTGGATTCGTGCTGTCCGGGATGACGCTGCGCGCGGGGCAGATCGCGTCCTCCGAAGCATTCCCGCTCGTGCCCGCGCTGTTGCTCGCGGTTCCGCTGCTCGACACGTGCAATGCGATTCTGCGCCGTGCCGGCGGGGCGGCGCGCGGTGCCCGCTCCATTCCCGACCTCGTGCGCGCGGTGCGCAAACGCTTGTTCGCCCCCGATGGTCACCACATCCACCACCGTCTGCTGCGGGCCGGACTGTCGGCATGGCAGGCGGCGGCGGTGCTATGGACGGCGGCCGCCGGGTTTGCGATCGCGGGCTGCGTGCTCGCTGTGGCGCCGCTCATGGGATACGCGCTGATCGCAGCACTCATGCTCGCGGTCGGATGGGGTCACGCGCACGTGCGTTCTCGCGAGCGGGCATCGGTGCCCTGGCCCCGCGCTGCGACCGCATCGGCCAGCGCGCAAAGCGAAGCGCAGATCGAAGCGCCGCGTCGCGCCGCGTGATGCGGCTCGGGTGGCAGGCCCGCGGGCGGCCAGCACGCGCTCGGCGTTTCACTGTGGGCGACATTCCTCGCTGTTGCGAACCACAAACCGGTCTCCTGAACCCATTCCGAGATATATCTCACTGCGCCGCACATCGGTCCTTGTGGCGCAGATGATGGACTCGCTACAATAGAGTTGCTCGCGGTAGAGACCTTCGTGTTCGCACGTGGGTCTCCTGCATGGTCAGCCCACTCTTGAACCTGAGCCACTCCCGCATGCCGGGCACGGCGGCGCTCGACGAACTCGCGGTCGCGGATCTCGCCGATCCCTACCTCACGAGCGTTGCCGGCCATGACGGACCAATCGGCCGTTCCATGGCAAGCACAACCCTCTTCGTTTCCGACCCCCGACCTCCGCGACTCGAGATCATTCTCAAGCTGTGTCATCAGATGGCCGATGAGCCCGGCATAACCGCCCGTTGCTGAGACCCCTGTTCGCCGACGGCGATCGCGGGGTCTCAACACTTTCATGACATCTCATCGCCGGGTCCCGATGGCCGAACCGTGTCCGTACCCCGTGCCGCCAAGCGCATGGCCGCGTGAGCCCGCTCGAGCATCGTCCTTGGCCGACCCGAGGAGACTGGCTCTGCTGGTCCTGCTCGCGGTCGCTGCGGCGCATCTCCTGGGCTCTGGCCTGGCTTCCGCGGTCCCGATCCGAGCCGCCTACTTCTACGGCGACATGCCGGCCTCGCATGTCGATTCGCTCGCTACGGCCGGGTTCGACCGCGCGCTCGTCAAGTTCAGCGCCGACTCGCTCGACGCCACGGGCAGGAGCCGGCTCGGCGCCTTCAGCGCGGCCGCGCAGCGGAGCGGAGTTGCGCTGGTGCCAAGCTTCAACCTCCAGTCCCGCGCCCGGCTCGCCTCACGAAATACACCGCGGCGATACACCTGGGGCATGGGGTTCAGGGTGGAGTCCGACATGGCTTGCCCGCTCGATTCGGCCTATTGGCGGAGCGCCCTCTTCGACCACGCCGAAGAGTTCCTCGCCGCCTCGCCCGACGTGCACTGCCTGCTGCTCGACCTCGAGATCTACTTCGGGACGCCGCACCACTACGACCGTGGTCCGTGTCTCTGCCCCCAGTGCCTCGCCGAATATGCCGGCCCCGCCGGTGGCAGGGATCTCTCTTCCCGCCACCTGCCCGGACTCCACGCCTGGGAGGAGGTGCGTCTCGCGCGGATTCTCACCCCCATGCTCAACGAGTTCGCGGCGCGCCACACCGGCGTCGAGCTGGGCGTCTTCGACCTGGATCTCGACTCCTTCGTTCACCGCGCGCTGGCGCGTTCCCTGGCCCGCTCGAGGGTGCCGACGGCGGACTATTGCGAGAAGACCTACGGGACGGGAAGCGAGTCGGTGGCCATGATCCGCGGGCGGCTCACGGCGCTCGGGCTCGCCGACGCTCCCCTGGTCGGCGGCTTCTGGCTCCAGAGATGGACGCCGGACCGACTCGCGCCGGCGATCGCGGAA
>Ga0315273_10014064_pt1 | contig 10302 bp, 6 predicted proteins | sample YL17G02_0_MG_FD_205753 | JGI IMG/M metagenome (GOLD analysis project Ga0315273, IMG submission 205753) | Sediment microbial communities from Yellowstone Lake, YNP, Wyoming, USA - YL17G02_0 | ecosystem: Environmental > Aquatic > Freshwater > Lake > Sediment | place: USA: Wyoming | collected... | reverse complement strand
GTTCTCTGGAATGCGCACACAGAAGACAATCTATCCTGTCTACCAGAGAGCTGGCAATGTTCCTCTTTTGGTCCAAGGCACGAACCATGTAGTCCAGTACGCTGTTCTGGCAGAGCAGGCGATAGACAAAGACCTTATTGGTTTGCCCGATGCGGTAATTTCGATCAAGTGCTTGTAGGTAGTCTCCAAGTTGCCAAGTAAGTCCGAAATAAAGCATATACGTAGCACCGGTGAGGGTAATGGCTACGCCTGTAGATATCTGGGCAAGCCAAACTCGGATACTTGGGTCTCGATTGAACTCAACAGAAAGTTCCTGAGCTTTGTTGCTGTTGGACCCGTCTATGCGGACGTACTTCCACTCTTTACGAACGAGCAGTTCCTGGATGATGTTAATTTCTTCCCGGAAGAACGCCCAGATTATTACCTGGTTGCGCTCTTCTGCTAGAATCCCATCGAGTAGCTCTTCCAGTGCATCCAACTTCGTATTGGCTCCCAACCGCTGGATCTCTTGCGGGTTTGGGTTTGGGTACTTTGGGCAGGCAGAGGTAAACGGCTTGACCTTGATAGGAGCGCAGAAAAGTAACTTCTCGCAGTTGTCACAAACGGGAGGAGGGGGCTTGATTATGAACCCGCTAAGTATTTGTAATAGCTTCGAAATTGCTGTCGCAGCGTGGTTTGGCTCGTAGAGGAGGCCTCCTTCCAATTCAATGATAGTCTTCTCGACGATGTCGTTATAGAACTCTTTGGCTTCAGCAGAGAGTGTGTAGGGCACATCTATAATGGTTCTCTCAGGGAGATCTAAGCACTCCTCTTTCTTCTTACGCGTGCAGATGCGTGCCATTTTGTCGTGCAGCACGTCCAGGTTCTTGAAGCCCAGTAGTACCTTTCGTGGGCCTTTGGCTCGTATGAGGTAATGCCGGTAGTATGACCACAAATCTTTTGCAGGTATGTAGCCTCCGAGGAATCTGAGTTGCCCAAAAACGTGAATCGGATTCCCCAGCGATGGCGTTCCGCTCAGAATAACCCGCCGTCCGGCTTTCGATGCTAGCGCTGTGGCTGCCTTGGTGCGATCCGAAGAGGGTGATCTAAGCGAATGGCTCTCATCCGCCACAATCATCTCGTAGGGCAGCGTGGCTAGAATAAATTCCTGGTACAGCTTGGCAGTGTCGTAAGAGACCACAATAACGTCCGCCTGGGCAGCCGCTTGGATATCCGCTTGTTTGGCCGCTTTGGCTGGACCCAACAGGCCAGCAATCTGGGCTGTCAGAAGCTTCTGCTCGGTCTCGGTTGCGGCAACTTTGAGTGCTGCTTTCAACTTCTTCTTCTGTTCAGTAGCTAGCTTAGCCGCCTGTTTGCCTGCTTCCCCGCCACCGGTCAGCGCAACTGCCGTCAAATCGCGGGCGTGGCGCTTGATCTCTGCCAACCAGGTCCCAATACCCACTGTTGGCGCCAGTACCAGCGTTTTAAGTTTCAATATGCGGATTGTGTCGGCGATAATTTTGGTCTTCCCCAGCCCCATATCATAGAAGAGCCCGCAGCGGAGATGCCGCAGCACCCACTCCAGACCCTCGCGCTGGTGGGCGTAGGGCTCAGTGAGAAATTGGTAACCGGACAGATCAACGTCCTGCACACCACCCACTTGAATGTGCTTCTGTGCTAGCTCAGTAAACTTGATTTCAGGGATTACGATCTCCAGGTCTCGAACTACGTCTTCGCAGTAGGGATAGAAAGCCGGAAACCGCCACACTCCCTCCTTGTTGAAAAAGGTAGCACCGAAGACGCGCTTGAGCTCTGGGTTGTTCCCGGGTAAGATAAAGACCGGGGTGCCATATAAGCGCCCCAATCCACAAAGAACTTCTGTTTCCACGTTTGCCTCCAACATTGCCGACAATTTATATTGATTCTGCGCAACAGCCAACCTATTATTCCAGCAAGAAATTCCCGAACTTAGAGAGGACGCCCATGCCATTCCAGTTCGAAGAGATAACTGACATCGCCACCCGCGGCCTGCAGCACCCTAACCCACTGTTCGACTTCCTGACAACGTTCGTACCACGCAAGCTCAAGACCCTCTTCCAGTATTGTGAATACCTTTACTACAACTCGCCCCAGATTTTTGCGGCCCTGAACAAGTTTGCAATTTACCCCGTAACGAACTTCACCTATGAGACCGACAACGAGGGATTACGGAAAAACTATACAAAACTGGTCGAGGACATCCTGAAGCTGAAGAACACCTTGATTCGAACGGGTATCGACCGCCACGTCTACGGAAACAGTTTCACCAGTATCTACTTCCCATTCCACCGCTTTTTACAATGTCCCTTATGCCATAAGAAACGGAACATCGAGTACGTCGACTACAAGTTCAAACTGAAAGAGCTGAAGTTCCAGTATCAATGCCCCGACTGCAGTGCCCACGTTGATGGTGACGTGGTTGACGAGAAGATCCAGCGGGCCGCAGACATCCACATTATCCGCTGGGACCCCAAGCAGATTGACATAGCGTACAACCCCATAACTGGGGACTCAGAATACTTTTACGAGATTCCGGCACAGCTCTACGAAAACGTGCGCCGAGGGGATACCAACCTAATCAACACGATGCCGATGTCGTTCCTGGAGACCATTGCCCAGAAGAAGATCTTCAAGTTCGCACGTGATTCCATCTACCATATGAAGGTAGACGCCCCTGCAGGCATTGACAATAGCTGGGGTTTTCCCCCACTCACCAGCACCATCAAGCAATTCTTTTACGTAGCTGTGCTCCGCAAAGCCAATGAAGCCATCAGCATGGAGCACATCGTTCCGTTTCGCATTCTGCATCCCCAGCAGATCTCCGCCAACGCGGACCCGGTTATCACCATATCGCTGGCCAACTGGGTCAACGAAGTGAAGATGAACATCAAGCAATGGCGCCGTGACCCCTTGCACTTGATGTTCGCTCCGGTCGCGATGGAGGTCACGTCGCTGGGTGGCCAAGGCCGTGCGCTGATGGTTACTGGAGAGATCCGTGAGGCTGAGGAAAACATCATCACGTCAATGGGTATCCCGCGAGAGTTCCTCTACGGTGGTCTATCCGCGACCGGTTCAGGTGTGACTCTGCGAATGCTCGAGAACCAGCTGCTCAACTACACAACGGAACTCATGGATCTGGCGCAATGGATCACCAACAAGGCTGGCAAGTTCCTCGGTTGGGAGCCGATCAAACTGAAACTGCAGCCGTTCAAGCTGATTGACGACGTGCAGCAGAAGGGCGCTTTGCTCCAGGCCAACCAGATGATGGGTGGTCAACTCCTGTCGAGCACGGCAGTCGCGTCCCTGTTTGACCAGGATCTCGGGGAACAGCGGGAACTGCGTCTACAGGAACAGGTTGACGAGTTCAAGTTCCAGCACGACGTCCAGCAGCGTATTACTGAACTCGAAGCCAGTCTGTCTGACCAAGCGCGCAGTCAAGCCTCTCAGGGCGCACCTCCCTATGATGTGGGGAAGGTCATGGCGCAGGCGGAACAAGTGGCGGGGCAGATGATGCAATCCGACCCCAACACGCGCCAGAGTCAGATGCACTCCCTGCAGATGGAGGACCCCGTCATGTACGCGGTGGTCGTGCAGCGGATTGAAGAGGCGCAGACACAACAAAACGCACAAGTGCGTGCACAAATGCAAGGTGGCGGAGCTCCCCCGGGCGCGCCCGCACAAGGGGGTATGGTCTAATGGCAACCAATCAGACTGATTCCGTATTTCGCGAGGCATTCGGGTCGCCGAGCGCTGACCGTAGGAATGACTTTGTCGATGCCATCGGTGCCGCTATCAATGCCACCGACCGCGCGCAACCAGAGGAGATACCGCCTCTGTTCCCAACCCCAGATCGCATACAGGATCGCGGTCCTACGCTACCCACGGACCCCACCGAAGACGCATCTTCGGGCGTAGACCCCCAGCAATTAGAGGCTAAATACCAGCGATTTGACTTGGCCGATCCGCTCGATGTGGAACAGCTGGAAAACATTAACAACCGAATACTAAAAGAGGGTTGGTTGCATGCGCGAGAGGAATGGGTGCATACGAAAAGCGGCAGTACCTATGTCATCCTGAAATACCTCATCAATCATAAGAAAAAAAGGGTTGCGCAGGAAAAGAGGGAGCCGTCAGACAATGCTGACGGCTCCCAATCCTCACCGGTTTGACACCGGATTAGATCATGTACAGGTCTGGAAAGTCATCCAGACCAAATCCACTCACAGAGACGCCCCTTTGTAGGAAGCGTTCTGCTCATTGCGGATGAAGTACCTGCGCGTTTCGCGCATGGCTTCCTCCAGGTATGCATTTTGCCGCTCGAGCTTACCCTCCAGCTCGGCGACATGTGCTTTCAGAGCCTCAACCTCACTCTGGCCCTCTTGCGTGTAGGACCTGAGCATCCGGTCGAGGTTTCTGATTTTACCCGCGACTTGGTCGTTACCCATCTCGACCTGGTTGCGGATAATCATCTTGGGAACCCGAGTCAGGATAAACTCCCGACCCTTCTCCCTCACCAGGAGTGCTCCTGGTTCCACCCGGACGCAATAGAACGTCCGGATGGCTGAGGCAGGTGTATCTTGTACAAAGATACGCTGCCCCTCCCACCGGTGCACGTCGACAGCCAGTTGCCTGGCTTTGCACTCGGTAGGTGCTGATGCTGCTGGTACTGCGACCCTGCTGCTACCCTCTTCTTTGCAGATGAGGGCTTGTAGACCTTCTTGCATTCCAGAGTTGCGGAAGGTGTGCACGGCACTTCTCCTTTCATCAAGCAGTTGTGTTGGGGTCGTGTCGGTAATAAATACCGACAGTTGCGAGCGGGGAAAGCTATTGCTTTCTCCTGTCTCTTATACCTGATTTGTCCTATAATTTCGACCATGGAACCCAAGCCCATCATCACCCAAGCCCGAGTTCAAAGAGCCCAAATCCGTGAGCAAGCGGTTGAAACTATAAAGAATACCTTCCCTTTCGAGGGAAAGCGCTTCAGCCTGCACGCCGAGGACGTGCGCGTCCACCCGGCGGAGTACACGACCGAGGACCACAAGGCCGCAATCCTCCAGGCGCGGACTCTGTCCGAGCCCGTGCGCGGAACGCTGGTGCTCAAGGACAAAGAAGGGAAGGTGGTCAACAGGCTGAAGAACTTCAACCTGCTCCAGCTGCCCTACTTCACCGAGCATGGGACCTTCGTCATTGGTGGCTCGACGTACAGCGTGTCCAACCAGCTGCGAATGAAGCCCGGGGTCTACACACGCAAGCGCCGGAACGAAGAGCTCGAGGCCAGCTTCAACCTGTCCAAGGGGGACAACTTCCGCGTGAGCATGGACCCCGAGAGTGGGCACTTCAAGATGGAGTACGGCACCACCCAGATTCCTCTGTACCCCGTACTGAAGTCTTTCGGGGTGTCCGATGGGGACATGGCCAAGCACTGGAACAAGGACGTGGTAGAGGTCAACCGCAAGGCGTTCGAGGGGAAGACCGAGCAGGCGGTAGGCAAACTCTACGAACGCTTGGTTCCTACCTACAACCGGAAGGTGGACGAAGACAAAGTTGCCGCTATCAAAACCGTGTACGCAAGCACTGCAATGGATCCAAAAATCAACATGCGTACTCTAGGGAAGCCGTTTGACAAAGTAGACCCTACATCGCTCATGGCTGCCTCGGGGAAGTTGCTCAAGGCGTACAGCAATGACGCAGACTTCGACGAGCGCGACAGCCTGGCCTTCAAGAAGTTGATGACGGTAGACGATTTCGTGCGGGAAAGAATCCAGCTCGATGCCCGAGACATCCGACGCAAGGTGCTCGGGCGGATTGACAACCCAAACATCGAGCTCAAGAGGGTCATCTCGAACTCTCCCTTCACCAAGTCCGTACACCGTTTCCTGTCCACATCCCAGCTTTCGAACAACCCCGACCAGATCAACCCAATTGAGATGCTGGATGCCGCCACGCGAGCAACATCCATGGGGGAAGGTGGCATCGAAAACATTCGCACCATCACCCCTGAAGTTCGACGGCTGCACTCGTCACACGCTGGTATCTTCGACCCCGTTCGCTCTCCAGAGAACGACCGCGCGGGTATCGATATCCGCACAACGCTCTTCGCCGCAAAAGATGATAAGGGGGACATGTTCCTCAAGGTGCGCGACATGCACCAGGGAAAACTGCGCTACGTCCCTGTCTCAGAAGTAGTTGATAAAACTATAGCTTTTGCCCACGAGGACGTAACCGGACGCGCCAAGCGCGGGAAGTTTGTCGACGCAATCCAGGGAAACCAGGTTCGCTCAGTAAAGGCGTCCACAGTAGATTTTCAGTTCCCTACGCATCACGCTCTCTACAGCCCGGCCTCGACGCTCATCCCCTTCATGGAGAGCATCGATGGAAATCGAGGAACGATGGGCTCGAAGATGCAGACGCAGGCACTGCCACTGGAAGAGTCGGAGCCCCCTCTGGTTCAAGTTGCCTCCTACCTACCTGGCCGGTCCATGGAAAACATGATGGCCGACTTCATCGTCCCGCGCTCGCCCGTAGCGGGAACTGTCCAGAAGGTACATGACGGGGTGATCTACATCAAACCCGACAAGCGAAAGACAGCAGCAGTGGGGGATGCTGTAAAAGTCTCATACCACAGGAATTTTCCCCTGGCCGCCAAGACGTATTTGGACCACACAGTGATTGTGAAACCGGGCGACCACGTAGAAGAAGATGAGCACCTGGCAACGGACGCGTTCATCAAGAACAAGACGCTGTCTCTCGGGCGGAACCTGCGCACGGCCTACCTGCCCTGGCGGGGGCTCAACAGCAATGACGCCATCGTCGTTTCCCAGAGCGCCGCGGATAAGCTAACCTCTCGACATATGTACAAAAAAGGGATGGATATCGAGAAGGACATGCAGGCTGACCGCGAGAACCACCGTACGTACTACGGCAACATGTACACGGCTGAGAATTATAAAAATTTGAACGAAGGGGGCGTGGTCAAGCCGGGTACCACTGTGAACAAGGGGGACCTCCTGGTGGCCGCATTGCGCAAGACGGCTCTCTCCCCGGAGTCGGCCATGCTGGGCAAGTTGCACAAGTCCCTGGTGAAACCTTTTAGGGACAGTTCTGTCATATGGGATCACGACACCCCGGGCGAGGTAACGGACGTGCTCCAGACCGGCGGAAAGATCCGGATGACCATCAAGACGAAAGAAAAACTACATGTAGGAGATAAGATCGCCGGAAGGTATGGAAACAAGGGTGTTGTGTCTACAATAGTCCCCGACGACCGGATGCTCAAGGACGAAACCGGACGGACCATCGACGTAGCCGTGACGCCGGCCGGCGTTGTAAGCCGGATTAACCCCGCGCAGGTGCTCGAGACCGCGGTGGCCAAAGTGGCCGAAAAGATGGGGAAGCCCATCATGGTGGACAACTTTTCCAAGAAGGACAACGTGCAGTGGGCCAAGGACTTGCTCAAGAAGCACGGGGTCAAGGACAAGGAGACTGTCTACGACCCTGTCTCCGGGAAGCAGATCCCTGGAGTTCTGGTCGGTCCTCAGTACACGCTGAAGTTGTTCAAGTCCACCGAGACCAACTACTCCGCGCGCGGGGTGGAGGACTACGACGTAAACCAGCAGCCGTCCGGCGGCGGGCCCGAGGGCGCCAAGGCGCTAGGTTCGATGGAAGTAAACGCACTGCTTGCGCACGGGGCGAAGAACATTCTACGGGAAGCAGCAACGCTCAAGGGTCAGAAGAACGATGAGTTCTGGCGAGCTTACCAGCTGGGCCTGCCACTCCCGCAACCGAAAACAACCTTCGCCTACGACAAGTTCGGCACCATGCTAGCGGGCGCTGGTGTGAAAATAAATAAGACAGACAGGTACTTACGGCTGTCACCTCTCACCGACAAGGAGATCGGGCAGATGGCCCCGACGACCATCTCCAACGCGCTGCTAGTGCGCGCGAAGGACCTCCGGCCCGAGGCCGGCGGGCTCTTCGACCCAGTAGCTACAGGTGGGACAACTGGTACCAAGTGGTCGAAAATCATGCTGGACGAGCCCATCGTCAATCCCATCTTCGAGAAGCCCGTGCGGTCCCTCCTGGGAATGCCCCAGGCCGAGTTCACGCGCGCGGTTCGCGAAGACGGCGGCGTGCAGATACGTAAGCAGTTGAAAGAATTGAATGTAGCGAAGATGGCCAAGGACGCCCGGGCGCAGTTGGAAGACGCCAAGGGGGCCGATCGCGATGCCCTCATCAAGAAGATGAAGTACCTGGAAGGCCTGAAAGTGTCCGGTCTCGAGCCCCACGAGGCGTACGTTCTGTCCAAAATCCCGGTCATACCTCCCATCTTCCGGCCCATCACGCCGGGCCGGACCGGAGATCTTCAAGTTGGAGACGCGAACTATCTCTACCGCGACCTCATCATCGCCAACGACGCACTGTCCAAGTCTCGGGACTTACCGAAGTCAGATCAGGGTGATGCGCGGAAGCACCTCTACGACGCGACCAAGGCGCTGTTCGGGCTCGCGGATCCTGTGAGCCCACAGGCGCGGGGGCGCGGTGTTCAAGGGTTCCTTGCCAACATCGCGGGCAAAACGCCCAAGCAGGGCTTTTTCCAATCCAGGCTGCTGCGTAAGACGCAAGACGTCAGCGGACGCGGGACCATCGTGCCGGATGCAACGCTCGGAATGGACGAGGTGGGTCTCCCCGAAGACATGGGCTGGAGGATGTACCAGCCGTTCGTGGTCAAGCGCATGGTGCAGCGCGGATACAAAGCGCTCGACGCCAAAGGTTTGGTAGAGAAACAAGACCCTGTGGCCAGAGAGTTTTTGCAGCAGGAAGTGAAAGAACGACCCATCCTACTCAACCGCGCGCCATCGCTGCGCCGCTACAATGTGCTAGCGGCGTACCCGAAGTTGGTGCCCGGCAAATCCATTCGCATTCATGAGCTATTGGCTCCCATACAAGCCGGGGATTTCGACGGCGACAGTATGCAAATACACGTTCCCATCATGCCTGATGCGGTTGCCGAAGCCAAGGAGCTGACACTGTCGAAAATGTTGCTCGGCGACCAGTGGAAGTCGCAGACGACAGTGGCCCCGCAGCACGAAGCAACGGCAGCACTGTTCCGCGCGACATCCGCGAAGGCCAGCGGACGGACGCAAAAGTTTAAGTCGAAAGCAGAGGCCATGGAGGCGTATCATCGCGGGGAAATCACATTGAGCACTCCTGTGGAGATCGGCTAATGGACAAGCGCTTGGTGGTCAAGTTTGCATTCGAAGCAGCCGGCTTGCACAAGCTGGCTAACGTGTTGAGCGACGCTGCGTGGGGCGCGGGAATAGGCTCACTGGGTCTGACCGGTGCAGCCGCTTTGCAAGGCAAACCCGGAGAAGAGATGGGAGAGGCCGCCCTCCGCGGAGCAGCAGCAGGAGCAGTGATAGGTGGCGGAACTCCAACAATCGTCAACCTCATCCGCCGCTCTCGAGGGTTAGCTCCGTATGCCAGACCTCTGGGTGAGTTTGGTCCGGCATTGGGTTTGGTCCCGCTCATCATGGCTGACGAGTCAGAGTAAAGGGAGCTGCCTCCATGGTTCAAGAAAAGGACCCCAAGCGTTGGGACGAAGTTATCATCGACTCGCCCTTTGCCAAGCTGACCAAGAAAGACGTCCATGAGTACTACAGCACTCCAGCGGTCCAAAAGAAGATTCTTGACGCGGTCGGCGACCGTGAAGCAATCCTACGACAGAGCTTTACGGCAGACAAGACAGTGCTCCGACGAAAAGACGAAGCTGGCGAGCTCATCCGACTCAACAAGGAGCAACTGGACAAGTGGAATGCCAAGCGACTGTCAGAGGTGCATCCGACTTTCGGACGGAAGACCGACGTCCTGTTGGCTGACATCGACCCTCAGGAAGGAGTCGATTGGCGCCATACAAAGAAGATTACTGAAACGGTGGCTAAAACGATGCAAAGCCGCCCTGAAGTGCGAGACGTCTCGGTCCGTTTCAGTGGGGGACGTGGGTTTTACGTTGAAGGTAAGCTGGACGCACCCGTCGGTGTCGACCACGCTCGAAACCTCACCAAGCAAATTCTCGACGGACTGGCCCAACGGCACGACGTATACTTTCAGCCCGTCGGCCCCGGTAAGATACGACTGGACACTACCCCGCTCAAGTTTCGGGGTTCGATACGATCCCCCTACAGCATCAACGCTGACACTGGATTGGTCAGCGCGCCAGTGAAGCTGGAGGACCTAGCCGGTGCGCAGAAGAAGGACTTCAGCGTGGCGAAGGTTCTGGAGAGGATG
>Ga0315273_10014062_pt1 | contig 10303 bp, 5 predicted proteins | sample YL17G02_0_MG_FD_205753 | JGI IMG/M metagenome (GOLD analysis project Ga0315273, IMG submission 205753) | Sediment microbial communities from Yellowstone Lake, YNP, Wyoming, USA - YL17G02_0 | ecosystem: Environmental > Aquatic > Freshwater > Lake > Sediment | place: USA: Wyoming | collected... | reverse complement strand
TCCACAAGGATGGGGGCTACGACCTCCATCTTCTCGCTGAGCCTTTTCAGCAGGGGCACCAGATTATCTCTGGATAGAACTGCCATCATTCTATGGCCCTCCTGATCCTCACTGCCGTGACCTTCAGCTCAGGTATCTTGGACTGGGGATCCAAGGCGCTATTGGTCAGAGCGTTGGCTGGAGCTTCGTGAAAGTGGAAGGGGAGGAAGAGGGTGCCTCGGGAGATGTCGGGTGTCACCTTGGCCTCCAGGCACAGCTTGCCCCTCCGTGACTCAACTGTCACCCTCTGCCCGGTCCTTATCCCCAGCTGCTGGGCATCCTGGGAGTTGACCTCCAAAACGGGAACGGGCACCTCCCTGTCCAGGAGCGAGGTCCTGCGCGTCATAGTCCCGGTGTGGAAGTGGTAGAGGCTGCGCCCTGTGGTGAGAAGGAAGGGGTAATCCTGATCTGCAGCCTCACCAGGCTCCTGGTGCTCGACAGGCCGCAGCCTGGCCCTTCCAATGGGAAACTTCTCCACATGCATGACCCCTGTTCCGGGATGGTCTTCCGCCGGGCAGGGCCACTGCAGACCTGCTATCCCCAAGCGGTGGTAACGAACACCGCCGTAGATGGGCGTGAGGCGTGCTATCTCCTCCATGACCTCGGCTGGGGAGCTGTAGTCTGCAGAAACGCCGAACTTCCCCATCAGCTCGCAGATCCACATCCACTCCGGCCGGGCTTCGGAGGGAGGTGGCACAGCATAACGAATTCGCTGGATGCGCCTCTCAGTGCTGGTGAAGGTGCCGTCCTTCTCAGCAAAGCAGGCCGCGGGCAGGACTACGTCTGCGAGCTCAGTGGTCTCTGTTGGAAATATGTCGGATACGGCCAGGAACTCCAGGGACGCGAGAGCTCTCTTGACCTGAGATATGTCTGGATAGCTCATCATGGGATTCTCTCCCACTACCAGTAGTCCTTTCAGCCTGCCCTCCTCGGCCGCCTTCATCATCTCTACTGCAGTCAGCCCGGGATCACCGGGAAGGTCTGTGGACCAGGCCTCCTCGAACTTGGGCCGGGACAGAGAGACCTTCTGGTAGCCGGAGTAGAAGTCGGGCAGCGCTCCCATATCACAGGCCCCCTGAACGTTCTGATGGCCGCGCAGGGGATAGATGCCTGTTCCCTCCCGCCCCAGGTTGCCTGTGACCAGAGCCAGGTTGGCCAGGGCCTGAACGTTGTCCGTGCCGGTGATGTGCTGGGTTATGCCCATGGCGTAGACAATGGCCGCGCGCCCCGCGGAGGCATAGGCCCTGGCCGCCTCCTTTAGCTTTTGGGCCGGTATGCCGGAGATCTCCTCTGCCTTCTCCGGAGTATATCTGCAGACCGCCTCCTTCAAGGCCTCAAAGCCCTCTGTGCGGGAAGAGAGGAAATTCTCATCCGCCAGGCCCTCCTTCACTATTACGTTGAGCATGGCATTTATCCAGGCGATATCTGTACCCAGCCTGGGGCAGAGGTAAATGTCAGCCAGATCGGCGATCTGTGTTCTTCGGGGATCGAATACGATGAGCTTTGCTCCTCGGGACTGGGCCTGTAGGATATATGAGGCCACCAGGGGGTGCTGCTCTGTGGTATTGGAGCCCACCACTAGCAGGGCATCGGCCCGGGCCAGGCTGGATATGGGATTGGTCATAGCTCCGCTCCCCAAGGCATAGCCCAGTCCTGCAACAGTGGGCGCATGGCAGAGCCTGGCCACGTGGTCGACGTTGTTGGTCTTGAGGGCTGCTCTCGCCAGCTTCATGAGCAGGTAGTTCTCCTCATTGGTCCCCTTGGCAGAGGTTAGAATCCCCAGGGAGTTCGGCCCGAATTCATCGCCCATTTTCCTGAAACGGGAGGCTGTCGTCTCCACAGCCTCCTCCCAGCTGGTCCTGGCCAGCCGTTCACCCCGCCGCATAAGAGGATGCTTCAGACGGTCGGGATGGCCGACAAAATCTCCCGCCAGCCAGCCTTTGATGCACAGTCTTCCCCGGGACATGGGATGAAGCGGGGAGGGAGATGCACCCACTGCGCGGCCATCTTCCACATGCAGGAAGAGGCCGCAGCCACAGCCGCAGTAGATGCAGGTGGTGTGAAACTTCTCCATGGACGCTCGGAGATCTAGTTGCTGTGCTGGGATATAACAAGCTTTGGGTTTTGAGGGGGCTTGGAGCTCACAGATAAATATTTTATATTTTCATTATTTATTTTTATTAATCCATGCCTGTGGGCCTGATCGGCATTTACAGAATAGATACCGCTAAATGATTGCATATTACGTATAAGTTGTGCATTAATATTTCCAAATTATGTGAATTTTCAGATTGGATTAGGATAAAAAAAGAAAAAATATAATTGTTGCCAGATTTGCCCTAGCAGTCTATCCCATCACAAGCTGCCCGCACTACCTCTGGCACCGGATACTCATGGAACTTTATGGTCTTATCAGCCTCGAACTTCCCTGTGAACATCTCGTGGGCATTGATGTCCTTGTAGAATATCTTGTGCCATTTGGCATCCGTGCCCCAGGTACCATTGAAGACGTTCTTGGTCTCAATGCCAATCAGGTGTGCCGGATTGCTGCCCATGAGCTCTGCCACCTTGCTGTCGTCTCTTCCAGCCATCTTCAGGGCCTTTACAAGATTCTCCGGCGTCATGCTCTGTGGGACAAGCTGCGGATAGTATTGTCGGAGGTATTGCAGATAGTAATCTGGGTATTGCCCCGGGCAGAACATCTTTTCTGGGTCGCATGGTGTGCCTGGATTGTATGGCGTAGTAGAGACGAAAAATGATGTTTCATCCTTCTCCATCTCATTGACTGAGTAGGTCTCCTGGATGTTGGCGCCGATGCCACCATAGAACTCTTTGGAATTCAGGTATTTTCCTCCCGTCAAAGGCGTCTCGCCCGCATAGGTCATCTTTGTTCTTTCGAACAGGTTGAGGTTGGATTCGTTTCCGCCATTGACGGATATTATGTTCCTCTTGAGCTTGTCCGCATTCTGCGAATAGGCATTCTCCTGATCCAGCTCGAGATCACCGTTGCCAACCATGGTATTGTAATACTCAAGCGCGATCTTCTTGTCGATTATCGATGTGCTGGCATCGATAATGCCAGTCCCGGATACTTTCTTTGCCTCGCAGAACTGCTCGTACTGAACAGGCGGCACAATAGGTGAATTTGCCAAAGCTATGCCACAGCACGCTAAAAGCAAAACGACCAAGGCCGCTAATGCTACTCCCTTCATTCTTGATTCACCCCTTATACCCTTTGAAATATATCCCCATCTTGATAGCTTATTAATCTATCGAATGCCGTCTTATTGTGACGAGTTATATATGACCATCTAGGATATTTTATCTGTAGGCGCCCGGCTCCGGGTGCGCATATGCTCCCCAAACCAGACGAAGCCCTCTCGCCCCCTTCTATCCAGGCGTTATCGGGGCGGTTTCTGTAGGGGCGCCCCCCTCTTCCGGGGCCCACCGGCGCCGGGAGGGAAGAGCAAATCGATCTATATCTATCAACCGTTTTCGACGCGCCCCCACGAGTGGTGTTCCCCGCGACCACTTAGGGTAACCGCCCGCGTTCTCTGACCTGGAGTCGCGCAATCCAGTGCTAAAGCTCCGAAGCTCGATCTGACGGCACAGCTAACGAACAAAAGATATTTATAGTAAAGATTTAAAGATATGGACTAATTATAATAAAGTCGAAATGCAAATATATTTCGAAAGCAATATCACGAGACACGAGGTCTAGATGAAGGGGGACGAAAAAGATGAAGGGAGCAGTAACAGCAGTACTGGTAATTTTTTTGGCTGGCTTAGCCGCGGGCAATCCGCCTATCAAGGAGCCCTTGCAGTTCGAGCAAGCCTGTAACAACCTCAAGGTTGCCGGGACGGGCATCGTCGACGTGAGCACCTCTATGGTAGACAAGAGAATCGCGCTCGAGTACTTCAGCGCCCTGGCAGGCGACGGGAGCCTGGAGCTAGACTCGGAGAAGGTGCTCTCCGAAATAGCCCGCAAGGTGAAGAGAGACCTGGGTTTGAACAACTCCTCCAGCGTGAATCTCTTCGAGGAGTCCAAGATCACCTATTCCGGGGAGACGCCCCTGGTGGGAGATAGGCTCCTGCACTCCAAGGCCTTCTACGGCGGCATAGGCTCCAAGGTCAGAGAGACCTTCAGCGTCCAGGAGATGGAAGGAGAGCTGAAGAGCTACATGGGGGAGACCACAACTGCCTCCGGCGCCCACCTGGTGGGCATGGACACTAGAAGCGCCTTCAATGGAACCTGGGGCACGGAGACGAGCTGGCACAAGATCTTCGACAAGAATATCGAGTCCCAGCAGATTCTCTCCGGCAAGTTCGAGGTGGACAGAAAGACCAAGCTGCACGAGAAGGCGATCTATAACTCAACGTTGATATGCAACAAGACTGGCAGATACTTTGGTACGACGGCAGGGTATCCGTATGGGTACATAGACTACGAGTACGAAGTAATGAATCCCAGTGAAACAGTGATATCCGATCTAGCCCTGATTGATGATGTTCTGGGAAATATACCCCTGGATAAAACCGTCCTGAATCCGGGACAGACAGCTCATGGAAATGGGCGATATAATGTTACTGATGCTGATTTCAAAATTGGCACTGGATATGGATCTAAGGAGAACACAGCCATAGCGTCCGGCGTGGATAACCTGGGTCAAGAGGTCACTGCCAGCTGCAACGCGCTAGTTGAGTTTGAGATGCTTGTGCAGCCTTACGCAGGCACTGTCCTGGCACCCGGCTGCACAAATCAGATCCCGCCAGGAGCTGCTCTGGCGGCCGCCGCTCCCTGCGCCAGCTGCCAGGTCTGTTCCGATTCCTTCAACCTCAAGAACGGCTCTCTGATTGTCTATGCCCTGGATGTCAATATGTCTCAGAGCCGCTACCCTGCACCTGACTGCCCCTTCCAGGGATGGCCGGATGCAGAGGCCTATGCCGCGATCCTCTTCGGGGTTACCAGCAATGCCTCCGTAACCAGCATACCTCCCTGGTCATCGGCCTGGCAGAGCCTCACCCTCCTTCCCGGCTTCTACCAGGGGCGACAGGCCTACGTGGGCGCAGATGGCAATCTGAGCGCTGGAAATTTGACCAACTGGAGCTCTACATATGCCGGATCGAGCCCCAACGGAGGCATGCACTGCACTGGAGACCCTGGCTACGACACCTTTGACCTGAAGTTGATGGTCACAGATCTCGGACCAGGAGAGGGCTTCCAGGTTGACGCCTACCAGAGGATACACAACAGCACCGAGCTTCTGGAGCCAGCGCTATCATGGCAGGCCATCGGCTCTCAGCAGGTGCCTGAGGGGGCAATGGACAAGAACTCTCTGACTCCCTTCGTTATGGTAGCAGGTGCGGGAACGGCTGAGGCCAATATATCATGGTCAGAGGTGATTGTGCTCCCCTGAGCGGTCCCCCTCACCTCGGCCGCGAAGTCTGAGACCTCGGTCTCTCTCTTTTTTATATTTTTATTCAAAGATGTTATTAAAATATGGATTAGCCGTTCATTACGATTGATGTTGAGTATGCGATGAAATCGTCCTACCTGCCTGGCTTACCCGATGCGGAGCAAGTTTACAGGTGGAGATTGAGAAGTTTGATTCTTGACAATAGTCCTACCCGAGGCTATTTCCCGCTTCGTCCGTTGGAGGCTATTTTATATCTCCCATGCCAGAGCAAGACACGACCGTTTGACTTATTAGTCTGAAAGCCGGAAAGATGTATCCCCTAAGAGCAACGACACTCTCGAGCTTGAGATACCATGATGCAGATGATGACAGGGATCGAGGAGAGAGTGAGGGCTATATCAGAAAGCCTTCCTGAGAAGGATGGCGCTCTCATACCCCTTCTGCAGCGGGTGCAGTGCGATCAAGGCTATCTCTCTCCGAGCGCAGTCGAGGCGGTAGCTGAAGAGCTGGGCCTCTCAGAGAGCTCTGTCTACGGCGTAGCAACCTTTTATGCGGAGTTCAAGCTGCTCAGGCCTGGCAGGCATCACATCAAGGTCTGCCTGGGAACCTCCTGCTACCTGCGTGGCGGGAGGGATCTTCTTGGCCATCTCTGCAGAAAGCTGGGGATTGTGCCCGGCAGCACCTCGGAGGATGGCAAGTTCAGCCTGGAGACTGTGGCCTGCCTGGGATGCTGTTCCCGTTCCCCGACAATGGCGATAGATGATATCATCCATGGAGACCTATCGGTAGCGGAGGCTGACTCCATCCTGGCAGGCCTGGATTGATTCCATGAAGCGAGCATCTGATCCCCAAGCCCTGAAGGAGATCCGGAAAGAAGCAGAAAGAGAATGGCTTGAGATGCTCAACGGAGACCTTCCCCTGATCTGCACTGGGCTTTCCACCTGCGGCATCTCTGCCAAGGCTTGCGAAATCCAGACCGCCATAGAATCGCTGCTACAGGAGCAGGGCGTAGCCTTCAGGAGCATGAAGGTGGGCTGTCTGGGACTGTGCTATGCTGAGCCACTAATTTATATAAAAATGCCGAATTGGCCGCTGGTCTGCTACGGCCACCTCAGCCAGGACAATTCGGCAATGCTTGTTGAATCAGCATTGAATAATAAAATCAATAATATTAACCATCTTATTCTGGGATCCATCGATCTTCCCGAGATCAAGGCGTCTCCTGTCCCTGGCCTCCCGTCCATATGGGATCACCCCATGATCAAGCCTCAGGTTAGAATAGCCATGCGCAACTGCGGCCTCATCGATCCCGAGAACATTTTGCACTATATCGCCCGCGGCGGCTACAGCGCCCTGACGAGAGCACTGACAATGGAGCCCGAGGCGGTCATAGATGAGGTGAATATCTCGGGCCTGCGGGGACGCGGTGGCGCCGGCTTCCCGACGGCTACCAAGTGGGAGTTCTGCCGTCGCGCAAAGGGAGAAGAGAAGTATCTGATCTGCAATGCCGATGAGGGCGATCCAGGAGCCTTCATGGACCGATCCATCCTGGAAGGCGATCCCCATGCAGTCCTGGAGGGCATGCTGATAGCGGCACAGGCCATAGGCTGCCACAAGGGATACATCTACTGCCGCGCGGAGTATCCTCTGGCATTGCGCAGGCTGGAAATCGCCTTGCGAGAGGCTCGCGAGCTGAGCCTGCTGGGCAATGACATCCTCGGATCGGGATTGAATTTTGATATCTCCATCAAGGAAGGCGCCGGCGCCTTCGTCTGCGGAGAGGAGACAGCCCTCATGGCCTCCATTGAGGGCAGAAGGGGAATGCCCAGGACCAGGCCGCCTTTCCCGGCCAACTCCGGCCTCTGGGGGAAGCCCACCAACATAAACAACGTCGAGACGCTGGCCAATCTCCCCCATATAATAAACCAGGGCGGAAAGTGGTACTCCACCTTCGGCGTGGGCCGCAGCCGCGGCACGAAGACGCTCGCCCTTGCCGGCGCAGTCAGAAGGCCGGGCCTAATCGAGGTTCCCATGGGAATGACGCTACGGCAGATAGTCTTTGAGATCGGCGGCGGAATACCGGGCGATCGCGCCTGCAAGGGCGTTCTCACCGGAGGTCCCTCCGGGGGTTGCATCCCTTCTTCGAGCCTGGATGTCGCCGTCGACTACGAGTCCCTCACGGAGAAGGGCTCCATCATGGGCTCCGGCTCCATGATCATAATAGACGAAGGGACATGCATTGTCGACCTGGCCAGGTTCTTCCTCAATTTTACGCAGGCCGAGTCCTGTGGAAAGTGCACTCCCTGTCGCATCGGAACCCGACAGATGCTGGCCATCCTAGAAAAGATATCCCGAGGAGAGGCCGTGATAGAGGACATATCCCGGCTGGAGGGGCTGGCCGATGCCGTGAAGAAAGGATCACTGTGCGGTTTGGGCGCGACAGCCCCCAATCCAATCCTCACCACTTTGAAGTACTTCAGAGGGGAGTTCGAGGAGCATATTCTCAACAGGATATGTCCCTCCCTGGTCTGCCGGAATCTCATCGCCTTCTCCATCGACCAAGAGCGCTGCAAAGGATGCGGGAAATGCCAGGAAAGCTGCCCTGCTGGGGCTATCTCCGGAGATATTAAGGAAGCGCATGTCATTGACCAGTATGCCTGCATAAAATGTGGTGCCTGCCTGGCCGCCTGCCCTGAGAAGTTCAGCGCTGTGGTCAATAGAGCTGACGGCAAAGGTGTGGTGCCATGCACCTGAAGATCGACGGCCAGGAGGTCGAAGTTCCAGAGGGAACAGCTGTGAAAGATGCCGCCAGGAAGGCCGGGATCAGGATTCCCGGCCTGTGCGATCACCCAAAGCTCGAGCCCTACGGAGGCTGCAGGCTGTGCCTGGTGGAGATCGATGGCATCAGAGGCTACCCTTCCTCCTGCACCATGCCTGTATCAGAGGGCATGGTGGTGAGAACAGATACCCCGGCCCTGAGAAGCTTGAGGCTGAGCATCCTTGAGATGCTGCTCTCTGAGCATCCCGCCAGCTGCCTGACCTGCGAGCGGGCCGGGAAGTGCGACGATATCCGGGAGGCCATGAGGAAGGCACCTGAGAGCATGGGCTGCAGGTACTGCCCGGCGGACGGAAGATGCGAGCTGCAAACGGTCGTGGAGCTGATCGGCCTTGAGAAGATAGCCCTGCCCCATCTGGGCGGCATCAAAGAGGTGGTTAGAAGCCCCTTCTTCGATCGCGATCCCAACCTGTGCATCCTCTGCGGCCGCTGCATCAGGGCTTGCGAGGATCGGGGGCTGGGAGTGATATCCTTTATCTTCCGGGGCTTTGATGCCAGGATCGGCACGGCTTTCGAGGAGCCCTTGGAGGATTCGGGCTGCAGGTTCTGCGGTGCCTGCGTAGATGTCTGCCCCACCGGCTCTCTCTCGGAGCGCGGGGGCAGATGGGCAGGGCCTGCCGAGCAGGTGGCGGAAACTACCTGCCCCTACTGCAGCGACAACTGCCAGATCGGCCTGGAAATAAGATCTGGAAGGCTGATCAGGGCCAGGCCCACGAGCAGCAAGCTTTGTGTTAGAGGCCGGTTCGGCCTGGAGTTCGTCAACCGCAGTGACAGGCTGCAACGGCCGCTGGTGAGAAAGAACGACCGGCTGGTGGAGGTCGGCTGGCAGGAGGCGCTGGATTTTGCTGCCAAAGGCTTATTAGAGCATAGAGGAGAGGAGTTTGTCCTCTTTGCCTCAGGACTTTTGACCAGCGAAGCCCTCTATCTGGCCAGGAAGTTTGCCTGCCAGGTCATGATGAGCGAGGCTGTGGCACCGGATATCTCTTCTCTTGACTTTATGCCCGAGGACCTCCAGGGTCCAGCATTGGTGGTGGGAGATCTTGCAGAGACCAATCCGTCCCTGGAGCTGCATTTGAGATCTCTTAAGACGGTGGTGGTGAGCCCCTTCGGCAATTTATTGGCCAGAAAGGCGCACCATTGGCTGCGGCCGAGTCCGGGCGGCGAAGCTTTGACGCTCCGCTCGCTGGCCCAGGCCATGACAGCCGAAGTTGAAGCCGCCGGATCAGTCTTTTCGGATGAGATAAGACGGACGGCCGGAGATCTCAAAGGGGCGGCAATAGTCGTTGGGCCGGAGTGCTCTCCGGAAGTCAGAAAGTCGGCCGGCGATCTGGCCCGGGCGGCGGGCGGCAAGCTCTGGCTGGTGGGAAGAAGCTGCAACTCCCGGGGAGCCGCAGCCCTAGGGCTCAACCTGAACTACGAGAAGGCTATTGCCTCCCTCTCCTCCCGTCGGCTGAAGGCCGCCTATATGGCAGGATCAAATCCAGTCCGGGCCCGCCCGGAGCTGGCGGAGGCCTGCAGAGAGCTGGACTTTCTGGCAGTGCAGGATCTGTTCATGACTGAGACAGCCAGGCTTGCAGATGTGGTCTTTCCTGCGGCCAGCTTCGCTGAGGTCGATGGAACCTTCCTTGGCCCGAAGGGCGAAATGCTGCAGCTCCGATCTGCCCTGCCCCGGCTGGGCCGGCCCGACTGGCAGATCCTGGCCGAGCTAGGACGGAAGATGGGAGGAGCTGGATTTGACTTCAGCGACTGCGGCACTGTGGCAGAGGAGCTGATGGCGACCGGCTGGGCAGAGCAAAAGATTCCGGCCGGACAAATCGATGCAAAACCAGCTCAGTCGCTTCTGCTGGTCGAGGGGCCGAGCATCTTCCAGTTTGGTAGCAACACTAGGACCTCAAAAGTTGCAGACCTCGGGTACCTGACCAGGAATCTGGAGATGGAGATCAGTCCCCAAGATGCAAAAAAGCTGGGCGTCCAGCCCGGAGATCCTCTGCTGGCCGATCTAGGGGAGCGA
>Ga0315273_10014061_pt1 | contig 10303 bp, 9 predicted proteins | sample YL17G02_0_MG_FD_205753 | JGI IMG/M metagenome (GOLD analysis project Ga0315273, IMG submission 205753) | Sediment microbial communities from Yellowstone Lake, YNP, Wyoming, USA - YL17G02_0 | ecosystem: Environmental > Aquatic > Freshwater > Lake > Sediment | place: USA: Wyoming | collected... | reverse complement strand
CTGCAGCGCCAGCGAGTGCGCGGTGAACCTCGTTGATGAGTTTCGGAAGTTCCGCCTGGGTCACAGTGTTCTTGCTGACATAGGCCGCCACGATTTCAGTGGCGAGATCAATCATACTTCTCTTTGTATCTGGAATATCAGCCATGGGTGTCCCTTAACTCAATCAAGATGACACTCTAATCTTACCCACATAATATATCCCATGAAAATTTCACATATCCGCTAAATATATGACGCCTGAACAAGTAATGGCGTTCAGTTGGCGGGAGCGTAGGGGCCGGATTTCAAGGCCGCCCAGTCCCAATAGGTGAGCAGGACGCGGGCTTTGTTGAAGGACATGGAGTCAAAGACGTTCTGAAGTTCGTCGACCTCGCGGTCACCGCGGATAATGCCGAAATCTGAAGTTTTTAGAAGCACGATGATTTCACCAAAGCGCCCGCGGTTGGTACCCAGCGCCTTGAACATGATCGCTAGCGGCTCCCCATCACGATCGGAAATGATACGCAGCGCGCTCTCAAGTTGAATGCCGCCAATTTCCTGCAGCTTTTCGGCAGCTTCTGGAATTTTACCGCTTTGCAACAGGGCAACAAGCGCCTCAATCTCCTCGCGCTCGGCGAACTTCGGCTCACCTGTGTGCTCGCCCTCTTTCATTGTCTGGGTAATCTTGAGAATCTTGGTGAGGGTTTCTGAATCGGTCAGGAAGCGCGACAAAAGATAGCGGCGCAATTCTGCAGGCACGAACCAGAACAGCTCGAAGGCTATGGGTGCCGGCAGATCAGCGCGCGTGGCAAGGGGAGCGAGCACAGCCGGATGCCTGCGGGCATGGTCTGCCAAGAGACTGAAGGCAGCATGGGAAATGGTGACACCGTTGTTTCTTATCAGGGTCAGGATGACCGACGTGTCGTCAAACTGAATAAGCTGGTCGCTGATGACGGCCGAGATATGACGGCGGCGCGCGATCAGACGCTGCAGGCTCACCTGCCCACTGGCTATAACTTTGCTCAACACCTGATCACTGATGTGGTTGCAAAGCTCGAGCAAGGGCCCAGCAACTTCGATGCGTGGATCGCTGATGAGCTTGGTCACCAGCAGGTGGGGCGGTTGTTCCATAATGGAAACGCGCTCAACAATCGCCACCATTGCACGCAAAGGGATGCGCGGAACAAGTTTCAAGAGCGCGTCGGCGGCAAGTGCCCTTTCCTGGGGGAGTCCTGCACTCGGGCTGGACAACATCATGTCGAGGAGAGAACGGGCGAGTTCGGCTGCGTCATCGTCAGTTTCAAGAACCATGATGCCATCCACCGGATCGTCGAGAATGATCTTGGCGAAGGGGTCGTCTTCCGGCTCTGCCCTACGGATCTTGGCCTTGGCTGGCGGGAACTGTGCGGAATAGGTGACTGCCGGGATTTCAGCCCTGGCATGCTCTGCTTCCGTTTCGGCAGCTGCCATGGCAGCGCATTCGGCGAGGAAAGCAGTACGATCCGCCGAGGATGGGGTGATGTAAATTGACTTGGCGATCTCACCAATACCCTGAATTTCAACGCTGGAGACGGACGGTGCCTTCGATTTTGGGGTGTCAAAAGCAGGAACCGGGTCACTGTCCGATGCAGCTGCAACTTTACAGTCTGTTACCGCAGAATTGTCTGCTGCGGCAACAGATTCAGGCTCTGGAACTGCGGCTTCCAACTCAACAATCTCGGTTTCCAGATGTTCGGCAGCTATGCCCTGCTGTTGCGGATTTTCTTCGACTGCCTGGGTTTGTGCCGCCAGAACCGCCGGCTCATCGCGGAATATCGGCAAACCGAAGAGTTCTTCGTCAACCACAGCGGCCTCTGCTGCCCCATACAAATGGTCTTCAACCTGCCCTGAATCTGGCCGGGACTGCTCGACAGTAACCTCGGCTACGGTCGCGTGAAATTCAATTTCGGGTTCAACGGCAACCGGTTCCGCTGCGATCTCGGTATTTGCCGGCTCAGCTTCACGCTCAGCAGCGACCAGTTCAACTTCAGGCTTGGCAGCTATGAGTTGAAATTCAGGCTGCGCAGCGACGACTTCAAATTCAGCCTCGGTCTCGGCATCCACAGCTTCAACTTCGGGTTCAACGGCTACAGCTTCCGCATCGGGTTCGGTGGCTTTGATCGGTAGTTCGGTTTCAGGGGTCTCAGCTTCGACCTGGTCTGATGCAAAAACTGGGAAGCTGGGCCTTTCCGCAATGACCTCAACGGGATCCGGTTCGGCCGGCACAACGGCCGAGCCCTGAATAGTTGCAACAGGTTGGATTGCAGGAATGACAGTTGGCGTTGGTGCATGGCGGTTGGACTGCTTGAGCTTGGCCTGGAGCAAACGGAACGATTCAGCCGTTATACGGCGGCCGGAGGATTGCTCCTCACCAATGTTGCTCAAAGCACCCAAGCGCCCCGAATCAAATTGGCCCATATGCAATCCGGGCGCGACACTTTCATCGCCCTGCCGGATGCCTTGCTCAGTCATGATACCTCAACTTAATTCTGTCCCAGATTCCATCAATGACTCACACCCTTGTAAACATGATTAATTCAGCCCGGATCACTCCCCCGCATGGGTCTTTCGATCGCTTTATGGTTAACACCCGATTAAAAAATCGCGCGAATGTGACTACACATTGACAGCCAGCCACCCCACATTGCTTGAGAGCGACAGAAGAACAGCATAGGGTCAATCATGGTCGAGAAAATTAACAAAACAGATGCAGAATGGCGCGCGGAGCTCACGCCTGAACAATATCGGGTCTTGCGCGAACACGGTACTGAACGGGCCGGAACCAGCCCGCTCAACAGCGAGAAATCCGCCGGCATGTTCAACTGCGCTGCCTGTGGCGCACCGCTGTTTCCCTCTAGGACCAAATATGACTCTGGAACCGGCTGGCCCAGCTATTATGCGCCTGTTTCAGCCGATGCCGTGAGCGAACATGTGGACAAATCCTGGTTCTCTACCCGTACCGAGGTGCGCTGCGCCAAATGTGAAGGGCATTTGGGCCATGTCTTTCCGGATGGGCCGCAGCCAACTGGATTGCGCTATTGTATGAACGGTGTTGCCCTCAAATTCCAACCTGATAAGGCCTGACCCTGTGAATTCATCAAATCTCAAGCCGCCGGTTGCGGAAAAACGGCCTCGCGTTGAAAACTGGCATGGCTATGAAAAACGCGACGATTATCATTGGCTGAAGGCCGATAATTGGCAGGAGGTGATGCGTGATCCATCGGTCCTGCCGCAGGATATCCGTGCCTTGCTGGAGGGCGAGAACTCCTATCATGAAGCCGTGATGGCAGACACCGTGGCCTTGCAAGAGGCACTTTTTGCCGAAATGAAAGGTCGCATCAAGGAGGATGACAGTTCAGTACCCGCGCCCGATGGCCCCTATTCCTATTACACGTCGTTCGTCACCGGGGGCCAGCAGCCGCGTTATGCCCGTAAGCTCCGCGACATGTCCGGCCCTGAACAGATCATGCTGGATGGCAATGAGTTGTCCAACGGCGTTGAATTCTTTCATTTTGGTGGCGTAGATATTGCACCTGACCAGACTCTCGCGGCCTGGAGCTTTGACGACAAGGGTTCGGAATTCTACGAATTACGGGTACGTAATCTGGCAACCTGCAAGGACACTGGCGACGTTCTGCAGAGCACGACAGGCGATGCCATCTGGGCGGCCGACGGGAAAAGTTTCTTCTACACGCTGCAGGATGAAAATCATCGCCCTTTGAAGATCTTTCACCATCTGCTCGGACAAACGCAAGCTGAAGACCGCCTCGTCTATGAAGAAAAGGACACAGGGCTGTTCTCAGGGGTTGGCAATACCAATTCCGAACGCTTTATCGTGATCAGCGCCAATGACCATGACACCAGCGAGAGCTGGATCATTGAGTCCAAACGGCCCTTTGATGCCCCAAGACTGATTGCCGCACGGGAGAAGGGCGTTGAGTACGACCTTGAGCACTGGAACGACCAGTTCATCATCAAGACCAACCGGGATAAGGCTGAAGACTACAAGATCGTGGTGGCGCCAGTCGCTGATCCACGGACCGAAAACTGGAGCGACCTCATCCCTCATCGTGAAGGTTGCTTCATCGTGGGCTTCATGGTCCTGAAGAACTGGCTGGTGCGCATGGAACGTGAGAATGCATTGCCGCGCATCGTCGTGCGCGACATGCATTCGGGCGAAGAGCACTGCATCGCCTTCGATGAAGAGGCCTACTCCCTGGGCTTTGGTGAGATGCGGGAATACGATACCAACATCTTGCGCTTCTCCTATTCATCCATGACAACGCCAAGCCAGGTTTACGACTATAACATGCGTGACCGCAGCCGCGTTTTGCGCAAGACCCAGGAAGTGCCGAGCGGCCATGAGCCTTCCCACTACGTGACACGCCGCGTGCAGGCCACCGCGCATGATGGCGAACTCATTCCCCTCACCCTGCTCTACCAGAAAAGCACCGCGCTCGATGGAACCGCACCCCTATGGCTCTATGGTTATGGCTCCTATGGTCTCAGCATGCCGGCAGGATTCAACACCAATATCCTGTCGCTGGTGGACCGTGGCTTCATCTATGCCATCGCCCACATTCGCGGCGGCCAGGAAAAGGGACGGCGCTGGTATGAGAACGGCAAGCTTGAATTCAAGATCAATACCTTCCGGGATTTTGTGTCCTGTGCCAAGCATCTGATCAAGGAGGGCTTTACCGCGAAAGGGAAAATTGTCGCTCAGGGTGGCAGTGCAGGTGGCATGCTCATGGGTGCGATTAGCAACATGGCGCCTCAACTCTTCAACGGCATCGTGGCGGAAGTTCCCTTCGTGGATGTTCTCAGCACCATGCTCGATGACACGCTTCCCCTCACGCCGCCTGAATGGCCGGAGTGGGGCAACCCAATTGTAAGCAAGGCGGCTTACGAGAACATCGCGAGCTACTCGCCCTACGACAGGGTGGAGGCCAAGGACTATCCCAACATTTTGGTTGTCGGTGGTCTTACCGATCCCAGGGTAACCTATTGGGAACCCGCCAAATGGGTGGCGCGCCTGCGCGAACTCAAGACGGATAACAACTTGCTGCTTTTCAAGACCAACATGGGTGCAGGTCACGGCGGTGCATCGGGACGCTTTGACCGACTAAAGGAGGTGGCGTTCGTCTATGCCTTTGGCTTGAAGGTAGCGGGGCTCGCCTAACTCTAGTAAAGGTTGTCGCAACCAATGGATCTGGAGCCTACATGCGAGTCGCCGTTTTCGTGGATGCAAGGTACGTCTATGCGCAAGGCTCAACCGCAATCACTGGGCTGAAGACGCCAAAGCCACGGGATCAAATCATTCTGCATGAAGCAAGTATCGTCAGCCTTCTTAAGTTGCGGGCCAGCGAGTGCACCAAAGGAAAGGAGCTATTGCGCATTTACTGGTATGATGGTGCCCCTTCGAGCGTTCCTTCAGTCGGCCAGGTCAGCAAGGACAAACTTGACGACGTTAAACTGCGACTTGGCCAACTCTACTCCAAAGGCCAGCAGAAGGGCGTTGACTCATTGATTGTAACTGATCTCATGGAACTGGCGCGCAACAAGGCAATCAGTGACGCCGTTGTCGTTAAAGGAGACGAAGATATTCGCGTCGGCGTTCAAATTGCGCAGAGCCTCGGTGTTCGCGTGCACCTTCTTGGAATCTCCGGACCAAAGTCCTCCCAATCGCTTCCCTTGCTGCAAGAGGCAGATATTATGAGCGCCCTGGGGAAATCCAAGGTAGTATCCTTCCTGAGCATCGCGGGGTTGAAGAATCCCACCCCGACCAAGGCGGTTGTCGCCAAAAAATCCACAACTATCCGAGCCAAGGCACTCAAATCAAACACGGTTGATGTTGCCGCAATTTTAAGTGCTGTGGCAGCAACTCTCAGTCATGTCAGGCAATACACTGTTCGATTTGAGAGAGTGAAAAAGACTGTCGCAGCAGGCAAGGACCTGCCGGGGTGCGTCGTCAGCAACCTGAAGTCAGGTTTACTCAAAAGCAAAGGCAGGAATCCGTCGAAGCCTGAAAACAAGATGGCGCGCGAAGCAACCATCGAGCATATCATAAGGAGCACTGGATGCTTATTGATGCAGACAAGTCCTCGCTTCTGGTAGTCGATGTGCAGGAACGGCTGCTCTCGGCCATGGCGGATGGAGCTCAGGTCGTTGCGCGCTGTCTGGTTCTGCTCAAGGCAGCCAAGGCGCTCGATGTGCCTGTTGCCCTGTCCGAGCAATACCCGAAGGGGCTGGGTCGTACGGTCGAGTCGTTGGGGGCTGACGCCGGCAATGCGCCGGTTTTTGAGAAACTCAATTTTTCATGCTGGCGCAATATATCCATGCGCGCTGCCTTCATCAATTTGCACGACACGGGACGACCCCAGGTCATCATTGCCGGCATTGAAGCTCACGTCTGCGTGGCACAGACCGCCCTGGATCTTGCACAGGCAGGATTTGGCGTGTTCGTGGTGGCGGATGCGGTATCATCGCGCACCCAAGACTCCAAGGCTCTCGCTCTGGCACGGCTTGGGCAATCGGGTATATCTGTCGTCAATACGGAAATGGTGGTGTTCGAACTCCTGGGCAAGGCCGGAACCCCGGAGTTCAAGGAACTGTCCGCCCTGGTCCGCTAGACATATGCAGTTTTGCATGACCCAATGATTTGACATTTAGTGTCGAAGCAGGTTGTTTGGCGGGCCAACATGGGAGCCTGAACTATGCCTGCCGAATTCAACTGGGAAGATCCACTCGACTTTGAAAGCCACCTCAGTGAGGATGAGCGCATGATCAGGGATGCCGCCCGGTCCTTTTGTGATGACAAGTTGGCACCGCGCGTAAAACAGGCTTTCCGTGACGAGAAATTTGACCGCGCCATCATGAATGAATTGGGCGCGATGGGCTTTCTCGGCCTCATGACGGGCGAAAGATATGGCGGGTCGGGTCTTGGCTATGTGGCCTATGGCCTGGTTGCGCGGGAAGTGGAACGGGTAGATTCGGGCTATCGTTCGGCCATGAGCGTGCAGAACTCGCTGGTGATGTACCCCATCGAGGCTTATGGCACGGAGGATCAGAAAATGAAGTTCCTTCCGCGCCTTGCCACCGGAGAGATTGTGGGTTGCTTTGGTCTTACCGAACCTGATGCAGGCTCAGACCCCGGCGGCATGAAGACAAAGGCAAAAAAGGTGCAAGGCGGCTATGTTCTGAACGGTGCCAAGATGTGGATCACCAATGCACCGATTGCTGATGTGGCCGTAGTGTGGGCTAAGCTCGACGATCAGGGCATCAAGGGCTTTTTAGTTGAGCGTGCCGCCAAGGGTTTTTCAACCCCGACCATCGAGGGCAAGGTCTCTCTAAGGGCATCGGTGACCGGCGAAATTGTACTGGAGAACGTCGAGCTTGCAGAAGATGCTCTGCTGCCTGGAGCCTCCGGTCTTGGCGGCCCCTTCGGCTGCCTGAACAAGGCGCGCTATGGAATAGCCTGGGGTGTGCTCGGAGCAGCTGAAGACTGCTGGCACCGGGCGCGAACCTACACGCTGGATCGCAGGCAGTTTGGCAGACCGCTCGCCGCCAACCAGCTCATCCAGAAGAAACTCGCCGACATGCAAACCGAAATTGCCCTCGGCACCCATGGTGCGCTGGCCCTGGGCCGCGCGCTTGAGCGTGGCATTGCCCTGCCTCCGGCCATCTCACTCATGAAACGCAACAACTGCGGCAAGGCGCTGGATATCGCTCGCATGGCGCGCGACATGCATGGTGGCAACGGCATTTCCGACGAGTATCACGTGATCCGCCACATGGTGAACCTGGAAACAGTGAACACCTATGAGGGCACCCACGACGTACACGCTCTCATCCTGGGCCGTGCACAGACGGGGCTGCAAGCATTCCAGTAATGGTTGATATTACCATCCAGAAAGTTGATCCGCGCGATACGAAAGTCCGCCAGCTCATCGAGGAACTGGATGACTACATGGCGCAGCTCTACCCATCTGAAAGCAATTTTGGCCTGCATTTGGAAGATCTGGTGCAAGCCCCCATGCGGTTTTACGCTGTAACAGTGGATGGCGAAATGCTGGGCTGCGGTGGCTTCTGGTTGCACGATGGCTATGCGGAAGTGAAGCGGGTTTACATTCACCCCAGTTCGCGTGGCTTGGGACTTGGCCGCAAAATCATGGCGCACCTGGAAGGCGAGATGTTGCGTGAAAGCCGCATGATAGCGCGACTTGAAACGGGAATCTCCCAGCCTGAAGCACTCGGTCTCTACCGAGCCCTCGGCTATGTGGACCGCAGCGCCTTCGGTGATTATTCGACCGATGACCCGTTCAGTGTCTTCATGGAAAAAATCCTCTAGGCGGGATGGCGGGATCGGCCAGCAACTTGATGGCCATGCCGCGGCAGACCATCACTAGCAGAGGGCGAATGAGTTTTGCGCCGTTCCTGATGGCAAGCCGCGACCCGAGTTGAGAGCCAAGAAACTGGCCTGCCCGCATCGTCAGCCCCAAGGTCCAGAGGACCTTTCCTGAAAGTGGGAAGATCAGGAGATAAGCGGGGGTGGAGTTGAAATTCAACAGCTTTGTATGGGCTGATGCCCGCAGTACGCCGTAGCCGAGCAATCTCACAGATCCCAAGAGATAGAATGAACCGGCGCTTGGCCCAGACACACCGTCATAAGAGCCAATGGAAGGTGCGGCCATCCACCAGAAGCGTTTGACTGTTGTGCGGGGCCTGGGCGTCAGCATCTGACAGTCTGGGTGAGAAGGTAAAATAAATGGCCATGACGATGAGCAGCGCCGGCATTGTGGCTGACAACATTGGCGTGGGAGCAATGGCTACCGCCAGACCACCCAAGCCCGCCGCTGTAAAGGTCGTCGCAATCATCAGCGGGGTTTTGCTGAATTCGATATGGACGTGGAAAGCAAAGGTGATGACAGCTGATCCCGTGCCGGGACTGTCCGGCAATTTGTTGGTGGCAAGGCTCGACACGGGACTTTTTCCCGAGAGCAGCAAAGCTGGCAGGACCAGTAGTCCGCAGCCACCTGCAATAGAATCGATGAAGCCGGCAACAAGACCGACGCCGGTGAGGGCAAAATGAGTGAAGACCTGAGCAGGATTATTGTATCTGCAAGATGCAATAGATTTTGCGCAGGGGTGGCAACCGATTTCCAGGAATTGGGTTTTCCAAGGGTTACAAACAAGGTGTCGCCAGCGTGGAATGTCTGTGGTTCTCCATGGCCATCCGTAAATGTGACTGGACCTGCCAGCAAATGCATGAGCTCCTGCTGCATGAAATTGATGAGATTGCGGTTATAGTTGGTGGTCTCCCACACGCCAACCATAAGCTCGCCGCTGCGGCCGGTAAAATATTCATGCGCCTATTGCTTGGCGACAGACGAAAGCAGGATATTGGACGGTGGCGGTATCGCGGGCTCAAGTTTCACGGCCGGATCGATCTTGAAAATGGGCCGCGGATCATCGCCTGCAGGTTCGTCGCACAGTTCCATGATTTTCTTCAGAAGACCCGCCTGGTTCCAGATGCAGCACCTGCCCTTGGAGATAAAAAACTTTCGCCCTTGTTGACCACGGTTTCACGGTCTTCCTCGACCATGACCACTTCGCCTTGCAGGATGATCATGAGTTCATGAATGGGCCAATTCATCCAACGACCCAAATTGGCCTCCACCTCCCACATATCTACCTTCAGCCCCTGGGAGGGTTCGGTCATCCACATATGGCTACGGCTTCTGCGGTCGCCTGAGGGTATTTCGGTCTCCGGGAAATCCGGTCAGGTTTCAAGCTCAACGTCCGTATTAAGCGCTATGATGGCAGGAATTGGCATAGGTCACCTCTGTTTGGAGCCTAGCCAGATTTCTTGCGTGTTTTAAACTAAAGGCCTAGATATGAGCATCAAACAATGGAGAAAAACATGGCCCTCGAACTTCCTGCCCTTCCCTATGCCTATGATGCGCTTGGTCCCTTCATGTCCAAGGAAACCCTCGAGTTCCACCATGACAAGCACCACATGGCCTATGTGACCAATGGCAACAATCTGCTGAAGGATTCCCCGCTTGCCTTGCTTTCCATCGAGGAAATCTGCAAAAAGGCATTCGTCGATAAGATTGCCGGCCTCGTGAACAATGTGGGCCAGCACTACAACCACAACCACTTCTGGAATTGGATGAAGCCCAATGGCGGTGGCAAGAAATTGCCGGCCAAGCTCGCCAAGGCTATAGATGCCGACCTCGGCGGCTACGACAAAATGCGCAATGATTTCATTCAGGCGGGCCTCACC
>Ga0315273_10014059_pt1 | contig 10304 bp, 7 predicted proteins | sample YL17G02_0_MG_FD_205753 | JGI IMG/M metagenome (GOLD analysis project Ga0315273, IMG submission 205753) | Sediment microbial communities from Yellowstone Lake, YNP, Wyoming, USA - YL17G02_0 | ecosystem: Environmental > Aquatic > Freshwater > Lake > Sediment | place: USA: Wyoming | collected... | reverse complement strand
GCCCGCACCACAAGGGACCTCCGGCTCCGGTGTGGTGCGGGCTTCCAGCCCGCGCTCCTCGCCTGCGCTCCGTGCGGGCAAGATGCCCGCACCACAATCGGGGACCATTGCGAGGGCAATCGGCAGCACCGCGGCGAACCGCTCGCGGCTGCCGAACAGGCCGGCGAGCACGGCGTGCTCATGCGCCGGGCGCGGCGAGTGGTCGCCGACGCCCCCCTGCGCGTATACGTCGCGCACCAGCGTCACGCGATCGTGGTCGCCGTCGCACAGCCGCTCCACCAGTGGCGACGCCGGAGTCGGCTTGCCGTCGTCGTCGCACTCGGTCCACGAGACGGTCACCGACGGCGCGGCGGTGAGGAGCTGCGCGAACAGGTAGCGCTCCTCGTCGTGGCCGGTGCGCTTGAGCGGGATGTCGGGGAGCAGCGGCAGCAGCGCGGCGCGCAGGCGGTCCGGAAGCAGCCAGTCCTCGCGCACCGGGCGCGGGAACGCGTCACGGTTGACGCCGAGCACGAAGAGGTGCTCGAAGGTGCGCCCGCGCGCGTCGACGACGCCGAGCACCTGGACGCCGGCCCCGTTGCCGCCCGGCGCGACGCGCCCGACGTCGCGCAGCTCCTCGCCCAGCAGCTCCAGCGCCTCCTCGCGCTCGAGGTCGAGCCGGGCCGGCAGCTCGGCGACGAGCTTCCCCAGCGCCTCGCGCACCGCGTCGGCGCCGTCGCCGTCGGGTCGCCAGCGCACGACGTCGTCGAGCAGGCGGCGCAGCGCCGCGACGTGAGCGCTCATCGCCCCCCGCGCGGGCAGCGCGGCCCAGGCGCGGCACCAGCGGCCAGCGGCGTGGACGGCGCGTTGCAGCCGGGCGGCTGACACGCGGCGGCGGGCCGGTCGCAGCGTGCGCTCGTCCTCGGCGCCGTTGGTGGCCTCGTCCTTCTCGCCTTTGTCGTCATTCTCGTCCCGGTCCTCGACCGGCTCGAACCCCCGCCTTACCGGCAGCGCGAGCGCGGTCGCGTCGCCGAGCCGGTCCGCGAGCGGCAGCGCCGCGACCTCGGCGGCGGTGGTGGCGCCGAGCACCCGCAGCGCCAGCCGCAGGTCGCCGGCTGTGGTGCCGTCAGCGCCGTAGGCGACATCGAGCCAGGCGTCGACCGGCGCCGCGCCGCCCTCCGCGAGCAGCGCTGCGACCGCCTCGATCCGGCGGCTCGCCGGGCCGCGCAGCCCCGGCGCGCCGAGCGTCGAGTACGGGATGCACAGGCGGCCGAAATGCTGGCGCAACGCGAGCTGGACGCCGCCGAGATCGCGCGCCACCACACCGATCGACTCGGCGCGCGCGCCGCCGTCGAGCAATGCCCGCACGTCGGCCGCGACGGCGCGGGCTTCCGCGAAGGTGCCGGGCGCGCGGCGGAGGACGAGGCTGCCGGCGGCTTGTGGTGCGGGCATCTTGCCCGCTCTCCCTTCCTCTGCCTCTTGTGGTGCGGGCATCTTGCCCGCACTCTCTTCCGGTCCGGAAGCGCGGGCGGGACGCCCGCGCCACAGACCGGTGCGGTCGATCTCGGGCGCGTAGCCGGCGAGGCGGTCGCGCAGCCGGCGCGTGAACGCCGCGCCAAGGTCGGGCTGGTCGGGCGTGACGGGGTCGGGCGGCTCGTCGACGAAGACGCGCGCGCCGCAACGGCGGACGAGCGCCTCGAGCAGGTCGGTGGCGATCCCGGTGGCTTCGGCGAACCCGTGGACGATCACCGCGCGCGCCGGCAGCGCACGCCCGGCGTCCTCCAGCACGAGGTCGGCAGCGCGCCGCAGCAGCGTCGACGAGCGGCCGGCGCCGAGCAACTCGAGCTCCGTGTGGACGGCCGCGGCGGCGCGCACGATCGCCCGCGCACGCGCCAGCGCCGCGTCTTCGCCGCGGCTGCCCAGCTCCGCGAGCCGCTCGTCGAGCGGGTCGGCGTGGGCGGACTCGAGACCGGCGTCGAGCAGGTCGCGGACGGTGGAGGAGATGCCGGCGTAGCCGTCGGCGAGCGGCTCGAGGAAGGCCGAGAGCGCCGCCTCCCGACGGGCGGCGCGCTGCACCAGCACCGGGAACAGCGGCGCGCCAGGCAGCTCCGGCTCGTCCGTCGCCGTCAGGATGTCGTGGGCGAGCTTGTGCAGCGTGACGATCTCGACGCCGGCGACGGCGCCGCGCACTGCGACCAGGCGCGCCGACAGGTGCAAGCGCAGGCTGCGTGACGGCACCACGACGAAGACGGGCCTCGCCAGCAGCGCCGGGTCGCGCCGCGCCTCGTCCGCGAGCGCGCCGATCTCCGCCAGCACCAGCGCCTCGACCGCCCGCGCCCCGCGCGCCACGATCACCGCGCCACTCCTGCCCGCTTCAGCCGCGCTCATGACCCGAGTTTACAGCGCCGACCCCCCGCCTAGATCCCTCGACAGCGCTCGCTACGCTCACTTCGCTCGGGATGACAGGTCATGGGGGGCCCCACCACTTTCGCTGTCATTCCGAGCCTATTTGTTTTGTCATCCCGAGCGAGAGCGAGGGATCCGGGTGGGCGGCGGGGCTGAGTCATTCTGAATCGGTGCGGGATTACTGGGTCTATATCATGGCGAGCCGCAACCGGGTGCTCTGCGTCGGCGTCACCAACGACCTGCGGCGGCGCGTGTACGAGCACAAGGCCCACGAGGTGCCCGGCTTCTCGGCACGCTACCGCGTCGACCGACTCGTGCACTTCGAGCAGACGATCGAGGCTGGCGCGGCTATCGCTCGAGAGAAGCAGCTCAAGGGGTGGCGTCGCGAGAAGAAGGTGGCGCTCATCGCAAGGAGCAACCCCGAGTGGGAGGATCTGGCTGCAGGCTGGGTCGACTGAGGCAGGAGGGAGGCGTCCCCCCACCCAGATCCCTCGACTACGCTCGCTTTGCTCGCTCCGCTCGGGATGACACATGGGGGGCGCTTGGGATGACAGGCGGCGTTTGTCATCCCGAGCGGTAGCGAGGGATCTGGGCGGGCGGGCGGCTGACTCCCCACCCGAGCTCCGAGCCGTCTCGGAAGGGCTGCTTGGCCGCCTCGCCCTTCCCCGGTCCCCGGTCCCCGTTCCTTCAGTCCGTGGCGTAGCTGGTTTCGAGGTGGCGCGCCTGGCGGGCCGCGATGAGGATTGCGACGAGTGCCAGGGCGAGCAACCGGGCGGCGCCGGTCAGCGGCGAGGTAGGCTCGGCGAGGACGGCGAGCGGGCCGGCCGCCATCCGCACCGGCACCAGCGAAGTGACGTAGTGCGCGACGGAAAGCTGCTTGAGGAACTGCGGCATCAGGAACAGCACGCCCTCCCACCCGAGCAGCAGCAGCGCCGGGATCATCGGGTTGCGCAGCAGGACGCCCAGCAGCGTGAACACCGCGCCGTAGCCGATGCACGCCAGCACGGTGGCGGCAAGGTACGAGAGCAGGTGCGCCACGCCGGGACCGGTCGAGTAGTAGTTGCCCGCGCCGGCCCCGCCCAGTCGGCTGAAGGTCAGCAGGTGGCTTGCCAGCACCGAGGCGCAGCACAGCACGGTTACGGCGATCAGGCCGGCGACGAACTTGCCGACGATCACCACCTCGCGCCGCACCGGCGACAGGAGGTAATAGTGCAGCGTCTTCTCCATCACCTCGCCGCGCAGCAGTTGCACGAACACGGCAACGCAGGAAAAGAAGATCATGCAGCGCATCATGAACGTCGAGAAGAGGACGGCGAACCCGGTCGCCAGGTTCCCGGAGTCGATCGGGCGGCCGACAACGAGCTTCTGCACGATCACCGCGGCGACCAGCGCGAGCACCGGCAGGAGGTTGAGCAGGTAGACGGCGATCAGCCGGCGCCCGCGGACCAGGCGGCCGAGCTCCAGGCCGACCACCGCCGCCGTCTGCCGGGCGCGCATCCGCCAGCGCGCCGCGTCGCGCGATTCGAGCCGCAGGCTCATGAGCGCTCCCCCTGGTCGCCGATCAGGTAGTCGTAGAGCGACTGGACGTCGTCGTCCGCCGGCTGCACCGTCTCGACGACCATCCCGTCCTCGATGGTCAGCCGGTTCATCAAGCGGAAGAACCCGGCGGCGTCCTTGGTGCGCAGCAGCAGCCCGCGCCCGTCGGCGTGGACAATGACCTCGACGGCGTGGTTGAGGGCGAACACGCGCGACGCGAGCAACGACGGACGGTCGCAGCGCACGAGGATCTGGAACGGGTGCTCCTCGACCTCCTCGCGCACCTCGTGGATCGCCCCCTCGGCGACCACGTAGCCGTGGTTCATCAGGATGACGTTGGCCGACAGGACGTCGACCTCGTGGAGGATGTGGCTGGAGATCACCACGATGCTGCCGGCGGCGGCGACGTCCTGGAACAGCGCGATGACCTCGGCGCGCGCCATCGGGTCGAGGCCGTTGAGCGGCTCGTCGAGGATCAGCACCCGCGGGCCGTGGCTGAGCGCCTGCGCGAGCTTGACGCGCTGGCGCATCCCCTTGCTGTAGGCGGCGATCTTCTTGCGCGCTGCATCCTGCAGCCCGACCCGGCCGAGCGCCTCCCACGCCATCGTTTCCGCCTGCGTGTTGGCGAAGCCGTGGACCGTGAGATAGCCGCGGATGAAGTCGAGGCCGGTCGCGCCGCGCGGGAAGGCGTCCCACTGCGTGCAGTAGCCGAGGACGCGGTGAACCATCTCGGGGTCGTCCAGGCGCGCCCCGTCGATGGTGATCTCGCCGTGGGTCGGCCGCAGCAACCCGGTCACCAGGTTCAGCAGGGTGGACTTGCCGGCGCCGTTCGGTCCGACCAGGCTGGTGATCCCCGGTCCGATCGTCATCGTCACCCGGTTGACGCCGAGCACCTCGCCGTAGAACTTCGAGACGCCGTCGAGCTGGATGCAGTGGGCGGCGCTCATGAGCGCACCACGTGGTAGGCGCGGATCTTGCGCCCGAGCAGGACGACGAAGAACGCGCACGTCGCGATGATCCCGAGTACCGCCGCGCCGACCGGCACCCCTTGCCGCTCGGCCGACACACGGAACAGCACCACCCACAGCGAGCGCAGCATCTCGGGCACGTTGACCAGGTCGCCCCACTCCGTCTCCAGGACATCGTTGATCAGCGACCCAAGCCCGGCCGAGACGAAGAAGTACCCGAACACCAGCACCGTCGCCACCGGCCGCCAGCGCACCCACGCCGACAGCGCCAGCGTGAGCAGCGAGACCACGCCGATCCACGCCAGCGACGACCCAAGGATGGCGACCGCGATGCCGGCGTTGGCCGCCAGCCACGACCACCCGGCGAGGGAGCATTGCAGCGCGAACATCAGCAGCAGCGGCACCCAGGTCAGCACTGACATCAGCACCACGAGCACGACCAGCTTGCCGGTCACGTAGCCGGTTCGGCTGAGCGGCCGCGACAGGTACAGCGGCAGCGCGTTGTTGGTCAGGTCGGGCGCTATCAACCCCGGCCCGACCACCGCCGCGAGCACCGTCCCCAGGCTGGTTTGGATGATCAGGAAGCGCAGGAAGAACATGCCGTCGACCGGGATCAGCTCCGCGACCGTGGTCTGCAGCACGGCCAGGCCGAACGCGTTGAAGTGCAGGTAGATGAGGGTCATGCCGACGAGCGGCGCCGCCCAGCAGAGGGCGAGGTAGGCGAGGAAAATCCGCGAGCCGAGCAGCTCCCGGAAGGCGTAGCGGATGAGCACCGCCGCGCGCGAGCGCACGCTGGTCAGCTCACCGGAGTACGCCCGGTACCTACGCCGGTAGATGGCCATGCCCCTCCTCCATCGCCTTGAGGAAGATGTCCTGCAGCGAGTCCCGCTTGGACGCCAGCCGGCGGATCTGGATGTCGTGCTCGGCGGCGACGACGTAGAGGTCGCGGACCTCGACGCCCTCGGGGAGGATCATCTTGAGGCGGCCGTTGCCCGCGACCGCGCACTCGCACCCGCGCTCGCGCGCCAGCGCGGCGAACGGCTCGTTGTCGCCGAGGATCTCGAGCTCGAGGAACTTGCGGTTGGTGCGCCGCTCCTCCTCAAGGTTGCAGGTCGCCGCGACCGTGCCCTGCTTGAGGATGAGCACCTCGTCGCAGCAATCCTCGACGTCCTTGAGGAGGTGCGACGACAGGATGATGCGGGTCTCGCCCGAATCGCGGATCTCTTTGATCAAGGTGATCATGCGCTGGCGCACCGGCGGGTCGAGACCGTTGGTCGGCTCGTCGAGGATGAGCAATTCGGGACCGTGCACGACCGCCTGGGCGAGCTTGGCCATCTGCCGCATTCCCAACGAGTAGGTGCCGACAGGCCGGTAGCGCGCCTCGCCGAGCCCCGCCCACGTGAGCGCCTCGTGAGCGCGCTCGAGCGCCGCGTCCGGCGGTAGCCCGGACAGCTCGCCGAGCATCGCGGTGAGGCGGATCGCGCTCATCCGGGCGACGAACGCGTCGTTTTCCGGCATATACCCGGTGGCCTGGCGGATCGCGTCCAGTTGCGTGCGGACATCCCACCCGAGCACGCGGGCGCGGCCCTCCGCGGGCGGGTGGAAACCGAGCAGGGTGTGCAGCAGCGTGGTTTTGCCGGCGCCGTTCGGGCCCAAGAGCCCGATCGCGCGCCCGCACAGCCGGGCCGTGAGACCGTCGAGGACGGCCTTCGCGCCGAACCGGACCCGCAGGTCTTCCAGCTCGACCAGGGGTCGCGGATCGGCGCCGTCAGATGCCCGACCGTTGCCGTAAGTCGTCATGCCTCCCCTCGCGTTCGGGCGGGGCGGCCGCTGCCGTCCCGCCCGTTACTGCCTCTCGATCCGTCAGTTCACTGCTTCGCTGCCGCCGGGCCGAGACCTCCCGGACCGCAGCGCGCTCAAGTCCTGCAGGGTCGCCAGCAGGTTGCCCGGGTTCACGATGTCGAGACCCGTACTGGTCATGACGATCCTGTTCGGCTCACCGGTCAGGCAGAGCGCCATTGTGCTCGCCCCGGCCAGCATCCCGCGGATCTCGGCGAGCGCCGCCGGCGCCTGCTCGGACGACCCCGGCACCACGCTCGACAGCGTGTCGGCCAACGAGCGGACGTTCACGTACATGATCGCGGAGTACTGCTCCTGGGCGTCGACCGGCAGCGCCTTGCGGAACTCGGTGCTGGCGACCAGCGTCACCCCCGACTGGCGCGTGCGCAGAGCGTCGAGCAGCAGCGCTCGGCTGGCCGCGGCCACCCAGTAGCCGTTGTCGAAGGTGTAGTGCAGCGCCGGCACCCCCGCCTCACCGGCGGCAACGGTGTAGAACGTCCGGTCCTGCTCTTCGGTTGACGTGATCGCGACGCCCAGACGGCCCTCGGCCACGAGCATGCGATTGGCCTCGCCGATCAGCGCCTCGACGCTGGCCTGGAAGGGCGCCTGGTTCTCGAGCAGCGCTGCGATGGTCCACGACGTGGTCGGCAGCAGCGGCCCGTCGACGGCGAACATGAGCTCCCCGCCGAGCGATGCCGCGAGGTCGTCGCGCAGGCTGATGCCGACGCGATGCTCGAAGTCGGCGAGCTTGCCGAGCCCTTCCGGATCGCTGGTCCTGAGCGACTCGATCAGCTCGTCGGCGATCGCTCGCGGCTCCTTGACCATGAAGCAGGCGGCCGCGTAGGCGTTCGGCGACACGTAGGCGAGCGAGCCCATCGGACCCGGCGCGCCCAGCCATGCCGGCACGCCGCGCCGCTCGTGCGTGAACCCCAGCGAGGCGCGCAACTGCGCCTGCGAGGCGATGCGCTTGAGCTCGACCACGAACGACTGCGCGTCGGAGAGGCCGAGGCGGTCGGCGATCTCCTGCCCGCGCTCCCCCTCGGCGCCGTGGTGCGCGGCCGCGGCGACGCGTTGGAGGTCGGCGGCGAGCAGCCACGTCGCGCCCTCGCGGTAGCACCCAGCGAGCTGCGCGTACAGCGGCGTGGACGTGAACTCCGAGCGGGCGCCCACCGTCATTCCGGCGAGCCGGGCGACCTCCGCCGGGCTGTCCGTGGCTGCCGCGAACCCTCCCTGGACCAGGACGTACAGCGCCGGGGTGGCCGGTGCGGGAATGACGGACGCCCCGTCGACGAGGACTACCGGCACCTCATGGCCCGTGCCGCCGGCGATCCGCTGCAGGTTCTCGCGGATTGCGGAGCGCAGCCCGGCCTCGTCGGAGGTCTCGGCAAGCAGCACGAAGTGGCCGCGCGTGCCGCCGTCGTCGTTGAACCCGGCGAGCACCAGCTCGTCGCCGAGCAGCGACACCAGCTCGTGGAAGCGGCCGACCACCTCGGCCATGTCGGGCGCCTGTGGTGACTCGGCGCGCTGCCGGTCGAGCCATTGCTTGAGATCCGGGTTCGCCTGCACCCGTTGGAGCAGGTCCTCGCCGGCCGCCGCCAGCTCGCCGGTGACGTTCGGCGCCGCGGCGCAGAACAGCGTCCCGGCCGGGAGCATCGGCACCAGCTTCGAGTCGAAGCGCAGCGGGACGTTGGCGATCTTGATCAGCGCCGCGCGCGACACCGTGGCCAGCTCCTTGAGGAACGCGTCGTAGCGCGCCGGGTCGGAGCTCCACGCGATCTCCTCGGCCACCGACACGAGGCCGATGTTCGGCTGGGTGGCGGTCTGCTGGCCGGGAGTGAGCTTGGCGATCTCGCTGCCCTTATCCACCCACACCTCGCCCGCGAGCACCGAGACCCGCGACCCCTTCGGCCCGTGCGACACCGTGAATACCGTGCCCTTGACGGCGACCTCGCAGTCCGGGGCGGTCACGTAGAGGTGTCGCCCGGAGCTCTGGTGCGCCGCCTCGACGATCACGCTGCCGCGATCGAGCCTGACGGCGGCGCCGTCGCGGCGCGGCGTCAGGGAAAGCTCGGAGTGCTCGTTCATCTCGACCCGCGAGCCGTCCGCCAGGCGCAGCACGGCGCGGGCGCCACGGCCGGTGCGCACGCGCTCCTGCGCGGCGATGGCCTCGCCGGCGGCGACCGGGGTGAAGCCTTGCCCGCCGGCCCGGAACAGGCTACCGTCGAGCCGCTCGACGAGCGCCGTGGCGCCCGCCGGCGGACCGACGAGACGGTCCACGACGACCAGCTTGGCCAGCACGGCGCAGACCACCAGAGTCGCCGCGACGGCGCCCCACCGCTGCCAGCTCCGCCACCCGGACGCCACTACCGGCGCCGCCGGGTGTGCGTCAGCGTTGGCCTGCCACAGCGCCCGCCGGCACGCGACACACGAGCGGATGTGGTCGTCGAACAGCTCGCGCCGCGCCGGCGGCAAGGCGCCCGCGCGATACGCCGGGATCAGCGCCTGGAACCCGGCGCAGTCGCGGATCGTGCCGCCGTCGGCAGTGTGGACCGAAACGGCGGACCCCGCCATCGCCTTCCACACGCGCTCGCGGACCGCGTCGATCTCACCGGCCGACGGCTCTGTGCCCCGCAGCGACTCCGTCGCCGCTTCCAGCTTCGAACCCTTCTCGAGGTCGTTGATGCTCATGACAGCGCCCTCCTCTCCGTGGCAAGCTCTTTCTGGAGACGGCGGCGCGCCCGGTGCAGCGTCACCGCGACGCTGCCCGCGGACACCCCGAGTAGGCGGGCGACCTCGCTGTTCGAGTACCCCTCGACGTGGCGGAGCACGAACGCCTCCGCCGCCGTCTGAGGCAGACTCGCGATCGCCGCACGCAGGCGATCGCCGAGCTGCTGGCGCGACACGAACGTCAGGGGGTCGTCCCCCTCACCCGCTCGCTCCGGCAGCCCGTCGAGCGCGCTCGACCACTGCCGTTGCCGAAGGATGTTCAGCCCCAAGTTGACCGCCGCCCGGTGCAGGTAGGGGCCGAGGTTGGCGTCGGCCGCCAGCGGCTCCTCGCGCTGCATCAGCTTGACGAACAGGCTGTGCAGCACGTCCTCGGCGTCGCCCATGCTGCGGGTCAGCCGGTACACCGAGCGCAGGACCATCTCGTGGTGCGCCAGGTACAGCCTTTCCAGCGCGCTTGCCGGGACTGCCTGCGGTGTCGTGGGGTTGAGTGCTCGCATCGCCAGCCCTTTCTTCCGTCTCCACCATCAAGTACACGCGAGCGCGGGATTCATTACAGGCGGCATAAGGGGAAAGGCTCAATGGCTGTCATACCTCGGAGTACGCAATCGCGGAGCGGCAGGTTCGCCCGCCGTGCTCCCGACTGCACGGACACGCCGTCATTCCGAGGAGGGCGTGAGCCCGACGAGGAATCCCGGCGCGCCTGATGGCCGACAGGCGTCCTTGGTGTAGGTGCTTCCTCCCGAACATGCACGTTTTTCGCGAGGATACGGTCTGCAACATCTGTGGGGTCTGTAAATTGGCGTGTTTGCATTTCCGGGGTTCGTGGCCTTGTCGGCCGCGGCTTCGCCGCCT
>Ga0315273_10014057_pt1 | contig 10305 bp, 7 predicted proteins | sample YL17G02_0_MG_FD_205753 | JGI IMG/M metagenome (GOLD analysis project Ga0315273, IMG submission 205753) | Sediment microbial communities from Yellowstone Lake, YNP, Wyoming, USA - YL17G02_0 | ecosystem: Environmental > Aquatic > Freshwater > Lake > Sediment | place: USA: Wyoming | collected... | reverse complement strand
TCCGAGACGCGCCTCCGCCTGCTGCCGGCCGCGACCGAGCGCATCGGGTACCTGTTCGTCAACGCTCAGGCCGGTCCGACGAAGGACGTGCGCGTGCGCCGCGCCATAGCCCACGCCATCAACCGCGACCTGTTGATCAGCGCGCTGCTCGCCGGCTTCGGCAATCCCGTCAACATCGTGCTGACGCCGGCCAATTTCGGCTACGTGCCAGACATACAGGGCTACGACTACAACCCGGCGCGTGCCCGCGAGCTGCTGCGCGAGGCCGGTGCCGCGAACGCCGAGCTCAGCTTCCTGACCTCGCCGGCTTATGACCAGCGCGTCGTGCAGGCGATACAACAGATGCTCCAGGAGGTCGGGCTCCGCGTGACCATCGCCGTGTACGACCACCCGACCTTCCTGCGCCGCCGCCAGGGCAACCCGGACGAGGCGGGATCGCTGTCGACCGGCCTCTGGTCCTGCGCCTGCCAGGATGCCGACGGCGTGATCTTCCCGCTGTTCCGCAGCGGCAGCATCTGGGCCAAGTACTCGAACCCGCAGTTCGACGCGGCGGTGGACGCGGCGCGCGTGACCGTCAACGAGCCGGAGCGGCTGCGCCACTACCGCCGCGCCTTCGAGATCCTGCGCGAGGACGTGCCGGGAGTCGGCCTCTACCAGGCCTACGCCATCTACGCCGCCCGCCGCGAGCTGCAATGGCAGCCCACGGCCAATGAGGCGTTCTTTGTCTTCGACATGCGCTGGCAACCTTGACAGGCTGCTGAAAAAGGCCCATCTGCCGCGTTGGCTCGCTCAGGCGCTCGCTGCGGCGTACCTCCAGTACGCCTCACTCGGCCTGTCGCTCGCCGCCTTGCATCTGGACCTTTTTGAGCAGCCTGTGCTCTAGTTTGAGCAGCGTGTGCTCTAGCGCAGAAAGGCATCAGGAAACCCCTGTGGGATTGATGGGGAGTAATGACCAGTTTGGTTTTTGCGCGCTCAACGCGCAAAAACCAGGCGTGACCACGGTGAAGGGGGCGTCGGGGGCGCGCGTCCCGTGATCCGGTATCTGCTCGGGCGCGCGGCGCAGGCGCTCTTCGCGATGTTCGGCGTGATGACGATCGTCTTCGTCATCATGCGGCTGTCCGGCGATCCGACCCTGCTGCTGGTGCCGGAGGGGGCCACCCGCGAGCAGATCGACCTGCTGCGGCACCAGCTCGGCTTCGACCGGCCGATCCTGGTGCAATACGCCGACTATCTCTGGGCCCTCGGTCGGCTCGACCTTGGCGATTCGGTCGTCCAGCGCATCGCGGTCTGGCGGATCGTCGCCGAGCGCAACCCCTACACCCTCTGGCTCGCCTCGGTGGCGCTGGCGATCGCCGCCGTCACGGGCATCGCGGTCGGGATCGCCACCGCCGTCTGGCGCGGCACCCTGATCGAGCGCACCTTGATGCCGGTCGTGCTCACCGGCCAGTCGATGCCGACCTTCTGGTCGGGCATCCTGCTCATCCTGCTGTTCGGCGTGCTGCTCGGATGGCTGCCCACCTCCGGCGCCGATCGCTGGTTCTCCGTGATCATGCCCGCGGTCGCGCTCGCCGGCGTGTCGATGGCAACCTTTGCGCGCATCACGAGAACCGCGGTAATCGAGGAGCTGAGCAAGGACTACGTCCGCGCGGTCCGCGCCAAGGGGATCGGGCAGGCCGCCGTGGTGCTGCGCCACGTCCTGCGGAACGCCGCGATCCCCATCGTGACCATCGCGGCGCTCGAAGTGGCGAACCTGCTGGCCGGCGCCGTGATCGTCGAGACGGTCTTCGCCTGGCCGGGGATGGGGCAGCTTGCGGTCCAGTCGATCCAGGCGCGCGACTTCCTGGTGGTGCAGGCGATCGTCCTGCTCGTGTCGGCCATCTACGTCTCGTTGAACTTCGTCGCCGACGTGCTCTACAGCGTGATCGACCCCCGCATCAAGCTTGTCGGGGGGCGGCCGTGACGCCGGGCGGGGCGATTCTTGCCGCGGTGTCGCGGCCCCGGCGCTGGCTGGCCCAGCCGGGCGCGCGCGCGGTCCTGCCGGCGGCGCTCGTGCTGGCGGGCTTCGTGGTTGTGGCCCTGGCCGCCCCTTGGCTCGCCCCGCTCGACCCGGCCCGGCAATCGCTGCTGGCCCGCCTCCGGCGCCCCGGTTCGGCCATCGGCGGGGTCACCTACTGGCTGGGCACGGACGAGCTCGGCCGCGACCTGCTGAGTCGTATCATTTACGGCGCCCGCGCCTCGCTGACCGTGGCGCTGCTCTCGGTCGCCGCGTCGGGCACCGCGGGTACCGCACTCGGCGTGCTGGCAGGCTATTTCCGCGGCTGGACCGAGATCGCGATCATGCGCGCCGTCGACATCATGCTGTCGATCCCCGCGATCCTGCTGGCGATCATCACCGTCGCGGTGCTGGGCCCCGGCTTCCTCAACCTGATCATCGTGCTGGGCTTCACGCGGTGGCCGCGCTACACGCGGGTCGCCTACGCCCAGACGCTCAGCGTCTCGACACAACCCTTCATCACCGCGTCGCGGCTCGCCGGGGCACGCCCCCCGCGTATCCTGCTGCGCCACGTGCTGCCCAACATCCTGGCGCCGCTCATCGTCGTGGCGACGCTGGAGTTCGGCCTGATGGTGCTGTTCGAGGCCGGGCTGTCCTTTCTTGGGCTGGGCATCCAGCCGCCGACTCCGAGCTGGGGCTCCATCATGAGCGTGGGCCGCAACTACGTGGGAACGGCCTGGTGGATCGCCACCTTCCCCGGCCTCTGCCTCTTCCTGCTGGTGCTGTCGGTCAACCTGGTCGGCGACCACCTGCGCGACCTGTTCGACCCTCGCTCCAACATCCGCGCATGAGCGCCGCCGCGCCTGTCCTTTCCGTTCGCGACCTGACGGTGACCATCGGCCGCCGTGCCGTCGTGGACGGCGTCGGCTTCGATCTCGCGGCCGGGGAGACGCTGGCGCTGGTCGGCGAGAGCGGCTGCGGCAAGTCGCTCACCGCGCTGGCGCTGCTCCGGCTGCTGCCGGGGGCGGCGCGGCTCGCCGGGGGCGCCGTGACCCTCGAGGGGGCAGACCTGCTGCGGATCGACGAGGCCGCGATGCGCCGCATCCGCGGCAACCGTGCCTCGATCATCTTCCAGGACCCGCAGAGCTCCCTCGACCCCCTGATGCCCGTGGGCGATCAGCTGGTGGAGGGCATCCGCGCGCATCGCGACCTGCCCCGGGCCGCCGCGCGGGCGCAGGCGCTCGCCATGTTCAACGCGGTCGGGATTTCCGAGCCGGAGCAGCGGCTGGGCCAATATCCGTTCGAGCTGTCCGGCGGCATGTGCCAGCGCGTGATGATCGCGATTGCGCTCGCCGCCCGGCCGGCGGTGCTGATCGCCGACGAGCCGACGACCGCCCTCGACGTCACCATCCAGGCGCAGATCCTTGACCTGATGAAGGGCCTGCTGCGCGATTCGGGGACGGGCATCCTGCTGATCACGCACGACATGGGCGTCGTCGCGGAGGCGGCGGACCGCGTGGCGGTGATGTACGCCGGCCGCCTCGTCGAAACCGGCTCGGCCGACGCGATCTTCGGCGCGCCGCGCCACCCCTACACCGCCCTGCTGCTCAAGAGCGTCCCGCGGCTCGACGACGTGCCGAAGACCGCCATGGCGGTGATCGAGGGGAGCGTGCCGGCGCACGAGGAGTGGCCGGCGGGTTGCCGATTCGCGCCGCGCTGCCCGCTCGCCGAGGCGCGCTGCCGGGCCGAGATTCCGCCGGATGCCACGATCGGCGCGGGCCGCACGGTCGCCTGCCGGCGCCACGATGACGTCGCGGCCGGGAGGCTTCCGGCGTGAGCGCCCCGCTGCTCGCCGTGCAGGATCTCTGCGTGCACTTCCCCATCCGCGGCGGCTGGTTCGGCCGCGCCCAGGGCGCGATCCGCGCGGTGGACGGGGTCTCCTTCGAGATTCGCGCCGGGGAGACGCTCGGCCTGGTGGGCGAGAGCGGCTGCGGCAAGTCGACCCTGGGCAACGCCATCCTGCGCATCGTTGACCCCAACGGCGGCGCGGTCCGTCTCTGCGATGTCGACCTCGCGACGCTCGACGCGGCCGGACTGCGCGCGGCGCGCCGCCGCGTCCAGATGATCTTCCAGGACCCGTATGCGTCCCTCGATCCGCGCATGACGGTCGGCGCCAGCATCGGCGAGCCGCTCTCGGCGCACGGCCTGGCGCGCGGGCCGGAGCTATGGAAGCGCGTCGGCTCCCTGCTCGAGCGCGTCGGGCTGTCGGCCGCGCATGCCGGCCGCTACCCGCACGAGTTCTCCGGCGGCCAGCGGCAGCGGTTGGTGATCGCGCGCGCGCTGGCGCTCTCGCCGGACCTCATCGTCTGCGACGAGCCGGTCTCCGCCCTCGACGTCTCGGTCCGCGGCCAGATCCTGAACCTCCTGCTCGAGCTGCAGCGCGCATTCCACACCGCCTATCTGTTCATCAGCCACGACCTGTCGGTGGTGCGCCACGTCAGCGACCGCATCGCGGTGATGTACCTCGGCCGCATCGTGGAGATCGCAGCGCGCGATCCGCTGTTCGGCCGGCCGCTCCACCCCTATACCCAGGCGCTGATCAGCGCGATCCCGCTCCCCGATCCGCCGGCGCAGCGCCGGCGCAGCCGGATCATCCTCACGGGCGAGACGCCGAGCCCGGCCAAGCCGCCGTCGGGATGCCCGTTTCACCCGCGCTGCCCGATCGCCGCCGACCGCTGCCGGCGCGAGGTGCCGGCGCTCGAGCCCAAGTCTTCCGGCGCCTCGGTAGCCTGCCACCTCGTAACGTAGCAGGCTGCTGAAAAAGGCCCATCTGTCCGCCGCAGGCGGATTGGCCCGCTTGGGCGCTCGTTGCAGCGTACCTGGAGTACGCTTCACTCGGCCCCGGGTACCCGTCCGAAGGATGGGTGCGCCGCCGCGCATCTGGGCCTTTTTGAGCAGCCTGGGCGAGAGCGAGTATTCCAACATCCTGCTAGCCTGAATTATCCACGAAGAGCCCATCGCACCATGAAGGACATGAAGATCATGAAGCAGGGAAGGACGGAGCACCGGTCCCGACCCTCACCACCGAGAAGTCGGCCTGTCGGATAGCGGAAGCATGTGGGGGGTGCGACACGACCATCCCCACCTCTTCTTCGTGCGCTTCATGCTCTTCATGGTGAATAATCCGGACTAGAGGTGCCTATCGCCGGTCGGGGATTGGCTTGCTTGCCGCCTCGCCCGTGGCCGTGCGGGATCTCCACTTGACACCCGCTCGCGGCTTGAGGTACCTGTGGTCCCCACAACCCAGGCGGTGCGGCGCTCGGGACCGGGTCGGGGGCGGGGATCGGGCGACTCGGCGCGTCGCCCCAGAAAAGATGATTCCACTGCCTGCGAGAGAGGAGTTGAACGTGCGAGGAGCATTCTGTGGCAAGTACCTGCGAGTGAATTTGACTCAGGGGACGACCGCCGTGGAGGAGTTTCCGGAGCTTCACTACCGCATGTTCATGGGCGGGGCGGCCATGGCGGCGGCCATTCTCATGAAGGAGTTGCCGGCGGGGGTCGACCCCCTCGGGCCCGAGAACGTCCTGGTCTTCGCCACCGGCCCCCTCAATGGGATCCCGCTCTCGGGAACCACCAAGTTCACCGTCGCCGCCAGGTCCCCCCTCACGGGCGGGTACGGCCAGGCCGAGGGCGGGGGGTGGTGGGGACCGGAGCTGAAGTTCGCCGGCTTCGACGGCATCATCGTCACCGGTCAGGCCCCGAAGCCGGTCTACCTCTGGATCGCGGATGGGCAGGCGGAGTTGCGGGATGCCGCGCACCTCTGGGGGAAACTGTCGGGCGAGGTCCAGGACATCCTGGTGGCCGAGACCGACAAGCGGGCCAGGATCCTCCAGTGCGGGCCGGCGGGCGAGCGGGGGAACCTCCACGCCAACATTGTCAATGAGTTGAGGCACTTCAATGGCCGCACCGGCCTGGGCGCCGTCATGGGGGCGAAGCGCCTCCGGGCCATCGCAGTCCGTGGCCATGAGAAGGTCGAGGCCAAAGATCCCCAGGCTCTCCAGGCCATCGTGAAATGGGTTCGCGAGCACTACAATCGCGACACCGACATGTTCCACAAGTTTGGAACGGCGCGAAACGTCCGGACCTATGACGCGGATGGCATCTTGCCCACCCGCAACTTCCAGGTGGGGCAATTCGAGCACGCCCAGGCCATCGGCGGCCAAGCCATGGCAGAGACGATCCTCACCGACGAGGGGACCTGCTACGCCTGCGCCATCGCCTGCAAGCGCGAGGTGGACGTGCCGGAGTTGGGGGTCGTCGCCAAGTACGGGGGCCCCGAGTATGAGACCGTCGCCGCCGCCGGCTCGGCCTGCGGCATCGGCGACCTGAAGGTCATCGCCAAGTTCCACCAGCTCTGCGGCGAGTACGTGATGGACACCATCTCCGTGGGGATGACCATCGCCTTCGCCATGGAGTGCTACGAGAACGGCCTGCTGACCAAGGCGGACACGGACGGGTTAGACCTCCGGTTCGGCAACGGCGAGGCATTGATGGCCCTGACCGAGAAGATCGCCAAGCGGGAAGGCATAGGCAACCTGCTGGCCTCAGGCGCGGAGCGGGCAGCGGTCAAGATTGGCCGCGGAGCCGAGCGATTCGTCCTCGCGGTGAAGAAGCAGGAACTGCCGATGCACGAGCCCCGGGGGAAGCAGAGCCTGTCCCTGATGTATGCCACATCCCCCACCGGCGCCGACCACATGCGGGCCCCGCAGGACCCAACCTACGAGGGCTTCCACCCCCAGGGATCTCATGCCCTGGAGCCACTGGGGCTGGCCGAGCCGCTCAAGCGCCTGGAGTTGTCTCCCCGGAAGGTCCGGGCCTTCATGTACACCAGTCACTATCGGGCAATGCAGGATTCCCTGGGGTTGTGCGCGTTGGCGATCGCCCCGGGACCCACCGTGAGCGTCACCCAGGTGGTGAACGCCATGCGGGCCCTCACCGGGTGGGACACCAGCCTGTGGGAGCTGATGAAAGTCGGCGAGCGGGCCAAGGCGCTGGCCCGCGCCTTCAACTGCCGCGAGGGATTCACGCCCGAGGACGACCGGCTCCCCCAGCGGCTGCACGAGGCGTTCGCCAGCGGGCCGCTCGCGGGTGTCCGGGTCGATCCGGAGATCTTTTCTCGGGCCCTACAGCTCTACTACCGCATGGAGGGCTGGGACCCCGAGACAGGCTGGCCCACCTTCGCCAAGCTGGCCGAGCTGGGGATCGAGTGGGCGGCGAAACCGGGGGACGCCTGGTGACGGAGACGAGTAAATTCCGTCTTACCGCCAAGGCGCCAGGGGAACCGGAGACGCCACCGGAGACCCCTGAAGTCATGGTGTGAAAACGAGCGATCAGACGAAGATCGTGCTCCAGTGTGCTTGGCGAGACGCTCCGAGAACGCCAAGGGGGTAGAACCAGGTCGCAAGAGAATCGGTGCGCGCGATTCGCTTCCTGAATCGTGGCAGCCGCGTCAGACTTGCCCTACCCCCGGTGGCGTCTTCGGACCCCTGGCGTCTTGGCGGTTAATTGGTTTTCTCGGATCGAGACTGGAAGGAGGAGAGGGAAGATGAAGCGCATGCGTTTTCACGGTCACGGTTTGCTGGGTCTGCTCCTGGTCGTTGCATCGGTCACCGCGTCGTGGGCGGCCGAATGGGCGCCGACCAAGCCGGTCCGCATGATCGTCGGCTTCCCGCCGGGCGGTGCGACGGATCTCGTTGCGCGCATCATACAGCCGAAGCTCACGTCGGCCCTGGGCAAGCAGGTGATCGTGGACAACCGTCCCGGCGCCAACGGCGTGCTGTCCAACGAGCTGCTCGCCCATGCCGATCCCGACGGCCACACGATCGGGTTCGGCCACATCGGGACGCTCGTCATCAGCCCCACGGTGCAGAAGGTCCCCTACGACCCGAACAAAGATTTCGCCTCTATCGGTATGGTGGTAACGCTGCAGAACCTCATTATTACCCACCCGTCCGTGGCCGCGAAGAATCTCGCGGAGCTGATCGCGCTCGCCAAGGCGGCGCCGAAGCCGCTCAGGTATGCCAGTTCAGGCATTGGCAGTCCCGGCCACCTTGCCGCGGTCCTGCTCGAATCCATGACCGGCGCCCAGATGTCGCACATTCCCTACAAGGGCGGCGGACCGGCGATCACGGATCTCGTCGCGGGCCACGTCCCCGTCTTCTTCTCGGTGATTTCCACCGGCGTCCCGCACGTGAAATCCGGCAAGGCGCACGCCATCGCCGTGACGGGCAGCAGGCGTGCGGAGGCCCTGCCGGATGTGCCCACCATCGCCGAAGCCGGCGTGCCCGGGTACGCCGCGGAGAACTGGTACGGGCTGCTTGCCCCGGCAAAAACGCCGACGCCCATCATCGATCGACTCAACAAGGAACTCGTCGCCGTGCTGAAGTCGCCCGATGTGGTACAGCAGCTCAAGGACCGCGGGATCGATGCGGCGCCCGGCACGCCCCAGGACTTCACGAACTATATCCGCGCGGAGCAAGAGAAGTGGGTGCCGATCATCAAGAAGTTCAACATCAAGGAAGAGTGACGCGGGACATCGAGGAGAAGCAACATGAAGAACGAACGGAGACGCGACAATCAGCAGTGGCTCCTGGACTGGCTCGTGAAGGAGACGGGGCGCGTTCAGAACTTCGCCAACGATGAGCGCACCGTGCCGTCCGAGGTGAAGTCCTACCGGATGATCCCGCGAGCCCTCTACAAGAAGGCGCGACACTTCGAGGAAATCGCCCGGGCGGCGGAGGAGGCCGGGCACGCCGACACCGCCCGGGAGGTGTACTGGAAGGCTTCGGAAGCTTACATGGAGGCGCAGCACTCTATCTTCGAGGACGATAATCAGGAGAAGATCTTCCTTCACCGCAAACACATGGAGTGTTTCGACAAAGTGGTCGAGTACGCCGACCTGCCGGTGGAGATGGTGGAGATCCCGTGGGAAGGCGTGACCATCCAGGCCCGCTTCCACCCCCTGAAAGACCGGCGAAAGGCCCCGACCGTGCTGTTCGTCCCCGGCATGGACATGACGAAGGAAGCCTTCCCGAACCCCCTGGCGAATCCCTTCGCCCGCCGAGGCATGAACGTCCTGTCCATCGATGGCCCGGGGCAGGGCATCAGCAATATCCGGAAGATCCGCGTAGGCCACGACAACTACGTGAGGGCGGCGGTCGCCGCAATCGACTATCTCGTGCAACGGCCGGAGGTGGATGTCGACCGCATCGTCGTGGCAGGGTCGTCCTTTGGGACCCACTGGGGCACGCGAACGGCGGCGCTGGACGCCCGGGTCAAGGCCCTGGCCACCAACCACGCCGTATACGGCCCAAAACTGCCGATCTTCGAGGAGGCCTCGCCGCGGTTCAAGCAGATATTCATGTACATGGCGGGCATCCATGACGAGGACGAGTTCGACGCCATGGTCGCGAAGATGGACACCCTCGGATACGGCAGCAAGGTCCATTGCCCGACCCTCATGATTACCGGCGAGTACGACCCCCTGTGCCACCTGGAGTCGGCTCTCGATCTGTTCGAGGAGTTGGCGGGCCCGAAGGAGATGTGGGTGTTCGAGGACGAGTTTCATCGGGTGACGGCTCGCGAGGGCATCGCCGGCGTTCTCATCTACCCCTTCATGGCCGATTGGCTGAACGACGCGCTGAACGGCAAAGCGCCGTCCCAACCTGAGAAGATCGTGTTGGTGCCGCAGAAACGCGGCAAGGGCCCCTACTCTGCGCCGGCCGAGTCGCTCTGCCTGCCGGGACGCCTGGATTAGTTCGAACGCAGAAGGCCCTATGTGATTTTTGCGCGCACAGCGCGCAAAAATGGAGGTTCTCCATGAGCATGAATCGCCCCATTCACCAGATGGTTTCCCCCGAGGCGATCCGGGGGAAGATGAATGCACTGCTTGCCATCGACCCCTCGCGGGCTGTGGTCATCACCGTCGACATGCATAGGGGGCATCTGGATCCGACCGTCGCCACCGAGGCCGTGGTGCCGGAAGAGGCGGCGCGGGTCGTGAAGTCCACGGCTCGGATGCTGGAGATGGCGCGCCGAGCCTCGATCCCTGTCGTCCACGTCATTCTCACCTACCGGCGTTACCCGGAGCCGGCCGTCGAGCGGGCGGCCTCGCCTTTCAAGGTGGCGATCGACCAGGCGCGGCAAGAGTTGGTCCCTGGAGCGGGCAGCACTCTGCGCGCCCACAATCTTGAAGGGTCCGTGCAAACCCAGCTGATGCCCGAGTTCGGGCCGGCCGACACCGATCTGATGAT
>Ga0315273_10014056_pt1 | contig 10305 bp, 10 predicted proteins | sample YL17G02_0_MG_FD_205753 | JGI IMG/M metagenome (GOLD analysis project Ga0315273, IMG submission 205753) | Sediment microbial communities from Yellowstone Lake, YNP, Wyoming, USA - YL17G02_0 | ecosystem: Environmental > Aquatic > Freshwater > Lake > Sediment | place: USA: Wyoming | collected... | reverse complement strand
GGTCGTGGTGGGGTCGTGCACCAACGGGCGGATCGAGGACCTGCGCAGCGCCGCGGCGGTGATCCGGGGGCGGAAGGTCCACGACGGCGTGCGGATGATCATCCTTCCCGCCACCCAGGAGATCTACCTGCAGGCGATGCGGGAGGGCCTGATGGAGGCCTTCGTCACGGCGGGAGCGGCCTTCTCCACCCCTACCTGCGGACCGTGCCTGGGCGGCCACATGGGGGTCCTGGCGAAGGGGGAGCGGGCGATCTCGACGACGAATCGGAACTTCGTCGGCCGGATGGGGCATCCCGAAAGCGAGGTGTACCTCTCCAACCCCGCCGTGGCCGCGGCCTCCGCTGTCCTAGGGAGGATCGGAGGACCCGATGAGCTTTGAGGGGGACATTCCTGCCAGGGGGGGACATTCCTGGCAGTGGGGGACACTCCTTTTTATATCGACGAGAAAACCAGGAGTGTCCCCCCTCATGGGAAGGAGTGTCCTCCATATCAGCGGAGTGGAAGCCCCCCGCCCCACTACGGGCTTCGCGCCGGTGGGGTACCCCCGGTGAAGGATACCGGGGGCACGAGGAATAAAGCATCATATCGGGAGCGGATAGCATGGAGTTGAGCGGCAAGGCATGGAAATACGGGGACGACGTCGACACGGACGTCATCATCCCCGCGCGGTACCTGAACACCTCCGACCCGGCGGAGCTCGCTTCGCACTGCATGGAGGACATCGACGCCTCCTTCGCCTCGAAGGTAGCCTCGGGCGACTTCATCGTCGCGGGGAAGAACTTCGGGTGCGGCTCCTCGCGGGAGCACGCCCCGATCGCGATCAAGGCGTCCGGCGCGTCGGCGGTCATCGCCCGCTCGTTCGCCCGGATCTTCTACCGGAACGCCTTCAACATGGGGCTGCCGATCTTCGAGGCCCCGGACGCGGTGGACGAGATCGAGGCCGGAGATCGCCTCTCAGTGGACATGGAGCGGGGGAGCCTTCGGAACGAGACGAAGGGGAAGGAGTACCGTTTCACCCCGATCCCCCCGTTCATGCGGGAACTTGTGGCGGCCGGGGGGTTGCTGAACTTCATCGCGAAAAGAAAGAAGGGGGCCTGATGGCGGCGAAGAAGATCTGCGTTTTTCCGGGCGACGGGATCGGTCCGGAGGTGATGCGGGAGGCCTTGGCCGTCCTGCGGACGGTGGAGAAGGTTTCCGGGGGGCGGCGATTCGAGACGGAGGAGGCGCTCCTGGGCGGCGCTTCCTATGACGCCCACGGGACCCCGATGACTCCGGGCGCCCTGGCCTTGGCAAAAGCGTCCGACGCGCTGCTGTTGGGGGCGGTGGGCGGTCCGAAGTGGGACGTCCTCCCCTTCGACCTGCGCCCCGAGCGGGGACTGCTGGGACTGCGCAGGGAGCTGGGGTTGTTCGCCAACCTGCGCCCCGCGGTGGTCTTCGCGCCCCTCCTCGGCGCCTCGCCGCTGCGGCGGGAACTGGTCGAGGGGATCGACCTCATGGTCGTCCGCGAGCTGACGGGCGGGATCTACTTCGGAGAGCCGCGCGGCGAATCCGTGATCAACGGCGTGGAAACGGGGATCAATACGGAGGTCTACACCCGTCCCGAGGTCGAGCGGGTCGCCCGGGTCGCCTTCGACCTGGCGCGCAAACGGACCCGGAAGGTCACTTCGGTGGACAAATCCAACGTCCTCGAATCCTCGGTGCTGTGGCGCAGGGTGGTGTCCGAAGTGGGCGCGAAGGAGTACCCCGACGTGGCGCTCTCCCACATGCTGGTCGACAATTGCGCGATGCAGCTCATCCGCAACCCACGGCAGTTCGACGTGGTGGTAACGACGAACCTCTTCGGCGACATCCTCACCGACGAGGCGTCGATGATCACCGGGTCGATCGGGATGCTGCCGTCCGCCTCCATCGGGGGAAAGGTGGGGTTGTACGAGCCGATCCACGGCAGCGCCCCCGACATCGCGGGGAAGGGGGTCGCCAATCCTCTCGCGATGATACTTTCCGTGGCCATGATGCTAAGATATTCCTTCGATATGCCCGCGGAGGCCGCCCGGATCGAGAAAGCGGTTGCGCGGGTCCTCGCCGACGGGTACCGGACGGGCGACATCTACCGCGAGGGCGAGGGGAAAAAGGTCGGAACGACTGAGATGGGCGACCGGGTCCGGGACGCCGTCCAGAAAACATCCCTGGAGAGGTGAAGCTAATGAACGGCAAGCGTTTCAATGTGGCCGTCGCCGGCGCGACCGGCGCGGTGGGCGAAGTCTTCCTGCAGATCCTGGCGGAACGGAAGTTCCCGATCAAGAACCTGCGCCTTCTTGCGTCCGAGCGGTCCGTGGGGAAGAAGCTGAAGTTCGCCGGGCAGGATTTTCCCGTCGAACTGCTCTCGAAGGACGCCTTCAAGGGGATCGACATCGCCCTGTTCTCCGCGGGCGCCTCGCGCAGCAAGGAGTTCGCCGCCGCCGCGTGGGCCTCGGGCGCGGTCGTCGTCGACAACTCCTCCGCGTTCCGGATGGAGCCCGACATCCCGCTGGTGGTCCCCGAGATCAACCCCCAGGCGATCGGCCAGTACAAGCAGCGCGGGATCGTGGCGAACCCGAACTGCACGACGATCATCGCGATCATGCCGCTGAAGCCCCTGCACGATTTCGGCACGTTGAAACGGGTGGTGGCGTCGTCGTACCAGGCGACCTCGGGTGCCGGGGCCAAGGCGATGGCGGAGTTGATCGCCCAGACCAAGGCGTATGCGAAGGGGGATCCGCTGGAGGTGGAGGCGTTCAAGCACCAGATCGCCTTCAACGTCATCCCGCACATCGACGCCTTCCTCGACAACGGCTACACGAAGGAAGAGATGAAGATGACGAACGAGGGGCGCAAGATCATGGGGATCCCCGACCTGCGCGTCACCTGCACCACGGTGCGCGTGCCGGTGCTGACCGCCCACTCGATCTCGATCAACGCCCAGTTCGAAAAGAAGATCACGCGGGAGAAGGCGAGGGAGTTGATCGCGAAATTCCCCGGCTGCCAGGTGATGGACGACCCGGCGAACAACGTCTATCCGATGCCGCTGTTCGCGGCGGGGAAGGACGACTGCTACGTCGGCCGGATCCGCGAGGACGACAGCGCCGAAAACTGCCTCAACCTCTGGGTCTGCGGCGACCAACTCCGGAAGGGGGCGGCCCTCAACGCCGTGCAGATCGCCGAGGTTCTCGCGCAGAAGTATCTGCAACCCGCACACGCCTGACATGCCGACACCAGCCGCCGATGGATATTTTCGACGGAAGGTACGGCAGGAGAAGGATGCTCTAAGGTGCAGGCGCTTTCGGGGGACATTCCTGGTCGCAGTGGGAGGACACTCCAACCCTTCGTCCCGGGGGTGAACCAGGAGTGTCCCCCGCCCACACCCCACAAGCCAGCAGAGTAGAAGGACGCCGGCGGGTTAAGCTGACCGTCGCATACGACGGGACGGCGTACGCCGGGTGGCAGATTCAGCCGAACGGGCCGACCCTCCAGGCGACGATGGAGGAGGTGCTTGCCCGGATCGTGCAGGAGCCGGTGCGGGTTCGGGCCGCGGGCCGCACTGACGCGGGAGTGCACGCCCGGGAGCAGGTCGTCGATTTCGCCGACGCCGGTGCGCGGGACCTCGAGACGATCGTCCACGGCGGGAACGCTCTTCTCCCTCCCGACATCCGCATCCTCTCCGCCGAAGAGGTTCCGGAGACGTTCGACGCAATGCGCCACGCGACGGAGAAGGAGTACCGCTATTTCCTGTACCTCTCTCCGGTCGCCTCCCCGTTCCTCTCCCGCTACGCCTGGCACATCGAGGCACCGCTGGACCTGGACGCGGTGCGGGTGGGTCTCTCGCATCTGGTCGGCGAACACGATTTCACGTCGTTCCGCGGGCAGGGTTGCAACGCGCGTTCGCCGGTCCGCACGGTCTTTCGGGCGGAGGTAGCAAGGCACGACGTCCCGGGGCTATTTTCCATCGACGTGGCCGGCGCGGGGTTTCTTCGCCACATGGTGCGCAACATCGTCGGGACGGTGGTGAACGCCGGGAAGGGGAAGCATTCCGCGGATCATGTCGAGGAAATCCTTCGGGCGCGCAACCGGTGCGCCGCCGGGATGAACGCCCCCCCCCACGGCCTCTTCCTCTGGCGCGTTTCGTACTCGCCCGGCACGAACTATTTCGCGGGGAGCGAGAGCGAGAACTCCATCGCCTTCGCGATCCATCTCTTGAGGTCGCCGGACGAAGCGAACCCCGCGGGCTCGACGTAGACCATCCCTTTCATCGGCCTCCCGGTGAAATCCATCGGCTTCGCATGAGGCCGGGACAGGGCCGTATCGTACCCCATCGGTCCCACCCGGAGCATGAGCCGGTCGCCGATCACCCCGCAGCACATGTTCCCCCGGATCATGAACGCGACCCCGCCGAACATCCTCTTCTCGACGACCATCGGAGTATTCCCGAGAGCATCGCGCACCCGCGTCGCCACGGCTTCGTCATAGGCCATCTGTTTCCCTCCCGGTGCATTCCCCGCCCACTTTCTACGTGATATAGATGACGCGGACGCTCCCGGGTTTCTCCCGCCTACCCGTCCTCGGGGCTGCGGACCGAGAAGCTATTGATGCCCTGACGCCATCATGATACTTTTAAGCGTACGGTAGGAGGTGTCGCCATGAGTAAGGTTCCAAATATCATTCCGATTACCGATTTAAGGCAAGATGCAGCAAGTGTCTTACGGCGTGTACGTGCTTCACGAGAGCCTGTGTTCATCACGCAACGGGGTAGAGCAACTGCAGTTATGATGAGCACAGAGGAATATGAACGATCAGAGCATGATAAGGAACTGCTTCACTTATTGGCACGAGGCGAAAAGGATATTTCGGAAGGGAAAACCATCGAATTGGAGGCAGTATTGGCGGAGGCGCGTGCTTTATTGAAAGAGGGGTAAGCGGTGAAAATCCGATTTGCCAATACCGCCAAGATCTCACTGCATTCTGCAATTAAATTCATTCGTCAAGACAATCCAACGGCAGCCGCTAATTTTCTGGAGCGTGTCGAGAAGAACCTTCGTCGGCTCGAGAAGCATCCAGATTCTGGACGACGGATACCCGAATATCCGGAATTACCTTACCGCGAGCTGTTGGTATTGCCGTATCGATTTTTTTATAAGATCGACGGGAAAACCATCTTTATCGTTGCTGTATGGCACACGGCACAATTACCCATGGAGCCAAAGAAATAGAAGGGCATCTAACCACAGGCTGGAGCTGACGGCTGCCCTGCGGTAGTTCTTGAGGCCCCGCAGCTCAGCCTGAGCATCAGATGGATTTTTTAAAGGACAACAATGAAACTGGAAAAGCACACGGTTCGCAATCTGGGTTGGTCTGTCGCAGGGGCATCGATCGCGATAGCGATCGCATTGTGGTTTGTTGCAGATGGTAGAGCCCCCTTGTTGCTGGCGTCTCTGGGGGCATCAACGATAATTCTTTTTGCCCGGACCGAATCCGAGGTTGCTCAACCAAGAGCATTGTTCGGCGGACATTTAGGCGGAGCATTGATCGGAATTCTGGCATTCAGATTCTTCGGAGATGCACTCTGGGTTTCCGTGCTCGCTCTCGTGTTGACCATGATCTTCATGGTCCTCACCCTCACCGTCCATCCTCCGGCGGGGGCGAATCCCTTACTTATGGTTCACAATCATTCCGGTATGGGGATATTGATGAAACCGGTTTTCCTCGGTGTCGGATTGATATTTGTCACTGCAATTATTTGGAGTCGGATCCGTCCAGGAAAATCGTATCCGGTCGATTGGTGGTGAGACCAGAGGAAAAGAAGGAACTGCATCCATGAGGACAGCACGTCTTACGAGCGGCCGGCATCTTCCCATCGGCAAGATTCTCTGCATTGGCCGCAACTATTCGGAACATATCAGGGAACTTGGGAACGAGACCCCCGAAGCGCCGGTGATCTTCATCAAGCCCGCCTCTTCGGTCATCGGCGAAGGGGAAGCGATCGTCATTCCACCGTATTCCAACGATTGTCATCACGAAGCGGAACTCGCGCTCCTGATCGGCAGGAGGGGGAAGAACATCCCCGTGGACCGGGCGATGGAATATGTTGCCGGATACGGGGTGGGCATCGATCTCACCCTGCGCGATGTCCAGGGGGAACTGAAGAAAAAGGGGTTGCCGTGGGAGATCGCAAAAGGATTCGACACCTCCTGCCCGCTCTCCGCCTTCGTGGAGGCATCCAATGTGGCCGACCCGCAGAACCTGCAGATCCGCCTGACGGTGAACGGCGAGATACGGCAGGATGGGAACACCTCGGGGATGATCCATCGTATCCCCGCCATCATCAACTACATGTCCGGCAGTTTCACGCTCGATCCCGGCGACGTCATCCTGACCGGGACCCCTGCCGGCGTCAGCCGCATCGTCTCCGGGGATCATCTGGTTGCGGAAATTCCCGGAGTGGCTACCCTCCGTGTGTCCGTGGCTTGATCCGGGAGATCCCTTTTCCCCTTGACGGGACCCGGCAAATCCTGTTAGATGTGATCTTTTGATTTCGAGGGGAAGGTCTGCGCGATGAAAACGACGAAGATGCTTACCAGGGATTCTGCCGACCAGACGTGGTACGTCGTGGACGCCGAGGGAAAGGTACTCGGCCGGATGGCCACGAAAATCGCCGACGTCCTGCGCGGCAAGCACAAGCCGACATTCACGCCCAACTCCGACATGGGCGATTTCGTCATCGTGGTCAACGCCGACAAGGTGAAGTTGACCGGGAACAAGATGACGGGGAAAGTATACTACAGCCACTCCGGATACATGGGCGGCCTCAAGTCCACCACCCCCGCGAAAGTGCTCGGGAGTGCGCATCCGGAACGGATCGTGGAATGGGCGGTCCGCGGGATGCTCCCGAAAACGCGCCTGGGCGACCGGCTTTTCACCAAGCTCAAGGTCTATGTGGGGCCGGAACACCCGCATAAGGCGCAGCAACCGAAGGCATTGGCCGTCAACGAATAGGAGGAACCACCGTACCATGGCTCAAGCGAGAATTTACGCGACGGGGAAACGGAAGACCGCGGTCGCCCGCGTCTACATCAAGGCAGGGGCCGGTCGCATCACCGTCAACGGCCGGGAGTTCGAGGAGTACTTCCCGGTGCTGGCGCTTCGCGCGGTCGCGACACAGCCCCTGGTGCTGACCGGAAAGCGGACGCTCGTCGACGTCGACGTGAACATCGGCGGCGGCGGTCCCATGTCCCAGGCCGAGTCGGTCAAATTCGGCATCGCGAAGGCGCTGCAGATCGAGAACCCCGAGCTTCGGACGCAGTTGAAGCGCGCGGGGTTCCTGACCCGCGACGCGCGGATCAAGGAGCGGAAAAAGTACGGCCAGCCGGGGGCGCGGAAACGGTTCCAGTTCTCCAAGCGGTAAGCCGCGGAAGGGGCGAAGGCGCCCCGAATCGAGCGATCTCCCCAAGGGGAAGGCCGGGCAACCCGCCTTCCCCTTCTTTTTTGTCCGGCGGGTGAAGCCGGTGGGGTTTCCCACGGCGAAACCTTATACAATGGGAAGGATGGAAAAACGGATGAAGCGCGTGGCGATCTTCGGGGCGACGGGGTACACCGGTTTCGAGTTGATCCGGCTGCTCCTGTCCCATCCGGGGGTGAGGATCGAAGTCCTCACATCGGAGCAGTACTCCTCGCAGCCGATCGAGCAGGCGTTCCCTCCCTTCAAGGGGAAGCTTGCCGGCGTCTCCTTCGGTACGATGGAGCGACTGCTGTCCGCGGAGTTCGACGTCGCCTTCCTCGCCCTGCCGCACACCTTGTCGTCCTCGGTTGCGGGGCCGCTTCTGTCCCGGGGCATTCCGGTGATCGACCTGTCGGCCGATTTCCGATTCCGGAGCATCCCGCTGTACGAGTCGGTCTACGGTGTCGCCCACAAGAGCGCGGCCCTTGCCGCGAAAGCGGTCTACGGCCTGCCCGAGGTCCACCGGGCGGGGATCCGGAAGACACGCCTTGCCGCCGTCCCGGGCTGCTTCCCCACCGCGGTGATCCTGGGCCTGTACCCGCTCCTCGAGGAAGGGCTCATCGACCGGAAGGGGATCGTGGCGGATTGCAAGACCGGCGTTTCCGGCGGCGGGCGGGGGCCCACCCTCGGTTTTCACTACCCGGAGGTCGAGGGGGGCGTCCGGCCGTACGGGCTGCCGAAGCACCGCCACAACCCGGAGATGGACCAGGAGCTGTCGATCGCCGCGGGGGGATCGGTGGCGATCACCTTCGTCCCGCACCTGGTACCGATGGTCCGCGGAATCCTCGCGACCTGCTACGCCATGGCGAAGGGCAAGGTGACCGCGAAGGACGTGGAGGCGGCATACCGGAAACGGTACGGGAAAGAGCCGTTCGTCCGCCTGCTGCCGCCGGGGCTGCTTCCGTCCACGAAGGACGTGCTGGGAAGCAATTTCTGCGACATCGCGTGGCGGGTGGACGAGAAGAGCCGCCGGGTGGTGGTCGTCTCCGCCATCGACAACCTCGTGAAGGGCGCGGCCGGGGCGGCGGTGCAATGCTTCAACCTGATGTCGGGATTCCCCGAGGAAGAGGGGCTCCGGGCGATGCCCCTGTTCCCGTGAGCGCGAAAGGGGCGGGCGGACGGGTCGCGGTGGTGATCCCCGCCCGCTACGGCGCGACACGACTGCCGGGGAAGCCGCTGGCCGAAATCGACGGGCGCCCGATGATATGGTATGTCTGGAGCAAGGCGAGCGCCGCGAAGATCCCGTCGCGCGTCGTGGTCGCGACCGATGACGCGCGGATCGTTTCGGTGGTCCGCGGGTTCGGGGGCGAGGCGGTTCTCACCTCCCCCGAATGCGCCTCCGGAACCGACCGGGTCGCCGAGGCGGCCCGCGCGATGGACGAGGAGATCCTGATCAACCTGCAGGGGGACGAGCCGCTGATGCACCCGTCGGTCATCGACGCGGTGGCCGCGCCCCTGCTCGCCGATCCGGACGTCCTGATGTCGACGGCGGCGCTCCCCCAGGTCGATCCGGGCGAATACGTGCGCGCCTCCGTGGTCAAGGTGGTGGTCGACGCCCGGGGCGACGCGCTCTACTTCTCCCGGTCCCCGGTTCCGCACTATCGGGATACGGGCGCGGGGCCGTACCGGAAGCACCTCGGGATCTACGGCTACCGGCGGGAGTTTCTTTTCCGCGTCGCGGCCCTTCGGCCCTCTCCCCTCGAGGAGGCGGAGCGGCTCGAGCAACTGCGCGTGCTGCAGGCGGGGTACCGGATCCGCGTTGTCGACGTGGCGCACGACTCGGTCGGTGTGGACACCCCCGAGGATCTGAAAGCCGTAGAGGAGATGGTATGCGGCCCGAAAAGGCGGTGAAGCCGAAATACATCTTCGTGACCGGCGGCGTCGTCTCGTCGCTGGGGAAGGGGCTCGCGGCGGCTTCGATCGGCGCCCTGATGGAAGCCCGGGGCCTCAAGATCACGATGCTGAAGCTCGACCCGTACATCAACGTGGACCCGGGGACGATGAACCCCTTCCAGCACGGCGAGGTGTTCGTCACCGACGATGGCGCCGAGACCGACCTCGATCTCGGCCACTACGAGCGGTTCGTCTCCTCTCCCACGGGCAAGAAGAACAACTGCACCACCGGCAGGATCTACCACTCCGTCATCACGAAAGAGCGCCGGGGCGACTACCTCGGCGGCACGGTGCAGGTGATCCCCCACATCACCGACGAGATCAAGCGGGTCATCTACGCGGCGGCCAAGGGGTACGACCTCGCGATCGTCGAGGTGGGGGGCACGGTGGGCGACATCGAGAGCCTCCCGTTCCTCGAGGCGATCCGGCAGGTGAAGAGCGACCGCGGGAAGGAGAACGTCCTCTACGTCCACCTGACGCTCGTCCCTTACATCAAGACGGCCGGGGAGCTGAAGACCAAGCCCACCCAGCACAGCGTGAAGGAGCTGCGCTCCATCGGCATCCAGCCCGACGTCCTGCTCTGCCGCACCGACCGGCCCCTCCCGAAGGACATCAAGGGGAAGATCGCCCTGTTCTGCAACGTCACCGAGGACGCCGTGATCACGGCGAGCGACGTCGACCTGATCTACGAGCTGCCGCTGGTCTTCCACCAGGAGGGGCTCGACGACAAGCTGATGGAACTCCTGAACATCTGGGCCGGCGAGCCGCGCCTGGAAGATTGGGAGCGCGTCGTGGAGCGGTGGAAGAACCCGACGGGGGAGGTCACCATCGCCATCGTCGGGAAGTACGTCAACCTGAAGGAGTCGTACAAGAGCCTGAACGAG
>Ga0315273_10014055_pt1 | contig 10305 bp, 4 predicted proteins | sample YL17G02_0_MG_FD_205753 | JGI IMG/M metagenome (GOLD analysis project Ga0315273, IMG submission 205753) | Sediment microbial communities from Yellowstone Lake, YNP, Wyoming, USA - YL17G02_0 | ecosystem: Environmental > Aquatic > Freshwater > Lake > Sediment | place: USA: Wyoming | collected... | reverse complement strand
TTTTCCATTAAAATTTCCTGATTACTTATAAGAGCAAAATATAGAGAAATACTGCAAGTCTGTCAATTATTGCCGGCTTAAAAATCCGTCAAACCCGGAATAAAATTTGGTTATTCCTAATACTTATTGCAAAAGGCTTAGCTCTGCGACCGAATGATATCAATCGGCAGATCAGAGGGCTTCTAAAGCCTTAACGCAGCAATCAAAGCGGCTTATTAGTATCCAGGTAGCCCCCACCCTTTTTCTCGAGGATTTTCAGCCAGCTTGCGAAGATGACGCCCAGAATGCCGAGACCGGAAAACATTAACATCGCCGGTTTATAGGAACCGTAGTGGTCTCGAATCCTTCCCGCAAGAAACGGGAACAAACCGAGACCAATATTTTGGATCATCGCAATTACCCCATAGGCCGTTCCCAGCTGTTTTTCCTTTACCAGCCGTGGAACAGCGGGCCAAAGCGCCGCTGGAACAAGGGAAAAGGATAATCCTAAAATGATCATCGGAATGCGCGGATCTATGGAAGAATATCCGATCGCAACATGGCACGGAACCATCATCGCTGCCCCGATTATCATAATCGTCGCGCGTTTTCCGATGGAATCGATCACTGCTCCGATAAGCCAGGTCGAACACATTGAAATCAGTATAATGAGCCCCGTAAGCCTTGCTGCATCCTGGTTGGTCATTTTAAATTGCTCTACGAAGAAATCCGTGGAAAAGGCTGTGAATGGGAAGATGGCAGAATAGAAGACCACGCAGAGCAGGCTTATCACCCAGAATGGTTTCGGAAGTCTGAAAACATCTTTAAGGGAGAATTTTTCGGATGATCCTGCTGATTCTTCCAGAATGGCGACATATTTTCTTCTTTCTCCAAGCCCATCAAGGAACCAATAAATACCGGTGCTTGCCAATCCGAGAAACGTAATGCCGGTTACGATCCAAAGCGTCGTTGAAGTCGATGTTTTATGCGCTATCCAGGGCAACAGGAAGAATGAGGCAAAAGTCCCAGCACGACAAAGCAACAGGTTCACTCCGAATGCGGTTGCAAGCATCTTGTGTTTGAACCACTTGGCTATAACCTTCTGCATCACGACGTAATAAGCCTCACAGCCGATGCCGAAAAGAAATCTGCCGCACAGCATCGCCCAGAACTTGGGGATCGTAACAATCAATGTCCCGAAAGCGAACATTGACGCAAAGATGATCGCCGCTTTCCTGACTCCGAGCTTGTCGGCGAGAACGCCGCCCATAACGGAGAACAGGACTGCTGAAATTGAATAAGCCGTATATAAAGCCAGAAAATTGGTCGAGGAAAATCCCATTTCACTGCGGAGGCGGGGAGCAAGCGCTCCGATTGCATCATAGGAAAAATAACTGGTCATCGCCGCAAAACTGATCAGAAACAACGCAAGCAGCCCGAAAAAGAAGGCGCTGCGCATATCCTTTTTCATCTCCATCGAGGTTTGTGCCATAATTCAATAACTCCCGAATATAAAATTTTCTCTATTCGATATCGTTTCGATTCTTGGTCTTCCCCCTCAATAACTCCAGCTTTAAATCCTACTGCAACTCCCGATCAAATGCCAATCGGGTTACTCGTCATACCGAGGAGCCGGCGCCGGGGGCTTTATACGAAAATCCATCTTTCTGAACCCCACCGGATTGTTGGTCTCCGCCAATTGCGAAAAATTGATCTTCTCCATAACCTCAGCGAGGAGGCTCGTATCTCCGGCCGGACTGACAGCAACCTCCACAATATAACGGTTCCCGATGAGCCCGATACCCCGGACTATATTTTGTTTCAGTTTTTGATGAATGTAAATATTCTCCCCGTTTATCTTGATCATTGAAAACCTATCAGTCTTGCCGCCTTCCTTCTCCTTCAGATCAACGTAAAAATAATAATCCCTGTATGCGAGAGGCTCATAATGAGCATCCATTATCTTGATGATCACTTTTTGATTGTTCTTATAATAAGTCCGTAACACCATTGGAAATTTATCCTTTTCAATCTGCGTCCAGGTTGCAAGATCCTTTATTCCAAGTCTGAACCCTTTGATCGTCGGCAGAAAGTTTTTCAACGTGTCCGGATTCGTATATGAAACCGATTGCCCGAAAAGCAGTAAAATGGCAGCAAAAATGAAAATGATTCCGAAGACTATCGAGGTCTTTTTCATCGAATTTCTCCTTTAAATGCTATTTCATGATATCCGGAAGCATACCGCTGATACCGGTAAGCTCGACATTAAAGCTGAATTTTCCTTCATTTCGCAGACCTATGTTATAGTAATCATAGGAAAAAATCAGACTGAAGCATTGGTGATTGTACCGCATGGAAACGCTTCCCAACCACAACTTGTCCTGCTCAACATCATATGAAAACTTGTAGAAAAGATCAAACACCCGGTCGAAGAGTCTGAACTTGCCATCCGCTGTCAACTGGTTCGACGCGATTCTTCCCTCTTCGAAGGCCGATGTCTTTCTCCACTGGATGTTGGATACAACATCCGGCGTATTCCATCTGAGATCAACACTCACACTGGCGATCATGCTGCTGCTATAATCATATTCCACCCTGTTTGTGAGATTCAACGAATCGCCCGGCCTGAAAGAGAAATCTGAAACAAGGGGAGAGAGAGCTACGACTTCACCTGTAGTGAACCTGTTATACTGGCTGCCGTAGGAAGTTTTTATTTCAGGATCGAGAGATATATACTGGGTCAACTGCCAGGTCAGGATTTCGCGCGGTTTGAAAACGCCGGGGCTGATTCTTTGGTTCGCTATCAGCCGGTTTGCAAAATTTATCCTCAATTCGTTGATAGGAAGAATATAATCCACGCCGTCGTAATATATAATCCTGTCCGTGTTAGCAGGCTTGGATATATAGCTATATGAAATGGTCGGTTCGATTACGTGCTTCAATTTATCGGCATATCCGGACTCAGGCATGAAGTAAATCTTGTAGAAAGACGGGCCTATAATTTTCATATCAAATTGGAGATAATCCCTTACGAGCGGTTCCCCTGTCATTGTCCCATCCGGAAGATTCAATGAATCGGAGTAATTGGTATATCTATAAGCTGCCCTGGGGTTCAATTTTAGCCACGGCAGACCGGTCAAACTGGCGCCAATCTCAGATTGCAGATCCAGGCGCTGATATCGGTAATCTACGACCGACGTCGTCTTCTGCAGGTTGGCGTAATCCGCATCCATGGAAATATACACAGGTGAATCGAAGAGCTTCAGCTGGTTCAAAGAAATACCGGCAGTAGGTAACTTGGCTTTCACGGTCATTGCCTGTCCGCTTACGATGGATTCGTCATAATTAGTCACGAATTCCAAAGCAATTGGACCGATCCTTTTCGATAAACTGGCGTTGATGTAGTTGTTCGATCTACCCGTGATGTTATTTATATCATCGCTATATTCCTGATTATACGTAATGTCGCTGGTAATTTTTCCATTCAAAACCAGCTTCCAACCGGCGATGTCCTGACGGTGGTTTGCGTTAAAAGTATATCTTACTGTATCGGTGTTTGATTCCTTGAGATACGTCCCGGCGATAGAACCGCCGCTGTAAGCATCGAATAGATACCTTCCTTCGATACCGAATCCAAGCCCTTTTTCCGAATAGTAGTTGGCGGTCAAAGTAGCATCCACGTTGCGGCTGAACGGCAGGAAGAAAGATTCGCTGAATGTCGTTCCGTATAAGCCCGATGATCCGAACGAAGGAAACAGGAAGCCTGCCGTCCTGCCGGTCTCGCTGTCAAGCGGCAGGTAGAAGAATGGGATGTAAAAGATCGGGATATCCTTTATACGCATGAAAATATTGCTTATCGAGACATATTCGCCGGGGACAAGCCTCCCGCTGCCCACCTTCATAGACCAGCAGGGAGTAACCTGGGCGCAGGGGGTGATCTCCGCCGATTCCAGTATATAAGCTTTATCCGGGTTGCGCCTAAGAGTCTCCGCGCGGATTATCTGTTCTCCCGCATAGACGAGAGCGTTATAAAAAACCCCCGTTCCGTCTATCAGCCCTTCCATCCTTTCGCATGAAACGGTTATGTCCTCCGATTGGACTGTAACGTTCCCCTCCGCCGTTATGAGGCCCAAGCTCCGGTTATATGTAACCTTATCCGCCTGAATATGTTGATCCTTGTAATAAATCTCGACATAGCCGGTTGCGACGGTTATGCCGTCCTCAGGCGAAAACACCGAATCCGCCTGGATATAAATCTCGTTGTCAGACCAGGTGATCAGGTTTTTATCATCTTTCAGGGGTTCAGTTCCCCGAGTTGGAGCCTGCTGCTCTGCGGAAGCGGAGAAAGAAAAAACGTGAATTAGAAAAACCGCTAAAATTGAAATAATAACTTTTGCGTTTCTTATAAGCATATTTAAACGAACCCGGTTAATATAACATAATCAACGCTCATAACCAAACCACCAGGATATCCTATCAAAGGTTCACCGGTTATAAAATATCATGTCAGATTTTTCGGGAGAAATCGCATTATAGCTTTCCAAAGGAAAAAAGTGTCTTTATCACTCAGAAAAAATGAATTAAAAAGGGGCTGCCTTAATCACTTTTGAGACAGCCCTATTTATTCACGCCAGAAAAAAAAGATTATCTGCTGTGGGGGTATGGGCCCGGCTTGAACTCTTTCGGTGGATTCTTTTTAAGTTCTTCCATCAGAACCTGGATGGCTTTTTCGAGCTGAGTGTCACGTCCGGTGACGTAATCGGCGGGAGTGATTTCAACCTCGATATCGGGCGCAACCCCGTAGTTCTCGATTCCGAATTCGCCATCTTCCGAGACATAACCGATTGTCGGAGATGTGATCCCTCCGCCATCCATTAGAGGCGGATAGCCGCTTATTCCAACCAGGCCGCCCCATGTCCGTTTTCCTATCAGCGGACCCAAGCCGCGTTTCTTGAAGTAATAAGGCAGAGCATCTCCACCGGAGCCTGCCCATTCGTTGATAATCATGGCTTTTGGACCGAAGATGGAAGCTGTCGGCGACCATTGCGGTTTGCCGTATCTCGATTTCCAGTAATTCAGCAGCGGCCTGCTCATATAATCAACGATGTAATCCGCCGCATAACCGCCGCCGTTAAACCGCTCGTCCACAACGACCGCTTTCTTGTTCAGATGGGCATAATAGTAGCGGGTGAAATAATCGAATCCGGGGACAGAAGTATCGGGCAGATAGACATATCCGATTTTTCCACCGGACATTTCCTCCACCTTCTTTCTGTTTAGTTCGATCCATTCCCTGTGGCGCAAGCCCGCTTCGTTCGGGATGGGAACGACTGTAACCGCGCGCGCGCCGTCCAGGGTTGGTTTGGAATTCACCTTGATGATGATTTGCTTGCCAGCGGTCTTTTCGAAGAAGGAATAGACGCTGTCGGTTCCTTTTACGGGGCGGCCGTTCACTTCGAGTATATAATCGCCTGTTTTTGCATTCACTCCCGGCTCGGTGAGTGGTGACCTGAGGTCCGGATTCCAGTTCTCGCCGCGGTATATTTTCTTTATCCTGTACAGTCCGTCAGCGGTCTCATAATCCGCGCCAAGCAGGCCGCCGGGCACGGTTTCCGTTTTCGGAAATTCGCCACCGAAGACGTACGCATGTCCTACGCAGAGCTCGCCGTTGATCATTCCAATCAGATAGTTGAGATCGTCCCTGTGCGAGATATATGGTATATATACCTTATATTGATTCCAGACGGCTTCCCAATCCTGTCCGTGCATACCGGGATCGTAGAAAAATTCGCGGTGAATCTTCCATGCCTCGTGGAGCATCTGGCCCCATTCGGCTTTCGGTTCGGAATAAACCTCCATCTCTCCAGCCTTGAGCTTTCCGTCTCCGGGCTTCACCTTCTTGCCGGCATCAACGATGAAATATGCATTCGGTTTGGCAGAATAAATCATCTTCTTCCCGTCTGCAGAGACGGCATAGCCATTCACGCTTTCCAGGATAACCTCGTCCTTGCGTTCCTTCATATCATAACAATGAATGTTGAATACAAAATCAGGACGTTTTTGCTCAGCATAGTAAAATTTTCCTTCCTCGCCCGCTTGCAGCATATAGTACTCTCCGGCCGGAACAGGAATGGCGACTATACGGTTTCCGATGTCAGCTACATCCACTTTAATGGGCTTGGGTTTTTCCTTTTCATCTTTTTTATCCTTATCCTTGCCGTCTTTCTTGTCTGTGTCCTTTTCCGCCTTCTTCTCGTCTTCCTTCAGCTTCTCATCATCGCTTTCAGGTTTAAACGGGGTAGGTTCGTCAGCAGAGAGGATTGCCACATAGATCGAAGAAGTCGGGTTGTTCGGATATTCGGACATATCTGCCCATGCCACATCGAGACTCTTGTTCGTGCTTGCAGCAAAGTACAGGTATTTACCGTTCTTATCGAAAGCAGGCGAATTCGCGTCGCTCATTCCGTCGGTGACGGGGGAGCTCGAACCGTCCTTTAAGGAATACAAAAAGAGCTGGTTCATAAAACCGTCCATCAGCTTCGTGTAAGCGATCCAGTTGCTGTCCGGCGCCCAGGCGGCTGTCAATGTGTAGTCATAGAAGCCTTTGAAATAGGTGTCAGAGGCAATCTTCACAACCTTTTTCTTCTCGATGTCCACGTAACTAAGACTCAACCGGCTGTCGCTGAAAAGCAACTTCTTCGAATCTGGCGACCAGATGGGGTTTTTATAATATGCATGTTCATCCAATTCGATTATTTCAGGCTTCTCCCTGCCCTCCTGGTCTGTTATAAACAACGCATACTCGCCGTTATTTTCCGAAAAATAGGCGATCTTTTTCCCGTCCGGAGACCAGACGGCATCACGCTCCATAACAGCGGGAGTGCGTGTAAGATTTCTGATGTCTCCCTTCTCAGCTGGAACGGTAAGGACTTCGCCCCTCGCGCTGAACAGAGCGCGTTTGCCTGTGGGTGAGATGTCATAGCTGTTGATATTGTTCATAACGTTGACAAAGCGACCCCTTGTGTTCAGCGCTTCGTCGGGGACATTGATTGTAAGCTTGACGGATTTACCGGTTTTCGGATCGAGAAGATTCAGATACCCTTCCCTTTCGTAAACAATTTGTTTTCCGTCAGTTCCCCAGGTTTTAATGTCCGGTCCGGTGAAGGATGTAATCTGTTTGAGAGTATCCGTTTTCAAATCGTAAGAGTAAAGATTCATAACCCGGTCGCGGTCGGAAAGGAAGACGACGTCGTTGCCGATCCATTGTGGATAAGTATCGTTGCTGTCCTTGCGAACCATCTTCTTGATGGAGTTATCGGCAGTATTGAAAATGATTACATAAGGCGCCTCGCCGCCACGGTATCTGCGCCATGTCGTAAAGGCGTTCGGGAGCGGCGTATAGGCGTAATAACCGCCGTCCGGGCTGTCCGCTCCGAAGTATGCAGATGGGAGCGGAAGCTTGCTCGCCGGCCCGCCTTCGATGGATACCTCGAACATCTGCGAGACACGGCGATTGAGGCTCTCCCTCGTCGAGCTGAAAAACACTTTTTTACCATCCGCGGACCATCCGGTCGCCAGATCGAGAGCTGGATGATAAGTCAGCCGCACGGGAATCCCGCCTTCGGAAGGGATGATAAATAGATCGCCGTTGCCGTCATATTGACCGCTGAAGGCGATCCATTTTCCATCCGGCGAGAAAAAAGGATTAGTCTCTATCCCGGGATGGGATGTGAGCTTTGCAGCGATTCCGCCGTTTGTGGACACAGTCCAGAGATCGCCTCCATAAACGAAAACTATCTTGCCACCGCTGATATCGGGCGAACGGAGCAGTCTTGCATCGTTGATCGCATATGCACCGAGCGAAAGAATCATTGCAATCAACACCGGCAACCACAATTTTACAAATTTCATTTTTACCTCCAATAAAAGAGGGAGCGATCCCCCATCGAGGACCGCTCCATTGTGTTTATTCTATACTAACCATCATATCGTATCGTAATTAACGCCCTCTCGGGAAATCCTCGCGCTTGAACTTCAGCGGAGGATTCTTTTTCAGCTCTTCCATAACGATTTTCACACCGGTTTCAAGCTGCGGGTCCCTGCCCGCGATAAAATCGGCAGGGGTGTATTCGACTTCGATGTCAGGATCCACTCCGTGGTTCTCGACGACAAACTTGCCGTCGATGCTCACTAGTCCGAAAGATGGAGCCGTTACAAAGCCTCCGTCCATCAACGGCGGATAACCGCTGATCCCGACGAGACCACCCCAGGTACGCTTTCCGATAAGCTTGCCTATGCCTCTTAAGCGGAAGAAGTAAGGCATAGCGTCGCCGCCCGAACCTGCAAACTCATTGATCAGCATCACTTTGGGTCCGAACATCTGCGCTTGCGGAGTGACGGCTTCTCTTCCATAACGCGGTTGCCACCAGCACATCAACGGGCGGGCAAGCATATCAATGATGTAATCAGCTGCGAATCCGCCGCCGTTGAACCGCTCGTCTATTACCATAGCTTCCTTGTCGAGATGTGAATAATAATAACGATTGAAGTTATTGAAGCCGGGAACCGCCGTGTCGGGCAGGTAAACATAGCCCGCTTTGCCGCCGGAAAGTTCCTCAACCTTCTTGCGGTTGGATTCAATCCATTCCTTGTAGCGCAACGATCTTTCGGAGTCTATCGGAACGACGGTTACAGTCCTTGCCCCATCGAGCTTGGGTTTGCCGCTAACCTTCAATGTAACCTGTTTTCCGGCGGTTTTTTCGAAAAAGGCATAGATGCTATCCGATCCTTTCACCGGCTTCCCGTTCACTTCGAGGATATAATCACCGACATTCACGTTCACGCCTGGCTCGGTTAAAGGAGATTTCAGGTCCGGATTCCAGTTCTCACCTCTATAAATTTTCTTGATCCTGTAAAAACCGTCGGTGATTTCATAATCCGCCCCCAAAAGTCCGCCCGGAACACTTTCTATTTCAGGATAATCGCCGCCACCGACATATGCATGGCCAATCGCCAACTCGCCGATCATCATCCCAATGACGTAGGTCAAATCGGATCTGTTCGCCATAAACGGCAGATATGTTTCATACTGTTTCCAGATGGCGCTCCAATCATGCCCGTGCATCTCTGGATCATAGAAATATTCCCTGTATATTCTCCAGCATTCGAAGAGCATCTGACGGTATTCCTCCGAGGGAACCGAATACGTCTCTATGGCATCGGTTTTCAGGAGGTTGTCCGACTCGGGATTGGGTTTCTTGCCCGCATCAGCGATAGTCCACACGAAATTATTTTTCTGATAGAGTATCTTTTTCCCATCTGCCGATAATGTGTAAGTATCTATTCCATTGAGAACTACTTCATCCTTGCGGTCTTTAAGATTATAAACATGCAAGTCGCTGTTGTTGCCGGTACGATTGAATTCCAGGTAGTAAAGCTTGCCTTCTTCTCCGGCATTGATACTGAAATACGGTTTTTCCGGAACATTGATCGCAACGATCCTATTGCCGATTCCGTCCAGATCAATCCTGGTTTTCTTCTCCTCCTTCTTATCCTCTCCGTCCTTCTTGTCCTTTCCCTTTTCATCTTTGGCATCCTTCTTGTCTTTATCTTCGGATGCTTTTTCGTCATCGCTTTCCGGTTTGAAGGGATTCGGTTCATCCTTGGAAAGAATTATAAGATATAGACCGGCAGTCGGTTGGTGCGGCCAAGCGGACATATCGAGCAGCGCCAGGTCGAACGCCGTATCAGTGCTTGCCGCAAAATAGATGTATTTGCCGCTTTTGTCGAAGACCGGACTGTATGCGTTGCTCATTTCATCCGTTATCCGGTTGCTCTTTCCGGTTTCGAGCGAATAAAGGAATATAGAACTCATACGGTTGGATCCGTTTTTAGCGTAAACCAGCCATTTGCTGTCCGGAGACCACACAGCTGCCGGCTGGGCAAGGAATTCAGGGTCAGTGTCCATGAGAATCACTTTCCCTTTTTCGATATCCGTATAATACAAATTGGATGCCTGGTCTGTGAAGGTCATCATCTTCGAATCAGGAGACCACAGGAGATTGAAATAGTATCCACCTTTCTCCATTTTTATGACCTTGGGTTTCTCGCTTCCCATCTGGTCAACTATCTGCAGGACATATTCCCCGTCAACCTCACCGAAGTAAGCGATCCACTTGCCGTCCGGAGACCAGGCAGGAGTTCGCTCGACAGTCCCCGGAGAATTGGTAAGGTTCCTGATGTCGCCTTTCTTTGCAGGAACTGTAACTATTTCCCCTCTCGCTTCGAATACGGCGCGTTGACCTGAAGGGGAAATATTGAAATTAT
>Ga0315273_10014053_pt1 | contig 10306 bp, 4 predicted proteins | sample YL17G02_0_MG_FD_205753 | JGI IMG/M metagenome (GOLD analysis project Ga0315273, IMG submission 205753) | Sediment microbial communities from Yellowstone Lake, YNP, Wyoming, USA - YL17G02_0 | ecosystem: Environmental > Aquatic > Freshwater > Lake > Sediment | place: USA: Wyoming | collected... | reverse complement strand
TGGTAAACCTGACGTTAATCTGGTCTCGTGGCAAGATGCCAAGGGCCTGGGAGCCGACAGCAAAATGTGAAGTTATTTTTGCGCGAGCCCTAAGGACCCTCATTTCGCGCGGGCCAACGTCAATTCCGTTCATTTTATGGACCGAATGCCAGGCTTACAAAAAAATCCGCCACGAATTCCACGAATTCCTGCATAGATCTATTTGAAATCCGTGGAATTCGTGGCGACGCTTTTTCCCTCCGCGTTGGATTCGTCCAGGAGGAGTACCTGATTCGACGGCACCCCCTCCAGCGTCTGCTTCTTGCCGCTTGGCCACTCGATCTCCAGCTTCGTGATGATGGCCTCGGCGCCGAGGCCGACATGAAGACGGAAATCACTGGTGCTCAGGTAGCTGCCGGAGGGATTCAATTCGCATAACAGGGTGCGGCCGCCTCTCGTCACGCGGACCTTGGCGCCGACTCCAAAGCGGTTGCTCTCCCTTCCCCGCGCACGGATGATGATCCAGTGCTTGCGGTTTCCCCCCTCGTTGCGAAAGAGGAGCGGCGGGCCACCGCAGTCGGCAACCACAATGTCCAGATCGCCGTCGTTATCGTAATCGCCGATGGCGGCTCCCCGTCCGACATGCCGGATCTGGAAAGCCGGACCGCTTTGTGCCGACACATCCTGAAATCGCCCGTGACCGAGGTTTTCATAGAGCAGATCTTTTTGCCGGTAGGAAAGCTGAGGATCGTAAAGCTCGACATTGTCGGTCACATGCCCGTTGGTGGCATAGAGATCCAGGTCTCCGTCGCTGTCGAAATCCAGCATCTTTGCGCCGAAGGCGAGGGTCAGGAAACCGGATTCCAGTCCGGTCTGAAGCGTGACGTCCTCAAACCGCCACGCGCCCAGGTTGCGAAACAGAGTGTTGTACTGCCGCGAGAACGCCGTCATGAATACATCGGGCTTCCCATCGCCGTCATAATCCCCGATATCGACTCCCATGCCTGCCATCGGAGTCCCGTTCATATCGAATCCGACGGCCGCGCCGTAAGTGACATCGGCAAACGTGCCGTCGCCTTTGTTGCGGTACAGGAAATTTCGCACCCCGTCGTTGGTCACAAAGATGTCAGGCCACCCGTCCAGGTTGATGTCCCCGACAGCCACACCCAAACCCTTTCCTGCAGGATTCGCAATTCCCGCCTTGCGGGATACCTCCGTGAATGTGCCGTCCTTGTTGTTGTGGTAGAGCAGATCCGGCACGCCGTCGAACTGCTGAGGATCGCAGTACATACGGTACCCCTCGCGCTTGTAGCCGCAATACGGTGCGTCTTTTACGTCGTAATCCAGGTAGCGAACGACATAGAGGTCGAGCCAGCCGTCCCTGTCGTAGTCGAGCCATGCGGCGCTGCTGCTCCAGCTGCCGCCGCTCACCCCGGCCCTGGCCGTGACGTCGGCAAAAGTGCCGTCGCCGTTGTTCCGGTAGAGCTGGTTCGAGCCATAGCCGGTAACGTAGATGTCGAGGAAGCCGTCGTTGTCGTAGTCGATCCACGCCACACCGGAACCAAACGTCTCCGGCATCAGTTTCTCCGGGGAGGCACCATTGGTGTGTTTGAACGTCAATCCTGCTTCGGGAGCGACATTGACGAACTGAATTCGGAGTTCCGTGGAAAACGTGGAGGAAATCAGGAGGAGGAAGGCGGTCAAGGCCGTCGCCAGGCAATACTTACGCATTGGCATATCCTAGCTCAACCTTCCGATGAGGCGAAAAAAGAAGTGGGCAGTGGGCAGTGGGCAGTAGGCAGTCCTGAGAGCTGTGCTTTGTACTTTCAGGACTGCCCACTGCTCACTGCTCACTGCCCACTATAATACACTGCCCAATCAATGGGCAGGAGAGCGCGTAGCGCTCCCCCGCCCGTATTCTGCTGTCTACCACTCCGCGCGAAACTTTATATCGAGCTGGCGATAGCCCTGCTTCTCGGGATTGTAGTTGGGTAGTGTACTGAGAAACTTCCCGGGATCAGGATTGGAAATGTTGTTGTTGGGATTGTTGAAGTGCGGGTGATTGAACAGGTTTGAGAACGCACCCGTGAGCGTGAACTTGAGGCGCTCCGTGACCGGGAAGGTCTTTGCGACGCTCAGGTGCTGGACCTTGATGCCATTACCCAGCAGGATGTTCGCCCCGCTGTTGCCGAAATTGCCGTTGGTCGGCACGGCAAACGCCTTTGGATCCCACCATTGCAGCCTGGTCCGGTCGCCGGAGTCCTTGTTGCCATTGGCAATCCGGTCGGGCAGTCCACCGGATGTGTTGGTGTTGGATGGATCCGAACCGCTGAAGGCGGGAGAGAAATACAAGCCCGAAGCAAAAGTCGAAACCCCCTGGAGTCCCCAGCCGCCAAGTAACTGTTCGACAATGCCGGGGGCAGTGGACATGAACCGCCGTCCTTTGCCGAATGGCAGCGCCCAGGTAAAGCTGGTCACCCAATAGTGCCGGCGGTTCGCACTATCACGTGCCCAGCGATCGGTAATATTGTACGGGTTCTCGGTGATGAAATAGTTGTACAGGCTGTTCGACCAGGTCCAATTGCTGTTGAATACGAACGAACCCATCCTCTTCTGCACCTCGAACTGCACCGAATCGTAGTGCCAGAGGCCGTTGTTATTGACAACCGTGGTGTTTACGAACTGCGGGTAAGGCTTCATGGCGTTGGTAAATTTCACGGTGCCCGGCTTCGGTTTGTTGACGTTGACGTTGTAATTGAAGCCGGAGCCGCGCGAGCCGATGTAAGATGCGCGGATGCCGATGCCCTTGAGCTCCCGTTCGAGGGTGAGATTGAACTGCCGGATCACGCCATTGTCGGTGTTCATCGGGTAGGCGGTCACGCTCTGGCCCGGGGGTGCATTGGCCGCGGACAGACTCGCCGGGAATGGATTCGGGAACTGAAAGGTTGGCGTTCCGTTTGTGATCGCATTCTGATAGGTCTCGGTCAATTGGAACGGACCGCCGCCCTGCAGGCGGGCGTTGTAGGACCAGGTTTCGGTAAACTCGCCATAGCCGCCGCGAATTACCATGTTGTTGCGCAGCCTGTAGGCCGCTGAAATACGAGGCCGGATATTCGACAGCTTCGGGCTCGCCACCGGGCTCCCTGAAACTATGGTGATGTTCTTGGGATATAGCGGGATGGATCTTGGCCATCCCCTGCTGGGAAACGATCAGATTGCCGGTTGCCTGATCCCAGTTGAACATCATACCGTCGGCAAAGGTCGGCTCCCCGTAGTAGTCCCAGCGCAGACCCCAATCGATAGTGAGCTTCTGGCTGACTTTGAACGAATCGTTAACGAAGAAGCCCCACTGTTTGTTGGTGTTCCTGCGGTTGTAAAGCGGGTCAAGCCGGTTGGATGTGAAGGGAATCCCGAGCAGGAAGTCCGCCCATCCGTTTCCGCTGAATGAGCCGTTGAAATTGAAGGAGCCGTAGACCTGCCGGTTAATGATTCCGGAAAGCCACCAGAATTTCCGGTATTCGCCACCAAACTTCAAAACATGCTTCCCCTTGGACCAGGTGAGCGTATCGATGTAGGTGTCAATGCCGTTGTTCTGATCGATGTTGTCGACGCCGCCGCTGCCTCCCAATTGGACGGTGCTCAAACCGCTGATGCTGGTATCGGGGAAGCCTTCCGATTTGTAGCCTTTCGGATTGACTCCCTGGAGCCCAAGGGCCGCCACCACAACATCACCGGTCAGCGGCTTTACGCCCTTTTCCTCCTCGCCGGCGAGGAGGAAGTCGGTCTGGTGGCCGAAGGTGAAGGTATTGATAATGGTGGGCGAGAACACATGAGTGTCCGAAGCAACCAATTGCCGATGGTCGCGCGCCTGGGTGTAAGTTCCGACAGGCAGCGAGCTGGGCCGGACGTAGGGTGTCTTTCGCCGCATCCATCGCACGTAAACATTGTTTTTCTCTGACAGCTTGTGATCGATACGGAAATAGGGCCAATCTCCCTTGTAGAGATCGGAATTGTAAGGGAAAGAGAACCCAGAGTTGTTGGTCATGGTATCGCCGGTGCCCTGATTCGGCGTGGGGATATAAAGATCCCGCATCTTCTTGGACACATCGCTGAACCGGCTGGCAGGGATGATGTTGTTCGCGAAGGCCAGGCCGGTCAAGGGATCCTTGATCGTGACCGCTTTGTTGCCGGCAGTGTTGCCCGGCAGGAACTGCGAGAAATTGCCGTCGCGCATCAGAGCTGTGGGAACACTCGCGTTCACGAAGGAGCCAAGCGGGATCGTCTGATGAAACCAGGCGAAGAAAAACCAGGTCCGATCTTTCCAGATCGGTCCGTTCACCTCGGCTTCAGCTTCGTGGAATATATACGGGGTTTTCCTCGCCGAGAAATACTCGCGCGCATTCAGCCCCGCATTCTCGTGCTTGTAATAGGCTGCGGCATGCCAGGCGTTGGTGCCGCGTTTGGAGATCATGTTGAAGTTCGTTGCGCGCGCGCTGTCGGCGCCGCCGTTCACCGGGGTCACTTGGACAGTCTCGAAGAAGCTCGGATTGTCGTTCTGGTCGCCTGCGGTGTCATTTGCGACCCCGTCCATGGCCCAGGTCTGCTTGTTGCGGTCCGAGATCCCCGACATCACCAGGTTCCAGCCGTTCCCCTGGATGCCGGGCATTGTCGTCATCAGCGCCAGCGGAGACGGATATACATCCACCAGAGGCCGGTCGAGAAACTTCTTCTGATCGAGTTCACCGGAGATCGTTCCGGTTTCGGTCTGGATGAGCGCCGCTCCGGACGTCACCGTGACCGTTTCGGATGTCGCCCCAACCTGAAGGGAGATATCCACGCGCCGGATCTGCCCGGCGTCCAGCTTTACGCTGTCCGCGACGAAGGAACGGAAGCCGGCCATGTCGACCTTGACGCGATAGGTCCCGGGTTTCAGGTCCGGCACTTCGAAGTTGCCGTTGGCGTCGCTCAACAGGCGGCGCACCTCGATATTCGTTATCAAGTCGGTCACGATAATGTCGGCACCGGGCACGACCGCACTCGACTGGTCGGTGACAACGCCGCGCAAGGTTGATTTTTCGGTCTGCGCAACCGCAAAAGCCGCTGAGACTATCAAAAGAAAGGCAAATAGGCGAATTCGCATCTGGTCCTCCTCGCAAATCACCGCCCTAGAACGGTGCGTGCGAAAAAACGGTAAGGGAGTCGTTCCGATGAGATTGGCGGGATGTTTCCTGCGCCACCAATGCAATTCCCCGGCAGCGCCGGATATGCTCCTGAACCCTCAGCTCCTCAGCCTCGAAACCGGGGCGTGAATTCACAGTTCGAACACCCACTGTAGAGGCACTCTTGGCGGTAGGACCAAATCCCTCATCGGGATGGCCGCCGGCAAACTGTTAATGAAGCCTCATTGATGCACCGCTCCCTGACGGTCGCGGCTCTGTCAGGCAGCGCAGATCGAAGAATCTCTACGCTCATCCACAACTTGGCCGCGGCCGTGATTACCCCCGAGTCTTCATGGCGGGGACAGTTCAATTCTGCTAGGATTGCTGCGCATGGATCTACTGGCCGATTTGAATCCCCAACAGCGGATCGCCGTACAGCACGGGAGAGGCCCGGCGCTCGTCCTTGCCGGGGCCGGAAGCGGTAAAACCCGGGTCATCACCTACCGGATTGCGTACCTGATACGGAATGCCGCCGCGCGTCCCGAGAACATCCTCGCAGTCACCTTTACCAACAAGGCGGCGGGGGAAATGCGCGAACGGGTTCAGGCTCTTATGGGGCCGTCGCGAACCTCCGAACCCCGGGTCTCGACATTTCATTCTTTCTGTGTCCGCCTGCTTCGGCGCGAGATTCACCGGCTGGGCTACCGCGTCGACTTCTCGATTTACGATACCGACGATCAGCGCAAACTGATGAAGCAGATCCTGAAGGACGCGGGCAAGGACGAAAAGGTGCTTCCCCCGCGCGAGGTGCTCTCCAGGATCAGCTTTGCGAAAAACCACAACATCGGCCCCGAGCAATATGTCAGCCAGTTCCCGTCGCCGGACGCGGAGGATATCGGCGAGCTTTTCGAGCGCTACAACACTCGCCTGCGCCAGGGGAACGCCCTCGACTTTGACGACATACTTCTGAAAATGGTGCTGCTGCTCGACAGGTTCCCGGATCAGCGCAACTACTACAGCGATTGGTTCCGCTACATCCTGGTCGACGAGTACCAGGACACCAACCGGCCCCAGTACGAACTGCTCTGCCTGTTGACGTCGAAGCATCAGAACCTGTTCGTGGTCGGAGACGAAGACCAGTCCATCTACAAGTTCCGCGGCGCCGATATCCAGAACATCCTGAGGTTCGAAAGGGATTTCCCCGGCGCCACGACGATCAAGCTGGAACAAAATTATCGCTCCACCGGGAACATCCTGAAGCTCGCCACGACCGTGGTGGAAAACAACACCGAGCGCAAAGGAAAGGTCCTCTGGACGGAGAATCAGAGCGGAGATGTCATCACCTGCCGCCGCTCGGGTTCGGCCCGGTTCGAGGCTGCCTGGGTCTGCCGCCAGATCCGCGCGCTCCTGGATGAGGAGCCGAAATATCGTATCGCGATTCTGTACCGGGCGAACTTTCTGTCGCGCAATTTTGAGGAAGTCCTGCTGGCGGAGGGCATCGCCTACGCCGTGGTCGGCAGCGTGGCATTTTTCGGGCGGATGGAAATAAAAGACCTTCTGGCCTATCTGCGGATCATTTTCAATCCCGAAGATGATATTGCGCTGCTGCGCATCATCAATACTCCACCGCGCGGCATCGGGGCCTCCACCCTCGATATGCTGACCCAGAAAGCTCTGGAAAAAGGGGTTCCCGTGCTCCAGGTCGTCGAGGAGGCCGCGCGCGATCCTCGGCTGGGCGGCCGCGCATGCAAAGCGCTGCAGAGATTCCTCGAGCTGCTCGCCGGCTGGCAGGCGCGCAGGGACACGGCCACGATGGCCGAACTGCTCAAAAGCATCGTCGAGGGCATCGAATATAAAAAGATGCTCGAAAAGCATGAAAGCGCGGAGGAAGCCGCGAGCAGGATGGAGAACATCGACGAATTCATCCGGGCGGCCGAGGAGTCCGAGGAGAGAGGCGAGACGGTATTCGAGTTTCTGGATCGAGCATCCCTTTCGTCGGAGCTGGACACGCTCGATCCCAACGCCCGAGTCTCCCTGATGACGCTTCACAGCGCCAAAGGGCTGGAGTTCGACGTCGTCTTCCTTGCCGGGATGGAAGAGGGACTGTTCCCGCACTCCCAATCGATGAACTCGCGCGCCGATCTCGAGGAAGAGAGGAGGCTCTGCTACGTGGGGATCACCCGTGCGCGGCGCAAGCTCTTCCTCGCCTGGACGCCCTTCCGGCGCAATTTCGGCCCCGACGCCGGTTCGCCTTCGCTCCCTTCGCGCTTCCTCGAGGAAATGCCTCCCGAACTGGTCGAGGGCTCAAGATCGGCGCAGGATTACGCTGTCGGCGACGACGATGACGATGATGATGACGATGACGACTCCTTCAGCGGTGAAGAAGATGAGGACCGGGCGCCGGCGTGGAAAAAGCGCGGGAGCATCAACGACACACCCCTTCCCCAGCTCAAATCCATCGCGGAGTTGCGCGTCTATCTTCAGAAGACGCAACAGGCGGCCAAGCCCGGACGGAGCGAGCAATCGGCCGGGGCAGGGCTGAAATCGGGGATGCGGGTGCGCCATGCCCAGTTCGGGGACGGCATCATCCTGAGCCGCCAACGGGTCGGCAACGACTTCAAGCTCATCGTCACTTTCAGCAGAGTCGGCCGAAAAACCCTGATCGAACGCTACGCAAAACTTGAAGCGCTGTAATAAATACAGCCACAGATTACACGGATTACACAAATTATTCTTTGTGTAATCCGTGTAATCTGTGGCTGAGAGTTTGTCGAGGGGAGAGGTGATCACCGACTCATCGCAATACCGGGCGGAGGCGATACTGCAGGATGGGAGTTCCATCCAAATGCGCGCGCTGCGCGCGGACGACAGGGAGCTCCTGCTGGAGCTTTTCGGCAGCCTCAGCCAGCGCTCGGTTTATTTCCGTTTTTTCCGGGCCAGGAACTGGCTGAGCGCCGGCGAACTCGAGCTGTTCACGAACCTGGATTTTGTGCGCAGGGTGGCCCTGGCGGCAACCCTGCGGGAATCGGGGCGTGAACGGATCATCGGTGTCGGGAGGTACACGGAGACGCCGGAGAGCTCGGGCGAGATTCGATGCGCGGAGGTCGCCTTTGTCGTGGCGGACGGGCATCATGGCCGAGGCGTCGGCACGCTCCTGCTCGAGCATTTGACCCTGATCGCACGCACCCACGGCATCACCGGGTTCGAGGCCGACGTGCTCGGAGAGAACCATCAGATGTTGAAGGTTTTCTCCGACAGCGGTTTCAAGGTAAAACGCTCGCTGGAATCCGGGGTGATTCACGTCTCATTTTCGACCAAGGCGACCGAGGAATCGGCCGAGGCGCAGCAGCGGCGGGAGCGGCACGCGGCCGCGCAGAGCCTGCGCGCGATCCTCAACCCCAGGTCCATCGCCATTATCGGCGCTTCGCGCCGGCCCGGCACCATCGGCGCGGCTCTGGCGGCCAATCTCAAGCAGTGCGGATACACCGGCGCCATTTATCCCATCAATCCAAAAGCCGGCGAGATCGACGGCCTGACCGCTTACCCCTGCATCGCCGCAGTCGGCCAACCCGTAGACATGGCGCTGATCTCGGTCCCCGCGCCGGCGGTGGAGCAGGCCGTCCGGGACTGCGCGAACGCCGGCGTTCGAGGCGTGGTGGTGATTTCGTCGGGCTTCGGCGAAGTATCGTCGCAGGGGCGCGAAATCGAAAAGCGGTTGAGGCAGCTGGCGCGCTCCTCGGGGATGCGCATGATCGGCCCGAATTGCATGGGCGTCCTCAACACGGATCCGGCCGTCAGCATGAATGCCACCTTCGTGCCGAGCTGGCCCCCTGCCGGCAACATCGGAGTGCTTTCGCAGAGCGGGGCGCTCGGCTATGTCATTCTCAATCACATTCAAAGCCTCAATGTCGGGGTTTCCACTTTCGTGTCGGTGGGGAACAAGGCGGACGTCTCGGGCAACGATCTTCTGGCTTACTGGATTGAGGATCCGGAGACCAAGGTGATCGTTCTCTACCTCGAGAGCTTCGGCAATCCGCGCAAGTTCGCCCGCATTGCGCCCGAGCTGGCCCGAACCAAACCTGTCGTCGCGATAAAAGCGGGCCGCTCGACCGCCGGCAAGCGCGCGGCTTCGAGCCACTCGGCGGCGCTGGCCAGCCTCGAAGTGTCCGTCGACGCTCTGTTCGAACAGGCGGGGGTCCTCCGGGTCGACACGCTCGAAGAACTCATGGACGTCGCCATCCTGCTCTCGAGTCAGCCTCTCCCTGCCGGCCCCAGAGTCGGGATTATCACCAACGGAGGCGGCCCGGGCATTCTTCTGGCCGACGCCTGCGAAGCGCACGGTCTGACCTTGCCGGAACTCACCCCGGAGACCCAGGAGCAATTGCGCCCATTGCTCCCTGCGCAGGCGAACCTTGCCAATCCCGTCGACATGATTGCCTCGGCGACAGGAGCGCAGTATGCCGCCGCGCTCCGGCTGATGGGGGCGGATCCCAACATCGACGCGGTCATCGTGATTTACATTCCGCCGCAACTGCATCCGCCCGAGGAGGTCGCGCATGCCATCGCCGGCGCAGCGGGCGAGGTTCCGCCGGAGAAGCCCGTTCTCACGGTCTTCATGTGGCCGAAGGGTGCTCCGCGGCTCCTGAGCACGGGCCCGCGCGGATGCCTTCCCTCCTATGGATTCCCCGAGAACGCCGCCATCGCGCTGTCCGCGGCCGAGCGCTACGGGCAATGGCGCAAACGCCCGCGCGGAAACGTGCTCTCGCTGGAACCCTGCGCGCGCGCCGCCATCCGTGCCGTAGTCGACCGCGCCCTCGCCTCTGCAGACGGACCCGCCTGGCTCGGGCCATCGGACCTTGCCACGATCCTGCGGGCATCCGGGATCGAATTCGCCGCGGCCGAACAGGTTGGCATCGGGGAGGCGCCTGGCGCCGCGGAACGCATGGGCTACCCGCTCGTGCTCAAGGTCCAATCCGACCAGGTGCTCCACAAGAGTGACGTGGGCGGGGTGATCACGGGTCTCCACCGCCGCGAGGATGTGGTCTCGGCGCTGGAGACGCTGTCGCAGAGAATGCAGCGCATCGGGATTACGCTCGAGAGGGTTCTCCTTCAGCGCGAGATCCGCGGGGGCATCGAGGCGCTGGTCGGGGTCGCCACCGATCCCGCTT
>Ga0315273_10014052_pt1 | contig 10306 bp, 10 predicted proteins | sample YL17G02_0_MG_FD_205753 | JGI IMG/M metagenome (GOLD analysis project Ga0315273, IMG submission 205753) | Sediment microbial communities from Yellowstone Lake, YNP, Wyoming, USA - YL17G02_0 | ecosystem: Environmental > Aquatic > Freshwater > Lake > Sediment | place: USA: Wyoming | collected... | reverse complement strand
CCGATGACAGCACCGGCCGTGACGGCGGTCCAGTACCACAGGTACGTCGAACGGGTGCCCCATTCCACGCCCTTCAGAAACGTGTCCACCAGGTCGATCCCGTTCAGCAGCAGCAACCCGCCGAAGAACCACGGCCGGATCGACAGAAAGTACTCCCACGAATCGTCCACGACCGACAGGTGATGCGGGACGAGTATCACGGTGACCAGAAACAGCGACACCGAGTAGAGCACCAGGAAGCCGAACAGGAGGAACCCGACCTGCGGCTCCAGCTCGCTCCACTTGAACTCGAACCACCAGAACTGCACCAGCCAGCCGAAAATGAAGCCGATCCACACCAGGTAGTTCATCTCGAGGCGCAGCGGCCGCCCGTGACCGCGAATGCGGTGAACGGCGCTGCCGAGACTGGAAAGGATGTGGGTGATGCCGAGGCCGACGACGATCGAGATCAGCACCATCGCGTATTCGAATGAGCTCATTGGTCGTCACCGAGGTAAAGTGTCGGCAGCTACCGGCCCAATCTGGACGGCGATAGATGGCTGCGACCGTTGACACGACAGGGGCACTCAAGCCCAGCCTGCGAGGCGTCCTGCACCAGTGGGCGGCAGTGTACGCGCTCGGTGCCGGCACCGCGCTCGTCGTGCTTGCGCCCACGGCGCAGGCCCGCGTCGCGGCGGCGATCTATGCGGCCAGCCTCGTGCTGCTGCTCACGATCAGCGCCGTCTACCACCGGTTCCAGTGGACCCTGCGCGTGCGCACCTGGCTGCGTCGCGCGGATCACGCGTCGATTTTCCTGCTGATCGGCGGTTCCTATACCCCGATCGCCATGCTCGCACTGGGCGGTGAGGTAGGACGGCACCTGCTCACCGTCATCTGGTGCGGCGTGGTACTCGGCGTGCTGGTCTCGATGCTGTGGCCGGGCGCGCCGAAATGGGTCAGCGCCGCGCTCGCGATCGCGGTGGGTTGGACGATCGTCCCGTACCTCAGCGCGATCGGCCGGGCGCTCGACCCGCCGCAGATCTGGCTGATCGCCCTGGGCGGCATCGCCTACACGGTCGGCGCGCTCGTGTACGCGATGAAGCGCCCCAACCCCTGGCCCCGCCACTTCGGGTACCACGAGATCTTCCACGTGCTCACGCTGGTCGGTGCCGGACTGCACCTCGCTGCGGTGCTTCTCATCGTGCGGGCGGCCTGACTTCGATGAACCTCACGCCCGCGTCCCAGGGAACCTCGACACGGCAGGCCACGGCGTTGAATGCCGCCTGCCAGTGCATCTGGCTCGATCGCCATCGGCTGCGCGAGCAGCTCGAGCAGAGCCTCGGCGAGGCGCACCTCCTGCTCGACTCCAGGCCGGGCCTGGCCGCCGGCGGCGTCGTCTTCATCGATGCACACGACGCGATGGCCATGGATCGCACCGCCGGACTGGTGCGTCGCGCGCTCAAGAGTCCTGCGTATGCGCGTCACGTCGAGGAGCACGCGCCGCCGATCGCACGACTCTCCAGGCCCGCCGAGGGCGGCGTGCTGGGTCTCGACTTCCACCTCGGCGGCCTCGAGCCGCAGCTCATCGAAATCAACACCAACCCGGGTGGACTCCTGATCAACCTGGAACTTGCTCGCGCGCTCGCCGCCTGCTGCGACTGCCTGGCAGAACCGGTTGCGCGACTGGCAGCCAGCGCCATGCCGCTCGCCGGGTTGCCCTCGCGCGTGGTGGAGGGTTTCCTTGCGGAGTGGGTGACTGCCCGGAACGGCGCTCCGCTCACGACGGTTGCCATCGTGGATGACGACCCTGCCGCGCAGTACCTCTATCCGGAGTTCCTGCTCTACCAGCGACTGTTCGAGAGCGCCGGCTGGCGCACGCCGATCGTCGATGCGTCGGCGCTCGAGGCGCGCGATGGTGCGTTGTTTGCTGACGGTCGGCGCGTCGACCTGGTCTACAATCGCGTGACGGATTTCTACCTTGCCGAGGACCGCCACGCGGTTCTCCGGCAGGCCTACGAGGCCGATTCGGCCGTGATCACCCCGCACCCGGCGACGCACGCTCGCTGGGCCGACAAGCGGTTGCTGGCATGGTTGCGCGACGAGGCGCTGCTGCGTGCCGCCGGTCTCGACGACGGTGAGCGCGCGCATCTGCTGCAGACCATTCCTCCGACCGAAATCGTGGCGCCCGGGGCGGCCGACGACTTGTGGCGCCGTCGCAAGGAATTGTTCTTCAAACCGGTGGACGGCTACGGCAGCAAGGCTGCCTACCGCGGCGACAAGCTCACGCGCGCCACCTTCGATCACGTCCTGGCGCACCGCTACGTGGCGCAGGCAGTCGCACCCACGTCCATGCGGCGCGTGGTGATCGACGGAAAGGAATCCGACCTGCGGGTCGACGTCCGCAACTACTGCAGCGGCGGCGAGACCTGGCTGCGTGCCGCGCGCCTGTACCGCGGGCAGACGACGAATTTCCGCACGCCCGGTGGTGGTTTCGCCCCGGTGCTGACCCTGCCCGCCTGATGCCACGGCAGCATCCCGCGGTGCGCCACAACCCGATCGACTCAGCGCACAGACCGATGAACCTTGATCACATGACGATTCTGGTCGCGTCGCTTGCGGTGAGCATGCCGTACTACGACAGGCTGTTGCCGCTGCTGGGCCTCAGGAAACTCAAGGACCATGTGTGGACGGATGGCGAACGCTTCTATTTCCAGTTCATGGAAGCTCGCGAGGACGCTCGCCCGTACGAGAGATACGGCGCCGGAATGAATCACCTGGGATTCTCGGTTCCGTCAGCTCAAGCCGTGACAGCGATCCGGGATGAGATGCAACGGGCGGGGTTTGCGGTGCCGGAGATCCAGAATCTCGGCGGTGTCACCGCATTGTTCATGAAGGACCCGGACGGGATACGGTTCGAGATCAGCCACTACCCTCCAGGAACGTCGGTCGTCGACTGAGCAGCGGCGCGACGCAAAATACCGCGCAATGTCCGATTTGACTTAAGCGCTCGACAGCAGGCGACCTGGCCGTTGGCCGCGGCCCGCCTTGCCCGCGCGGCATGCGCGTCGATACGCCGACGGTGTGAGTCCCCGCTCGGCCACGAACGCGCTGCAGAAATGGCTCTGGCCGCGAAAGCCCACGGCCCCGGCAATCTCGCCGACCTGCAGCCCGGTCGTCCGCAGCAGCTCGCAGGAACGCTCGATTCTCGCCTTGCGCAGATAGCGGTGCGGGGTCGTTCCCGTTGCCTGTCGAAAGCTGCTCGAGAACGTGCTGACTCCGATTCCGCACGCCCGCGCCATGTCCTTCACCGCGAGCGGCTCGCCGAGATGCGCGAGCATGTGCTGGATGGCGGTGTGCGCGACCCGGAGGCCACCGCGCGACGCAGGAAACCCAAGGGCGGCGCGGGGCTGCCCGAGCTCGCGCTGCAACTCGACGAGCAGCGCGTTGCCGAGGGTCTTCAGGTAGGTCTGCGCCCGGGAACGCGATTCCACCTCGGCCACCAGCCGGCGGGCGATCGCAACGATCACGTCGTTGGTGAACGTCACGGGCTCGCGATGTGCGTGGCCCAGCAGCCAGGACGGCAGGTCTTTCTCGTCGTCGAAGAAGACGACCGTGCCCTCCCCGACCCCGCGCAGCGCGACCTCGGCGCGAACGTCCTTCGGAACGAACGTGACGAGCCCGGGAATGGACTGCTGGCGTCGTTGCCCGCCAGAGGACTGGTAATCCATCGGTTTGCCGCCCGTGTGTACGATCAGGATCGGCGCGGGCAACGGCGGAACGGTGATCGATTCGAACAGCGCATGGTGCCGCTCGAGCACGAGCGGCGGCCGGGCCGGGACGCGGCCGCTGGAAACCGGTCGGCCGGCCAGGCGCCGGATGAAGCGGCGCGCGCGTGGCATGGCGGGTTTCATGGTCACCGAGTGTATCGCAAGAAAACGATAATGTTTCTGGTGAAAAACGCAAAGCAACCCGTGCACGCGGGTTTATCGTGCCAGCCACCTGGTTTCACTGCAGGCACCGCCCGTGCATACGATTGCGGCTCACCGTTCGCTCGCGATACTGGTCGCCGCGGCTTCCATGGCTTTCGGCCCGGCGTGCCCGGCTGCCGGACCGTGGCTCGCCGAAACCGGCGGGGCGGACATGGGGCTGGCCGGGGCCGGGCGGGCGGCGATGTCGCTGGACGCCGCAGCGCTTGCCTCGAACCCGGCGGCGATCGGCGGACTGTCGGGAAGCACGATCACTGCCGCCGCGATGCCCTCAAAGCTCGACTTCGAATTTCACGGTACCGGGCAGACGACAGCGCACGCGACGAACGAGGAAGGCATCAACACGGTGCCCGCCCTGTACGCGGTCTACCGCAATGACCGGCTGACGTACGGGATCGGCGCCTACAGCTATCTCGGCGTGTCGTTCGACGCCGGCAACCAGTGGGAAGGACGCCGCGTCATCGAAAAGGCGGGACTCGCGACCTTCAACATTGCTCCCGCCATCGCGTGGTCCGCGACGGACCGGCTGACCGTCGGTGCCTCGGTGGCCGCGCAACTCGCGAGGCCCGAGGCGCGCATGGCGGTGGCCAACGACGCAATGTTCTATGGGCCTCCCGCCGGATTGCCGGACGGCCAGGTGAAATTGAGTGGCGAATCGTGGGCCGTCGGTGGGCAGCTGGGCCTCACCTACGAGCCGATGGACGACATGAGGGTGGGCCTCGCGTGGACCGCTCCCGTTGATCACTCGGTGGCGCTCGATATCGACGCGAAAGGCCTGCATCCGGTGCTGGCCACCGTGCTTGAGTCCGTCCAGCCGGCCACGCTCGACTTCACGTTACCGCAGCAGGTCCTGCTGGGGGTCACGCGCCAGGCGGGCAACGGCACGATGCTGTCGCTCGGCCTTTCCTGGCAGGACTGGTCGAAGTTCGGGGACGCGCGCCTCACGCTGCCTGGACAATCCACGCCGATGTTCGAGAGCGGACTGCAGGACACCTGGGGCGCCTCCATCGGCGCGCGCCGGGCATTCGGCGACGGCTGGGTGGGCTCCGCCGGTGTCGGCTACGAGAGCAGTCCTGCGACGAGTGGCGGCGTACCCCCGTACTTCCCCGTTGCCGAGCAGTGGACGTTCGCAGCCGGGATCGAGCATCCGATCGCCGATTCGGTCCGGTTGCGTGCAGAGGTGTCGATCATATTCCAGGGCGACGCGGACGTCGTGCAGACGGCTGCGCCCCTGCCGTTGCCCGGCATCCCGCCGCTCAACGGCACATACGAGGATGCGCGCGTCTACCTGTTCGCGCTGGCGGCGGATTTCAGGCTCTAGGACGGGCGCTGCGTCAATGCCGGGGGGGGGATCGGGGGTCTTGAGATAGTATCTGTCGATGTTTCAGGCCGATCCACGAGGGATTCTCGCCCTGGTCGCGCTTGCGATGTGCTGGGCGCTGGCGATCCTCTTGTATCGCCTGGGGACACCGGACAGCGTCGCGCGCAAGCTCTCGCTCCTGCTCGTCATCGAAGGCGTGACGCTCGTCTCGGCCGGATACATCGACCTCATGTTGTCGCCGGCAGTGCGGGCCCTGCCATGGTATCCGATGTGGTTCCGGTGGGAGTTCGTCGTCCACACGATGGGCGACTGCTCGATGCTCGCACTGTACCCGCCGTTTATCGCAGCAGCCCTGCGCACGCCCCTCACCCGCCCGTTCGCCGATCCACGCGTGCGCGCGGGGCTTTCGATCATTGGTCTCGCACTGTTTATCGCGACCCTTTCGACCCCGATGAAATTCGGCGCCTCGATTCTTTACGTGTTGCTGGTGCTGACCTTCGTGTTTGCGCTCGTGGCATCCATCCAGGCCTGGCACGCGGCCGATCGACCTGCGTATCCGCTGGACGATCAGGCAATCGACCCTCGCCGGCGCGGTGGTGGCGATCGTGTATGTGATGTCCGAAGGTGCCGACCGGCTCCTGTCTTCTGAACTCGGCAACGTCGCCGGCCTGCTGGCCGCCGCGCTCGTGGTGTTCTTCCTGGCGCCGCTCCAACGGTTCGCCGAGCGCGTCGCGAGCGTGGCGATGCCGAACACCCGGAACACGCCGGAGTACGCTGCGTTCCGCAAGCTGCAGGTCTTTGAAGCGGCCGTAGGGGAGGCCCTGCAGGGCAGCGGCATCTCCCAGAAGGAGCGCGCGCTGCTCAACCGGCTGCGCGACACGCTCGGGATCTCGTTCGCCGACGCCGAGACGCTGGAGCGCGAACTGCAGGCGCGCAACGAAGTTCGCGGATCGTAAATCGACGAGAAAGGCGCTCCGATGCTGGCGCCGCCGGAACGCTGCGCGGGGTCGCTGTGGGCTGCGGATGACTGGCGCGTCAGCTAGGCACGCAACCGCGGCTGCAGGGCCGCGAAACGCTCGGCCATTGCGGTGATGGTCAGGCTGGGGTTGACGCCGATGTTCCCCGGGATGCTGGCGCCGTCGACCACGAACAGGCCCGGGTGCCCGTGCACTTCGTGGCGCGTGTCGATGACGCCATCCTGCGCCGACCGACCCATCGGACACCCGCAGAGAATGTGCGCAGTGGACGACAGTCCGCCGACGGATTCGAGCAGCAGATTCATCGGCGTGCCACCGCTCACGGCCGCGTACTCGCGCGTCAGCGCATTGGCGACCGGCAGGTAGCTGGGCGCTTCGTGCCCGGGACTGGCTTCGCTCGCAAGCCTCGGCTTGCCGAAGGGCCACCACGACCGGCGCCGGTACTGCAGTCGGATGTGATTGTCCCGGTCCTGCATGATGGTGAAGGCCGTGATGCGCTTTTCCCAGTCGCGCGCGAACAGGTTGGAGATCAGCAGGCGCGGCGAGCACAGTACGGCCACCAGGGTCTTCAACGCCCGTCGCCAGGGCCGCGGGTCGTCCATGATCGGCCCCATATAGAAGCGCATGAAGCGGTAGCCACGGTCGAAACGGTTTTGCGTGGCGTGGGTGCATTCGTCCGGATGAAAGTCCGTGGAGATGCCGGTGCCATCGGTCATGTCCTGCCCGCTGGGATGAAGGACGGCGGTGATGGCCTCCGAATTGGTGCGTACCACCTGGCCGAGCGTGGGTGATACGTTCGGCAAGGTTCCGTAGAGGTCACGGTTCTTGTAGAGAAGTTCGATCGTGCCGACGACACCTGCAGAAAGCACCACGTTCTGCGCGGTCAGCGTCTGCAGCATGCGACCGCCGACGGCGTCGACCAGCGTGACGCGATAGCCGCCGCCCGGGAGTGCCTCGATGCGATCCGCCTTTCGTTCCGGCAACACCCGAACGCCACGCTTTTCGGCGAGGTACAGATAGTTCTGGTCCAGGCTGTTCTTGGCACCGGTCGGACAGCCGGTCATGCAGCCGCCACAGAAGATACAGCCTTCGCGCGCCGGTCCCTCGCCACCAAAATATGGATCGGGTGAGCTCACGCCGGGTTGGCCAAAATGGATTGCGCTCGGCACGGGACCGAAGGTATGTGCCGCTCCCATGCGCTCGGCCGTCTGACGCAGGAAGTAATCCTGCTGCGTCTGGCGCGGATTGAGGGTCACACCCAGCATGCGCCTGGCCTCGGCGAGGTGCGGGGCCAGCTCGGCCTCGAGGTCCAGGCCCAGCGCCTCGAGCCTCGGGTCGTCGTAGAACGCCGCCTTGGGTTCCAGCATGACGGCGGCCCAGACGATGCTGCCGCCGCCCACGCCCACGCCACCGACGATGGAGACGTGGCTGAAGACGTGCTGCACGAGATATCCGCGCAGGCGGACGGCCGGCATCCACATCAGCTTGAGGACGCTGCGCTTGCCGGCCTTGATCTCCGCCCGGCCGATGCGTCGGCCCTGCTCGACCACGGCGACTTTCCAGCCCTTCTCCGCCAGCCGGAGGGCGGACGCGGAGCCACCAAAGCCCGAGCCGACGATCAGGTAGTCGTAGTCAGGCACGGAACGGCCCGGAGGGCAGCCAAGCGTCGGTCAGTCCCAATGAACTTTCACCGTCACGCCCTTCACCGTCGAGCTCACGAGCACCAGCGAGGTGTCTCCCTTGCCCCCGCTGCGCTCGATGATCACGTTCTCTCCATCTTCCATTTCGATGTTGTACTGCTTCGTGCCGAGCTGATCCACGAAGGCTTTCTTGATCGCGCCGGCCACGTCGTTTTCGTTCGTGCCCTTCCTGATCGCGGCCGTGATGTCCTTGGCCGTGCCGTCCTTGATCGTCACCCGAAAAACGATCTCGCCGTCGGAGTCGGCGTCGTGATTGACCGAAATGCGGTAGTCATCGGTGTAGCTCAGCTTCTTGTCGGGCGCCGCAGGGGCCGCCGCGGTCGACGGAGCTGCCTCGGTCGACGTGCCGGTTGCCGGCGCCTGCGCCAGGGCAAACGTTGCGGCGAGAAGCGCCGTGCCAGCCAATGCGACTTGCAGTAATCTCATGGGAACTCCCGAGGGCGATGCGGTTAAACGGTGCCGGCGAGTCTAATACGGGGCCTTTTCAAAACAAAGTCGCGGAGCCGGTCGCACGCCTCTACGCGCATACTCCGATCCCGATGCGAAGGCGTCATGGAGGGTACGAGATGAAACCACCGCTGCCACGGCGCCCCAGCCTGGCCGCACTCGACCGCGCGATCAGCAAGGCGGGCAGCTACCGCGAGTGGCACGAGATCGCGGCCGAGCATGACCGGCTTTCCGGCGCCGAGGACTGGCGCGCCGAGGACGATTGCGAGTGGATTCACGCGGGCGAGTTGCGCGCAACCATCGCGCGGCTGCGAAGGATGCGACTGCGCGGCGAGACCTGGACGCTCCAGGACGCGTTTCAGGACGCCCTGTTCCGTCACCAGGGTGAGTGCGCGCAGCCCGAGCTCTACCAGGTGGCCCGGACCGGCACCAAGCGGGTGATCGGCGGGTACCTCGACGAAATGGAGGCCTGCTTCGCCTACCTGCTGGCACTGAAGGAGCCAAGTGTCGACAATCGGTATCGGCTGGCGCAGGTGAAGCGCATCGGCCGCGTGTACGGCCGCCCGGCGCTGATGCTCTCAGGCGGTGCGCTGCTCGGCCTGTTTCACTTCGGAGTCGTCAAAGCGCTGTTCGAGCAGAACCTGCTGCCGCGCACGCTGTCGGGTTCGAGCATGGGCGCCATCATTGCCGCCTGGACCTGCACGCACACGGATGACGAACTGCGCGCCCTGTTCGGCGACCCGTCCCGGATCAATCGCGAGGCCCTGGGCCGCCTGCCGCTCAGAAAGATGCGGGACCAGGTCACCGTGATGGACCAGGGGAAGTTGCGCCGGTTTCTCGCCAGCGTCCTCGGCGACCAGACTTTTTCCGAGTCGCTGCGGCACTCGCGACGCATCCTGAACATCACGGTCTCCCCGTTGCGCAAGCACCAGGTCCCGCGACTGCTCAACTACCTGTCGGCGCCCGAGGCGCTGGTCAGCAGCGCGGTGCTCGCGTCCTGCGCGGTCCCGGTGGCGTTCAAGCCCGTGCAGTTGATGGCCAGGCGTCGCGGCAGAGTCGAGCCCTGGATGAAGAACGAACTGTGGATCGACGGCTCTGTGCACCGGGACCTGCCGTTCGACTCGCTGCGGCAGATGCTCAACATCAACCAGTTCATCACCTCGCAGACCAATCCGCATGTCGTGCCCCTGCTCACCCTGTACGCCACGCGCCCGGGGCTGGCAGCCGCACTGGCCCGCGCCGGCGGCAACATCTATCAGCGCGGATCCGCGGAACTGCTCGACCTGCTGCGCAAGCAAATGCCGGGGAGCCGGCTACGCAACCAGCTGGACAAGGCGCACGCGGTCTACAACCAGAACTACGCCGGCACGGACATGCACATCCAGATGCCCTTCAAGCCCCTGCTGTATCCCAGGATGCTGACGAACCCGTCACCGGAGGAATTCCAGAGTTACACGCGCATGGGAGAACTCGCGACCTGGCCGCGCATATCGATGATCCGCGACCGCACCCGCCTGTCGCGCATGTTCGGCGACGCCATCGGCATCCTGATGAAGCGGATAGATGCCCACGCGGCGAAACCCGGCTTGCCGAACCGGACGGACCGTCGGGGAGACACGCCATGAATCGAGCCTTCCGCCTGAGTCACCCGCGAACGATCGTGGCCGTGCTGGCGCTGCTGCCCGTACTGGCCGGAGTCGCCGCGGAGCCGCCGTCCCCGCCCGACGGCCAGGCACGCCACGAGAACCTCCGCGCGATCGACGACGATTACTGGCAGTTCTACCTCCGCGAGAATCCCGAGGCCGCGACGGCTCTCGGCGAGTACAGGTACAACGCCAGGCTGACCGACTATTCGCTGGCACACGTCGACGCGGCACGAGCGCAGGCCGCCGATCT
>Ga0315273_10014050_pt1 | contig 10307 bp, 12 predicted proteins | sample YL17G02_0_MG_FD_205753 | JGI IMG/M metagenome (GOLD analysis project Ga0315273, IMG submission 205753) | Sediment microbial communities from Yellowstone Lake, YNP, Wyoming, USA - YL17G02_0 | ecosystem: Environmental > Aquatic > Freshwater > Lake > Sediment | place: USA: Wyoming | collected... | reverse complement strand
TCTGAAGGAGTTAGGCAACATCTACTCTCGCATCATGAACCCCACCAATGATGCCTTTGAGAGGCGCATGGCTGCTCTGGAGGGCGGGAGCGGAGCCCTGGCCGTCTCTTCAGGCCAGTCAGCCATCTCGCTCGCACTTCTGGCCATAACCCGGGTGGGTGACGAGATAGTATCGGCCAATAACCTGTATGGAGGAACCTATGAGCTCTTCCACTATACCTTCCCAAAGCTCGGAAGGAGGGTTGAGTTCGTGGACTCCACCAGGCCGGAGGAGTTCGAGAAGGCCATTACGGAGAAGACCCGAGCTATCTACGCCGAGACCATTGGGAACCCCAAGCTCGACGTGCTGGACTTCGAGAGAGTTGCCGGGATCGCCCACCAGGCAGGCCTGCCCCTGGTGGTGGACAACACAGTTGGAATCGGCATCGTCCGGCCAGTAGACTATGGAGCCGACATCATTGTGGATTCAGCAACCAAGTTCATAAACGGCCATGGGAACTCCATTGGCGGCGTCATCGTCGATTCGGGCAAGTTCGACTGGTCTAGTGGATTGTTCCCGGAGTTCACGGATCCGGATCCCAGCTACCACGGTCTCGAGTACTGGAACACATTCGGAAATTTTCCAGGAATGGGTAATGTGGCATTTATCTTCAAAGTCCGGCTGCAGCTGCTCCGAGACCTTGGAGCATGCCTCAGCCCCTTCAATGCTTTTCTGTTTCTGCAGGGTCTGGAGACTCTGGCCTTGAGAATGGACAGACACTGCGAGAACGCTCTGAGAGTGGCAGAGTACCTTCAAGAGCATCTCGCTGTGGCCTGGGTGAACTATCCCGGCCTGGATAGCCATCCCAGCAACATTCTAGCGAAGAAGTACCTGAAGGGCAGGGGCGGAGCCATCCTGGGATTTGGGATCCATGGGGGCACCCAGCCGGCAAAGCGGTTCATCGAGTCCCTGAAGCTCTTCTCCCATGTGGCGAACATAGGAGACTCAAAAAGCCTGGTGATTCATCCTGCGACCACCACACATCAGCAGCTCACGCCCGAGGAGCAGGCGGCCACAGGCGTCACTCCGGACTTCATCCGGCTCTCCATTGGCATAGAGGATGTCGAAGACATAATCGCCGATCTGGATCAAGCGTTAGACCGGATGGCCAGATGAAGCGAGAGTCTGTCGGCCTGGTTGAGACCCAGTGTTATCGAATCCCCGGAGAAATAGTGCTGGAGCACGGAGACCGGCTCTATGACGTTAGCGTGGCCTACGAGACCTACGGCCGCCTGAACAGGGAGAAGAGCAACGCCGTTCTGGTATGCCACGCCCTCTCCGGAGATGCCCATGCCGGAGGCTGGCATAAAGGGGAGGAGAAGCCGGGATGGTGGGATATCATCATTGGCCCGGGAAAGGCACTGGACACGGACAAGTACTTCGTAATCTGCTCCAATGTTCTTGGCGGCTGCAAAGGCACTACTGGTCCTTCCTCCCTAAATCCCAAAACGGGCAAGCATTACGGCCTTGATTTCCCGGTTATCACTATTGGAGATATGGTAGACGTCCAGAAGAGGCTGGTCGATCACCTTGGCGCGAGAAGGCTCTTTGCAGTCGTAGGAGGCTCCTTTGGAGGCATGCAGGTCCTGCAGTGGGCGATCTCTTATCCGGAGATGGTGCGCATGGCGATTCCTATAGCCGCCAGCGCCTACTCTTCGCCCCAGCAGATAGCCTTCAACGAGGTGGGCCGCAGAGCCATAACCTCTGATCCTGATTGGAACGGCGGAGACTACTATGACCGGTCTCCTCCTGCTAGAGGCCTCTCCCTGGCCAGGATGATAGGCCACATAACTTACCTGAGCGACGAGTCGATGCATCACAAGTTCGGGCGGAGATTGCAGGACAAGAGCGATTACAGCTTTGGCTTCTCCTCCTCTGACTTCCAGGTGGAGAGCTATCTGCGCTACCATGGCGATGCCTTTGTGAAACGATTTGATGCCAACTCTTATCTCTACATCACCAAAGCGGTGGATTATTTCGACCTGGCCAAGGATAAGACTCTGGCCGAGGTTTTCTGGGGCGTAAAGGCCAAGTTCCTGGTCGTTTCCATCAGCTCCGACTGGCTCTATCCACCCTACCAGTCCCGGGAGATAGCAGATGCGTTGGCTGCGAGCGACGTGGACGTGAGGCACTGCGAGATACAGTCCAACTACGGCCATGATGCAATCCTTTTGGAATCGGGCCAGGTGAACTACATCATCGGCAACTTCCTCTCTTGCACCTCTGTGGGGGACATCATGATCCGGGAGGTGGTGACCATAGGAATGGGCTCAAGCGTTGAGGACGCTGCCAGGGTCATGATGGAACGGGAGATCACCCATCTACCTGTGATATCTCTAGATGAAAGGCTGGCGGGCATTGTGACTGCCTGGGATGTGTCCAAGGCCGTGGCCATGAAGTACAACCGGCTCGAAGAGATCATGACCCGCGAGGTGATAACCATCCAGGAGGGCGAACCCATCGAAAGTGCTGCCAAGCGAATGAACGAGCACAACATCTCGGCACTGCCCGTAATTGACGAGCAGCAGAGAGTCAGAGGGATTGTGACGGGCGATGGCATAAGCAGGCTGATAGGGATCTGCAGATGAAGATTTTATAAATCTTCCTCTTGGGCGCTCATTTCGCTATTCGAGGAATGCATGCTGTTCGATATGCCGTTTGAAAGAGCTGGAGGAGAAGATGATCGTACAGCTCAGAGCGTTTGCAAAATTCGAGGATATTTTGGGAAGGGATTTGAAGGTGGAGCTGGAGGAAGGTTCCACTGTCAGGGACCTCTTGGATAAGTTGAGCACTTCCCACCCCAGGTTCAGGTCGGCCATCTTTGATGAGTCTGGCCAGGTCCGGAAGTATGTAATGCTCATGAAGAACAGGAAGAATATCGTATCCCTAAGCGGCCTGGAGACGAGGCTTTCCGAGAGCGACGAGGTGGCCATACGTCCCCCTCTAGCAGGTGGCTGAGAAATCTTAATATTTCACAAAATTTAATTTGAAAAAAATGATGTTACGCTGTCCTCACCTCCGGCTGGATTTTCAGCCCGTAGAGGCTCTGGCGGGCATCATGGAAGTAGAAGCGCTCTTTGAGGAGATTTTCTCTCTTTAGTCTGTTCAGAGCATATCTGACAGTTCTCGCCGGAAGGTAGGTTCTGATTATAATATCCTTCTGAGTCAAGAGGTCGCCTGACTCCAGCACCCTTAAGACCAATTTAGCTGACGGCGGCAGGCGCTCTATCTTCTGGCCATGCTGCTCATATTCGGTTTCAGCAAAGGCGATCCCTCATCTTCAACTCACCGATTAACAATTGTTATTGGAGTTTAAAAGCCTGGCGATCAAGACAAGATTCCGTCCATAGAGGAGACACTGGAAGAATTGATAATATCTCGCCGCAAGGTCGATCTCATCGGCTTATATGCCCTAAGAACTCCGCTGTCTCCAAAGAAAAAAAGACCCGATGAGCAGCTCTCTGCAGCTGTCTTCAGAGGCTATTGCATCAGGCTGTACAGGCTCTGCCGGGCGTCCTGGAAGCAGAAGCGTTCCACGAGCATATTCTCATCTTTGAGCTTGCCCAGGGCGTATCTGACCGTTCTTGGAGGCAGATCGGTCTTGCTGATGAGATCCTTCTGCGTCAGAGGGCCGTCGGAAGCCAGGACCCCGAAAACCTGCTTTGCCGAAGCCGGCAGAAACTCCACCACATCCATGTCGAGCGGTCCGACATCATTGAAGCTGGCTGCAGATTCGAAGCATATGCTTGCATCGCATGAAGGCAAAAGGCTTGCCGACGTGCTTTTATTGCTAATGGGCCTTGAGCTGCCCTTGCTTGAGTAGGAATAGCCGGTTTCGCAGACATCCGTGCTCGAGAATGTCATAATCTGGCTGTTGCAGCAGCATTCTTGAGAAAGAAAAGAATCATTTTGGCCTTTGCAGCACGCGTTCATTGTAGGGCTGCAGTGACAGGCTCCTGGCATGCACGGACAGCCCTTTAGGGTGTATTCTGAGAGGGCAGGGGCAGTCAGGAGGCTGAGGATTGTCAATGCCTTAAGAAACTCAATTATCTTCATCCGCCTCACCTCCATTTCTTCTTCTCGCTCCCTATTAACAATCGTGAATCTATATCTTAAGACAATCGTCGTTATATAAAGAGTTTTCTATGCTCTCTCTCAGCCTCTCAACCGGTTCCTGAAGAATAGAGCAGGAGGATGAAAACGAGTCGGCAAGATCTTCTTGGGGAGATTATTCAAAAGACCATCGGCCGCATGATTGCCTGTGTTAAGCAAGGAAGATGTTGCTGCATATATATAGACATGGCATAATTCCATTTACAATTTGTGCCGTGATATACCTTAGGATTACCACGATTCTTGCCCAAACCCCAATCTTGATATATCCATGAATGTTACCTGGCTGACTGTGGACATCGAAAGGTTCACAAAAGATGGGAGATGTGGGTATAAATGAAGAAATTAGCTATAGTGTCGGCGGTCCTGCTGCTTGCAGGAGTTGGGCTGGCTTTGGGACAAATGGGACAGTCAGCATGCGGATCTCACCCCAATGCAGGCTGCGGAGCTGCAAGTGGTTGCCAAGATTGCTGCGGATCCAGCTGCGCAGCCTGCTGTGGAAGCTCGTTTGCAGCCTCTGTGACGTCGAATTGCGGATCTCATTGCCCCATTTCGGGCTGTGGAGCTGCAAGTGGCTGTCAGGGTTGCCGCGGAGCTAGCTGCGCCGCACGCTGCGGTATGGCCAGTAGTTGAAATAAGCTCTGAGGCAGATCATCTGCCTCATGATTTATCGATGATCAACGAAATGTTTCTCGAACGGGAAACACATATGGTGATAAGGGATGAAGCGGAATAGGTTGGCAACGGCCTTGATCTTAATGGCAATGGCCACTCTGGTCTTGCAGTCTGTGGTCGGGGAGGAGCCTGCCGAACTTAGAGGGGAGGTTGTGAAGATCCAGGATATAGTCCAGAATGAGCCTGCCTTTGATGGCAAGATGGTGGTGATAGAGGGCAATATTGATACAGAATGTCCATCAGGCTGCTGGTTTATAGTAAACGACCAAACGGCGAGCATCTACGTCGATATCCTTCCCAGCAACTTCGTCATACCCCAGAAGAGAGGGTCAAAAGCAAAGGTGTACGGGAAGGTAACTGCAAGAGACGGCGATCCTATGATAATCGGCAAGATGGTGGAGATCGGCGGAGAGATATATCAATGAACTTCTTCACCCTGGCGGCAAAGAACCTGCTCCGCCGCAGGGGCAGAACTCTCCTCACCGTCCTCGGCGTTGCCATTGCCATCTCAGTCCTCTTCAGCCTCCTGGCCTTGAACGCCGGCTATGAGAAGGAGCTGAACCGCGAGATGAACAGCATGGGAGCGCACCTTCTGGCCGTGCCCAAAGGATGCCCCTATGAGGCGGCTTCTCTGATCATCCACGGAGGAGTTATACCCAAATACCTGTCGGCCCGAGACCTGAAGAACGTGAGCAGCATACCGGATGTGGAGCTGGCGACGCCCATGCTCATGCACCAGTTCATGAAAAAGGATGAAAAGACGGGCAAGAGCACGCCCCACATCATCTACGGCATCAACATGGCTGAGATGTTGAGGCTCAAGCCCTGGTGGAAGGTGGAGGGCAGGTACTTTGCAGACAACGAAACAAGAGTCATGCTGGTGGGAAGAGACCTGGCAGAGAAGGAGAACCTGAGCGTAGGGCAGGTGCTGCCCGTGGGGCCCGAGAAGGAGGACTTCGTCATCGTCGGCATCCTGGACAGGACGGGCGATCAGGACGACCAGTTCCACTTCTTCCCCCTGGCAGAAGCGCAACGGGTGTTCGGCAAAGAGGGCAAGATCACCACCATTGCTGTCAAGGTCAGAGATGTTAGCCAGATCTCTCTAGTATCCGAGGAGATGGAGAAGATCCCTGACATCCAGGTTGTGACTATGACCCAGGTCATGGGAACTATCATGAACCTGGCAGGCTCTGCCAGGTCGCTCCTGCTCACTGTGATAGTAGTAGCATTGATCATCAGCGCGTTTGGCATCATCAATACCCTGCTCATGTCCGTGAACGAGAGGACTCGCGAGTTCGGGATGATGAAGGCCATCGGGGCCTCGGGCACCGACATTGGCAAGATGGTGCTGTTGGAGACAATCGTCATCACAATCAGCGGAGGAATGTTGGGGACAGTCGCCGCCCTTGCAGGATCAAGGGTGATCGAGAGCTTCGTGAAAGGGATGCTTCCCTACTCGCCCAGAGGATCGTTCATCTCCTTCAGCCCGGAGCTGGTCGCCTTCGCCCTGGCCTTCTCCGTCATCCTGGGACTGGTCTGCGGAATATATCCAGCCTTCATATCATCAAGGCTTACGCCTATGGAGGCGATCAGGAGCGGCCTGGAATGAGTGCCATCGTCGAGGCGAAAGGCCTGGCAAAGGTTTACCGCCGGGGAAGGGAGGAGATCTCCGCCCTGAAAGGCGTGGACTTCATTGTTAATCAGGGCGAGTTTGTTTCCATCATCGGGCCTTCCGGCTCGGGAAAGACTGCCCTCCTGAACGTCATGGGATGCATGGACACGCCTACCAGAGGAAGCCTACGGCTGAATGGGGTCGAGACGAGCGGACTGCAAGAGCGCGATCTGGTGAGGCTTCGCCGGGAGAACATCGGCTTCGTCTTCCAGCAGTTCTACCTCATGCCCACGCTCACTGCCCGGGAAAACATCGAGCTGCCTCTTCTCTTCAGCAAAAAGGCAGAAAATAAAAGCAGGGTCGACGACATCATGGAGATGGTGGGATTGGGTGACAGGGGCGACCATCTGCCAGGTCAGCTCTCCGGGGGTGAGATGCAGCGGGTGGCCATCGGCCGGGCGCTGATCAACGATCCGAAGATCGTCCTGGCAGATGAGCCCACGGGAAACCTGGATTCTGTAACCTCGCAGATGATCTTCAAGCTCTTCTCTGAGCTGAACGGCCAAGGGATGACGATTGTAATAGTAACCCATAACCTGGATCTGGCAAGGCAGGCGCAGAAGATGTACACGCTGCGGGACGGTCGGATCGTAGGATGCGAGGATCTGGCCTCGGATCATTGGAAGAGATGACCTGCGGGTGCTCCATGGTCTGGCTGTCGTCAGGCGCTAAAAGCTTACAACTTCTAGCTATCGTGCGTCTTCGTGTGTCGCCCCGATGCCCTTAGCTCCCGCTCAAGGCCGCGGGCGGCCCCCCTGACCCCGCGTCCGCGGGGGACACTACCTGTGGGGCGCGTCTAAAACGGTTGAGAGATCGATTTGCTCCTCGCTCCCGGCTATCCGGTGCAAGTTGTTGGCTGCATACCTTCATTAGCTAAGAACAACATCGTTCGGAAGTTTTCCGTGAAGCCAGGCACATACCTTTGCTCTGTTGCCTCATTCTCAATCGTTAAATATCGACTCTGACCCAATTGCATTATTCACAATTGTGAATGGCAGGATGTGCAAAGGAAATTCGGAGCCACGTACTTGATCGGCTCCTGACTTCGGCGTCGCAAAGAGCTCGCTTGCGAAAATTTCACAGGCAGCTTGGTCGGGAGAAGGGGCGCCTTTCCTGGAAAATTCGAGGGTTATCTCGAGGAGAAAAACATGGAGATGAACGCCGAGACTAAGGCGCTGCTGGTGAGCATCGGCAGCGCTCGCATAGATGAAAGTCTATTGCGGGAGGCTGCGAGGACGACCATACCCAGCGCAGGTCCTGGGGCCGGCCTGGAGTCCTTCTTCATCAAGTCCGGCAGCCGCAGGGTGAGGCTGTCCGTCAACAGGAAATCTCCGCTTCGGGTGATCGAATACTGCAGCGGAGTGGCAGTAGTCAGAGATGGCAAGCCTGTAGTTGCCGGTGAGCTTGAGCCTGCCCTGAGCCACTGCCCAGAGCAGGCTTATATTACCATAAGCGGTCGATGTATCTACGACTGCAAGTTCTGTCCTGTTCCCGTGCTCCAAGGGGAGATAAAGAGCCTGGAGAAGATCCTGCATCTGGTGGAAGAGGCGGAGAAGACGGGCCGCCTGCAGGCCATCTCTCTGACCAGTGGAGTAGCTGAGTCTCCTGAGCAGGAGGCAAGAATGGCCGTGGAGGCGGTAAAGGCTCTCAGGGCCCGCTACGATCTGCCCATCGGCGTATCCATCTACCCCACTGTAACCTCCTCGGAAGATCTCTGGCAGGCAGGGGCTACAGAGGTAAAGTACAATGTAGAGACCATGGATCCCGAGATATTCCGCCGGTGCTGCCCCGGGCTCTCCCTTTCCTTCATCTTCGAGTCTCTTCAAAAAGCCGTGGAGATCTTTGGAAGAAACAGAGTCTCCTCCAACTTCATTCTCGGCCTGGGCGAGAGCGATGATTGCGTACTATCCGGGGTCGATCTTCTGGCGGATATGGGCGTGATACCTGTGCTCAGGCCTATTTCGCCCCATCCCCTGCGCAAAGCAGAAATCGATGTCGTGCGACCTAAGGCAGAGAGGCTGCTCAAGCTGGCCAGGAAGACCAGAGAGATCCTCGATGAGCACGGCTTGAGGGCAGATCTGGCCGAGACTATGTGCCTGCCCTGCACAGGCTGCGATCACGCCTCATAGAGATGTCTGACCTGAGGTGTTGCTAATGAAAATTATTATGCCGGATGGGAGACGCCAGGAGCTGCGGATTTCAGAGGCAACAGTTGAGGATGTCCTGAGAGATCTGGGAGTAAATCCTGTTGAAGTCATAATCTCTAAGAACGGAAAGGTGGTCTCCGAGCTGGAGCCGATCGGCCAAGACGATGAGATGAAGATAATCCGAATAGTTCATGGTGGCTGAAGGTGAAGGCGTAAGTATTTGTCTAGGTCTTAAACTATTTAGAGATCTAGAGAACAAATAGCTTTCTTGAAAATGGCCGCAAGATATGAACGGAGAAAAACTATGGCAAGAGCGAAGGTTGCATTCATTTTTTTGGCACCGGATTCTGATCCGAGCAAACACAGAGCGATCATATCCACCCCGGAAGCACTGGCTTTGACGGTGGTGGGAGTCAAAGACTATGATCAAGCGGCTGAGGTCGCCAGGGAATTGGTGGACCAAGGAGTTGAGGCAATTGAGCTATGCGGGGGTTTCGGTAATCTGGGATTGGCCAGAGTCTCCCGGGCGGTGGGAAAAAAGGCTGCAGTAGGGGCAGTGCGCTTTGATATCCATCCGCTATTGGGATGCAGGAGCGGCGATGATCTGAATAGGGCTTAAAAATCTACCGTAATTTTTTTATTTTCTCCTATCTTTTTCCCACGAGCTGTCGCGATATTTTAGATGCTTGAGTCTGATGTGGAATGGCGAGGAGCAATCATGTTTATTTGATGCCCGTCGCTAGAGTCTGATGTCCTCGGTCGCAAGCTCCTATTATTACTATTGTGCTTCTTTTGGTGTCGCCCCGATGCCCTTAGCTCCCGCTCAAGGCCGCGGGCGGCCCCCCTAACCCCACGGCCGCGGGGAACACTATTGGTGGAGCGCGTCGAAAGCGGTTGATGAATCGGTTTGCCCTTCATTCCTGTGCCGTCGGCGCCTGTGCAGGGACCGCCCGACCTAAGCATCTTTGTGGCCAATGTGATCGCATAAAGGCCCTGTCTTTCTGGAGGGGCAGATGGCTGGCCTATGCCAAGCGACCCGCCCGGTCGACCCATGATGCGCTCCGCCTGAATATAGGCGTGCCAATGCCGGGCGATTCCCTTCTCTCTGATGGGGAGGATTACTACATGGGTCTTCAGCTGGGGACCGTAGTCCTGGCAGTGGCCGAGGCCTTCGGGGTCTTGGCAGCCCAGGATGCGGTCATCTCTTCAGCAGACCTGGAGCATTCGCCGCCCTTGAAGGCGAGGAGCTATCCGAAGCTCGTCAGGCGGCGGCCGGAAGGCGGGAGAGGAGAAGAGCGAGCAGCCTGATCTCGGGCAGAGTGCGATTGTCGAGCTCGGATCAGGCGTTCGAGCAGCGAGGTGCCAAAAGTGGACTCTCGGAAAAATGCTCAATCTGCTCCGGAAGACAGAAAGATCCCAGATGAAGCCACCTCCCTCCTAAACATTAGGGATCTTTACATTGCTGGTGAAATTTAGAGTCTAAATAATATTTTACCCTTATCTCATCTAAATTTTTCTTACTACCGAGTACATATGTTTTCGCCGACTCAATTTTGACCCCCCCTATATAAGGAAACGCCGTTTCGTTTTTGACCCCCCCCAAGAAGGAAAGCCTCCTCACTCCAAGTATGCTGAGAGGTGGGCACTAAGGTGAAAACGA
>Ga0315273_10014048_pt1 | contig 10307 bp, 9 predicted proteins | sample YL17G02_0_MG_FD_205753 | JGI IMG/M metagenome (GOLD analysis project Ga0315273, IMG submission 205753) | Sediment microbial communities from Yellowstone Lake, YNP, Wyoming, USA - YL17G02_0 | ecosystem: Environmental > Aquatic > Freshwater > Lake > Sediment | place: USA: Wyoming | collected... | reverse complement strand
TTTGCTAATTACCGCTTGTCTCCTTAAACCGCCATCGGTCGGAAGAATCCAGGAGACTTGACCGATGTGTGTGATAGGTATTCTAACAAAATTATTTCAGGCTGGCAAGTGTTTTTTTGTTAATTTTGATATTTTCATAGGCTGACTCAAAGGAAGAACTAGCCAGATGTTGGGCGCAAATCGCATCCGAGTAGGCATTTTTATTACCCAACTTAGCGACTTTGACTGCTAATCCGCTTACTTCTTTTGCCAGCTTTGCTGTTTGACTAGGAATATTGGTAGCCGTAAGCAGAGCTTTTTTTATATTATTTCTATTCTTTAATCTATAGGCTTTCATGACATTATCGAATGCGATAGCGTCTTGATCGGCTAAGACCAATAATTTTTCTTTAAGATTGGCTGCTTTAAATTTTATGCTTTTTAGGGCTTGGCTTTTCTTCTCATATCCCTTTTTACCAATCGATAAATTGCAGACCATCTCAACTAGGCTAGCCGCCAGTGCGCCGACCAAAGCAGCCGCGGCTCCTCCGCCCGGCGTGGGAGTTTTACTGGCTACCTCCTTCAAAAAATCTTCAATTCTTTTCTTCCCTATTTTCATCTTATGTATGATATATCATTATATCATCTATATCGCCTGCTGCTATTATTCGTAAATTCTTTTTTCGAGAACCCGGTCTGCGTCAAAATCGACTGCTTTAAAAGTTGTTCTTATTTGCCGTACTAAGGCTTCGAGAGGAATCATTCCATAAATTTCGGAACTTTTAATATTAACTTTATATTTTTTCGCTTCTTTCTCAATAGCTCTATATGCTTCATCGAAGTTGGTTATTTCAAAATCCACTAAATTCATGGAAATTTGTGCAAATCCTTGCACGTTAAATCCCAAAGCTTTTACCTTAGGCAATCCCCCTCCCCTTTCTCTTATTTTGGTTGCGATATTTTTAGCAATCCGGATATTTTTTGTATCAAGGTTTACGTTATAAGCAATTAAATATTTCCTCGCTCCAATGACCATGGCTCCAGCTGTCGGATGCATTTTTGAAGGGCCGTAGTCGGGCTTTCTTTCCGGATTTGTACCCATTTCCTCTTTTAATCCCTCGTATTCTCCCTTCCTTACGTCAGCTAAATTTTGCCTGCTTTTCTTTTTAGCCGAAGCTTCATACATATAAACCGGAATCTTCAGCTCTTTAGAAACACGCTTGGCCAGTCCGTTGGACAAAAGCACGCATTCTTTCATCGTTACTCCAGAAACGGGAATAAATGGAACTACATCAGTAGCGCCGATTCTCGGATGCTCCCCTTTATGTTTCGTCATGTCAATTAGATTTGTAGCCGTTTTTATTGCTTCAAAAACAGCTCGTGCAACTTTCCCCGGTTCGCCAACCAAAGTCATTAAAGAACGGTTGTGTGATTTATCCCACTCAACGTCTAATACTCTAACCCCTTTAACTTTTCTGGCGGAATCGGCAATTTTATTAATAACCGAGATTCTTCTGCCTTCCGAAAAATTAGGCACACATTCAATAAGTTTTTGCATTGTAGGTATTATACAATACCGCGTTCGTGAAGAGCTGACATTGAATCCGTAAAAACCTTATTAATAGGCTGTGAAGCATCGATTGTCCGCCAGATTCCGGGAAATAGTTTGGCCAATATCAGATAATTTTGTCTCACCTTATTGTGAAATTCCAAATCCTTGATATCGTAGCGGTCGATGTCGGCTTTGCCTTCCTTTCGATTTTTCCCAATCTCAGGAAGAAGTTCATAATGCAGGACCAAATCCGGCTTAAAACCTTTTGTAGCGATTAAGCTGATAGCAAATATAATAGGCTTCGAAACACCTTCCGCCCCCTGATAAGCAAAAGTCGAATACCAGTATCTATCCAACAAAACATTCGTCCCTTGTTCAATTTTGGGAATTACGACTCCCCGAATCAGATGCGCCCTTGAGGCGGAATAGCCAAATAATGCCGCGTACGGATGAACGTCGTAGGATAAATCACCCTGAACTGCGTCCCTGATTTTTTCACCGAATTCGGTCCCACCCGGCTCACGATAAAACTCCCAAGCCGGAAGCTCTCTTTTTAACAGAGTTACTTGCGAAGTCTTGCCGCAGCCAACGCCTCCTTCTAAAACAATAAATTTTCCTCTTTCTTTCATCCCCGATATGCCCTTCTTGCCTGGGCAGACAAACCCGGAGTTATGTCAACATCTCTAACCTGAACCGGAGCGAAAGCCGGTAGGATAAGCCGTTCACCGGTTCTTGTTCTTGGATTTTTACTAAGTTCTATGGCAATAAATCCTTCGATCCTACCTAAGGTTATTTCCCTGCTTTGTTCGTCTTCAGCAAAATTGTTTCCGTCCGAACTAATCATCATAACTGGAAATTTCTTTTCGGTCATTACGCTAACCCATTCGCTAAGGCGAAGATTTAAGGCTTCCAAATATAAGGGGTCTGTTAATATCGGTCTTTCAAAATCACGTCCGCCTTCTTTTATCCTCTTTTCAATTCTTTGGAGTAAGACACCGGATGGAGCATCTACGACTATAAAAACATCCGGAAAAGGAATCTTTTTTTCTCTTTTAAAAGTATTATAGATTGTTTCATACATCTTAAATTCCTCCCCGCTCATCCATCCAAGCCGGTATTGTGTATAGGCATAAATAAAATCCATTTCCAATGCGGGATCAATAATTTCTGTCCCCGAGAATTTTAGTAAAGCCAGTTGCTTGACCTTTTCTTCCAAAAACCAGGTCTGGGACTTGAAGCTGTATTCTTTCCGATTTTCATAAAACCTAACCAAGAAGGGGTTTTCCCCGAAATTTTCCTCAATCGTGTTTACGCCCCACCTTCGACCCAGGGCGATTGCCAAAGTCGATTTTCCCGCCCCCATAGCACCCATAATCCCTATCCGCATATGCCGCAGTTTGGGTTCTTCTTCCTGCGAATATTGGGTATCCAATTCGTTCATTTTCTCCCGGTTGAACCAAAACCTTTTTCCCCACGTTTGCTGTCTGTTAATTTTTTCACTTCGATTATTTTCGCTTGAGGGGAAGGAAGTAAAATCCCCTGTGCAATTCGCTCACCTTTTGTAATTTTGTAAGTTTTTTTACTTAGATTAATTAAAGTCATTTTCCACTCTCCGCGGTAGCCCGCGTCAATGACACCCGCTAAAACATGAAGCCCAAAGTTAACCGCAAGGCCGCTTCTGTCCCTGATCGAGACGTACCAACCTTTGGGAATTTCTGAGGCAATGCCCGTCAAAAAAGATTTTATTTCTCCTTTTTTAATCGTTCCGGAAATTACGGTAGATATGTCGAAAGCGGCATCGTCATCGTGAGCATATTTAGGAAGTATGACATCTTTATGAAGTCTTAAGAATTTTATGACCGGTTTTTTCGCTGCCATCCTAGAGTTTTTATCAATAAGTCTAGGGGTCTGTCAATAAGTAAAGTTTCACTTATTTTTCTCTACACTTAGTGTGGGAGCTTTGGGGTTTCTCCAACTGGCAAAATCGCATTTGGGATATCGGGAACAGCCGAAAAATCTTCTTCCCTTTCCGGTTTTTTTGACAATTACATCGCCTTTGTCGCACTTGGGACATTTTACGCCGACTTTTTCAACATATTTTTCGGTGTGTTTACAATCCGGAAATTTCGAGCAGGATATAAACTTACCAAAACGGCCGATTCTTATAACCAACTCGCCGTCTTTACAATCAGGGCATTTTCTGCCCAATTTCTCGGTTTCGATCTTTACCCTCTTTGCCGTTTTTTCTACCTTCCCCAATTTCCCCGAAAAGGGGTTCCAAAACTTTTTTATGCTTTTCTTCCAGGAAACATCACCATTGGCTACCTTGTCCAAATCATCTTCCATTTCTGCCGTAAACTGGTAATCAAAAACATCGGCAAAATTCGGCAGCAAAAAATCATTTACGGCAATCCCGATCGGTGTTGGCCAGAACTTACCCTCCTTCTTTTCAACATAATTTCTGAGTTGAATAGTCGTGATAATCGGGGCATAAGTTGACGGTCGCCCGATGCCCAATTTTTCAAGCGTTTTAACCAAAGAGGCCTCATTATATCTGGCCGGCGGTTCCGTGAATTTCTGTTCACTGAGAACTTTCACTAAAGCAAGATTTTCCTTATTTGTAACATCCGGCAAGGAAATTGTCTGTTCAGTGTCTTTCTTGGAACTCAACACTTTTTTCCAACCGTCAAATTTGATTACCTGTCCGCTGGCCCGTAGTAAATAGCGTTTAACCGGCGGTTGTTTGCCGTTGACTGCCGCTAATACGTCGATTGTTGTCTCGTCATAGATGCTGGAGGTCATTTGACTGGCGATGAACCGGCGCCAGATAAGGTCGTAAAGAGCAGGAGCGTCACCGCCGAATTTCTTGCTTTTTATTGTATCCGAAGTGTGTTCCATTACCGTAGGTCTTATCGCCTCGTGGGCTTCTTGAGCCACCTTGGAGGTTACTTTATAAAACCTGGGAGTAGCCGGTAAATATTTTTTTCCGTAACTATTCTCGATATAATGCCTGACCTTTTCAATGGCACCCTGGGCTACATATGCCGAATCGGTCCTGTGATATGTAATGTGGCCTTGTTCATAAAGTCTTTGTGCAATCGACATTGTCCGTTTAACCGACCAGCCGAAAACGCGGGCTCCGGCTTGCGTCATTGTTGATGTCGTAAACGGCGGATAGGGATTTTTGCTGACTTCCCGTTTTATTACGTCCGAAACCTGATAGTTAGAATTCTCCAGATCCTTAACGATATCTTTGGCTTTCTTTCCGTCTTTAATCTGCACCGCTTTATCGTCTGCCCTTAAAAGCCTGATAATAAAATCAACTTTCTTTTCGCCTTTAACCTGACAGGCTATCTCCCAATATTCCTGCGTTTTGAATTTGGCAATTTCCCTTTCTTTTTCGACAATTAGTCTGACCGTTACCGTTTGGACACGGCCGGCCGAAAGCCCCCTTCTGACTTTTTTCCACAAAAGCGGCGATAGCTTATAACCGACCAAGCGATCGAGAACCCGCCGGGCAATTTGGGCATCAACTAAATTGCTATCCACCCGACGGGGATTCTTAATTGCTTCATTCAGCGCTTCCTGAGTAATTTCATGAAAGGTAATTCTGACACTCTTACCCTCTCCAATGATTTCTTTAATGTGGGCGGCAATTGCCTCACCTTCTCTGTCCGGATCTGTAGCGATATAAACTTTACTCGCCCTTTTAGCTATTTTTTTAAGCTGCCCTATGATTTTTTTCTTTTTTAAAATTTCCTGATAATCCGGTTTAAAATCTTTATCGACATCCACCCCTAAGGTATTTTTCGGCAAATCCTTAATGTGCCCCATTGTAGCTTCCACCGTAAAATCCTTTCCCAAAAATCTCGAAAGTGTTCTAGCTTTGGTTGGCGATTCGACAATGATTAATTTCATAATTTCCTGTATACCCCTTCCCCCAAATTTTTCACCAGTCCTTTAATTTCCATAATAGTCAGTCTAGCAGAAACACTACCTGCATCCAAAGTAGATATTCTAACAATATCGTCAAGATGCAAGGGTTCAAGAGTCAAAATCTCGAGCAGTTTTTCCTCATCCGTACTACTCGGAAGAAGAGCGCCCATTTTTTCCCTATCTACTTTAAATTCCAGCCCCAATTCTTCAAAAATATCTCTGGGGTGGGTGGCCATTTTTGCTCCATTTTTTAGAAGATAAAGTGGAGCTTCTGAGTTTGGTGATGTTATGGGCCCTGGAACTGCAAAAACGCTTCTACCTTGCTCAGCCGCGTGAGAAGCAGTTAATAGTGTTCCGCTATTATGAGTCCCTTCAATCACTAAAATAGCTTTAGATAAACCGGAAATTATCCGATTTCTACTAGCAAAATTTATTCTAAGAACCGGGTAACCTAACGGGTATTCGGATATTAAAGCTCCTCCTTTATTGACAATGTTTTCGGCAAGCTGTATATTTTCCGACGGGTAGACTGTATCGAGCCCACAACCCAAAACGGCAATCGTTCTTCCACCGGCATCTAAAGTTGCTTTATGAGCGCAAGTATCAATTCCCCTGGCTAAACCGGAGACTATACATATTCCGAAAGTAGCCAGTTCACTCGCAAAACGTCCTGCTACCTCCCTTCCGTAGGAAGTCATTTTTCTGGATCCTACTATTCCAATCCTTGTTTCTGATTTTTTTAGCGTCCCCTTGAAATATAAAAGAATCGGGGCAAAATCAATCTGACCAAGCTCTTCCGGGTATGTGTCTTCGTTTTTACTCACCACTTTTATCTTTTTTTTCTCGAGGATTTTTAAATAGCCGGCTAAGTTAAAGGTTTTTCTATGATTAAGAAATCCCGATAGCCTATCTTCGCCCAATCCAAGTTTAGCCAGCTCATCTACCTTCGCCGACCAAACCTTATTGGCACTTCCGAAATATGAAATTAATAAATTAATCCTGGCGGGCCCAAAGGGAACGTATGAAGTAAGCACAATCAAAGCTTCTTTCTCAACCATCTTAATTACCTTTCCCGTACCAATAGTCTAGAATTTGCCTGGCGATCGGCCCCGCGACCTTGGATCCTTCCCCGCCGCCTTCGACTAAAACGGTCATCACGATATCCGGAAAATCTTTAGGAGAAAAGATACTAAACCAAGCGTGAGTTTTACCATCTAAATTAGTCTCAGCGGTACCCGTCTTACAAGCTACTTGTGGGCTAAAATCAAAAAAAGTATAACCGGTCCCCCCCGGACTACAAGCTTGAGTCATCCCCTCTCTTACCAATTCTATATTTTGACTATTAATATTTATTTCTCGGCAAGAAGTATCGCCGAAAAATTTCGGTTCACAAAATTTACCCGTCGCAATGGCTAACATTCCTCGGTTAACTTCAATTGGCGTGAGGGCCAAATCGCCCTGGCCGATTGAAAGATGGTACGTATTTCCTAAAAACCATCTTTCTCCCTTGGTTTTCAATTTCCACTCGGGAGTCGGAACCAAACCAACAACCTCTCCCGATAAATCAATGTTGGTTTTGGCATCTAAACCCAAATTGTTCGCCCAGCGAGAAATTGCTTCAGGCCCCACCAGTTCCCCAATCTTATAAAAAAAGGTGTCGGTCGAACGTGCCAATGCTCGTGTTACATCTATAGCACCTTCCGTTCTCCCATATTGGGTAAAATACCAATTCGAGTAAGAATACTTTCCGATTATTATTACCCCCGGATCCGTTAGTGAGTAATTTTTATCGATCTTTCCTTCTTCTAAGGCGGCAATCGCGACAACGGGTTTAAAAACACTCCCCGGATGATAAACGCCGCCAATTGCACGATTAAAAAAGGGTAGCGAGGTATCTTTGAGTAGTGCGTCGATTTCTTTTTGATACCCTTTTTTTACAAACAAATTTGGGTTAAAGGATGGGTTAGAATAAAGAGCCAAGATTTCTCCCTTGGCATTCATTGCGACAACCGCACCCTTTTTTCCGTTCATCGCTTCGGCGACTTTTTCTTGTAAATTTGCGTCAATTGAGGTAATTAAATCTCTCCCGGCTATTGGTTCTTTCGTGCCTAAGATTCTAACTTTTTTACCTGTCGTATCCACCTCTACTAATTCTTCACCGTCAACTCCGGAAAGCGTGCATTCATAAACCTCTTCCAACCCGGAACGGCCCACCAAACTACCCAACTTCCTGGGTCCTTTATCGGGACATTTAGGATTTACTTTACCCAGTTCTTCTTGATTAGTCTCCCCCAAGTATCCGCTTACGTGAGCAAGTTTGGAACCCATTTTATAATCCCTCTCCGCCTCGACAATAACTTCGTCTGCTGGAACATTTTGCCAATCATCCGTCTTTTGGTATCCTTTATCCGGATGAAAAATTATTCTTTTTTTTACTTCTTTACTACCGGCTATTATTTCCCCTCCGCGAGCAATGATATGTCCTCTTGGAGCAAGGATTGAAACCCGCCTAATCCTGTTTCCTTCGGAAAGACTACGGTAATAATTACCTTTGATTATCTGAAGCTCTATTAGTCTGCCTATCAAAACCAAAAATCCGAGAATTAAAATTCCCCGCAAAAACCAGGAAAGCCAGCTTTGGCTTTTGATAGATACTAATTGCTCCATTTATAAACTTCTTGAGACTCTAATTTTCGTAAGCAGCCTTCTGTCTTCCAAAACTTTAGCACAACCTCTTACGACACAGGTTAAGGGGTCATCTGCTATCCAAACCGGCATTTTCGTTTTATCCGCAATTACCTTATCAATTCCGGGCAGCAAACTTCCGCCCCCTGCCATTACGATTCCTCTTTCCATAATATCGGCCACCAACTCTGGAGGTGTTTCTTCTAAAGTATCAGCTATTGCACTAATTATTTCCTGTAAGATAGGAGCTAAGGCTTCTCGGATTTCACTGCTTGATAACTTAACCGATTTTGGCAAACCGCTTTCCAAGTCTCTTCCTCTTACTACGGCAAACTTCTCCTTATCGCTCATAGCAGATCCTATGGATATTTTTACCTCTTCCGCCGTAGGTAGGCCCAAAAGAAGCGAGTATTTCAGTCTCACATAATTAACAATTGCCTCATCCATTTCATCTCCGGCTACCCTTACCGAGCGTCCCAAAACTATTCCTCCCAGTGAGATGACGGCTATCTCGCTGGTTCCGCCCCCAATATCGACCACGAAAATACCCTCGGGTTCTTCAACGGGCAATCCAGTTCCAATTGCAGCAGCCATTGGTTCCTCTATCAGGTGAGCTTCCCGAGCCCCGGCCGAGATAGAAGCATCGGCTACTGCTCTTCTTTCAACTTCGGTAACACCAGATGGAATTCCGATTACGATTCTTGGTCTCGGAATTTTCGGTATAATACCGCCGGATTCATGAACTTTCTTAATATAATGTGACAACATTGCTTCTGTTGCATCAAAATCGGCTATAACTCCGTGCTGAAGAGGTCTAATCGTTTCGATCGTCGCCGGAGCCCGCCCCAGCATTTTCTTGGCTGAAGTACCAATGGCCAATATTTCTTTTGTTCTTTTATGTCTGGCTACGACCGAAGGTTCACGGATTACTATCCCTTTTCCGCTCACCCAAACTAATGTGTTTGCGGTTCCAAGGTCAATCCCTACATCGTGCGAAAAAAGCCCGAATATTTTATTTACCAGGCGTAGTGTCATAATAGAAGTCCGGCTAATTTATCCCACAAGTATAACTTTCAAATTTTGCTTTGCAAAGGTCAAAAACCCTTTATAATACGGTCTATTAAGAATAAAATTATCTACAATGCAGGACAGATATATTGAAAAAGCCATTAACAAGCTTTTTTATATTCTTTTCTTTTTTACTCCTTTAATTCTTTTTCCCAAATCCTCAGAGCTTTTTGAGTTGAACAAAATAGTCTTTATTTATATAATTACCATCTTGTTGGTCACTTTTTGGCTAGCTAGAATGGTTCTAGCCAAAAGAATTATCTTCCGTCGCACAATATTAGATTTTCCCCTTATTTTATTTTTTGCCTCTCAAATATTAAGCGCTATTCTCTCTATCGACATAAGAACTTCTCTTTTTGGTTACTATGGACGCTTTAACGGTGGTCTAACCTCCCTTTTCGCTTATTTACTTTTATATTGGACATTTGTTTCGAATATGGACATTAAAAAGACAATTAATACCTTATACTTCCTTCTGGTATCTGCCCTCTTGGTCTCATTTTATGGATTACTACAGCGCCTAGGCATAGATAAGGACATTTGGGTTCAAGATGTTCAAAACCGCGTCTTTTCGACCTTAGGGCAACCAAATTGGCTGGCTACTTTTCTGATTGCCCTCATCCCCATTGGCAACATCCTATACGCGACTTCAAAAAACCTTAAAAGCCTATTTTTCGGATTATTAACGATTATTTTTTATCTTACTTTACTTTTTACCAAATCCCGCTCTGGATTACTTGGTTTTCTTTTAGGAGACTTTATTCTCTGTTTTTATTTAATTCTTGACAAAAAACACAAGCAAATAAGTAAAGAAATATTAAAAAAAATCGGAATTATCCATATCGTTTTTATCTTATTGGCCTTATTGTTCGGTACGCCATGGACCCGAAATCTGAATCAGTTGTTTATCAAAGCATCCCCTCCGGTTATCTCTGAGGAATTAGGCGGTACTGAGTCGGGTGACATCAGAAAAATAGTATGGAAAGGAGCAATTAATGTCTGGTCTCACTATCCTCTAGTCGGAAGCGGTGTCGAAACTTTTGCTTTTTCTTTTTACCAATATCGCCCTTCAGAAATAAATTTGGTT